>Ga0207733_100074_pt1 | contig 106050 bp, 83 predicted proteins | sample A23P3SouthBayCA_FD_187735 | JGI IMG/M metagenome (GOLD analysis project Ga0207733, IMG submission 187735) | Aerobic enrichment media microbial communities from Eden Landing Ponds, California, USA - A23 P3 (SPAdes) | ecosystem: Environmental > Aquatic > Marine > Unclassified | place: Emeryville...
GCCTCGGCCCGTGCGAGCGGGCCTGCGGCCCGCGAGCAGACACCGCAACGAAGTGAGGAGCGCAGCGAGTCCCGGCCGGTCGAACGAGTCGGGGCTTTCACGCTGTCTGTCGCGGGAGTATGAGAACCGTCGCTTAACTAAACACCACCTCCCGGGCCGAGTTCGGACCGGGCTGGTGACGGCGACCGCCCTCACTCCGAAACTAGCGGCTCGTCACTTCGGTAGACGACCTCCATCGGCAGCCCCTTCGGGTCGGTCTCAGGTTCGGGTGGCAACGAGCGCAGTTCCCCCTCGCCCGGGCGCGCGGTGTAGGCCAGGACCGTGGCGTCGAGAACGTCGTCGACGCCGACTTCGTAGCCGCCCGTCGCTTCGGCAGCGGCCTGGACGGCCGGCGGAGCGTCGCGGTCGTAGCCTGCGAGCGTGCGCAACCGCTCGGCGTACCCCGAGGCGTACCGCTTCGAATAGTCCAGCGGTTCGCCCGCGAACGCCCGGAAGCAGACCTCGGGATGCGATTCAGCGAAGGCCATCCGCGCCTCGGGGACGTTCTGGAGGAGTTCGTCCACGGCGGCGATCCCGTCGCTGATGGCGAACGCCTGCTTCGAGAGCCCGCGACCGGCCTTGCGCTCGTTGACGCGCTGGGCGGCCGGATACCGGCGCTTGCGCGTCGCCTCGCGGACCGGTGGCGTGAACACCGACGCGCTGCGCGACCCGAGCACGTCGCGGGCGAGAGCGTCGCACTCACGCCCCTCCTCGCCCTGTTCACGCAGCCCAATGGGGATGTCGACGAGGACGCGCTCGGCCCGGTCCTCGTAGCGGACCCACAGGTCACCGATCCCGTCGAACACCTCGGCCTCCTCGAACCCGGTTCGGTCGAACGCGACGGCCAACCAGGACCCCCCGGCCCAGTCCACTCCGACGTACAGCGACCCGTCTGTCTCGCTCATGCCCTCACTACGTGGCGCCCGATAAAAATCCCCGGCCGCCTCCACGGCCGCGCTCGCGCCTCGCGGCCCCGCGATCCGCCGGATCGGACGGGCGTTCGATTACCCGTCCGGCCACCTATCCGGTCACAATGAGGCCACTCAGGGGTTGTGGTAACGTTTCTCTCGGAAGTATTATACATCGGCCCGCCATCCCTCCAGAGGCTATGGCAGAAGGCGAAGTCGATTTCTTCAACGACACTGGCGGCTACGGATTCATCACGACTGAGGACGAGGACGACGACGTGTTCTTCCACATGGAAGACGTAGGCGGCCCGGACCTCGAAGAAGGACAGGCTGTGGAGTTCGACATCGAGCAGGCCCCGAAGGGTCCGCGCGCGACGAACCTCACGCGACAGTAACTCGCGGTTGGTGCGGTTCTGACCCCGATTTTCTCTCGAAGCAGTAGCCGGGAGCGACGGCGCCGGGAACGGTTGGTCAGTCCTGCGGGTCGATATCGTTCAGTCGCGCCAGGTCGTCGTCCGAGAGATCCAGCTGAGAGGCGGCGACGTTCGATTCGAGATGCTCGACGCTGGAGGTCCCGGGGATGGGCAGGGTCACGTCGGAGTGGGCGAGGATCCACGCCAGCGCGACCTGCCGACGGGTGGCGTCGTGGTTCGCGGCCACGTCGTCGAGGACACCCGCGACGCCATCGTCGTCGACGGTGTACAGCGGTCCCCAGGGCATGAAGCCCACGTCGTACTCCTCGCAGGCCTGCAGGACGTCTTCGTCGCCACGGTAGGCGACGTTGTACTGGTTCTGGACGGTGGCGATGTCGACGATCTCGCGGGCGGTTTCGAGTTGCTCGACGGAGACGTTCGAGAGCCCGACGTGGCGGATCTGGCCTTCGTCTTTCATCTCGGCGAAGGCGTGGACGGAGTCCTCGAAATCGGTGTCGGGGTCGGGGCGGTGGAACTGGTAGAGGTCGATCGTGTCGGTCCGGAGGCGGTCGAGGCTACAGAGTACCTGGTTGTGGAGGAACTGCGGGTCGCCGTGGCGCGGCCACTCGCCCTCGCGGTGGCGCAGGAGTCCGGCCTTGGAGGCGACGAGCACGTCGTCGCTCTCGTCGAGTTCCTCGCCGAGCAGGCGTTCGCTGACGCCCGGGCCATAGGAGTCGGCTGTGTCGATGAAGTCGACGCCGAGATCGACCGCCCGGCGGATCACTCGCTTCGCTTCGGCCTCGTCGCCGGGCCGACCGATGATGTCCTCGCCGGTGAGTCGCATCGCGCCGAATCCGAGGCGGTGAACGGTGTGCTCGCCGCCGATATCGAACGTGTCGCTCTCGTTGGAGAGTTCGTCAGGCATAGCGGATCGAACTGGGGTCGCCTGTCACAAATCGCTGCGGGTCGCGGAAGTACGGTCGGACCGACCGTCTCGGATTTGCAGTCAGCTGTCCCCGGTACCGCTTCCGCTTTCGACCGATTTAGGGGCCGTGCGTCGTACCCAGCCCGTGATGCACTGTCAGAACTGCGGGGCATCGCTGTCAGCCGACGCGACGCGATGTCCGGAGTGCGGGGTGGACGCGCCCACACCGGATGGGACGGACCCGAGCGCGACGGGCCCCGACGAACGTGGGCCGACGGGTCGCGATGGACGCGGACCGACCGACCGACAGCGAGGCCAGGGTGGGAACCGGCGGGGACAATCAGAGCAGCGACGGTCCCGGAACCAGCGCGGGCAGCCGCAACGCTCGCAACAGCCCCAGCAACCGCAGCGCTCGCAACAGCCCCAGCAACCACAGCAGCGACAACAGCCCCAGCAACCACAGCAGGAGCGAAACCGTCCAGATCAGCCACGGACTGCCGAACCGCAAGCGGGTCACGCGGAGGGACGGGCGCCTCCGGCTGGAGAGTCGGGCGGGTCGTCGGTCACACAGTCGCTCGGCGCGTGTGGGATCACGCGTCTGGGCGCCGTCGGGGGTGGGCTCCTGGCGGGCTTCACCGTCACGCTCCCGTGGGTGGAGGCCGAACTCGGCGGGATGGACGCCGACGCGATGGCGACGCTGTTCGGTCCCGTCGTCCTGATCGCCGCTGCGGTCGCCGTCCTCGCCACGATCGCGAACTGGGGCCGGGGCTGGGGCTGGCTGTCGATGATCCTCACCGGAGTCGCGGGAGTCGCCGTCGCCGGCACCGGCGCGTTCGCGCAGTCGTATCTCTCGGAGACGACCACGCTCAACACGGTCGAGGTAGACGGCCGCGATATCCCGGTGGCGGCCGTCGAACCCGGCGGCGGCGTCGAGATGGCGATGCTCGCCGGCGGCGTCTTGGTCGTCGCCGCCCTCGCCGGCATCGTCGGGACGCTCGTGAACCGATAACCGGTGGCGGCCCCGGTCGCTGACGACCGCGACGAGAGGTTTAAGCGTCGAGCGGCGTAGGGTCGCACCATGATAGAACGCCACGCCCTCGTTCTCCTCCTGCTGGTGGGCTCGGAGGCGTTTTTCACCTGGCTGGCGGTCCTGAACGTCCGACACGGCGCCCGTGCGGTCGAGCGGGAGACCGAGTGGTTCGACGAGCAACTCGACGTCGACGACACCGACGAACTGCTGGACTACCAGCGCGCGACGACTGGCGCCGCGCAACTGGAGACGTGGGTCGGCCTCGCGCTCATCCTGCTGGTCCTCTACTCGGGGCTGTTCGCCGACGCCGTCAGCGCCGTCGAATCGCTCGGCCTCGGGACGGCGGCGACGGGCGTCGTCTTCTTCCTCGGCGTCGTCGTCGCGCTCCAGCTCTCGTCGATCCCGTTCGACCTCTTCGACACCTTCGTCGTCGAGGAGATTTTCGAGTTCAACGAGCAGACTCCGCGACTGTGGCTGCGGGACCTGGTCGTCGGGCTCGCGGTATCGCTCGTCTTCGCCGGCGTCCTCGCCGGCGGCGTGATGCTCGCCGTCGTCAGTTTCCCCGACCTGTGGTGGGTCGCCGCCTGGGGACTGTACGTCGCCTTCTCGCTCGTCATGCTGGTGGTTTACCCGCGAGTGATCGCCCCGCTGTTCAACGACTTCGACCCGGTCGAGGAGGGAGACCTGTACGACGCGGTCACCGACGTCTTCGACCGCGCCGGCTTCTCCTGTTCGCAGATCTACGTCATGGACGCCAGCCGCCGCTCGTCGCACTCGAACGCCTACTTCATCGGCTTCGGGTCCACCAAGCGCGTCGTCCTCTTCGACACGCTCGTCGACCAGATGGACCTCGAAGAGGTCCAGAGCGTCCTCGCTCACGAACTCGCCCACTGGAAACGGGGCCACATCTGGAAGCAGTTCGGCGCGTCGGCGCTACGCATGGGCGCCTTTTTCTTCCTCGCTGGGCTGCTCGTCGACGGGCCGTGGCTCTACGACCTGTTCGGGCTCGCGACCGGGGCCGACAAGCCCATCTACGCCGGTCTCTTCCTGGCCGGGCTCGTCCTCTATCCGCTCAGCCGCCTGACCGGGCCGCTGTCGAACCGGCTGTCGCTGGCCCACGAACGCGAGGCCGACGACTTCGCAGTCGACGTGATGGGCGACGGCGAACCGATGGTCTCCGCGCTGGGTCGCCTCGCCAGCGAGAACCTCTCGAACCCCTTCCCCCATCCGCTCTACGAGACGTTCCACTACGACCACCCGCCGATCCCCGACCGGATCCGGCGGATCCGCCGCGGTGAGGAGGAGTCGACGGGCGACACCGCGGGCGCAGCGGCGGACTGATCCGCCCACAAACTGTCGGACCGCGATGGAATCGCGACGGTTCGCAGCCAAAACGAGGCACGCGAGATATAATATCAACACAAGACACTTATTCGGGGAAATGAACGGACCGATACGATGGTCCCCCTTCCGGAACGCGACCCGGTCTCGGCCCGAGTGCCAACGACGGCAGTAGTAATGGCGCTCGGCGCGCTCCTGGCGTTGTCACTTTTCGCGCAAGGCGTCGGCGGTGCCGTCGACACCGGGCCCGACGCGCTCGAACTGGACGGCGGGGCGGTCGAACCGGACGACGGGCCAGGACTCGTCGACCAGACAGTCACGTCCGCAAACGCCACTGGAAACGCGACGTTCTCGACGAGCGCCTACCGCGCCGACCGCGGGGACGTGGTGGAGATCACGGTCGAACTGAGCGACGCGGACCGGGGGGCGCTCGCGACAGTCTCGCTCGGCGACTCGAACGGGACGAACTACACCACCGGCGTGACCGTCGCAGACAGCGACGGCGACGGCGCGGTCACGATCTTTTTCAACACGTACACTGCGGGAACGCACGTCCGCGACCGTGTGTTCTGGGCCGAGAGCGGCGCGGTCGAGAACTGGCGCGGCGAAGACGGCGGATTCGTCGAGCGACTCGAAGCCCGGTACGGCGGGGCGGGCGTACCGGCCGGAACCGAGGGCGACCTCGCCAATCGGAGCCGTGCCCGCCGCGCGCTCCTCCCGGCCGGCGACTATCGGCTATCAGTGGTCGGCCACGAGGGAAATCAGTCGGTCGATACGTCGCGGGTCGACGACGTGGCGACTCTCTCGCTGGCCGACCGCGCGGCCGAGTCGAGTCAGGTCATGGTCGTGCCCGCCGGCGACGTGGGGGCGTTCGACCGCGAGTACGTTCGGACCAACGCCGGGACCTCGCTGACACGGTCCGTCCTCGCTGCAAGGGGGGAAGCCGTCGTCCATCGAGTCGTCGCGTCCGGCCTGGAGGGGGCGATCCGGAACTGGACCCGCAACGAGGGGTACACCATCGAAGAAGCGTTCTTCGCCGAGAGCGGCCGTGACGGGATCTGGAACGCCGCAGTCGAGCAAGTGGATATCGAACCGGAAGCCGAGCGGCCACGGTTCCGGGCAACGGCGGAAAACAGCCGGGTCGTCGGTGATCCGGCCAACGACACGTTCTACGTCGCGTTCGACCTCGACGAGGTCGGATACTTCAGCCCGAACCTCGAGGACGGCGAACGCTGGTCGCTGCAGTTCCATACCAGCGGCGTACTCGCCAACGACACGGTCCGGTCGAACTGGACGTATCGGGATTCCTACGCACCGCTGCTGCCCTGGTCGGAGAACCGCCTCCGCCCGCGGAACGCGAGCGAGGCGGTCATCCGCAACAGCGTGGGGGTGACGGTCGCGCCGGGGACCGAGCTATCGCTGGCAATCGAGGCGACCGACCCCGAGGCGAGCCCGCTCTCCCGGACGCTCGAGACCACGGTCGGCCCGAACCGGACCGTCGCCTTCCGAACGGACCTGAGCGACGTGCCCGTCGGGACCGAGTTCCGGGCCGTCCTGCGGCGCGACGGGACGCAGCTCGACGACGGTTCGGTGTACAGCGGCGAGGTGCTGGCGGTCCCGCCCGCGGCGGTGACGGTCGACGACCAGAACGTCACCGAACTCGACCCCGAGGTGACCGTCGCGTCGGCCCGCCTCGAGAGCGGCGGGTTCGTCGCCCTGCACGCGGGCAACGCCAGCGGGCCGGTCGTCGGCTCCAGCGCGTCCCTCGCCCCGGGCAACCACTCGGCCCTGCGCATCGACCTCGCGCGGGCCGTCCCGAACGGGACGCGGGTGGTCGCGGTTGCTCACCGGGATACGGACGGCGACGTGACCTTCGACTTCGACCCGACCGATCCCGACTCGATCGACGGACCGTACACCGACTACGGGTCGCCTGTCGCCGACGACGCCGTCGTGACCGTCGTCGAGTACACGGGGACGTTCCGGGTTTCGAACCTCAAGCCGACCGGTATCGTCGTCGAGCCTGGGGAGATCGTCGAGACCGTCGCGGCGACGGTCCAGAACGCCGGCGAGCGCCGAGGGATTCAGTCCGTGGAGTTCCGCGTCGGCGACGCCGTCGTCGCGAACCGGACCGTCTCGCTGGCCGCCGGCGAGTCGACGACCGTCTCCTTCGAGAACGTCGATACGTCGGCGCTCGCGCCGGGGTCCTACACGTACGGGGTCGCCAGCGCGAGTGACGACGCCCTGGCTATCATGACGGTGGAGTCGCTCGATCCACCGAACTTCCGCGTCACTGGCCTGTCGCCGTCGGCGGTCACCGCGGCGCAGGGCGAGGTCATCGAGACCGTTTCGGCCCAGGTCGAGAACGTCGGCGACCGGACGGGGACACAGACCGTCGCGCTCCGCATCGACGAGCGGGTCGTCGCGAGACAGCAGGTCACGCTCGACCCCGGAGACCAGTGGGCGGCCACCTTCGACGACGTGAGCCTCACCGAGCTGAGTCCCGGTGCCTACACTATCGGCGTGTCCAGCGCGAACGACAGCGCGACGGGCGCGCTCGCCGTGGAGGCCCCGTCGCTGACGGCGACACCGAGTCCGACCCCGACGGCGACGCCCACGCCAACCGAGACACCGTCGACTTCGTCGACCACGGCCACCCCGACGGCGAGCGACACGGCGACTGCGACGGCCACCCCGACTGGCGGCACGGACGGCGGGTCGTCGACCGATGGCGAGAGCGCGGAAACGACTGCGACAACCAGCGGAAGCGGTCCGGGTCTCTCCCCGGCGGTGGCGATGCTGGTCGTCATTGCTGTCGGTGTCGGTCTCGGACTGGGTCTGCGACGGTCAGGTGGCGAGCCCTGAGACAGAGCGCGAGAGTGGGACTGCCGCGGCCCGGTTCGGACCGCCCGGTTCCGCGACCGACACGCCCTGTGACCGCCGCGTCCCGCGACCGGTGTCAGTACTGTTGTTGCCCGCCGAGGGCGCGGTCGAGCGCGTCGTAGAACGCGTCGGGTGTCTCGTAGCGGTCGACCGGGTCACGCGCCAGCGCGCCGAGGAGAGCGTCTGCGACCGCTGGTCGCAGGTCGGCCACGTCCTGCGGGTGGACGATGTTCCCGTTCAGGATGTGCGTCTCGGCGTCGCCGGTCGGCGGGAGCGGGTCCTGCCCGACGAGCACGCGATAGGCGAGAGCGCCGAAACGGTAGACGTCGGTCGCGGGGCCGAGCGATTTCGGTGACTCGATCTGTTCCGGCGCAGTGTAGACCGTGACGTACGTCTCATCCGAAGCCACCTCCGCGGCGCGCGAGGTACCCCAGTCGATGAGCCGGCCGTCGCCGGCGTCGACCCGCACCGTCTCCGGCGAGAGGGTGCCGTGGGCCACGTCGGCGTAGCTGGCGCTGCGCAGGCCAGCCGCGATATCGTCGAGCAGGCGGACGCGGGCGTCCCAGTTCAGCGCGTCGACGGCCTCGGCCAGCGAGCGGTCGCCGGGCGCGTAGGCCACCCACGGCCACGGCTCCGTCCCGGCGTCGTACACCTCCGCGACGCCGGGCTGGTCCCCGAGGTCGGCCCAGACCCGCGCTCGCGACTTGAACGCCGCCGCCGTCTCCGCGTCGTCGGCGTGTTTCGGCGCGATGGCCATGACGTGCTGAGGGCGACCGTCCAGCGAGGCCGCCGCGTAGACCTGGACCGGTCCCCAGTCCGCGATGCCGGTCGCTGTCCGGACGGCCTCGCAGTCCTCGCCGAAGCGGTCCGCCGCCGGCCCGAGTGCCAGCGCACCGACCGCCGCGTCCCCCTCATCGGAGCTGGGACGCGACGGCCGCCGGTCGGGGATATCCTCGTCAGGCCCGGGATCGGCCGCCGGCCGGTCGGCCGACGCACCCTCGTCAGCGGGTGTCTCGCCGGGCGCTCCCTCTGGCGGTGTCTCGCCGGGCGCTCCCTCTGGCGGTGTCTCGCCGGGCGCTCCCTCTGGCGGTGTCTCGCCGGGCGCTCTCTCTGGCGGTGTCTCACCGGGCGGACCGTCGACCGGCGTCTCGTCCGGTGGCACGTCTGCCGAACCGGTCCGGTCGTCGGGTCCGGGTTCGTCCGGCACCCCCTCCGACCGCCCGGGTCTGCCGGGGTCCGGTTCCGCGGGCGAACGCTGCCCGCCGAGCCCCGAGTCGACCGGCTCGTCGGTACCATGTTCCGGGTCGGCTGGCCCGGCACCGCCCGGATCGGTATCGACAGGGCCGCTACCGGCTGGACCGGTATCTGTCGCGCCGGTTCCGCCGGGCGGCGTGTCACCGGGTGGCGCATCACCGGGCGGCGTGTCACCGGGTGGCGCATCACCGGGCGGCGCGTCACCGGGTTGCGTGTCACCGGGCGGCGCGTCACCGGGCGGTGCACCGCCATGCGCCTCCGAAGGGCCTACCCCGTCGGTCGGTCCCCGTCCCGGTTCAGTGTCGTCCGGTCCCGGACTCGGCGGCGTGTCGGGACCGCCGTATCCCGCCGAGTCGGACGTATCAGTTCCCACCGCCGGACTCCCCTCGTCCGGGCCTGAGAGACCAGTCGTCGGTTCCGGACCCCTGTCGTCGGACTCGGACTGAGACGAGCCAGCGGCGGCCGCCGGTGCCTCGCCGGAGCCGGGGTCGGACGGTGCGCTGCCGCTGTCCCCGGGAGGGTCGTCGTCGCCGAGCAGGTACCACGCGCCGCCGCCGATGGCGAGCGCGCCCACCGCGGCGCCGCCGCCGATCAGCGCCAGTGGCAGCCCGCTGTCGTCGCCCCCATCACCGCCACCACCGGTCGTCGGCGGCTCGGTCGCTGTCGGGGGGCGAGTCCCGACCGTGGTCGTCGGTGGCGCCGTCGTCTCCGTCGGCGGCGCGACGGTGTCCGTCGGCGAGCGCGTCGCAGTCGGCGTGGCAGTCGGGGATTCCGTCGGCGAGCGCGTCGCAGTCGGCGTGGCAGTCGGGGTCGGACTGGGCGTCGGTGTCGGCGTCACGTCCGACTCGTCGAACGACATCGCGTACCCGTCCGACGAGGCGCCGCCGTCCGAAGTGGTGCGGCCGACGACGACGAGGCCGCCGTCGTTGGTTGGGACGCTGTCGCCCACGGGACTCGACCCGCCGAACTGGCGGCGGACCGTCCACTGACGGGAGAGCGAGGGGTCAACGCCAGTCACCCACGCCGAGAAGTTGCCGGTGTCGCTCGCGGGGCGCTGCTGGCCGACGAGGGCGTACTCACCGGCGACGCGCCCGACGCTGACGAGCGTGGAGTTCGTGTCGGTTCCGTCGGAGACCAGGGCGTTCGACTGTGGCGTGCCAGTCTCGTCGGTCGTGACTGCCCACCCGTTCGGGCTGTCGCCCCCCGTTGTCAGCTCGGTGAACCCGACGGTGAGATAGCCCGAGGCCGTCTCGGCCACGTCGTAGAAGACGTTGGACTGGTGGGTCCCCTCCGGACTCGTGTGCACGTAGTCCTGTGACCACAGCGTCTCGCCGCCCGGCGACAGCGAGAGCAGGAGTCCCTCGAGACGCCCCCCGCTGTCCGCCGGTTCGGTCGCCCCGACGACCAGCAGGTCGTCCTCGACCGTCTCGAACAGAGACAGCGGGACCGTCGACGCACCGAGGGTGAGCGAGCGAGTCCACAGCGTGTCGCCGCTCTCGCCGAGGCGACCGACCCAGCCGTCGATCGACCCGCCGGCGCTCGTGTAGCCGGCGACGGCGAACTCGAAGTCACTGGTCTCGACGCCGCCAGTCAGGAATCGGGCCCCGCTGTCGGCCGGTATCGTTCGTCGCCACTGTTCGTTCCCGTCGGCGTCGGTCCGAAGCACGAATCCGACCGGCATCCCGTCCGGCGGCGTCTGCACCCCGACGAGCAGGAGGCCGCCGCCGAAGAGAGCGACGACATCCCTGAATTGCGCCTCGCCCTCGACGGTGTACGTCCGCGCCCACCGCAGTTCTCCCGTAGCGTCGATGGTGACCACCCACGGGCGCGTGGTTCCGCCGGAGGTCTGGCTCTGCCCCGCCGCCACGTAGCCGCCGCCCGAGAGGCGGTCGACCGCGGCCAGTCTGTCCTGTTCGGCGTCGTCGTACGCCCGTTCCCAGCCGAACGCCAGCCGTGCCGCCGCGGCCGGATCGCGCCCCTCCGCAGCACCGTCGAGCGCCCCGCCGGCTCCGGTGGCGACCGCCCCGAGCGACGCCGTCGCCCCGAGCGACGCCAGGAGGCGACGCCGCGACATCTCCCGTTCCATGCACGTCCGATCCGAATGAGACGAGAAAAAGGTACGTATCACAGTCAGATCACGCACGCGCTCGCCCGGAGGGAGTCACCGAGCGATGGCGGCCTGGCGAGGACACCGCATCCGTCAGCGAACCACTGCGCACGAACGAAGTGCGTGGCGGGCATCGACCCGCCACGTGGCGGCGCGTCTCGACGACCCGCCGCGCACCCGCGGTTCCCGCTCACTCCTCGCCGGACTCGTAGTGGTCGCCGGCTGCGGATGGGATCCGGGTGCGCCCGACCAGCGCGAGGACGACGATGACCATCACGAAGGGGATGACTCGGACGAGGGGGCTCGGAACGCCGATATCGACGTTCTGGAGGTTGGTCTGGATGGCGTCGAGACCGCCGAACAGTAGCGTCGAGAAGAAGGCGCCGACGGGGTTGTAGTTGCCGAAGAGGTAGGCGACGATGGCGATGAACCCCTTGCCGTTGACCATCGTCTGGCCGTTGCCGGTGAACTGGCCGAGGCTGAGCGAGAGGGCGGCCCCGCCCATCCCCGAGAAGACGCCCGAGAGCAGGACGGCAGTGTAGCGGACGCGGGTGACGCTGACGCCCGCGGTGTCGAGGGCCTTCGGGTTCTCGCCGCTGGCGCGGACCCACCGACCGAAGCGGGTCCGGTAAAGCAGGTACCACGAGAGCGCGACCATCAGGAACATCAGGTAGACGCCCACGTCCGCCTCGACGAGGGCGCCGACGACGACCACGACCGATGCGTGGAACAGGCCGCCGATAACCGGCAAGTCGGCCACGAACGTCAGCGCATCACCGGCCGAGCCGCCGAGCGTGGAGACGGCGCTGCCGACGACCGGGAGACCTTCGAGGACCTCGTTCATCCCCGGCGGCGTGCGGACGCTGTCGGTGTTCGGGGCACCGTAGACGACCTGGGAGGCGAACGGGGCCAGACCGAGCGCGATCAGCCAGACTGCGAGGCCAGCGATGATCTGGTCGGCGCGGAACTCGATGCAGACGATAGCGAACAGGGCGGCGAGCATCGTGCTCGCGAGGACCGCGACGGCAAAGGCGATCCACAGGTTGTTCGACAGATCCATCGCGTAGATAGCGGTAAAGGCGGAGATGATGAGCAATCCTTCGAGACCGATGTTGATCACGCCGCTCTTCTCGGCGAAGATGCCGCCGATTGCGGCGAGGACGATAGGTGTCGACCGACGAAGCGCCGAGCCGATAGTCCCCTTCGCGAAGATCACTTCGAGCAGCGTGCCGAAGATAGAGCCGGGGAAGACGACGCCGAGCGCGCCGAGGCCGAGCAGCGCCCCGACCGTGACGACAGCGAGAAAGCCCCGCCGGCCGAGGTCGATGGCGTCGGCGTCGAGGGCGGACGGGAGCGCCGAGCGGACGCTCATCGGTCCTCACCCCCCGAGGCGGCAGATTCGGTCGGCGGCGTCGCAGTCTCATCTCTCGATGAGGAGGCGTGCTCACGTCCGCCGTCAGTCGCGACGGCGGTCCCGCCAGGCCGGTCCGGTTCGGCGGGGAGGACCCGGCGGCCGATCAGCCGGAAGAACTCCGGCATGGCGACGAAGAGGATGATGAGCCCGCGCAGCACGCCGACGAGTTGAGGCGGCACGTCCGTCGAGAACTGCACGACGATGGTCCCGCTTTTGAGGACGCCGAAGAGAAAGGCTGCGAAGGTGACGCCGAGTGGGTTGTTGCCGGCGAGGATGGCGACGGTGATGCCGTCGAACCCGTAGGCCGGGACGCCGGTCTGGTAGTTGCCGAGTACCATCAGGACGTACACCGCACCGCCGATGCCAGCGAGGGCGCCCGACAGCGACATGCTCGCGACGATAGTCCGCTTGGCGTCGACGCCCCCGTACTCCGCGGCCTCGGGCTGGATCCCGCTGGTCCGGATGTCGTAGCCGAAGGCGGTCCGCGTCAGGAGGTAGTACAACGCGAGGACGCAGGCCACGGCAACGGCGAGCGCGACGATCGAAAACCCCGACGGGCCGGGGAAGAAAATCGCCGGAAAGAGCGCGAACTCGGGCAACGGGACGGTCTGGTTGGCGAAGCTATCGGGGTCTTTGAACACGTCGCGCACGAGATAGAGGACCACGCCCGTCGCGACGAAGTTCAACATGATCGTGGTGATCACCTCGTTGGCGTCGGCGTAGGCCTTGAGCGCGCCCGGGACGGCCCCGTAGAGCCCGCCGAAGAGAGCGCCGATGAAGAGACCGAACGGGATAACCACGAGCGTGCCCGCCAGCCCTGACAGAAGCGACGACGCCCAGAGGACCGACACCGCAGTCGCCAGGCCACCGACGATCATCTGTCCCTGCGACCCGATGTTGAAGATGCCTGCGCGGAAGGCGAGTGCGACGGACAGCCCGGTGAAGACCAGGATGGTCGTCTCCTTGAGCGTGGTCGCCATCTGGGCGTTCAGCGGGTCGTAACCCGCCCGGAACGGGTTGATCTGGCCGCCCGTGAATGGGGACAGGGGGCCCCACCCGCGCGTGAGCGGGTCGCCGAGCGCGCCGATGAACAGCCGGTCGAAGACGAGCACGGGGTCGTAACAGAAGCCCATCCGGAACAGCTGCGGAAACCCGAAGGGTTGGGGGTGGGTCAGCACGAAAGCGGCCTCCGCGCAGGAGGTCATCCGGCCGCTGACGAGGATGATCACCGTCCCGATGGCGACCGCGAGGACGATCGACGCGAGGCTGATCAGCGCCCGCTCGGCCGCCGAGGCGTCGACGAGCCGTTCGAGCGCGCGCCGGGCGCGGTCGCGGACGCTCACTCGCCGTCACCTCCCGACTCCGCATCGGTGGTCGCGTCGGCGGCCGCCGCCGCGGCAGTGTCCCGCGCACCGGCCGAGTCGTCGGCCGAATCGGGGCGCTCGCCGGCCATCAGCAGGCCGAGTTCCTCCTCGGTCACCGCGTCGGGGTCGACGGTGTCGACGAACGACCCCTCGTAGATCACGGCGAGACGGTCCGAGAGAGCCTGTACCTCCTCGAGTTTCGAGGAGACGAGCAGGATCGACACGCCCTGTGCGCGCAGTTCCAGCAGGCGCTCGTGGATGAACTCGATCGACCCGACGTCGACCCCGCGGGTCGGGTGGGCCGCGACCAGCAGCGTCGGGTCGCGCTCGAACTCGCGCCCGACGACGAACTTCTGCTGGTTTCCCCCCGAGAGCGACTCGGCGTCGGTGTCGGCGTCCGGCGGGCGGACGTCGTACTCGCCAATGACGCTCTCGGCGTGGTCGCGCGCCTCGTCCCAGTCGATCCGACCGCGACGGGCGAACGGTGCCTGATGCTGACTGCCAAGCAGGCCGTTCTCGACGAGGTCGTAGTCCATCACCAGTCCCTGATCCTGGCGGTCCTCGGGCACGTACGACATCCCGGCCTCGATCCGCTGGCGACGCGAGCGGTCTGTCAGGTCGGTCCCTTCGAGGGTGATGACGCCGGAGTCGGGGGTCTGCAGGCCGGTGATGGCCTCGATGAGTTCGGACTGGCCGTTGCCGTCGACGCCGGCGACACCGAAGACCTCGCCCTCGCGGACCGACAGCGAGAGGTCGTCGACCGCGCGGACGCCGCGGTCGTCGGTGACCACGAGGTCAGAGACGTCGAGCACCTCGTCGCCGAAGTCAGTCGGCGGGCGCTCGACGTCGAGCAACACCTCGCGGCCGACCATGAGTTCGGCGAGTTCCTCGCGGGTGGTCCCGGCGGCGTCGACGGTGCCGACGTTTTTCCCGTCCCGGAGGACGGTGATCTCGTCGGCGGCGGTCATCGCCTCGCCGAGCTTGTGCGTGATGAAGATGATCGTCTTCCCCTGGGCAGTGAGCTCGTCGAAGACGGCGAACAGGTCCTCAACCTCCTGCGGGGTGAGGACCGCGGTCGGCTCGTCGAGGATGAGCACGTCGGCGCCACGGTACAGCGCCTTGAGGATCTCGACGCGCTGCTGGACGCCGACGGAGACGTCCTCGATGCGGGCGTCGGGGTCGACGTCGAAGCCGAAGCGCTCGCTCAGTTCGACGACCTCTTCGCGGGCACGGTCGCGATCGACGCTGAGGCCGGTCAGTCGCGAGAGGCCGCTCCGACGGCGCGGTTCGTTGCCGAGCGTGATGTTCTCGGTGACGGTCATCGGGTCGACGAGCATGAAGTGCTGGTGGATCATGCCGATGCCGGCGTCGATGGCGTTCCGCGGCGAGTCGAACGACCGCTCCTCGCCGTCGACGGCGACAGTCCCCGAAGTGGGGTCGTAGAGCCCGTAGAGGACGTTCATCAGCGTCGTCTTCCCCGCGCCGTTCTCGCCGAGCAAGGCGTGGACCGACCCGCGCTCGACTGTCAGATCCACGTCGTCGTTGGCGACGACGCCCGGGAATCGCTTCGTGATCTCGCGTAACTCGACTGCGGGCGTACTCATTGTCAGTGGTCGATGTGGGAACCGGTCTGCGCGTCAGTGTCAGTGGTCGATGTGGAAGCCGGTCTGCGCGTCGCTGTCTGCGTGCGGAGTTCGGTCGGTAACTCAGACGTTACCGGGGCTCGTCGGGACCGAGATCTCGCCGTCGATGATCGCCTGTCTCGACTCGGCGACCGGGTCGGAGACGCCACCGGGGACCTCCGAGCCGAGTTGCTGGCCGTAGACGATGTCGACGCCCTCCTGTTCGAGGCCGAGCGAGACGACCGACCCGCCCGGGAAGCTGTCGGTCGCGGTCGCTTCGATCGACTCGTAGACGGCGGTGTCGACCCGCTTGACCATGCTCGCGAGGATGACGTCCTGGTAGGAGCTCTTCGTGACCGACTGGTCGCGGTCGACACCGATGGCGAACCGCCCCTGTTCCTGTGCGGCCTGGAAGACGCCGGTCCCGGTGTTCCCCGCGGCGTGGTACACGATGTCGGCGCCGCTGTTGTACATCGACAGGGCGGCCTCTTTCCCGCCCTGCGGGTCGCTGAAGTCGCCGACGTAGTTGGTGATCACGTCGACGTCCTCGCTGGCGTGTTTCACGCCGGCGGTGAAGCCGGCCTCGAACTTCTTGATGAGGCCAGACTCGACGCCACCGACGAACCCGACGTTCGTCGAGTCGCCGCTGGTCGACCCCGCGCCGGCCGAGAAGTCCTGCGTGGTGAGCAGTCCGGCCATCTGGCCGGCCAGGAACGAGCCCTCGTGTTCCTTGAACGTGTAACTGGAGACGTTGTCGCTCTCGACCACGCTGTCGACGATCATGAAGTTCTGGTCTGAGTAGTTCCCGGCGGTGGTCCCGAGCGCGTCGGCCTGCAGGAAGCCGATACAGCAGACCAGGTCGTAGTCCGGGTTGGACGACTGGGCGAACTGCTGCTGGAAGGAGCCGAACTCCGAGGGCGACTCCGGCTGGACTTCCTGGTACTCGAGGTTGAAATCCTCCTCGGCGGCGAACAGCCCCTGCTGGGCCTGGTCGTTGAACGACCCGTCGCCGAGGCCGCCGGCGGCGTACACCATCCCGACGTTCGTCGGTTCCGAGGAGGTGGGCGTCGACATCTCCATCTCCGTCGCCGTCTCGGTCTCGTCCATGCCGCCGCCCGGCGTCTCCGTGTCCATACTCGCCGCGGGCGTCTCCGTCGGCGTGTCGTCCGCTTCGGTGTCCGTCGAGTCGCCCGGTCCGCCAGAACACCCTGCCAGCCCAGCGATTCCTGCCGCACCGAGTGCCTTCAGCAGTCGCCGTCGATCATAGTCCATGTTCGGGTCGACAGTGCGGCGACGCCACCATAAAATCACCGACGGACCAGACTCCTTTTCGGACGAATCACCCTTCGAAATGTGGATGCGTAGACGGTTGTCGGGGTCAAAGTAGTATTTCGACAGAATGTTCAACATATCTCGGTTTCACAATACACGTCAATAGTTCTAAAACCCTCACACCCGTGTCACGACGTGGTTCGAGCGACCGGTCGGGTCACGGTCGAACCCCCTGGACACCACGAACGACCGTATCTCCCAGGACTCAGGAACAGCTGTTTTATAAAGCCGAACAGAAGAGACCGGGACCGGCCGAACCGAACGGGATCACGGAATGGATCCGAACGAACGTCGTTTTTGTTCTTCTATTCTGAATTTACGCAGTAACAAAATATTTTTTGCTGATCGTTCGGAGATGTGGGCATGGATCGGAGACAGTTCCTCGCGACACTCTCGGCGACAGCGGCGGTCGGGCTCGCCGGTTGTCCCGGGGGCTCTGGTGGGACGGACACGCCAGACGAGACGGACGCAGGTGACAGTGGTGGGAGCACAACGCCGACGGCGACGCCGGCGGAACCGCCGATGACGACGGCGACGCGGTCGCCCGCGGACGCTACCGACGCACCGACGGCGACAGCCACGAATACGCCGACCCCGACGGCGACGCCAACGGCCACGGACTCACCGACCCCGACCGCGACCCCGACGCCGAGCGGACCGGTCGAAACGGACCTCCCGCGGCTACAGACCGACGGGAAGTGGATCGTCGACGAGAACGGGAACGAAGTGGTGTTGCGCGGTGTCGCCACCGCCGAACCCGGCTACGTCCAGAATACGAGCCCGAACGCCACGTGGATGGAGGCGCTCTCGATGCTCGTCGAGGAGGGGACGTGGTATCCGGGCGTCGTCCGGATCCCGGTCACCATCGAGGGCTGGCAGAACCTCGGGTCGCCGTCGACGTACGCTGCGACGTATCTCGACGATGCGGTCGACCTCTGCGCCGAGAACGACGTCTACGTGATGATCGACCACCACCTGGTCAAGGAGTACGCCTCCGACGAGACCGACCGGGTGATGCGGGAGTTCTGGAGCACGATCGCGCCCCGCTACGCCGACCGCGACCACGTAGTCTACGAACTGTACAACGAGCCGACGACACCGGCCTACTGGGACGACGACGAGAAAGCCTGGAGCATCTGGAAGGAGACCGCCCAGCCGTGGGTCGACATCGTCCAGGAGAACGCGCCGGACACGCCGCTGGTCATCGGGTCGCCGCGGTGGACATCGGTGACCCACATGGCGCCCGAGGACCCCTTCGAGGGTGACAACCTGATCTACTCGGGACACATCTACCCCGCGAACGGCGCGCCCGAGGAGTTCGACTCGACCTACGGCGCGCCCGCCGAGGAAGTGCCGGTGATGATCACCGAGTTCGGCTGGTCGGAAGTCGGCGAAGCCAGCGTCGACCAGGGCACGACCTCCGGGTGGGGCGAAGGGTTCCGCGAGTGGGTCGAGTCCTACCCGAGCATGGGGTGGCAGGGCTGGTGTTTCGATCCGGACTGGGCGCCCCGGTTGGTCGACAGCGAGTGGAACACCAAGGGCGGCGACCCGTTCGCTGGCCACTTCATGAAACGGTGGCTCTACGAGCGGCGCAACGAGCACACGCCCGACGAACTGGCCACCGAGGGCGCCGCCTACGAAGGGCCGAGCGACGAGACGCCGCCGCCCGTCCCGACGGGCCTGGACGCGTTCGAAGTCTCCGACGAGGAGTACGAGGTCGTCTGGGACGCCAGCGAGGACGGCGAGACGTCGACCCAGTTCTACCGCGTCTACGTCAACGGGACCGAAGAGGGCATGACGAGCGCGGAGACGTTCATCGTCACCGGGACGCCGGGCGAGGACTATGACGTCACGGTCACGGCGGTCGACGCAGTAGGCAACGAGTCCGAGCGGAGCGAGCCTGTCAGCTTCTCCATCGGCGGCGAACTGCAGGTCGACGCGGAGGTCGCACGGGCCGGGAGCACCCCCGCAATCGACGCGAGCGTCGGTGATAGCTGGTCGGGCGTCACGGCCCACGAGCTCCAGCACGTCGTGACCGGGGGCGTCGACGGCCCGAAGGACCTGAGCGGGACCTGGCGCGGCCTGTGGGACGACGACGCCCTGTACCTCCTGGTTGACGTGACCGACGACGCCACCTCGACAGACTCCGACGCACAGTACAACGACGACTCCGTCGAGGTGTTCGTCGACGCCAACAACTCCGGGGGCGACTCCTACGACGGCGTCAACGACTTCCAGTTCTCGTTCCCGCGGGGCGGCGGTTCGATCCAGGGCCAGCACCCCCAAGACATCAGTGCTGTCGAGTGGGCCCAGACCGAGACCGACGCCGGCTACCGCATCGAGGCCGCGTTCCCGTGGTCGGTATTCGGCGTCGGCGGGTCGGCCGACCACGCCATGGGGTTCGACGTCCACGTCAACGACGACGACGACGGCGACGAACGTGACGGCAAGATGGCCTGGTACGGCGAGGAGGACGTCGCCTGGAACACCCCCAGCGCGCTCGCGACCGTCCAGCTGGTCGAGTGAGCGGCGCGAGAGCGCCCCGAAACGCGTTGGTCCCGGGCGACGGCTACGGAACGCGCACCGAGAGAGCCGCCGGCCGCTCGACCGGGTTCTGTCCGTCCGCAGCCGTGGGAACCGACGGATTCACCGGCTACTCGCGGCGTTTCCGATTACGGTTCCGGATCAAAATTCCCCGACCGCATCCCGAGCGTTCACGATTGGGAAACACTTTTGATAGAGTGTTCACAGGAGAGGCTATGGATCGGAGACGCTTCCTCGCGAAGCTCTCGGCGATCTCGGCAGTCGGCCTCGCCGGCTGTCCGGGTGGTGACGGTGGGACAGACACGCCTGGTGAGACGGACCGGGGCGGGACGCCGACGGCGACGCCGGTATCGACGCCCACGGGGACGCCGACGGCGACCGCGACGGCGGCGGCGACGCCAACGGCCGAACCGACGGACGAGCCGACAGCGGAACCGACAGACGAGCCGACCGACACGGCGACGGACCAGCCCCCAATCGAGTCGGACCTGCCGCGACTGCAGACCGACGGGAAGTGGATCGTCGACGAGAACGGCAACGAGGTGGTACTCCGCGGGGCGGCGACGGTCGAGCCGTGGTGGGCGATGGAGTACCAGAACCAGCGCGGCGCCGACTACTGGGAGAGCCTCGAGATGATAACCGACCGGAGCAACGGGTGGTATCCGAGCGTCCTCCGGATCCCCTGTACGATCAACTATCAGGAGGTCGGCATCTCGACCTACGCCGCCAGATACCTCGACCGGATCGTCCGTCACTGTGCGGACAACGACGTGTACGTGATGATCGACCATCACCTGGTCAGGAACCACGACACCGAGGAGACCGACCGGTTGATGCGGAACTTCTGGAACGAGATAGCGCCGCGGTACGCGGACCACTCGCACGTCATCTACGACATCTACAACGAGTCCAGCGGCCCGAACCACTGGGGCGACGACCAGGCTGCCTGGGACTCCTGGAAAGAAGTCGCTCAGCCGTGGGTCGACCTCGTCCGCGACCACGCGCCGGACACGCCACTTATCATCGGGTCGCCGCGGTGGACCCGGATGCCCCACATGGCGCTCGAAGACCCCTTCGAGGGTGATAACCTCATCTACGCCGGGCACTTCTACCCGCAACACGGCGACCCGAGCGAGATGGACGACGTCTTCGGCGCGCCCGCCGAGGAGGTGCCGGTCATGATGACGGAGTTCGGCTGGGAGGTCAACGGCAACCCGCAGGTCGACAGGGGCACGACATCGGGCTGGGGCGACCCCTTCAGAGAGTGGCTGTCGTCGTACCCCAACGTGGGCTGGACCGGCTGGATATTCGACTCGGTGTGGACCCCGCGGACGGTCGACACCGACTGGAACCTGCTCGGGGGCGACTACTACGCCGGTCACTTCATGAAGCGATGGATGTACGAGAAACGCGACGAGCGGACCCCCGAAGCCGTCGAGACCGACGGCGCGACCTACACCGGCCCGTCCGACGAGTCGCCGCCCCCCGCACCGACCGACCTCTCGACCGTCGACCTGAACGAGACGCGGTTCGAAGTCGCCTGGTCGTCGGTGGAGGACGACGAGACCTCCGTCATGTTCTACCGGGTCTACGTCGACGGCGCCGTGGTCGGCACGGCCGAGGCGGAGACGATGACCATCGAGGGAACGCCGGGCGAATCCTACGACATCGCGGTCACGGCGGTCGACGCGGTGAGCAACGAATCCGACCGCAGCGAGACGGTCAGCCACCAGATGGAGGGCGAACTCCAGGTCGACGCCGAGATCCCCCGGGCCGGGTCGGCCCCGGCAATCGACGCCGACGTCGACGACGGCTGGTCGGGCGTCGAGGCCCGCGAGTTCCAGCACGTCATCGCGGGCTCGGTCGACGGGGACGACGACCTCGGGGGTACCTGGCGCGCGCAGTGGGACGACGACGCCTTCTACGTCCTCGTGGACGTGACCGACGACGCCTCCTCGACCGACTCCAGCGAGCACTGGCAGGACGACTCCCTGGAACTGTTCGTCGACGCGGACAACTCGAAGGGGAGTTCCTACGACGGCACCAACGACTTCCAGTTCACCGTCCCGCGGGGTGACGGCGAGATCGGCGGTCGCCTCCCGCAGGACACGAGCACCGTCGAGTGGGCACAGACCGAGACCGACGCCGGCTATCGGATGGAGTTCGCGTTCCCGTGGTCGGTGCTGGCCGTCTCACCTAGCGTGGACCACGCGATGGGGTTCGACGCACAGGTGAACGACGACGACGACGACAGCGAGCGCGACGCCAAGATGGCCTGGTACGGCGAGGAAGACATCGCCTGGGACAACCCCAGCGCGTTCGCGACCGTCCAGCTGGTCGAGTAAGCGACCCGCCCGACCACACCTGGTTCGTCTACAGGTCCCGCCACGACCGCTCGGGCTCCCACCCGAGCAATTCGCGCGCTTTCTCGGTGCTGATCAGCGACTCGGTGCCCGCAAGATCGGTGCGGCGCTCGGCGTCAGGATAGAACTCGGCGGCGAGTTCGTCGGAGGGAACCGCGGCGGTCGTGTCGCTCGCGACCGCCCAGAACGCCTCGTGGCCCTCGAACTCAGCCTCGACACAGCGGCGGGCGATCGACGCGGCGTCGTCGACGTGAAGATACGAGAACAGCGTGTCCTGGCCGGTGTGACGCGACTCGCGGATGGCCGCGATGGAGCGGTCACGCTCGGTGAAGCGGTCCCGGAGTTGCTCGCTCGTGGCGACCCACGGATATCGCAGTGACGCGACCGGTGGCGTGTCCGGGCGGCGACCGAACCCCGCGCCGGCCACCTCCGTCGCGTGTTTCCCCAGCGCGTAGGGGTCACGCGGCGTCAGCGGGTGCTCCTCGTCGACCGGGAGATAGCGCACGTCTGTCGGCGCTTCCTGGTAGGCCGCGCCCATGACGTTGATGCTCGACGGGAGGACGACCGAGTCCAGGTCGAGCGCAGTGGCCGCTTCGAGGACGTGATACGCGGACATCGCGTTGCTCTCGAAGACGGTGTGTTCAGCGTGGGACTGCGGATGGGGGATCGTGCCCATGTGAACGACAGCGTCGGCCTCGCTCGCGGCCAGCGCGCCGTAGGTCTCTCCCGCATCCAGGAGGTCCGTGGTGCGGTACTCGTCGGAAACGTCCTCGCGCTGTTTGCCGCGAGCCACGTTGATCGCGTGGTAGCCGTGGTCGACGAACGTTTCGAGGATCGCCTCCCCGATCTTCCCGTTGCCACCCGTGACGGCGACACGCTCGATAGCCATGGATCGGCTTTGCGAACCGCCCGAAAATAGATGGCGAAAGGGGAAGTCGCTTCCCGATGCCCCGGGTTCGGCGCGGGTCGCACCACCGATCCACCCACTCCGGCGCGCGCCGTCGCGCCCTCCGTGGCGCGACGAAGCCGTGCGAGGGATGAGTAACGCAGGAGCGAAGCGACGAGTAACGCAAGAGGCTGGGGAGGCGCGAGGCCCACGCCTGCCCGAACAGCCACCGTTCACAGCGCTACTCGACAGAATTCCCCTGGCGGACTGAAAGGGCGAGGGTCGGTCGCGGTCGTCTGAGCGTGGCCCTATCCGAGTGAGCGAAGCGAACGAGGATATCCCGCTCAGCGGCCGCGAGCGGGCCGAGGGCTTTCGTTTCTCGGGATCGAGTGCGGTCGCGGTAGCGTTCGTGTTCCAAGTTTCGTCTGTGGTCAGGAAAACTTCGTGTACCCGGTCTAGTACTTTTGCAACAGTTCCAGCATCTCGCGGTCCAGGTCGTGGCCGTGCCAATCCTCGTAGTCGACGTCGTCGCGCTCGCTGTCGATGATCCCGAACGGACCCCGGAAGTTCCAGAGCGCCCAGCCCCACCCCGCCTGTTCCCACTGGCGAAGCGCGTCCTCCATCCACGCGAGGGTCACGTCGTGGGGGGTGTGGTTGTAGACGCCCCACTCGCCGACGTGGACGCCGACGCCCTGCGATTCGAGGTGTTTCCACGGGGCGATTCGATTCGCGTACACCCAGTCGGCGTCGACCCGCCCTCGCCACCGGGTCTCAGCGGGCCAGTCCGGCTCGTCGAACTCCCGGTCGACCCAGTCGGCCCCGTAATGACTGACCTGCATCGGATCGTACCCCCGCGTGGACTGCGCGCAGTCCACGTCCGCCAGCTCGAAAACCGGTTCGCGCCCGTAACGCATCCCATCTGCGACGACCAGCCGCTCGGGGTCTATCTCGTGGATCGCCCCGACCGTGCGCCGCACGACGTCGGCGTAGGCGCCGTGGCTCGTGTCCGCCGGCTCGTTGATGAGGTCGAAACTCAGTTGCTCGCTCGGGATCCCCTCGTAGCGCTCGGCGAAGCGTTCCCAGTGGGCGACGAAGGCGTCCTGGGCCTCCTGGTCGGTCCAGAGGTCTGTCTCTTCGGGCGGGTCGGCGACAGTGAAGCCAGGCCCGCGGTGGAAGTTGAGGTTGACGTGGACCCCGTGCTCGCGGCCGTACTCGACGGCCTCGTCGATCTCGGCCAGGGTGTCCTCGTCGAAGTCCAGCCAGTCGTCGCCGGTCCAGCAGCGGTAATCCATGGGGAGGCGCGCGAAGTCGAAGCCCCACTCGGCCATCCACGCGAAGTCCTCCTCGCGGAAGCGCTCCTCGTCGTCGGCCATGAACTTCGCCTGCAGATTGAACCCCCGCCAGCGCGGGAGCGAACTCGCGTCCATACCACTTGGGCGGCCCCGTGACACTTCATCACACTGGTCGCGGAAGCCCGTTCCTCGGCCGACCCGCCGGATCGCTCCTGAAAAACAGCCCTGCGCGTCACTCCTCGTCCAGCCGGGACTGCCACTCCTGGACTTTCGCCATCAGTTCGACCGGCGGCGTCTCGTTGACGTCGAGGTCGGCGACGGCATCGAGCACGTCCGGCGCGTCGGCGCCGTACTCCTCGGCCAGCACCGATTCGGGGTCGACCGCGCCGCCGTCCGCCGTCGCCGCGGCGCCGGTTTCCCTGCCCGTCGTCGCGTCGCTCGATCCCGCGCTCCCCGACGCACCGCTCGAACTCCCGGACGCACCACTCTCGGTCCGGAACTCCCCACTTCCCACGTCGAAGACGGTCTGGACCGGTTCGCCACCGCTCCCGCCGCCCTTGGCCTCGATAGCTTTCTCCTCGCGCAGTTTCTCCAGCACGGTGCGCGAGCGGTCGACCACGGGTTCCGGCACGCCCGCGAGGTCGGCGACGTGGATGCCGTACGAGCGGTCGGTCGCTCCGTCACGAACCGTGCGGAGGAAGGTCACCTCGCCGTCCGATTCGTCGGCAGGGCGGGACTCGGTCCCGTTTGCAGACGGCGAGCGCGGCTCGCCGTCGACCGCGACGTGGACGTTGAACACGCGGTCGAGGTGGTCCGCGAGGGTCGTGAGTTCGTGATAGTGGGTGGCGAACAGCGTCTTCGCGCCCACCTCGTTGTGGAGGTACTCCGTGGCCGCCCACGCGATGGAGATGCCGTCGTAGGTCGCGGTGCCGCGGCCCACCTCGTCCAGGATCACGAGCGAGTCCTCGCTCGCGGAGTGGAGGATGTTCGAGAGCTCCTGCATCTCGACCATGAACGTCGACCGGCCCTGTGCGAGTTCGTCGAGCGCGCCGACGCGGGTGTAGATGCCGTCGACCAGCCCCACCCGCGCCGACCGCGCGGGGACGAAGCTCCCGACCTGCGCCAGCAGCGTCACCAGCGCCGCCTGGCGCATGTAGGTCGACTTCCCGCTCATGTTCGGCCCCGTGACGATCAGGAACTGCCGGTCGGCACTCATCGAGAGGTCGTTCGGGACGAACTGCGTCGTCTGCTCGACGACGGGGTGGCGCCCGGCCTCGATCTCCAGGGTATCGCCCTCGTGGAGGTCGGGGCGGACCCAGTCGTTGCGGACGGCGTGGGCGGCCAAACTGCCGAGTGCGTCGACGGTCGCAAGCGCCCGCCCGCAGTCCTGCAGCAGGCCGGCCCGGTCGGCCACCCGCTCGCGGACTCGCTCGAAGATCTCGCGTTCCATCTCGTGGCGCCGTTCCTCCAGGCGCAGGACCTCTCGCTCTTTCGCCTCGAGTTCCGGGATAGTGAACCGCTTGGAGTTTTTCAGCGTCTTGATCTGGTCGTACTCCTCGGGGACGCCGTCGGCCTCGCTCTTGCCGACCTGAATGTAGTAGCCGTCGGTCTTGTTGCGGTCGACCGAGAGGTGGGTGATCCCAGTCCGCGACTTCTCCCGGTCGGGCAACGCCTCGATCCAGGCCAGAGCCGATTCGTGGTCGTCGATCACCGCGTCCAGGTCGGCGTCGAAGCCGCGGCGGATCAGCCCGCCCTGAGTCACCGTCCCCGGCGGATCGGCGACGATGGCCTCCTCCAGCGCGTCCCGGAGGTCGGCCGCGGCCGCCCGGTCCGGCCGGTCGACGATCTCGCCCAGCGGCGACTCGGCGAGGCGCTCGCGCTCCGCGACGATGTCCGCGACGGTATCGAGGACCGCGAGCGTCTCGGCGGCGGCGCGCAGGTCCCGCGCGTCGGCGCTGCCCGACGCCGCTCGCGAGGCCAGCCGTTCCAGGTCGTAGGCGTCGCCGAGCACCTCGCGCAGGCGGTCCCGCGCCATCGCGGCCTCGGCGAGGGCGGCGACCGCGGACTGGCGGCGTTCGAGTTCCCCCCGCGAGCGCCGAGGGCGCTGGAGCCACTCGCGCAGGCGGCGCCCGCCGGCGCTCGTGGCGGTGTGGTCGACGGTGTCGAACAGCGACCCGTCGCGGTCGCCGCTCATCGTCTCCGTGAGCTCGAGGTTGCGCTGGGTCGTCGCGTCGAGGGCGACGTGGTCGCCGTCGTCGAACGACTGCAGGCGCGTCATCGACGCCAGCACGCCCGCGCCCGTCTCGTCGACGTAGGCGACGATAGCGCCGGCCGCCCGGACCGCGGCCTCGCGGTCGGCGACGCCGACGCTCTCCAGGGTCTCGGCGCCGAACTGCTCGCGCAGGCGGTGGCGCGCTCGCCCCGGCGCGAACGCCTCGGCCTCCTGCAGCGAGAGCGAGGCGTCGGTCCGCTCGCGCACCGCCGCGAGGAAGTCGTCGTCGTTGCGGACCGCCGGACCGGGCAGCACCTCCACGGGATCGAACTTGTAGAGTTCCGTCAGCGCCGCGCTCGTCGCGTCGGCGCCCACACACTCGGTGACGAGGAACTGCCCGGTCGTCACGTCCGCCATCGCGAGCCCGTAGGTTGTATCCGTCGCAGCGTCGCTGCCGGCACCGCCGCGGTCTCTGCCACCGCTGCCGTCGCCACTGTCCCCCTCCCGGGCCACGGCGACGAGGTACTGGGCGGCGTCGTCGCTCGTCTCCAGGTGCGTCCCGGGCGTGACGACCCGCGTTATCTCGCGGGCGTGGCCGTCCGCCGTCTCGTACTGGTCGGCGACGGCGACGCGGTAGCCCCGCTCGACCAGCGCCGAGAGATACGGCGTCAGGTCGTCCAGCGGCACGCCCGCCATCGGGTACGACGACCCGTGGGAGGACTTCTGGGAGACCTTCAGATCCAGTTCGTCGGCGACGGTTTCGGCGTCCTCGTCGAAGAACTCGTAGAAGTCCCCGCACTGCATCGCGAGCAGATCCGCGTCGGTCTCCTCTGTGAGCGCGAGGAACTCCCCGACGATACCCGTCGCTTCGGTCATACGCTCCCCTGTGACCGTCACCGGGTAAAACGCTACGGGTCCGGGGCGAAACTGGTCGGCGGCCGCCGTTCCTGGATCACGCTCGGGCCCACTCGCCCCACCGACCGCTGAACGGCCGGTCAATTTAAGTACCTATTCTCGCAAGCCGCGGGCATGGATTGGTCCCCATACGGTGCGGTAGCGGTGCTCCTCTGTTCGTTACTCCTCGTCGGAGCGGTCCCGGCGGGTGCGACGGGGGCGACAGGTTTCGATGCAACAGATATCGATGTGTCAGACGCTGTGGGAGGCGACGCCGCCGCGGGTGCCGGCGACGCTGCCGCGGGCGCTGACGACGCTGCCGCGGGCGCTGACGACGCTGCCGCGGGCGCTGACGACGCTGCCGCGGGCGCCGACGGCCCCACAAATTCCGCGAGCGATGCGGTCTCCGTCACGTACGAATACCGACTCACGCCAGCCGAGCCGGGCGAAATCGAGGTGCTGGCGACGCTGTCGGTACCGTCGTCGGTCACCTCAGTGGACGTGTGGATCCCGTCGAACGCGACGCTCTCGGATCGCCAGGGCTTCGAGCGCGACGAGGACACGCCGAGTCGTCTGCACTGGGACGCCGGCGACGCGACACCGTCGGTCACGTTCACTGTTCCGGTGAACGTCACCGGTGAGGGGTCGAGACGCCGCTACTACTCGGTCGACGCCGGGTCGATGGCGTTGTTCGACACGCCGCGGCTGACGGTCGATGCGCTCGCCGACGGGTCTCGGGTCGACATCGACGAGCGGTTCACTACCGCCGGTCCGGGGTACGCTACCCGACCGCTGACGTATCTCGGACCGCACGAGACCTACACGACGTCGACGCCCCGTGGGACCGTGACGCTCGTCGAGCCCGCGGCGGCGAACATCACGGCTGGACCGAGGGCCGTCCGAGACGCACTCGCGCGGGCGGCGCGGACGCTCCGGATCGGGAACGACAGCGGTCCGGTCGTCGCGGTCGCGGCGCCGCAACGGACCGTCGAATGGGCGCCAGAGGGGCTGACGATCGATTCGGACGAGGACGAGACGCGGACCGAGGCGTTCTGGGTCCGCGACGATACGCGACTCGACGAGCCGGGGTACACCTGGGTCCACGAGTACGTCCACACGCGACAGGCGTTCGAGACGACCACGCGGACGCGGTGGCTGACCGAGGCCAGCGGTACCTACTACGCCGCGCTGGACGCGCTCGACGCGAACCGGATCGACTTCGGGACGTTCCGGGACTTCCTCACGCGCGGTGGCAGTGACGGGTTCGGTTCCGCCGACGACGTGCTCGCGGACCCGAAGACGTGGGGCTCCCGGACCGACTACCTGAAAGGCGCGCTCGTCGTCGGCCAGATCGACCGCCGGATCCGGCTCGCCTCGGACGGGAGCCACTCGTTCGCCAGCGTGTTGCGACGGCTGCCTCGCGACCGTCCGACCGGTATCGACACGTTCCTCGACGCGGTCGGCGCGGTGTCGAACGACACCGTGCGCGAGTTCGCGGAGCGACAGGTCCGTTCGGAGACGGCGCCGTCCATGTGGACGGTGCGCGAGCACGCACAGGCCTTCGACAGCACGGGCGGCGTCGACTATCGGCTCCGCGACCGCGTGTCGATATCCGGGGCGTATCGCAACGGATCCCTCCCCGACTGGGAATCGACCGTCGCCGTCGGCGAACGCGTCTCCGTCGACGTCGTCGTCAGGAACGTCGGCGGGTCGGCACACAACTACAGCCTCCCAGTCACCGTCAACTCGACGACGACCAGCGAACTGTCCGGTCGCGTCGGGCCCGGCGAGACCGACCGCATCACGGTGAACTGGACGTTCGGATCCCCCGACCGCTACGACATATCGATCGTCGGTGAGGAGTTCACCATCGTCGCGGTCCGTCCGCCGTTCACCACGGTCACGTCGGTCGCGGCCAACCGGACGCAGTTGACGGGCGGTGGTGCGGTCGAACTGTCCGCGACGGTCCGGCAGGTGGGACGCGAAGCCGAAACCAGCACGGTGACGTTCGACCAGGGTCTCGGGACCGTCGCCGAGCACACGGTGACGCTCAAGCGCAACGAGACCACCACGGTGAACGCGACGGTGACGCTCTCCGAACCGGGGACCTACGAGTACCGCGTCAGGGGGGGCGGCACGGTCACAGTGACGGTGAACGCGACGGGCACGGCGACGCCCGGAGCGACGGGAACGCCCGATACGACCGGACCATCGGACGAGACCGCCGACGGGACGGCTGACGGCGCCGGGAAGAGAACGAGGACCGAGTCGGACAGTCGCCCCGCGAACCGGTCGACGACCGGCGGATCCGGCCCCGGGTTCGGGCTCGGAGCGGCCACACTCGCCGCCCTCGTCGGCGGCGCCCTCGCAGCGCTGCGACGTCGACACCGTTGACCCGCGCCTACGGCCGGCGGCCGCGTCGTGACCAGTCCCGGACGGTACGCCGTTCCGAGACGAGATGGTTTTTACCGGACGAGAGCGGAGTCGGTGGCACATGCGCCAGGTCCTCGCGAGCGCTCTCCACGGCTTGCGGCGGGAAGCCGCGAGGCTCCCGCGACAGGCGAAGCGGCGCGTCGCCGACGACATCCGCCGCGATCCCTACCTCGTGTACATCCTGCTGGCGTCGCTCGTGCTGTCGGTCTTTTGGGTCTGGCACCGCCTGCCCAACTTCGCCACGCGCGACGAGCGCTGGCGGGTCGTCGACCCCGTCGAGACGGTCGCCGCCGTCTCCGACGACCCCAGTCTCGGCGCTTTCCAGGACGGCGTGACGACCTGGCGGACCTACGGCGCGGCGATGTACCTCTCCGGTCTGGTGCTGGTGCCCGTCGCCGTCGCCGCGGCGCTGAACGGCCAGTTCGAGGGGTTCCTCGCGATGGGGCGCCACCCCGGGGCAGCCTACTGGACCCACTGGCAGCGCACGCCGGCCTGGATCTGGTCGGCCAGCATCCTGCTCGCCAGACTCGCCAACGTCGCCTTCGCGGTCGGGTCGGTCTATGTCGTCTATCGGATCGGCACCGTCGTCCGCGACCGTCCCACGGGTCGGCTGGCCGCGACGTTCACCGCGGTCACGTGGGCGCTCATCGTCCTCACTCACGAGGCCGGCGAGGACGTCCCGTCGTTGTTTTTCTTCCTCGCGGCGGTGTACTTCGCGGTCCGCTACCTCGAGGCCGGCGAGCGCCGCCTGTTCTACCTGGGCTGTCTCTGCGGTGGCGCCGCCATCGCGTTCAAGCTCTCGGGCGGCGTGAGCGCGTTCGTCCTCGGCGGCGCCTACCTCCTGCGAGCCTACCGGTCCGAGGAGCCGCTGCGCGCGGCGCTGGTCCGCCCGCGACTGCTGGCCGGTGGCCTCCTCGTCGCGCTCGTCACCATCGCCGTCGGCTACCCGAGCATTCTCTTCGGCGCCCCCTCCCAGTTCAGTGGACGGGTCTCCCGGGCGTTCAGTACGAAGTCGACGCTCCACGGCTGGCGTGACGAACCGAACTGGTGGTGGATCGCCCGCGGGGCGCTCCACGGCGTCGGCCTCCCGCTCGCGCTCGGGTTCGTCGGCGGCATCGTCGCGGCGCTGGCCCGGATCCGCCGGCGCCCCTCGCGGACGAGCGACGCGCTCGCACTCCTGTTGGTCGGCGCCGGGGTCTTCATCGCGGTCTTCTCGACGTGGGAGTACGTCCGGACCCACAACCTCCTGCCGACGTTCCCGCTGCTCGCGGTGGTACTCGCGGTCGGACTGGTCGACCTGCGCGAGCGCCATCGAACTGTGGGGCGGGTTCTCGCGGCCGCACTCGTGGTCACGACTGCGATCTACGCCGGCGTCGGGACGCTGGGCTACGCGAGCGAGCCGAAAGACCAGGCCACCGAGTGGCTGACGACCCACGCCGACAGGGGCGACACGCTGGAGACCTACGTCCGCGACCCACAGGAGTCGGCGGCGCCACACTGGATGACCGTCGACTACGTGCCTGGGTACGCGATGGACCGCGTCCAGCGGCGCTGTCCGGCGTTCGTCGAGGTGAACTCCCACTTCGCGCTGGCGTCGCTCGCGCCCGAAAGCTGGAGCCTGTGGGCCCAGCGCCACGCCAACCCCGACCGCGCCGCGTTCCTCCGAGACCTGCTGGCGGGGAACGTCAGCAGCTACGAGGTGGCCGCACGCTTCGGGCCGCCGCCGCGGTATCTCGACGGCGGCGAGCGCCCACCGGTCTGGCGGGAGCTACTCCGGGCCGGCACCCATCCGCGCTCGGTCCAGTACGGCGACCCGCAGGATATCGGCACCGACCAGTACACGGTCGTCCTGCGTCGGACCGGCCCCTGTGACGCCGTCGGCTTCAGCGTCCGGGGCGAGTGACAGGTCGTGTTTCCTGTCGGATGGGTCGGTGAGAGTGACCGCACACAGCGTGAAAGCCCCCGCGGGAGTGATCGGAACGGTGACTCCAAACAGCGTGAAAGCCCCCGCTCGCTCCGGGCTTCTGACTCGCTGCGCTCCTCGCTTGGCTGCGGTGCTTGCGTCGTCGGAAGCCCGGAGCCAGCGGCCCCTTTCAGTCCCACCCGCGTTGGCTGGTTCGACAGTCTGTGCGGGTGGGACTGAAGGGGGCGACTGGGTTGCCGGCGCAGTGCGCCGGCTTCCGGCGAGGTCGAAGACCTCGCTTGGCTTTCACGCTGTCTGTCTCGAGGGGTCCGACAGCGATTTCTTCACTACACCGCCGGGCGATACCGACAGGATTCGGCCGCACCCGTGTGCGACCGCCACACACGCTTGAAGGGCTTTAAGCCGTCCCAGCGGTTACAACGGAACACATGACGGAGACGGCATACGACGTCGTCGTGGTCGGCGGCGGACCCGCCGGACTGACGGCGGCGCTGTACACGACGCGGCTGGGGCTGGACACCGCGCTGGTCGACCGCGGCGGCGGCCGCGCGGCGATGATGCAGGACACCCACAACGTGATCGGCGTCACCGAGGACGTCAGCGGCGGCGAGTTCCTGCAGACCGCGAAAGCACAGGTCGAGTCCTACGGCGCCGACGTGCATCGAGACTTCATCGGATCGGCGAGTCGCACAGACGAGGATGGCCATCGATTCCGACTCGAAGGCGGCGACGGCGACTACCTCGCGCGCCGGGTCGTCCTCGCGACCGGGTTCTCCGACGCGCACCCGGACCCGCCGCTCCCGCCGACCGGCCGGGGGCTGCACTACTGTCTGCACTGTGACGCCTACATGTTCGTCGACGAACCGGTGTACGTGATGGGCACCGGCGACTCTGCGGCGTACGTCGCGATGATCATGCTGAATTTCACCGACGAGGTGGATCTCCTCACCCGCGGCGACGAGCCCGAGTGGAGCGACGAGACCGACGAGCTGCTCGCGAACCACCCCGTCGACGTGATCGCCGAGGAGATCACGGCCCTCGAGCGCGACGACGACGGCTGGCTCGAAGCGTTCGAGTTCGAGGACGGAGCGGTGCGGGCGTACCGCGGCGGCTTCCCGATGTACGGCTCTGAGTACAACACCGACCTCCACGAGGAGCTGGGCTGTGAGATCACCGACGACGGCACCGTCGCGGTCGGTGACCACGGCGAGACCAGCGTCGATGGCGTCTACGCAGTCGGCGACGTGACCCCCGGCCACAACCAGATCCCGGTCGCGATGGGCCAGGGCGCCAAGGCGGGCATCCAGATCCACATGGACCTCCGACCGTTCCCGCGCTCGCTCGAGGAGATCGACGAGATGGGCGGTGTCGGCGAGGGCGACGTGCCCGCCGTCTCGCCCGCACTCCTCGCGACCGCCGTCGCCCACGAGGGACACGCCGCCGGGCCACGCGTCGAGGGAGCCGAGGCCGATGCCGGTCAGCAGGCCGTCGACGACTGAGGGTGGCGTCGCAGCGCTCGGCTGTACGGCCAGTCAGCGGTCTGGCTCGGCCTCGTCGTCGATCCCGTAGACGTAGTCGACGCCCGCGTAGACGAACCAGACCATCCAGACGGTGAAGATCACGAGCCAGACGCCGTACTGGACGTACCGGTTGGGGTAGACGACGTAGGCGAACACGAGCAACGTCGCGACCGAGACGCCGGTCGCGACGTTGCGTCGGTTGGGCTCGAAGACGCTCGCCAGGAACGCTCGCATCGCTCCTCGATTGCAGCCGCGCCCTCATTTGCGTTTGGGCCGTCGTGTCGGTGGTGTCTACTGTAGCGATTGGTCGGTGGGAGCGACGGCAAACAGCGTGAAGGCCCCGACGCGTTCGGAGGCTGTGACTCGCTGCGCTCCTCGCTACGCTGCGGTGCTTACATCGTCTCGCTCTCCGAACGCGTCGCCCCTTTCAGTCCCACCCGCTCAGACCGGCCAATCGGCCGAATCGGGTGGGACTGAAAGGGGCCGTTATCGGCGGCTTCGCCGCCGATTGCTCGGGAGAGCTCCGCTCTCTCGGTGATTGCTCCGGGAAGAGCGTGGCGGCGGAGCCGCCACGTTGTTCGGTCGCGGGCCGGCGGCCCGCGACCCACGGGCGACGGTTCGCCGAACGCAGCGAGTCTCTCGGAACAAGGACCGCAACGGAGAGGACCACAGCGAGCCCCTCGACCGGAGCAATCGGGGGCTTTCACGCTGTGTGCGGTCACTCTCATCGACCCATCCGACAGGAAACACGACCGCCGTTCCGATGCCGGGAGAACTTATCCGCCCGTCGCCGCAAGACTGCTCCATGACGGATCAAGACGCGCCCACGCGGCGGTTCGCGCTCGACTACGACCCCGGCGAGTTGCGCTGTGGCCGCGGTTGCGTCGCGGACCTCGACGCGGTGCTCGCCGCCCGCGACCTCGACAGCGCGCTCGTGGTCACCGGCGAACACGTCGGCGCGAACGCCGACGTGATGGCCCCCGTCGAAGCGGGGCTGGGGGACCGCCTGGTGGGCGTGTTCGACGAGACAACCCCCGCCAAGCATCTCGCCACGGGGTTGGCGACCGCAGAGCGCGTCCGCGAGTCGGGCGCTGACGCGCTCGTCGCCGTCGGGAGTGGGTCCAGCCTCGACGTGGCAAAGGTGGCGAGCGCGCTCACCAGCCACGACGACCCGCGGGCGGCGGCCGAGCGGGCCGTCGACGCCGGTAGTGTCGAAGTAGCGCCCGACGGTGACCCTGTCCCGGTCGTGGCAGTTCCGACGACGCTCGCCGGCGCGGACCTGTCGGTCATCGCCGGCGTCGGACTCACGCTCGACCCGGCGGGGAGCGCCGACCGCGAGATCCCAAACGGCAGCGCCAGCGACCGGCGGTTGATGCCCACTGCGCTCCTGTACGACCTCGCGCTGTTCGAGACCACGCCCAAGGGCGTCCTGTGTGCCTCCGCGATGAACGGGATCGACAAGGCCGTCGAGTGTCTCTACTCGCCGCACGCGACGCCGGTCACGGACGCAACCGCGATGCGGGCGCTCTCGCTCGCCAGGTCGGGGTTCGCGACGCTCCCCGAGGAGTCGATGGACGAAGGGCGCCTCTACGACGCCGTCGCGGGGGTCGTCCTCGCACAGTACGGTATCTCGACGCCCGGCACCTATCGCGCCTCGGTCATCCACGCGTTCGCGCACGGTTTCTCGCACGACTACGACGTCCACCAGGGCACCGTCCACGGCGTCCTCGCGCCCCACGTCCTCGACTACGTCTTCGAGCACGCGGACGCTCGCCGGGACCTGCTCGCACAGGGCCTTGGTGTCGCCGGATCCGGTGACCACGCACTCGCCCAGCGCGTGGTTGACGCGGTGGCGGCCCTCGGCGACGATCTGGGGCTCCCCTCACGACTGCGCGAGATCGACGGACTCGCCCGCGGAGAGTTCCCCTCGATCGCCGCCGAGATACGTGAGGACGGGCTGCTCCCCGCCGCACCCGAGGGGGTCGACCCGACGACCGACGAGATCGAAGGCGTCCTAAACACGGCGTGGTGAGGCCGACGCGGGCGGTCTGTCCGCCAGCGGTCCCGCGGACCGATGGATCGCCGGGGAAACCGTCGAGCTGACGGGTGTCGGCGAAACCGTCGAGCCGACGGGACCCTCTGGGATCGATACTGTTGAGCCAAACGTTCAAGAGGGTTCGCGGGAACCGGAGTACCAATGCCGGAGGAGTACTTCCGGGGACAGGTGACTCAGCGCGGCGTCGTCTTCGGACCGGAGGGCGACGTGTTGCTGGTCACGAGCGGGCTCCGACCGTGGACGTTTCCGGGCAAGCGCATCGAGGCAGACGCCGAACCTGCGTCGGCGCTCCGTCGCGCCCTGTTCGACCAGACCGGACTGCACGTCACAATCGAGCGACCGGTGGGGACCGTCACCGACATCTGGGGGAGCGGCGACAAGCCGGTCTACGCCGTCCTCTTTAGGGCGCAAGCGCGCAGTCGGAACGTCGAACTGAGCGACGACTACGACGACTTCTGCTGGTACACGCCCGAGGGCGCCATCGAGGAGATGCACTTCGAACCGCTCGAGGAGGCTATCGAGCGGGCGGTCGCCGACCGCGAGACCGACGTGGAAGCGTCGGCGGAGTGAGTGCCGGCGACGACACGGGAGAACGGTTTTCCGCGCCGAACGCCACGTATCGCTGTGTTCGGTATCCAGGTGGACCCGCTGGTCGCTCTCTGGGTCGCGTTCGGGCTCGCGATCTTCGGCTGGATGGTCCTGTTCGACAGAGTCCGCCGCTATCTCGACGAGCGGTGAGGCGAGCCGTCGCGAAAGCGGCGGGTCGGGAGTGTTTTGACGCCCCCACCCACAAGAGACGACCATGACCGAGATCCGCCGGCTCGACGAGGCGACCGTCGAGCGTATCGCCGCCGGGGAGGTGGTCGAGCGGCCCGCCTCCGTCGTCAAGGAACTCGTCGAGAACAGCCTCGACGCCGACGCCTCCCGGGTCGACGTCACCGTCGAGTCCGGCGGTACCGATGGCATCGCCGTCAGCGACGACGGTATCGGCATGAGCGAGGCGGAGGTCCGCCGCGCCGTCGAGGAACACACCACCTCGAAGATCCGCGACATCGACGACCTCGAATCCGGCGTCGCCACGCTGGGCTTTCGCGGCGAGGCGCTCCACGCTATCGGCGCCGTCTCCCGGCTGACGATCACGACCCGTCCGCGGGCGGACCGCGACGTCGACTCCCACCGCGGCACGAAACTCACCGTCGAGGGCGGCGACGTGACGAACGTCGACCCCGCCGGCTGTCCGGAGGGCACGACCATCGAAATCGACGACCTGTTCTACAACGTTCCCGCCCGCCGGAAGTACCTCAAGCAACAGAGCACGGAGTTCGCCCACGTCAACACCGTCGTCACGAGCTACGCGCTGGCCGAACCGGACGTGGCCGTTTCGCTGACCCACGACGGTCGCGAGACCTTCGCCACGACCGGGCAGGGCGACCGCCGCGAGGCCGTCCTCTCGGTGTACGGCCGCGACGTGGCCCGCTCGATGGTCGAGGTGGATGCGAGCGCCGAGAACGAGGGGTTCCCCGACGGCCCCCTCGACGGCGTGTCGGGGCTGGTGAGTCACCCCGAGACGACACGGAGCACCCGCGAGTACTGCTCGACGTACGTCAACGGTCGGTACGTCACCGCGAGCGCCGTCCGCGACGCCGTCGTCGACGCCTACGGCACCCAGCTGGCCCCGGACCGCTACCCCTTCGCCGTCCTCTTTCTCGACCTCCCCGCGGGCGACGTGGACGTGAACGTCCACCCCCGGAAACTCGAAGTCAGATTCGCCGACGAGGCCGGCGTCCGCGAGCAGATCCGCGCGGCAGTCGAATCGGCGCTGCTCGACGAAGGATTGCTCCGCAGCGGCGCGCCGCGCGGGAAGTCCGCGCCCGAACAGACCGAGATCGCACCCGAACGCGGCGACGAGTCCGGATCCGAAGCCGGTTCCGACAGCCGGGCAGCCCCGGCGGACGACGACGACCGCGCCGCAACCGGCGCCGCCGACACGGAGCGCGAGGCGTCCGAACGGACGGCGAGCACGTCGACCGCGGACGGGTCGGAATCGCCGTCCTCGCGGCCGGCGTCGGGGCGGACCCCGACCGGCGCAGGTGACGAAAGCGCGGCGACGGAGGTTGTGGAGGCGAGCGACGCGCCGGCGGCAGCGGAAGCGAGTGATGCGCCCGGGGAGACTGAGACAGCGGAGCCATCAGCAGCCGAGACAGCAGATTCGTCGCGGCCCGCCGATCCGCACGACCGCCGTCGGAAGTTCAGCGAGCGCCACGACCAGGCGCGTCTCGGCGGCGGCGAGTCCGATGGGACGGCGACCGGCGGCGCGGACGGGCCGACCGCGAGCGCCCCCGAAGCGACCGACTTCGACGGGCTCCCGTCGATGCGCGTGCTCGGCCAGTTACACGAGACGTACGTCCTCGCCGAGACCGAGTCGGGGCTGGTCCTGATCGACCAGCACGCCGCCGACGAGCGAGTCAACTACGAGCGCCTGCAGGAGTCGTTCGCCGGTGAGACGACGACGCAGGTGCTCGCGGAAGCGGTCGAACTCTCCCTGACGGCGCGGGAGGCGGAACTGTTCGAGACCCACCACGAAGCGCTGGCGACGCTTGGCTTTCGCGCCGAGCGCATCGACGACCGCACCGTCGAGGTTCGCACTGTACCCTCGCTCGTGGCCGAGGCGGCCGACCCTGACCTCCTGCGGGACGCGCTCGCAGCGTTCGTCACCGAGGGGTCGGCCGCCGAGACGGTCGAGGCCGCCGCCGACGAGTTGCTCGCGGACCTGGCCTGTTACCCATCCGTCACGGGGAACACGTCACTGACGGAAGGGTCGGTCCGGGACCTGCTCGCAGCGCTCGACGGCTGTGAGAACCCGTGGGCCTGTCCGCACGGTCGGCCCGTGATCATCGAGATCGACTCGGAGGAGATCGAGGCGCGTTTCGAGCGGGACTATCCCGGGCATGGCGGTCACCGGGAGTGAGTTGCCGCCCGAAATAATGGCACCTAACTGATGTTTCGACCACGAAAGCTAAACCCCATGCTACCGATCGACGGGGTATGACGGACCTGGTCACGTTCGGGGAGACGAGTTTGCGCGTGTCGCCGGCAGGGGGCGAACGACTGGAGACTGCCGCGGACGCACGGATCCGCGTTTCGGGAACCGAGAGCAACGTCGCCGTCGCGGCGAGCGCGATGGGCGCCGAGACCACCTGGCTGTCGAAACTGCCGGAGTCGCCGCTGGGCCATCGCGTCGAGCGGGCGCTGCGCGAACACGGCGTCGGGACGACGGTCGCGTGGGCCGACGAGGGTCGCCAGAGCCTGGAGTTCGCCGAACCGGGCGTGGACCCACGGGAGGGGCGACGCATCCAGGACCGCGAGGGCGCGGCCATCGCCAGTGTGACACCGGGGGAGCTGCCGATGGACCGGATCCAGCAAGCGGACGCGACGTTCGTGGCCGGGAGTACGCTCGCGCTGTCGGGCAGCGTCGTCGAGACGGCGGAGGCGGTCCTGCGGGCAGCCGGTGGGAGCGTCGTCGCGATGGACCTCGATTACAGCCCCGGCCTCTGGACGCCCGAGGAAGCCAGGGAGACGCTGGAGGGGGTCTTCGACGCGGTGGACGTCCTCGTCGCCGCCGAGGACCAGGCGCGGACGGTGTTCGACCGGACGGGCGAGCCCCGCGAGCTCGCTCACGCGATCGCCTCGACGCGTGATTTCGACGTGGTGGTCATCACCCGCAGCGAGCGGGGGGCGCTGGCCTGGCACGACAACGTCATCCACGAACAGGACGGCGTCGACGTGGAGGCGGTCGACCCCAGCGGGCAGCACGAAGCCTTCACGGGAGCCTTCCTCGAGCGACTGCTCGACGGTGCCGGCGCGGGCGAGGCGCTCTCCCACGGCGTGGCCTGCGCCTCGCTGACCCGCACCCTCCCCGGCGCGATGACGACGGCCACTCGCGAGGAGGTCGCGGCGCTGGTCGCAGAGATGGACGACCGTCGCTGATCCACTCCTGATATCCGCCGAGAGCGGCGGGACCGAGAGATGGAGGGTCGACAGAGATATGGGGCCCCCTTTCGAGGAATAGCACATGACGAGTACACGCACGCGAGTCGGCACGGTACTGTTCTCGCTGGTCGTGGTCGCCGCGGCCGCCGTCGGTGGGATCGGCGCGGTCGCGGCGGCGGGCGCCTCGTCGTCGGCCGACGTCACGCTGACCGTGACCGTCGTCGACGAGGGCGGGAATCCGCTCGGGGACGCCCGACTCAGCGCGACCTGGGACGGCGGCGGTCCCGTCAATCAGACCACCGCGGGCAACGGCAAAGCCTTCGTCGACGTGCCCGAGGGCGAAGACGTCACTATCTCCGTCGACCACACGCACTACGTCCGGAACAATCCCTTCGTCGTCGAGGACGCCAGCGAGCGTGAGGTGACCATCGAGATGGCCCAGAAAGGGCAGGCGACCGTCGTCGTCAGGAACGCGACCGGGCGCGTCTCGAACGCCGTCGTCCGACTCGCCCACGACCGCGAGCGGGTCACCGCCGCGCGCACGAACGGGAACGGCGAACTCGTCACCGGCGAGATCGAACGCGGCAACTACTCGCTGCTCGCCTACAAAGAGGGGTACCTTCGCAACGAGACCACCTTCACCGTCGACGGCGACGTGACCCAGGCGATCCACATCACCCGCGACTCCCGACTGGTCACCTTCACCGTCACCGACGACCACTTCGACCCGCCGCGCCCGCTGAGTAACGTCAACGTCTCCATCGAAGACCGGATCGACGTGACGACGCAGGGCACCGGGTCGGTGACCGTCAGCGTCCCCGTCAACGACGAGTACGAAGTCGCGATCGGGAAACAGGGCTACGGGAGCGTGACCCGCACGCTCACTGTCGAGGAAGCCCGGACCTCGCTCAACGCCAGCATTCGGCGGACGCCGGCGCTGTCGGTCGAAACGATCAACGAACAGGTCGTCGTCAACGGGACCGCCGTCGTGACGGTGACCGACGAGTACGGTGACACCGTCTCGAACGCGACACTCAGCCTCGACGGCGAGTCCGCCGCCGAGACCAACGCCAACGGCGTCGCCCGCGTGTCGGTCGAGACGGTCGGAAACCACAGTATCAGCGCCACGAAGGGCGACCTCGAGACCAGCGTCGTCGTCACCGGTGTGCGGCCAGCGCCGGAGGACACGCCAACGGCAACGCCCACCCCCAGTCCGACGCCGACCGCGACGCCCACCGCGACGCCGACCGACACGGCAACCGCGACGGCGACTTCCAGCGGCGACAGCGGCCCCGGCTTCGGCGTCCTCGCGGCGCTCGCGGGACTGCTCGCGCTCGTCGCGCTCCGTCGTCGGCGGTAGGCGCCGCTTTTCCTCGACTCGCGCTGCCCGTCGTGGGGTGGCGAACCGGTAAGGACCACCGACACACGTGACTTTAGCACGGTCCGAGCGGAGCCACCGGCATGGACGCGGGTGCAGCGGTGAACGCCGACACGAGCGCGAGGATGGCGAAATGAGCACCGATAGCAGCGTGAGAGTGCAGAAATGAGCACCAACGTCGACGCGAGAGTGTGGAAATGAGCACTGACACCCCCAGCGTGCGCGCGACCGTCCGGCAGTTCTTCTCGCTGAAGCGGGACGTGCTCGTCCTCTCGGTGGCGATGTTCGCGTTCAGTCTCGGTTTTCAGATGACCGGGCGCTACCTCTCGGAGTACCTGGTCGTCCTCGGTGCCTCGCCGTTTATCGTCGGGCTCTACGGCTCGTTCGGCAACGTCATCAGCGCCGTCTACCCCTACGCCGGCGGCGTCTTCTCGGACCGGGTCGGCTCGCGGTACGCCCTGACGCTGTTCGGACTCATGTCGACGCTCGGCTTTCTGTTCTGGCTCGTCGCGCCGCTGGTCGGCACCGTCGACGTGGCCGGCCTCGCGGTCGAACCGTGGGTCTGGATCTTCGTCGGCCTCGTCCTCTCGCAGGCCTGGAAGTCCTTCGGTCTCGGCGCGACCTTCGCCATCGTCAAACAGAGCGTCCCCGACGACCGACTGGCGCGCGGGTTCGCGAGCACCGAGACGTTCCGCCGGACGGCCTTCCTGATCGGGCCGCTGCTCGCCGCCGGCCTCCTCTTTCTCGCCGGGAGCGGCGGCGAAGAGGAGATCCTCCCCGGCTTCTACTGGGTGCTCGGCGTGGCCGTCGTCTTCGGCGTCGTCGCCACCGCCGTCCAGCACTTCGCGTACGAATCCGGGTCGGATTCGTTCGGGAAGGAGTTCGCGGGCGTCGCCGCGGTCCGGGACGACCTGCGGAACCTCCCCAGCGAACTGCGGCCGCTGCTGGTCGCCGACACGCTGGTTCGCTTCGCGAACGGGATGGTCTACGCCTTCTTCATCCTCGTCGTCACACGGATCTGGGAACTCGACGCCACGGTCGGCGGCGTCACCCTCTCGCCCGCCGTCTTCTTCGGCGTCCTGCTGGGCATCGAGATGGTCGTCGCGCTCGCGTCGATGGCACCGGTCTCTATCGCCGCCGAGCGCGTCGGTCTCAAGCCCGTCGTCGCGCTCGGGTTCGCCGTCTACGCGGTCTTCCCCGTTCTCCTGATCTTCGCGCCCGCGGACCCGCTCGTCGTCGCGCTCCTGTTCGCGTTCTCGGGGCTGCGCTTCGCCGGCCTCCCCGCGCACAAGGCGCTCATCGTCGGCCCCGCCGAGCGCGACGCCGGCGGCCGCGTGACCGGCGCGTACTACCTGTTGCGTAACACCATCGGCATCCCCAGCGCCGCCGTCGGCGGCTACCTCTACGGGAGCGACTGGCGTGTCGACGTACCCGCCGACCCGCTCGGCATCGAAACGCTCACCGCCGGCCCGGAACTGGCCTTCTCGGTCGCCTCCGCCATCGGTCTCGTCGGTGTCGCCTACTTCCTCCTCTTCGGCGAGGAGTTCGAGGCCTACACCTGACCTGCGCGCCAGACGGACCGCTGTCCCACCGTATCGTGACGGGAGCACGACATCGTGTGGTCGATAGGCAACGGCAGACAGCGATCCGTCGCACGCCACTCGCGACCGTGTCGAGCGCAGTATTGGCCAGAAGCCCCGCCCGTTTTCATACCCCGGTGTGACAGCCACCGTATGACAGCCGACGAACTCTCCGCGTTACTCGCGGGGAACGCCGACCACGTCGCTTCGCTCCCGGCCGATCACTTCGCGGCGGTGCAAGACGGGCAGGATCCCGCCGTCGTCTCGGTCTGTTGTTCGGACTCGCGGGTCTCACAGGAGGGGATGTGGGCCGTCGACGAGCCCGGTTGGCTGTTCACCTCGGGCAACATCGGCAACCAGGCCTGGGACCGGTACGGGGGCGAACGCGTCGTCGACGGGAACCTCCTCTATCCGGTCGCGAACGCGAACACCCGGACCGTCGCCGTCGTCGGCCACACCAGTTGCGGCGCGGTCACCGCCGCCTATCAGGCAGTGACGGACGGCGGCGTCGACCACGCGCCGGGCATCGAGAAGTACGTCGAGGCGCTGGTCCCGGTGGTCGAAGAGGGGCTCGCCGACCCGCGCGTCGACGAAAGCGTGGCCGCCGCCGCAGTCGTCAACCAGCTCGTCGAGTACAACGTCGACCGGCAAGTGCGCTTCCTGCGCGAGTCCGACGAGATCCCCGACAGCGCCACAGTCCTGGGGTTCGTCTACGACTTCCAGCGCGTCTACGCCGACGCTGTCGGCCGTACCTACCTGATCAACTACGACGGGGAGACCGACCCCGGCGCGCTCGCAGCGTCGGTTCCCGGGGGCTACGAGGAGTGGGTCAAGCGCCTGACAGCGTGACCGGCGCGTGGGCGGTGCGCGAGCGGTTGCGGTGCGCGGCGGGCGGGATCAGAGTGCCACGGAACTGACCGGCACACATTTGCGTACAGACGTGGTACCAATACACATGTCGACGGACGACCAAACACCGGCACCCGAACTGACAGACGCGGAAGTCGACGCGCTCCACGAGGTCGAACTCGGCCTCGAATGGCTCCGGCGGGCCCACGGCAAACTCCTCGAGTTCCACCACAACACCGGCCACGCGATGGAGCACATCGCAGCGGCCGAGGAAGAACTTCGCGCGGCCGGCCACGACGACGTGGCCGACGAGATCCGCGACCGCTACCTGCCGCGCGGGGTCATCGACGAGGACCGCTGGTCCTACGACGTGTTGGAGTCGTTCGAGGCGGACTTCCTGGCAGACCTGACGGCCTTCGAAGAGCGCACTCGGTCGGAAGTGGCCGACGGCCACAGGCACGTCGCAGAGCGCCGGCAGGAACGCGAGTGGAAACGCGGCGCCGAGGAGTGAGCGAACGAAGCCGGGTTGCTGTTGGGAGCGGACGCGAAAGCGGTGGCGGGGCGGAAGCGGTAGCGGCGCGGAAACGGTGGCGGCGTGGAAACGGTGGCGGGGCGGAAGCAGTGACTGGGCGGAAGCGGTGGCGGGGCGGAAGCGGTAGCGGGGCGGAAGCGGTGGCGGGGCGGAAGCGGTGGCGGGGCGGAAGCGGTAGCGGCGCGGAAACGGTGGCGGGGCCGAAGCGGTAGCGGCGCGGAAACGGTGGCGGCGCGGAAGCGGTGGCGGGGCGGAAGCGGTAGCGGCGCGGAAGCGGTGGCGGGGCGGTTGTGGCGGCGGTGGCCGGGAGCGCGTGCCGGCGCGCTGCGCCGGTCGCGCGACCCGGGGACAGGCAGGCTGGCCGCGAGCATCCGCGCCGGCGGCGCGGTTCACGGCCGTGAACGGAGTGGGCGGCCGCTTTTTGGTCCAGCTTTTTCAAGCGGGGGTACCCGCAGCGAGCCGCAGGCTCGCGAGGACACCCCCCGCAGAAAAAGGTGGATCGACAGCGTTTCACTGTTGGTAGCCTTGGCTGGGGATAGATGAGCAAGGACGTCATCGAGGTCCGCGGGGCGGAGGAACACAACCTCAAGGACGTGGATGTCGAGATCCCCCGGGAAGAACTGACGGTCGTGACGGGGCTGTCGGGTTCGGGGAAGTCGTCGCTGGCGTTCGAGACGATCTACGCGGAGGGCCAGCGCCGCTACATCGAGTCGCTGTCAGCCTACGCGCGGAACTTCCTGGGACAGATGGACAAACCGCAGGTCGAGAACGTCGAGGGGCTTTCGCCGGCGATCTCGATCGACCAGAAAAACGCCGCCAACAATCCCCGGTCGACGGTCGGGACCGTCACCGAGTTACACGACTACCTCCGGCTGCTGTACGCGCGAGTCGGGACGCCCCACTGCCCGGAGTGTGGTCGGGAGGTGGGCGAGCAGTCGGCCCAGAACATGGTCGACCGGATCCTCGAACTCCCGGAGGGGACGCGGGCGAAGATCGCGGCGCCGGTCGTCCGCGACCAGAAGGGGGCCTTCGAGGACCTCTTCGACGAACTCCTGAGCGAGGGGTACGCCCGCGTCGAGGTCGACGGCGAGGAGTACGACCTGTCGCTCGATACCCCCGACCTGGACGAGAACTACGACCACACGGTCGACGTGGTAGTCGACCGCGTGAAAGTGAGCGCCGAGGCGCGCTCGCGGATCACCGACTCCGTCGAGACGGCCGTCGAAGAGGGCGACGGACTGCTGAAAGTAATCGTCCCGGACCCACCCGAGGGCGCGGCCGAGGACCTGGGCGGTGCGACGACGCGGTCGGTCGGCGACCTTTCGGGCGCCGGTGCGGACGAGCGCGACGATGACGGCGACGCGGAGGGCGCCGGGGACGCGACCGCCGAGCGCCTCGTCGTCACGTTCTCGGAGGAGCTGGCCTGCACGCACTGCGGTATCGACATCAGCGAGATCGAGACGCGGTCGTTCTCGTTCAACAGCCCGTACGGGGCCTGCCCGGAGTGTGACGGCATCGGATCGACCAAGGAGGTCAGCGAGGACCTGGTGGTCCAGGACACGTCGAAGGCGCTCAAGCACGTTTTCGAGCCGTGGAGCTACAACCGAACGTACTACTCGCGGCAGCTGGACAACGTCGCCGAGCACTTCGGCGTCGACCTGGACACACCCTTTGAGGAACTCGACGAGTCGATCCGCCGGCAGTTCCTCTACGGGACCGACAGTCGAGTCCACTTCGAGTGGACGACGAAAAACGGCACGCGCGAGAAGACAGAGCGCTTCGAAGGTGTGATCCCCAACCTCGAACGGCGGTACGTCGAGACGGACTCCGACCGAGCCAGGGACCACATCGAGAACTACATGGCCACCACGACGTGCCCGGTCTGTGAGGGGACTCGTCTCAAGTCTGAGTCGCGGGCGGTGCTCGTCGACGGGACCGCCATCACCGAGGTCAACCGGATGTCCATCGGCGACGCGCTGACCCACTTCAAGGAGATGGAGGCGAACCTCGACGCCCGCGACACGACGATCGCCGAGGAGATCCTGAAGGAGATCCGCGCGCGGCTGGGATTCATGAGCGAGGTGGGGCTGGAGTACCTCACCCTCGACCGCGAGGCGGCGACGCTCTCTGGCGGTGAGAGCCAGCGGATCCGGCTGGCGACGCAGATCGGCAGCGGGCTCGTCGGTGTGCTGTACGTTCTCGACGAGCCGTCGATCGGGCTTCACCAGCGCGACAACGACCGCCTGTTGAACACCCTCGAAGAACTGCGGGACCTGGGGAACACGCTGCTCGTCGTCGAGCACGACACCGAGACGATGCGGCGGGCGGACACCGTCGTCGACATGGGGCCGGGGCCGGGCAAGCGCGGCGGCGAAATCGTCGTCAACGGCGACGTCGAAGCGCTCAAAACGGCCGACGAGTCGATCACAGGTGATTACCTCTCGGGCGACCGGGCGATCCCGGTGCCCGACGACCGACGCGAACCCGACGGCGGGGAGGGCAACCCAGACCACGTGACGGTCGTCGGCGCGCGCCAGCACAACCTCGCGGATCTTGACGTGGAGATCCCGCTGGGCTCGTTCACCGCCATCACGGGCGTCTCCGGGTCGGGCAAGTCGACGCTGATGCACGACGTGCTCTACAAGTCCCTGGCCCGCGAGATGCACGGCAACACGGACGTCGACCCCGGCGAACACGACGCAGTCGAAGGCCTCGACGCCATCGAGACGGTGCGCCTGATCGACCAGTCGCCGATCGGTCGGACCCCCCGTTCCAATCCGGCGACGTACACGAACGTCTTCGACCACATCCGCGACCTGTTCGCCGAGACGGACCTCGCAAAGCAGCGCGGCTACGACAAGGGGCGGTTCTCGTTCAACGTCAAAGGCGGCCGCTGTGAGGAGTGTGGCGGCCAGGGGACGGTCACCATCGACATGAACTTCCTCTCGGACGTGCAGGTCCCCTGCGAGACCTGCGACGGCGCCCGGTACAACGCCGAGACGCTCGATGTTACCTACAAGGACGCCTCTATCGCCGACGTGCTGGGGATGTCCGTCGACGAGGCCCACGACTTCTTCGAGGGCCACAGCCAGATCCGCCGGCGGCTGAAACTCCTGAAAGACGTCGGCCTGGGCTACATGCGCCTGGGCCAGCCCTCGACCACGCTGTCTGGTGGGGAGGCCCAGCGCGTCAAGCTCGCGGAGGAACTCGGCAAGAAAGACTCCGGTGAGACGCTCTATCTGCTCGACGAGCCGACGACCGGACTGCACCCCCACGACGAGCGCAAGCTCATCGACGTGTTGCACCGGCTGACCGACGACGGCAACACGGTGGTGGTCATCGAGCACGAACTCGACCTCGTGAAAAACGCCGACCACATCGTCGACCTCGGTCCGGAAGGCGGCGAGCACGGCGGCGAGCTCGTCGCCGCCGGGACGCCCGAGGAAGTCGCGCGGACCGAGGAGTCACACACTGGGACGTACCTGCGTGACCTGTTGCCCGCCGTCGACCTGGAGGGGCCGCGCGGCGACCGCGTCGTGACCGCCGGTGCGGACGGAGAGGTCGTCGCGGACCGGGACAGCGACGCTGACGCCGACTCGGTGGACTCGGAGAGCGAAACGGCGCCGCGGGCCGACGACGACTGATACGGTCGGTTGTAAGTCATTTCCGGATTTCACCGGACCGCCCTGCGAACTATCGGTAAATCGTTACAACCGGCCGTCTGACCGGCGCGGGGACCGATCCCCGGCGCTGGCCGCCGGAAGCCCCGAAAAACTGACCGGAGCCGCTACAGTTCGTTCGAGATAGCGCCGCCGATTGCCCCGAGAACGAGCGGCAGTGCCACGCCAGCGATGGCGATGGCTGGTACCATCTCCGGAGCCAGTGTGGTGGTGCTCGAGGTGCCGCTGAACGGGTTCGTCGTCGTTCTGGAGATTTCGAACAGGAAGGTCCCCACCACCGTGAGGGCGAGATAGCCCGGCAGGATCGACGCGCCCGCCGCGGCCGCGCTCTGCGTGTCGAGACGCGACGACACCTGCTGCGCGACCACGATGCCGGCGACGACGAGGACGAGTATCGGCACGATCCTGTAGCCGATTGCCGGGATCGTGCTCGTGAGATCGCTGCTTCCGGTTGCTTCGTCGAAGTAGTTGAACGTCTCCGAGCTGCCACCGCCCGAGATCTCAGTCGAGACGAACTGCGCGTTGTAGAGGAGCTGACCTACTAATTTCCACATCTCGTCGCCGCTATCCGCGCCATCGATGATGACGAACAGATACGTTACGACGTAGTTGGCGACGAACGCCGCTGCCCCGATGCCAGCCCCGACACCGATGTTGTTCGTGAACGCTTGCTGTGGCCCGACCGTGCGCCTGCGCCCCATGGACATATCATCTACCAACGCACGGTCAATGAACATAAATGTAGGTGCCTATCATGCTAGACTCCCGCGGCGTCGGCCGAACCTCAGTGTTCCTAGTCGTCGAGACGGTCGGCAGAACCGGCGGATCAACCGGATCTCAGTGACAGTGCACGGCGACCCGTCGTCCGAGATGGGTGAAAGGAATCGGGTCGGCCGGCCGCCGGCCAACTGAACGTCCCGAACCCGACTGGATCCGATCGCTGATACGACCGCGCGTTTACCACCCGGCGGGAGGTTCATCCGAGTCGAAGGGACGGCACGTGGCGCCGGATCGTGCGAAAGAGCCCCACATGCCCACAATCGTCAAGTCCCTGTCGGTGAAAACTGCGGGTGGACCGATGACGACCGATGCGATGGACCGCGGGACCGCGAAAGCGGCTCGCGGCTGGGTTCCGGCAGTATCGAACGCGTAACCACTGGTTTTCGACGACCGCGTACCAGACCGATCAGCGAGAGCGCCGCGAAAGCGGACAAAGCCGCCGACACCGCCGGAACGGAGGTGAGACGCATGCGGCGTAGCGAGGCGCTCCTGGCGACGAGCCACGAGGCACCCGACGCGGGAAGTGCGGCGACCGCGCTCCTCCAGCGGGCGGGGCTGATCCGCGACTTCGGCAGCGGCCTGTACGGGGTCCTGCCCACGGGCGAGCGCGTCCTCGGGAAGGTCCGCGCCCGCATCGAAGCGGCAATGGACGCGGTGGGCGCCCAGCGGGTCAGTCTGCCCGCGCTCCAGTACAGCGACGACTGGGAACGGAGCGGCCGCTGGGCGAACTTCGAGGACGAGATGTTCACCCTCGCAAACCGCGACGGCCAGGCGATGTGTCTCGCGCCCTCCCACGAGGAAGGCGCCGTCCGACTGCTGGACGGACTGGTTCGCTCGCACGACGACCTCCCACTCGTGGTCTATCAGCTCGGCGAGAAGTACCGCGACGACCACGCCCGCAACGGGCTCGTTCGGTGCAAGGCCTTCGAGATGAAAGACGCCTACAGCGTCCACCTGGACGACGATTCACTGGTGGCGACCTACCGCGAGATGCGCGCGGCGTACCTGCGGGTTTTCGACGATATCGGGCTCGACGTGGCCGTCGTTCCCGTCGACGACGACGTCATGGGCGGCGCCGTCTCCGAGGAGTTCGTCGCGCCCGTCGACGCGGGCAGCGACCGCCTCGTTCACTGCACGGCGGCGAACTGCCGGTTCGGCCGCACCGACGAGTCCGCGTGCTTCGACGCGCTCGCAACCGGCGACGACTGCCCCGACTGTGGCGGCCGACTCGTCGCGAGCGAGGGGATCGAGGTCGGCCACGTCTTCCAGCTGGGCCGGCGCTACACCGAGGCGCTCGACCTGACTGTCGACGACGCGTCGGGGGGCGAGCGCCGCCCCGCGATGGGCAGTTACGGCCTCGGGGTCACGCGGATCCTCCAGACGCTCGTCCAGCAGCGGGCGGTCGACGCGCTGGGCGGTGGATCGACAGGCGACTCCGAACGGGGCCGCCTCGACTGTCGCTGGCCCGTGACGGACTGGGGGTCGGTCGCTCCCTACCGCGCGGCGATCCTCCCCCTCGATTACGCGGGCCGTCACGGCACGGTGGCCGACGAAATATACGACGCCTGCGGTCGGGCTGACGTCCTGCTGTACGACGACCCCGAGCAGTCCATCGGCGAGCGCTTCGCCGAGAGCGCCCTGCTCGGGGTGCCTGCGAAAATCGTCGTGGGCAACCACTACGATGAGACCGGTGCGGTCGAACTCGAACGCGCGGACGGCACTACCGAATCGATCGCGCCCGCGGCCGTGCCCGGGACGGTCGTATCGTTCGCGGCCGACGGCGGCCGTGACCGGTGACGGCGTTTGGAGTCAGTAACGGCGGCCGTGACCGGTGACCCGGTCACAACCGTCAGACGCCCGCGGTCCGCTATCGGTTTCAATCGGCGATACTCGCGCGGATGCGTTTATATATCGGTGGGCGTGACGCAGGAGTAATGAGCGCGACTCGGAACGTGACGACGCTGTCGACCGAGCAGGTCGAGGTGGCACACTTTTTCGGCGAGGGCGATGGCGCGACAGCCATCGAGCACGTCTTCGACGAGTTCGAGGGCGAGTATCCCGGCGTCGAAGTGGTGCCGGCCGGATACACGAACACGAGTTCGTACGGGCTGGAGATCAAATCCCGGATCCTCCGGCAGGATCCTCCCTCGGTGTTCATGACCTGGACTGGGCAGGACCTTGTCCCCTACGCGGACTCCGACGCGACCGCGGACCTGACCGACCTGTGGGACCGCGAGGGACTCGCGCAGTCGTTCGTCGACGGTGTGGCGGACCTGGTCCGACTCGATGGGCGCTACGTCGCGGTTCCGCTCGACATCCACCGCAAGAACAACCTCTTTTACAACGTCGCACTCGCCGAGGACCTGGGGGTCGACCCGACGCGGATCGACGACCCGCGGGAACTGCTGGAGGTCCTCCGCCAGTGCGACGGCGGTGGGGCCATCGGACTCACGCAACCGATGAAAAACCCCTGGACCGTCCTCCAGTTGTGGGCGCAGATCGTCGTCGGACTGTACGACGTAAACGTGTACGAGTCGATAAGCCGCGGCGACGCCGGCGCACACCGCTCGGAGATCGAGGCGTCGGTCGCGCTGCTCGCCGAGTACGCCGACCTGGCCGAGGACGACGCGCACTTCCTCGGGATGGGCGGGGCCGACCAGCGGTTCCGCGACGGCGAGGCCGTGTTCTTCCAGCAGGGCGACTGGGTCGGGGCCGGCTACGAAGAGGAGGCCGGGTTCGACTACGGGGCCGACTGGGACCACGTCCCCTTCCCGGGGACCGACGGTGTCTACGTGATGGGTATGGACGCCATCGCGGCGGCGAGAGACGCCGCCCGTCCCGACGCCGCCGAGGCGTTCGTCTCGGTTGCGGCCTCCCGGTCGGCCCTGAAAGGCCTCAACCGGTACAAAGGGTCGATCCCGCCGCGCGACGACGTCTCGCTCGATGCCTATCCGCAGTTCCTGCAGGACCAGTACGAGGATTTCACGACCGCGAGCGTCCATACCGGCGGCCAGAAATCCCTCGTCGCGCCCGGCAAGAGCGTCGAAACCAGGGACGCGTTCGTGGGTTTCGTCGCCGACCGGGACGTACAGCGGACGACCGACGCCCTCGTGGCGTGTTACGGCGATTGAACCCCGCTCCGGGCCGACCCCCGTTCAGGCCTCGCGGCGCGACGGCGGTGGCTGCCACTGATTAAGACGCTGGCGACGCTCACTGGTGATATGACCGACGACAGCGTTCGCCTCTACGCAGCGCTCGAGGACCGCGTCGTGACCGCCGATCGGTCCGGTACCGACGATCCGACCACCGATCGCTCCGGTACCGACGATCCGACCACCGATCGCTCCGGTACCGACGATCCGACCACCGATCGCTCCGGTAGCGACAGACTGTCCGGGGAGTGGACGGTGACCGAACGACTCGTCGGGGAGACGATAGAATCTCTCGCCGCGGGCGACGCGTGCCCGGACCGCGCGTTCGTCGGCACTGTCGACGGGGTCCGCCGGACGACCGACAGCGGCGACAGCTGGGAGCCTGTCGGACCGAGTGTCGACGACCGGGTGACCGCGCTCGCGGTGAGTCCGCACGACCCCGACGTAGTCTGGGCCGGCACCGAACCCTCGGCCGTCTATCGCTCGACCGACGGTGGCGAGTCCTGGGAGGGGCTCGCGCCGGTGACCGGCCTGCCCTCGGAGCCGGCGTGGTCGTTCCCGCCGCGCCCGCACACCCACCACGTCCGCTGGATCGAACCCGACCCGACCGACCCCGACCGGCTCTACGTCTCCATCGAGGCGGGGGCGCTCCTGCGGACGACCGACGGCGGCGAAACGTGGGAGGACAGGCCAGGTGAGCCCGAACCGGAGCCCGACGACGAGTCGTCCGCGGACGGGTCCGGGCCGGACGACGGGCCGTGGGGCGATCCGACGCAGACGAACGGCGCGCGCCGGGACAACCACTCGCTCGCGACCCATCCCGACCGTCCGGGTCGGGTCTACGCCGCCGCCGGCGACGGCTACGCTCAGTCCGAGGACGGCGGCGACACCTGGCGCTATCCGCAAGGCGGCCTCGACTACCGCTACGTCTGGGGGATCGCTGTCCCCGAGCGCGACCCCGACACTGTCGTCGTCTCGGCGGCCACGGGTGCCACGATGGCCCACGGCCGGGACGGCGCCGAGTCGTACGTCTACCGCACGACTGATGCCGATGCCGTGGCCGACCCGGGTGCCGACGCGCTTCACTGGGAGCGCGCGATGGATGGCCTGCCTGACGGCCACGGGACGATCCGGACGGTGCTGGCCGCCGGGACGGGTCACGTGCTCTACGCCGCCAACAACCACGGCCTCTTCCGCTCGGCCGACGCCGGCGCGTCGTGGGAGCGGATACCGGTCGAGTGGCCCGTCGGCGACACCCCGATGCCGGGCGGCCTCGCAGTCGTCGACGACCGCTGAGAAGAAGCGCGGGCGTGCCCTCCGGACCGCATCGACGCCGCCTCGATGCACCCCGTGACAGCGCGACACCGGTCACGGCGAGTCGTTCCGCCGCACCGTTGGATGGATTTACTCCGTTTCGAAATAATTTTATTACCCCGGTATGTGTACACGTCTCATGGACAGACGCCGCTTCCTGGCGAAACTCTCCGCGCTGTCCGCGGTGGGGCTCGCTGGGTGTCCGGGTGGATCGGGTGGGACCGACACGCCGGCCGAGACCGAGACGAGCGCAGCGACGGAATCGCCGACACCGACCGGCACGCCGACACCGGTGCCGACCGCGCCGCCGACGGCGACGCCGACCCAGGCACCAACGGAGACGCCGACAGACGAGCCGACGGAGACGCCGACGGACGAACCGACGGAGACGGCCACCGACGAACCGCGGACGGTCGTGGAGTCGAACCTGCCGCGACTCGGCACCGAAGGGACGTGGATCGTCGACGAGAACGGGAATCGGGTGGTCCCGCGGGGCGTCTCGACCATCGAGCCGTGGTTCGCCGACCAGTACGAGACCGGCCCCGACGGCGACTACCAGTCGATCCTCTCGCTGGCGACCGACAGGGACCGCGCGTGGTACCCGAACGTCATTCGGCTGCCCCTGGACGAGCGCGGCTACGACAACGCGGGCGGTCTCGAGGCCTACGCTGCCGAGTACGTCGACCCGATCGTCAACCACTGCGCCGAACAGGGCATCTACGTCATCGTCGACCACCACCTCATCGAGGGGTACCTGACCGACGCGGTCGACCGGAAGATGCGCGAGTTCTGGAACGTGATGGCGCCCCGCTACGCCGACCGCTCGCACGTCATCTACGAGATCTTCAACGAACCCACCGAGCCGACCCACTACGGGAACGCGGAACTCGCGTGGTCGAAGTTCAAAGAGGCTGCCCAGCCGTGGGTCGACCTCGTGGCCGACCACGCGCCCGACACCATGCAGATCGTCGGCTCGCCGCGCTGGTCGCAGATGCCCCACATGGCCGCACAGGACCCGCTCGAGGGCGACAACCTCGCCTACGCCGGCCACTTCTACCCCTCCCACGGCGCCGCGACGGAGTGGACGGACGTCTACGGTGCGGCCGCCGAGCAGGCCCCCGTGTTGATGACCGAGTTCGGCTGGAGCGAGGCCGACCCCGCCGACGAGGTCACTCACGGGTCGACCTCGGGCTGGGGCGAAGGGTTCAGAGCGCTGGTCGAGAGCTACCCGAACCTGGGCTGGGTTGGGTGGGCCTTCTCGGCTGGGTGGAAACCCGCGATGTTCGACGAACAGTGGAACCTGCTCGGCGGCGAGTACTTCATGGGCCACTTCATCAAAAACTGGCTCTGGGAGAAACGCGACGACCACGTGCCCGACGCGCTCCCGACCGACGGCGCCGGGTACAACGGGCCGCCGGACGAGACGGCGCCAGCCGCACCGACGGGCGTGGAGACGCAGGGCGTGTCATCCCAGCGCTTCGAGGTCAGCTGGGACCGCGTCGTCGACGACGAGACGTCGACACAGCTCTATCAGGTCTACCTCGACGGCCAGGCGACGTCGTTGACGGGCGGGTCCTCGATGCTCCTCAACGGAACACCAGGCGAGGAGTACGAGGTCAGCGTCACCGCCATCGACGCGCTCAGTAACGAATCCGACCGTAGCGCGACCGTCACGCACCAGATGGAGGGCGAGCTCTCCGTGGCAGCCGAGATCGGCCAGACAGCTACCGCCCCGTCGATCGACGGCAGCGTCGACGACGCCTGGTCGGCGGCCACCACCCACGAGTTCCAGCACGTCCTGCAGGGGTCGGTCGACGGTGATTCGGACCTCGGCGGGACCTGGCGGGCGAGCTGGGACAGCGACGCGCTGTATCTCCTCGTCGACGTGACCGACGATGCCGCCGCCAGCGACTCCAGCGCCGACTACCAGGACGACTCCGTCGAGGTGTACGTCGACGCCGACAACTCTAAAAACGATTCCTACGACGGCACGAACGACTTTCAGTTCACCTTCCCGCGCAACGGCGACGAAATCAGCGGCCAACAGCCCCAATCGACCGAGAACCTGGAGTGGACCGTCGCCGACACCGACGACGGCTACCACCTCGAGGCGGCTTTCCCGTGGTCGATGCTCGGCGTCACGCCCGAGTCGGGACACGTCCTCGGGTTCGACGTTCACGTCAACGACGACGACGACGAGGGCGACCGCGACGCCAAGATCTCGTGGTTCGCCGAGGAGGACAACGCGTGGCAGAACCCGACTCTCTTCGCGAACGTTGGGCTAACCGACTGACCGGAACAACGCGGGAGTGGTTCGGGACGACGCAGGAGTGATCCGGGACAACGCCGGAGTTCAGCGGGCGGTCACAGCGCCGTGCCGACCGCGTAGACGGCCAGCGTCACGACGACAGCGGCCGCCCCAGAGACGGCGAGGATCTGTACTGCTTTGATCCGGTCGTGGCGCACGGCGTCGGCGTTGTCGACCTGGCCCGCGTCACCGCCCGACCCGGAGAGGTCGTAGCGCGCCAGCGCCCCAAAGGCCACGCAAAAGCCCATCCGGTCTTGGACGACCCCGACGAAACCGCCGAAAAACAGCGGGAACGCGCCCAGGAGCGCGGTGGCGCCCCACCCGCTCGCGAAGACGACCACGACGTAGCCCGCGGCCGCCAGAAAGCCCATCGCGCCCGCCGCGCGCCGTTTCTGTCGCTCCTCGCGCCCGATGTTGCAGACGCCCGGTTGATACTCGCTCATTGAGTGTCTCTAGACGCCGAAACCGCATGAAGAGGGTACCTAACAGCGTCGGTGTCCGGTGTGGCCGATACGGAGAGAACGATAGCGGTGACCACGGGAGACAGTGCGGTGCGTCACGCTGGAGAGCAATGTGTTCGCCGCCCGATTCGGGGACGGATACGAGTGCAGAATGCTTCGCGTCGTGTCTCCGGATCAAATGAGTTGGAATCCGAATCCGAGACCGAGTACGACACCGTACACGACAACTGCGGCCAGTAGCGATTTGATCCGCGTGCGGGTGATCGACTGCCCAAGGCCGACTTGGATACCGACGAGGGAAACGACGAACAGGAGGTAAACGTACACCAGTACGTTCTTGAAAACGCTGACGTAAATCTCGGTCTGCGATCCTAACGACACCCATTCGACGAAGTATCGCGGTTCGAGTCTCGCCAGAACGACCCCCGCAGCGGTCCCGAAACAGATGTGGACGACGGTTCCGGGATCCAGGTATTGTTCCGGCGGACCGTCGCCAGCTACTTTCGACAGCAGCAGGGCTGTCGGCGCCGGTGAATCGTCCGTGTGTGCCATCACGAACGGCGTCGCACAGACTGCGGCTGCGAACCCCCAGAAGAAGCCGGCAATCAGCGTTACCGTCCTTATTGTACTCATGAATTAGACTGTACTTGGTAAAATGTACTAGACAAGACAATATTTTATAAATGTTGTTTATTCATACTGTTGGCGGCGGTTGGAGTTGCTGCTTCTCACAGAGTGGTCACTCTACCTGCGACCATCGCACCGACGACGCCAGATCGGACTGAAAAGTATATACAGGCGACAGACCCAGAGAGGGATATGTACGACTTCGTCGTCGTCGGCTGCGGGCCGGCCGGGTCGCGGTTCGCCCGCCGGGCCGCCGAGCGGGGCCACGACGTGCTCGCCTTCGAACAGGGGACCGTCGGCGAGCCGCTGGCGTGTTCCGGCCACGTCAGCACCGATATCTGGGACTACACCCCCGACGGGGCCCGCGATCGCCTCCGCCAGAACGTCGTCTACGGCGCGCGCTTTCACCTCTCGGACCCGACCGGCAGCCCGCCGAGCGACCCGCGCGGCCCCGCTGGCCCCGCCGAACGCGGCGGCTCGACCCGAAACGGGGGCGGCGGCTCCTACCCCTTCTACAAGGACGAGTCCGTGTCCAACGTCATCGACCGAGTCGGTCTCGACCGCGAACTCGCGACGGCGGCCCGCGACGCCGGCGTCGACCTCCGGGAAAACCACACCGTCGTTGACGTGACCGAATACGACGACCGCGTCGCGGTCGAAGCGAAAGGGCCCGACAGCGTCGAAACCCACGAGGCGCGGATGGTCGCCGGCTGCGACGGCCCGAAATCACGGGTCCGGCGGGAACTCGATATGCCCGAACCCGACGAACTCCTCCACGGCGTCCTCGGCTTTTCCGACGAGGACGACGACGCCGATTTCGTCGACGTCCACCTCACGGTGCCCGAGTTCTTCGCGTGGCGGATCCCCCGCGGCGAGGCGGGCGTCGAGTACGGGCTGGCGACGCCGCCGGGCGCGGACGTCCGCGAGCGCTTCGACCGGTTCACCCGCGACTACGGCGTCGAGACCGACCGCCGCTGTTCCGGCCTGATCCCTGTCGGCCCGCCCGACTCGGTGACGAGCGACCGCGCCGTTCTGGTGGGGGACGCAGCCGCACAGACCAAGCCCTTCACCGGCGGCGGCATCCTCTACGGTATGACCGCCGCCGACCACGCCGCTCGTGAGATCGACCCCCGCGACCCGGCGACGCTCGCCGACTACGAGCGAGCGTGGCGCAACGACCTCGAACGCGATATCGAACTCGGCCACTGGGTCCGGCGGGCGTACTCGCTGCCGGAGCCGGTCCAGCGCGCGGGAATGCGCACGGTCTCGGGGAAGATCGGCGTCCACATGGACCGCCCCTCGTCGGTTTTCTCCGTCGAACAGTTGAAGTCGCTGCTACGGGGCTGATCCGTTCGAAGCGGGGGGTTGGCCTCGGCGACCGTCAGGCGTCCGGTCCCTCGGCTTCGGCCAGCCTGGTAGCGGTGTGCGCGTACCTGGGGAGGTCCGAGTACGCCCACACGATCCACAGGTCGTAGGCAGTCGTGACGCCGACCGAGATGCTGTTGCCGGCCTGAATCATCCTGTCGTCGTTCGCGGCGGATAGAGGCCAGTAGATCGGGGAGTCGCCGACGATCGTGGTCTCGCTGCTCGTGTCGTACGCCCCCGTTTTTGCGGGCGTCGTGAAACCGTTCCCGCGGACGGTGATTTTGTCGAAGCCGATGGATTCGCCACCGTCGTGGGTGATCGTCAGGAAGCCGGCGCTGTTGGCCTCGTCGGTGAGTTCGAAATCGAACGAGAACGACGCCGTCGGCGCTCGCGTCGGGTCGGTGCGGTTCGCGAATCGCTCGATCCTGCTGTCGGTTCCCGCGCGCCAGACCGTCCACTCACCCTCGTATTGCAGGAGTTCGACCCGGTAGGTGGCCGTTTTTGTGTCGCCCGCTTCCGTCACCCACAGATCGGCCTCGACGGCCGTCGAGGCCCGGTCGGTGTCCGGGTCGACCTCACGGAGTTCGTTGATCGTGATCGACCCCGTCGTCGAATCATCAAACGAGAAGTTCTGCGTACTCTCCGGATGTGCGAGCGACCGGGCCGTCTCGGCGTCCTGCTCTCCGATCGCGGTGATGAATTCGCGGGCGGTCGATTTCGGTCCGCTGCTGGCACTGCTTCCGCCGGCGACGAACTCCTGATACCCGAGGAAGCCACCGCCGCCGAGAACGGCCACGCCGCCGACTCCCGCGAGCACCGTCCGGCGGTCGACGCCGTCGGAGTCGTCGCCCTCGTTCGATCGCTCTCCCTGCCCACCGGCGTTGCGTGATTGCTGGTGGCCGTAGCCCTGCTGTGACCCGCTCCGCTGGCCCTCCTGTTCCTCGTGTCGGTCGTCGTCGAGCGTCGCGCCGCATTCCGCACAGACCGTCGCCGACTCTTCGGCTGGAGTGCCACATTCCGGACACTGTACCATCTTAACCCCAGCGTTTCGTGTCTGCCAATATAAACACCATACCTATTGCCACAGCGTTATTTTGAATTGATATTAAATCCCCGCGCACGGAACGGGACCAGAGAACGACCACAAGGATTTTCATCGCGTCATCGCAGTCGGTATCGGTGGGCTCGTCGCCCCCGACGCGATGCAGACGAGCACAGTCCTGCTGATGGTCGCCCCGTCGATGGTCGCCCTCGGCCTGATCTGTCCCTCTGTGCGCCGAACACGGCGAGTCCACGCCGGCGCGACGGCCTCGAACGCGATATCGAACTCGGCCACTGGGTCCGGCAGGCGTACTCGCTGCCAAAACCGGTCCAGCACGCGGGAATGGAGCGGTTTCGGGGAAGATCAGCGTCCACATGGACCGCCCGTCGTCGGTCTTCTCGGTCGAGCAGTTGAAGTCGCTGCTGCGGGGGTGACCGCAGGAGACGACAGCGGAGAGAGTTCTCAGGCGTCGGGACCCACCCAGGATCCCAGCGTACTCGTGGTACTGGCGTCGTCGCTTTCCCAAACGAGGTTGACTTCGGCATCGGTGGCGATCGGGTTGAGCTGAATCGTGTCGCCGGCCGTGATGTCGTCGTCCGGCCCGGTCTCGGAGTCGTAACTGTCCCACGTCATACCGAGGTTGTCGGCCGCCGGGTTCGACCCCCGGAAGACGAGTGCCCCGGCCCTGAGAGTATCGCCGCCGTCGTGGGAGACTGTCAGGCTCCCGGCCGAGCCCTCGCCCTCGATCCACTGGAAACTGAACGAGACCACTGGACCAGGGGATTGCGTCGCCGTGGATCCGCTACCCTCGTCGCCGGTGAACCTGTCTGCTAGCCCTGCCGTCCAGACCTTCCACTCGCCGTCGTGTTGCAGGAGTTCGACCCGATAGGTGGCCGTATCTGTGTCGGCCTCGGCCGTCACCCGCATGTCAACCTCGACGGCCGTCGAGGCCCGGTCGGTTGCCGGGTCGACCTCGCGGAGTTCATTGATCGTGATCGATGAGTCCCTCGAATCATCAAACGAGAAGTCCAGCGGACTGTCCGGATGTGCGAGCGACCGGGCCGTCTCGGCGTCCTGCTCTCCGATCGCGGTGACGAGTTCGCGAGCGGTCGATTTCGGTCCGCTGCTGGCACCGCTTCCATCGGCGACGAACTCCTGGTATCCGAGGAACCCGCCGGCGCCGAGGACGGCCACGCCGCCGACCCCCGCGAGCACCGCCCGGCGGCCGACGCCGTCGGAGTCGTCGCCCGCGTTCGACTGCCCCCCCCGCTCACCGACGGTGCGTGATTTCTGGTGTCCGTAGCCCTGCTGTGACCCGCTCCGCTGGTGACTCTGACCCTGCCGAGACCCGCGCTGACCGCCCTGACTCTGCTGACCGCCCTGTCCCTGTCGCGGTTGCCGATTCTGCCCCTGTTGTGGTTGTCCCTGTTGGCCACCCTGATCATCGTGTCGCCCATCGTCGAGCGTCGCGCCGCATTCCTCACACACCGTCGCCCAGCTCTCCGCCGGCGCGCCGCAGTTCGGACACTGTGCCATCTCTGTCTCACGGTTTTCGAGTCGTCACTGATAAACACCACACACGCTGGCACAATTCTCTTTCAAATCGTCTCTTAAGTGTGGAGTCTGGGACTCGACCTGACGAAGACGGCCGTACCTCGGCCGTCGCGCCTACTGCGGCCATGTTGCTGACCCCGTGTCGGTTGACCCCGGCGGCCCTGGCCCTTCGAGTCGCCGTCGCTCTCCTCGTGTCGACGGCCCTGCTGGCCGTCGGCGAGCGCCGCGCTGCAGTTCTCACAGACCGTCGCCCACTCTTCGACCGGAGCGCCACAGTTCGGACACTGTGCCATGGTATCCTCAACCTTTCCTGTCTACCAATGTAAATACCGGACCTGTTTGCACAACGTTCTTTTAAATGGCTGGCCAATCCACGCGTATGGGACTCGATCTGACGAAGACGGCCGGAATATTCGTGGCACTGATCGCAGTCGGCGTGGGCGGCCTCGCTAGCGCCGGCGTGATGCAGACGAGCACAGTCCTGATGATGGTCGCGCCCTCGATGATCGCCTTCGGACTGATCTGCCTCTTTATCGGCGTCAAACACGGCGAGTACCGCGCCGGCGCGGCGCGATAGCCCGGCCGCGAACGCTCGTCGCGGTCCGCACCATTCGCGAACCCACGGTGTCCAGAGCGCTCCGTCCCGGAAAACGTAACCCGCAACGGGCCCCACATCGGAGTAATGACTGTCATCGAAGACGTGCACGCCGACCACGGGGCGACGTTCATCGAGGTCGGCGGCCGGCGGGTCGCAGCGGACTACGGCCGCCCCGAACGCACCCACGCCGCGGTCCGCCGCGTCGTCGGCGTCACCGAACGAGCCTACGGGATCCTCACCATCACCGGCGACGACCGCGTCGACTTCGTCGACAACGCCGTCTCGAACCACGTCCCCGACGCCGACGGCGAGGGGTGTTACGCCCTCCTGCTCGACCCGCAGGGCCGGGTCGAGACGGACATGTACGTCTACAACGCCGCCACCGGGGACCGCCTGCTCGTCTTCCTCCCGCCGAGCGAAACCGACGCCGTTGCCGAGGACTGGCGCGGGAAGACCTTCATCCAGGATGTCGACATCGACGTCGCGACCGACGACCTCGCCGTGTTCGGTGTCTACGGCCCACAGGCCACGGAGAAGATCGCGAGTGTCCTCAACGGCGCACCCTCCCCCGACCGGGCCCGCTCGTTCGTCCGCGGGACGATGGCCGACGCCGGCGTGACCGTGATCCGCGACGACGGGCTCACCGCCGAAGAAGGGTACGAGGTGGTCTGTGCCGCCGACGAGGCCGCCGATGTCTTCGACACGCTGGAGAACCGCGGGCAGGCGGCCGCTCCGTTCGGCTATCGCACCTGGGAGTCGCTGACGCTCGAGGCCGGAACACCGCTGTTCGATACCGAACTCGCGGACCGGATCCCGAACGACCTGGGGATCCGGACGGCGCTCGACTTCGAGAAGGGCTGTTACGTCGGCCAGGAGGTCGTCTCCCGCATCGAGAACCGTGGCCGGACCGGCGATCGTCTTGTCGGACTCCAGCCGGCGGCGGTGCCGGAGCGCGGGGCCGCGGTCTTCGCTGGCGACTCGGCCGTCGGCGAGGTGACCCGCGCCACCACGAGCCCGAGTCTGGAAAGCCCCATCGCGCTCGCAACGGTCGACACCGGGGTCGCGATGGACGACTCGGACGCACTCACCGTCCGCGTCGACGGCGAGGAACGGGCCGCCGAGCGCGCCGCGTTGCCGTTCGTCGACGGGAGCGACCGCTCCGCGCGTCTCCCGGAGTATCTCGACTGAGGCCGCGTTCCGTTCTCTCGATTGATACTGGCACGAAACGCTCAATATTTGTGCCTTACAACGTGGCGGTAGCCCCCGCCCATGTCGGAATCAGTCATCGCCGATTTCGTCGCCTCGTTCAACTCCGAGGTGTCGAGCCGGCCCGAACCCGTCAAAGGGCGGATCCTCCTGAGCGAGAAGCGCCTCGTCCTCGCCGCCGACGAGGGGAAAGTGACGATTCCGCTCTCGTCTATCTTCGACGTGGCCGTCGGGCACGTCCCGAAGGGTCTCGGGGAGTTTTTCTCCTCGACGGTGACAGTCGCGTTCGACCGGCAGGGCGACCGCCTCGTCGCTGCCATCGAGGCCGACGACGACAAGATCGAGAAGTTCACGACCGTCCTGTTCAAGGCCATCCTCAACGGGACCGACATGACGGTCAAACACCCCGCGCGGGTCGGTGGCCGCGTCACCGGCGAGGAGTTCGCGCCCGCGAAGCTCTTTCTCCGGCCCGGGACCGTCCGTTTCACCAGACAGGACGGCCAGGTCGACGTCCGCCTCGCCACCGTCAGCGGCTTCGACCGTCTGACTCGCGAGATATCCGGGACCGACCAGGCCGTCCTCGCGGTCAAACACATGCCCAACGGAAAGGCGATGACGACGCTCGCCGCTACCGACTCCGCCCGGAAGATGTCCATCCTCGGGCGCTATCTCCGCCTGGAGTACAGCGACCTCATGTCCGAACTGGAGGACGTCTCGCTCTCCGAAGAGCAGATCCGCACCCTCGTCGCTATCTACTCCACCGGTCCCGCCGTCTCTCTGCCAGCTGTCCTCGACATGGAGTCCAGCCAGGTGACGATGGTGCTCACCGACCTCCAGGGCGACGAACTCGTCGTCGACTCCGAGGACGGCCCACAGCTCACCCCCAAGGGCCGCGTCGTCGTCAGTAACCACCTCGAAGACGTCAACGCCTGACACACCCGTTCGCCAGTGTATCGAGGCTGCCGTCCCAGACTGAGTGCGGTCGCTGTGGCGCGCGCCGTCACGACCGCGAGGACACATCGTCCGAGCGGTCACGACGGCGTCGTGCGAGGGATGAGCGACCGGAGGGAGCGAATCGGCTGGGGAGGCTCGTGGCTGTCTGCGGTACGGTTGCGGTGCTGTGCTGTTCCTGGTGGACTGAAAGGGCGAGGGCCGGTGGCGCCGAAGGGGAGTCGCTGAGCGACCCCTCCCCGAGCGGAGCGAGGGGATGTCACTCAGCGACCGCGAGCGGGCCGAGGGCTTTCAGCACACAGGACGAACAGCGATGGAGCCGAGTACTAGCGAGCGGGCAGAGGGCTCGCAACACTCAAGATCGACTGCGGCGACGAGTTCAATTGCAGTCACTCGTACCGAGCGAGCGGAGAAATCGCACCGAACAGCGACTCCGACAGTCACTCCGAGCGCGAGTACAGCACGGCGACACCGACGAAGACCAGCGCCGCACCGGCGCCGACGCCGATCCAGTCGCCGCCGGGCACACCGAGGGCGAGAAAGCTCTCGCCGACGACGCGGCCGCCGAGCATCATCGCCGCGATGACGGCGAGGCCGAAGAGGAAGCGAGTGATCGGGTTCCGTTCGACGAGAGGAGAGTCCATACTACTCTCGACGCCCGACCGCGTAATAAGTCATCTGGGGGGTCACGCTCGATCCGCAGCGAATCCGCTTCACTCCCAGGCGTCGCCGCTGGCCAGGTCCACGTCGGAATCGCCCTTCTCCGAGGGGCAGATGTCCGCCAGTACGCACCCGTTGCAGTCGGGATTCTGCGCCGAGCAGACGGCGCGGCCGTGGCTGATGAGCAGGTGCGTGACGTCGCGCCACTCCTCGTCGGGCACGACGGGCATCAGGTCTTCCTCGATGGCCTCGGGGCGCTCTTCCTCGGTGATACCGAGTCGGCGCGTGAGTCGCTGGACGTGCGTGTCGACGACGATACCCTCGACGACGTCGTGGCCGTGCTGGAGGACGACGTTCGCGGTCTTGCGCCCGACACCGGGCAGGTCCGTCAGCGCCGACATCGTGTCCGGGACCTCGCCGTCGTGCTCCTCGACGAGGAGTTCGCCGATGCCCTGCAGGTAGCCCGCCTTGTTGTTGTGGAAGGTGATCCCGTAGATGTCCTCGGCGAGTTCGTCTTCGGTCGCGGCGGCGTAGTCGGCGGCCGTCTCGTACTTTGCGAACAGGTCGGCGGTGACCTCGTTGACCCGCTCGTCGGTACACTGCGCCGAGAGCACGACCGCCACCAGCAGCTCCAGTCGCGTCGCGTAGTTCAGTGAGATGGTCGCGTCCGGGTACTCCTCCCAGAGGCGCTCGATGACCTCCGCCGTCTGTTTCTCCCGCGTCGGCAGCGGCGTTCCCATGCCCGAATCAATGGGCCGAGTCCCGCTTGAGTGATTCGGTCTCCGTATCGACTGGCGCGAAGCGTGACGGGGACGGTCTCGGGCGCGCGAGCGCCCAGAGTGGTGGGTTGGACTGGGACGGCGTCCGTGGGGTTAGACTGGGACGGCGGACGACGGAAGAGCCGAGGGACGTACAAAGGTAAAGTGGCTCTGCCGCGGAGACACGGGTATGGCCGACGAGGAAATCGACGACGTGGACCAGGCGATCCTGTACGCGCTCCAGGAGGACGCGCGAAACATGTCCTCCGGGGAGATCGCGGAACGGACCGGAACCTCCGGCAGTACCGTCCGCAAGCGCATCCAGCGCCTCGAATCCAGCGGCGTCATCAAGGGGTACAGCGCCGACGTCGACTACCAGAAGTCGGGCTACCCGCTCAGGATGTTGCTCTACTGCACCGCTTCGATCCCCGAGCGCGGTGACCTGATACCGGATATCCTCGCGATAGACGGCGTCGTCTCGGTCCAGGAGCTGGTCACCGGCGAGCAGAACCTCCTCGTGACCGCCGTCGGCGAGTCCGACGACGACATCACGCCGGTCGCACAGGCGCTCCTCGATATGGGCCTGACCGTCGCCGACGAAGTGCTCGTCCGCAGCCACGAGACGACGCCGTTCGGCAAGTTCAACGGCGAAAACGGTCAGTGACCACCACCCTACCACCCGGCGTAGCCGCTTGAGCGACAGTCCCGAACGATCCGGTCGTATATCCACTCTTTACGAACAAGCTGTTCTCCGTGGGCGGTGTCGTCGCAGGTCTGGCCGACGGCGACGCGTGTCGACCGTCCCCACCAGCGACCGACGCGATCGACTGTAATCGGAGCGAAGCGAGCCCCTCGCGGACGGACCGGCGTGGTCACGTGGACTGCTCGCACGACCCACTCCGCGCGCAATCGGATAAACATAATGTTCTATAATACGAGTCCTGGCGAACATTTTGGTAGTATAGATAGATTTAATAGGCAGTTCGTTCACAGAACGGATAGACACGACCAGAACCGGTCCACCGGGGTGGTGACGGCCGGGCGGTCGGACGAGCAAACGATGTCGGGACAGCACTCGAAGTCGACGGTCGGATCGCTCCCGGACACGACGGCGTCGTCGCCGTTCGTGCCGGTCGTACTCACCTGGATCGCGTGGGCGGCGTTCGCCGCGAGCGTCGCCACACTCGCCGTCCGAGTGCGAACCGCCGGCGCGTGGGAGGTCCCCGGCATCATCGCCGTGGACGGACTGACCGTCCTGCTGTGGGTGGTCGTCACTTTCTTCAGCGGGATCGTTCACAGCTACTCGCGCCGCTACATGGCCGGGAGCACGCACGGGACGAGGTTCTTCGTCGCCGTGTTCGGTTTCACCGCGACAGTGATGGCGCTCGTCGCGGCCGACCACGTTGCGCTGTTCGGAGTCCTCTGGATGGTGATGGGGCTGGTGATGGCGGAACTCATCGGTCTCGTCCAGGGCTGGGAACAGGCCCAGGCGGCGAAGACGGTCGCTCGCAGGTACTTCATCGCCAGCAGCGCGATGCTGGGCGTCGCGTTGACGGCGCTGTGGTGGGTGACCGGTGCGACGACGATCTCCGGTATCGATGCGGCCACCGACACCATGGGTGGCCCGGTGTGGCTGGTCGCCGCCGGCCTGCTCGTGCTCGCGGCGATGATCCAGTCCGCCCTGATCCCGTTCCACACGTGGCTGCTCTCTTCGATGACCGCGCCGACGCCGGCCTCTGCGCTGATGCACGCCGGATTCGTCAACGCGGGCGGCATCCTGCTGGTCCGCTTCGCCCCGGTCATTTCGGTCGATACCACGTTCATGCTCGCGATCGTCGCCGTCGGTGCGGCGAGCGCTGGCGGCGGGAAGCTCCTCAAGTCGGTCCAGACCGACACGAAAGGCAAACTCGGCTGCTCGACGGTCGGGCAGATGGGCTTTATGATCATGCAAGTCGGCCTCGGCTTCTTCGGGGCCGCGATCACCCATCTCATCCTGCACGGGTTCTACAAGGCCTATCAGTTCCTCAGTTCGGGCGAACAGGTCGAGCACACGAGCCCGAGCAGAACGACCGAGCACACGGTCGGCCGCGTCTCGAGCGCTGTCGGTTTCCTCGTGGCGGCGCTGACCGCACTCGGCGGCGGCGTGGTGTTCACCGTGTTGACGGGGAAGGGAGCACACGTCGACAGCGGCCTCCTGCTGACCGTGTTCGTCGTCTTCACCACGCTCCACGCGGCCCGCAGCTCGGTCCAGCACACCTCACTGCCGACGCTCGCCCGCTACGGGGCCGTCCCGCTGGTGTTCTTCCCGGCTATCGTCATCTACGCCGCTGTCTACGAGGGCGTCTCGGAGCTCCTGGCGGTCAGTACGGCGACGACCGAACTCACCGTGCTCCACGGTATCATCGCCGTCGGCTTCGTCGGCGTCTACGTCGCCATCGAGACCGGAGTCCACGAACACAGCCAGCGCCTCTACGTGGCACTGCTGAACGCCACCCAGCCGTCCTCGGACACCCTGCTGAGTTCCCCGGAGGACTACAATGAGTACTGAATCCGCCATCCGCGACAGCATCGACGACGCAGCGACTACCGTCGGCTCCTACTGGCCCATCCACTCGTTCGTGACGGCCAACCCCCTCGCTGGATTCGAGGACCAGCCGTTCGGGGAGGCCGTCGAACAGGCGGCCTCGCTGCTGGGCGGCCGCGGCTACCCCAGCGCCGAGACGTTCGCTACGGCGCTGGAACGCGGCCAGATCGACCCGGCGCTCCTCGAAGCGGAACTCGCCGAGGAGGGCTACGAGGCCGACCCCGAGACGCTCCTCGACCGCATGGCCGACGCGGCCGACACCGAGGAGGGCCCCACCGACACCGCCACTGACCACGTCGACCGGGTGCTGACGAAGTGGCTGTCGGCCTTCCTCGACGAGGGGAGTGCCCACTGGTCGATGCCTGGCCGCGAAGCGGGCTTTTATACCGCCTTCGGGAACGTGGCACCGCACGATAACGACATCCCCGATGATGGGGTCGTCGCCGACCTGCCCGACTCGCCGGTCGCGACCATCGCTGCGGTCCTGGAGCCGTACCCGGAGCACCAGTGGATGCCCATCCTCAAGGAGCAACTGACTGCGCTCCCGGGGTGGACCGGGCTCATCAAGCAGCGCGCCGCGGACGAGGGTGCGTGGCAATCGGAGTATCCGATCTCGCTGGACGGATATCTCGCTGCGCGGTTGGCGCTGCTGGATGCCGTCGACGCGCCGATCGAACCGGACGACAGCGGTGCCGGCGACCCACCGGACGCCGGAAACCCGGCGGACGACATCGCTCGGGCGTTCCTTCGCGCGTGGGAAGCGACCTACCGCGACGACCTCGTCGGGACCGTCGCGGCCCAGAGCCAGTCGATGGACGACAGTGAGGCGTCGGGACGCCCGGACGCCCAGTTGGTGTTCTGTATCGACACCCGCTCGGAGATCATCCGCCGTCACGTCGAGGCGACGGGCGACTACGAGACCCACGGGTACGCCGGCTTCTTCGGCATTCCGATGGAGTATCGGGAGTACGACGCCGACGTGTCGGTCGATGCCTGTCCGCCGATCCTCGACCCACAGCATTACGTCACCGACTTCCCGACCGAGGACGAGACGCAGGCGCGTCACGACCGCTGGTCCGGTATCCGCGCGGCCGCAGACGAGATCGTCGAGATACTCGAGGCCAACGCGGCCAGCGCGTACGGCTACGTCGAGACCGCCGGGAGCGGCTACGGTCTTTCGCTCGCGGCTCGGACGCTCGTCCCGGGACGCGTTCGCGACCTCGTCGACGCCGCCGCCGGAGTGGTACCCGACGAGCACGAGTTCTGTGAGCCGCTCGTCCACCACCAGCACACTTACTCCGGCGACCTCCCGGTGGGGTTGACCGACGCGGAGAAAGTCGACTACGCCGCGACTGCCTTCGAGCTGATGGGGTGGGAAGAGTTCGGTCGTCTCGTGGTGTTCACCGGCCACGCCGCCGAGACGGCGAACAACCCCTACGACTCGAGTCTGGACTGCGGTGCCTGTGCCGGCAACCCCGGCGGCCCGAGCGCCCGCGTCCTCGCGACGATCTGTAACGACGAGACCGTCGCGACCGAACTCCGCGACCGCGGGTTCGATATCCCCGAGGACACCGTCTTCCTCGCGGGCGAACACAACACGACGACCGACGAGATCGAACTGTTCGACGAGGACGTGCCCGAGAGCCACGCGGACGACCTCGCACAGTTGCGCGCGGACCTCGCCACTGCCCGCGAGAACGCGGCCGCCGAGCGCGCCGAGGCGATGGGCGCCGACGGCTCGACCGGCGTCAGCGAGACCGAACGCCGCGCCGGCGACTGGGCCGAGACGCGTCCCGAGTGGGGACTGGCCGGCAACGCCGGCTTCGTCGTCGGCCCCCGCGAACTCACCGCGGACCTCGACCTGGACGGGCGCGCGTTCCTCCACTCCTACGACTGGTCGACCGACCCCGCTGGCGACGCGCTCGAAGCGATCCTCACGGGGCCGATGGTCGTCACCCAGTGGATCAACACGCAGTACTACTTCTCGACGGTCGACAATGCCGTCTACGGCAGCGGGTCGAAAGTGACCCAGAACCCGGTCGGCAACGTCGGTGTCTACCAGGGCAACGGCGGCGACCTGATGACCGGCCTCCCCCAGCAGTCGCTGTTCGCCGCCGACGACGTCCCTCACCACCAGCCGATCCGTCTGTCGACGGTCGTCCACGCGCCCGTCGACCGCGTCACCGACATCGTCGCCGACCACCCGAACGTGCAGCAACTGCTCGACAACGACTGGCTCTCGCTGACGGTCGTCGACCCCGAGCAGGACCACCGCGCGTTCGAATACGACAGCGACCTCGAGTGGACCCCCGTCGAGGAACAGCAGACGCCCGCTGCCGCCCCCGAAGCGAGTACGCCCGCAGTCGCCGACGACTGAGAGTGGGTATCGGAGACTGGTTCCGAGTCGCGTCGATTACGAGGTCACCGGTCACACCCTCGAACGCGGAGTTCGCGGGGTGATGGCTTTATTCCGGTTGCCGTCCACGATACGGACATGACTGACTCGCCCGCGGACGAACTCGACGACATCGACGAGGACATCGACGACGGGAGCGACGAAGTCGGCGAAGTCGTCGAACAGGTCCGCGAGGCCGACGAGGGCGCGCTCCGGCTGGTCGTCCGCTACGGTGGCGACGACCACGAGGTCGTCTACCTCCGCGACGACATCGCGGCGCAGTTCAGCCCCGACGAACGCGACGCGCGCGTCGAAACGCTCGTTATGAAGGGCCTCGGCGACCCCGCCGAAGAGGGCGCGCTCTACGACTTCGGCCGCCTCGACGCCACCGTCCGCTGGTACGACGCCGTCGTCGTCGCACACTTCCCCCTCCGCGAGTGGTCCGGCCTCGTCTTCACGTTCGACCGCGAGGCGGACTCGCTGGACGACATCGTCGCCGAGTACTTCTGAGCCACTTTTTACTGCGGGGGGTGTCCTCGCGCCTTCGGCGCTCACGGCTCGCGGTGCTCGCCGTTCGCATCGGTGCCTCCCACCGGTCGGCCCCGCACGCGCTGCGGGCACCCCCGTTGCAAAAACGTGGGGAAAAACTGCCGGACGCAGCGCTCACTGCGTTCGCTCGCGTCCGGTGAACCGCGCGCCGCAGGCGCGCGGATGCCGACCGCTGCCACTCTCTGACCGATCCACTATCAGAGCTCGGTCCACGTACGCGGCCCGAACTCGCGGCCGCGGACTCGAAACTCCGGGCCGTCGGCGCTGTCGCGGACCTGCACGAGCGCGTCGAACAGGTGCGTGAGCACGTCCGCGGTGTCACCGCGCGGGCTCACGTCCATCGTGAACACGCCGACGCCGTCGACGGTCGCGATCCGCGTCGTCACGACGTGGAGGAACTGGTAGATCCGCTTCACGTCGGCGTACATCAGCAGCGTCGACAGCGAGTGCAGGCCCACGCGCGGGTCGGTCGCGTCGTCGTGATGCCAGCGTCGTAGAACGCCGGTGAGTTCGATCCCGACCCCGGTCAGGTCGCCCGGGCTGGACACCCGCCGCAGGTCCGCTACCCCGGTGTCGGCCTGTTCCTCGAACCCACCGCGACTCCCCGAACAATCGACAAAGGAGAGATCCCAGAGCTCTTCGTCCGGTCGCGTCGCCCGAAACCACGCACGCATCCTGTCGGCGGGCTTTTTCGTCGTGACGAACGCCGCCGTCCGCGACGCCGACCCGCCGACGAGGTCGAACAGGAGTCGTCGCTTGCCGGTCATCGGCGGTCCGACGACGAGCACGCTCGTTCCCGGCGCGACCGCTTGCGGGTCCAGCGGGTCGACCTCCACCGCCTCGGGGTCAACGTCCGCTTTCTCGGGGTCGAGGTCCGGGTCCGCCGCCGCGCCCGCCGCCTCGGCCCCGCTGGCGTCGCGGTCCGGGAACAGCCAGTTGCTCACGCTATCCTGTTGCGCGGTGAGCCACATCAACGTACGGGAAACGCCGTCTCAATGGCCTTCGGCCCACCCGTGCAGAAATCACTCCACGTACGTGTACTTCCGTTCGCCCATCCGGCCCCAGCCGTCGAAGACGAATTCCGCGTCGGGCGCGGTGAACTGGTCGACGTCGGCGACGCCGGCGTCCTCGTCGTGGTTGTGGACGTCGTGGACCTTCTCGTACTCCTCGAAGGTGAGGTCGTAGCGCGCGTCGAGTTGCTCGTCGACGTCGAGGGCGCCGATCTCCTCGGCCCAGCCGGCCTGGATGGTCTCGGCGTGGAACTCGGCCTGCGCGCCGGAGCCGTAGGAGCCGACGAGCATCCGCTCGCCGGTGAGGTTCCGCCCTTCCTCCAGCGCGGTCTTCATCCCCGCCGCGCGGGCGACGTGGACCGACCCCGTGTACCAGTTGCCCACCTCGCGGGAGAGAGCGAGCGTCGGCTCGATCGTCTCGGCGTACCACTCCTTGTACCGGTCGGTCTCGGTCAGCTTGTCGGTGTACTCCCCCGCGGCTTCGAGGAACTCCTCCTCGCTGTCGAAGGCCTCGGGACGGGGCTGGCGGCCGATCTGCTCGGCCAGCGACGCCTCGATCTCCGTGTCACGGCTGAAGTGCCGGTAGGCCAGCGCGGCGGCCTGCCTGACCATGCCCGGGAACGGCGTGTGGAACGGCCCGAGCACGTAGTCATCGGGGTGGATAGCGCCGACGACGCTCTCGTAGTCCTCGATGGCTTCGCGCATCCGCGCGAGATACACCTGCATCGAGCGCTTGCCGTCGACACTCGGGAACTGCTGCTGGGGCTTCAGGAAGTCCGTCTCGTCGGCGCTGCCGTAGCCCTGCTCGGCGGAGAGTTTGACGAGGTCGGGGTCCTCGTCGATGAGCATCGCCACCGCGCCCGCGCCCTGGGTCGCCTCGCCGGGGTCGTCCCGCGCGTAGAGTGCGGTGTCGGTCGCGATGACCAGCGCCGCGCGACCGCGATTGCGCCCCGCGCGGATCCAGTTGTACGCGTCGTCCAGGCTCTGGGTGCCCGAGATACAGGCGAACTTGCGCTCGCCCTTGTTGGCGTGGTGGAAGTCGCCGTCGAACACCTGTTCGAGACAGCCCGCGATGTACGTCGAGACGGGCTTGGAGTTGTCGAACGCCGACTCCGTCGCCACGTCGATCCGGCCGATGTCCTCGGGAACGAGGCCCTTGCGCTCCAGCAGTTCGTGGGCCGCGTTGGCCCCCATCGTGACGATGTCCTCGTAGGTGTCCGGAAACGACGACGCGTTGAGTCCGAGACCCTTCGTGTACTTCTCGGGGTCCTCGCCCTGCGCCGGCGCGAAGGTTCCGGGCAGGTCGAGTTTCAACTTTCCTGTGCGTATCTCGATACCGTCGATCCCGACTGTCATACCTCCGAGTTGCGAGAGCGCCTACAAGTGCCTGTCGACTACTAATTCGACGGGCGTCGAATTCGACGCGGGTCCGTCGTGGGCTCTCGAGCGCTCACCGCGGGACGGAGACGGTATCCTCCAGTAGGACGGTACTCGACGGGTCGTGTGCGACGACGACGCGGACATCCGCGGGGCCGCTGACGCCGTGTGCGACGCGGAACTGTTCGCCGGGGTCGAGCGTGTCGTCGCCACCCCCGACGGTCGCTGTCGGGGTGCGCCGAACGGTGCCGCTGTCACGGTAGACCGTCACGCGCAGGTCCGCGAGCGCGACCGGGTCGCCGCCGTTGTGGGTGAACGTGAGGTCCGTGCTGTCGGCGTCGACGAGCAGGTCGGTCGTCGGGCCGCTGTCGTCGCTCCCGACGTCGGCGATGATGAACCCGCCGACGACCAGCGCGACGATAGCGACGACACCAGTGAGGAGGGCGACACCGGTGACCTCCGACTGAGCGCGCGTCGTGTCAGAGGCGAACCCGCACCGGAACGACTCTCGGCACCCCGTCACGGTTTTCAGTACCCCGGCGGCGTGAACGTGAACGTCGTCGAAGAGCCGTCCTGGAAGTAGAGCGTGACGGTCAGCTGTGTGCCGGCTGCGCTCTTGGTCTGGCCGCCGTTGTTCCGGAAGTACGCGATCGAAACCTGTGCCTGCTCGCCGCTCGTGAGCGTCGCCGCTTCGGTGAGCGTGCCCCTGGTTCCCAGCTGGTAGGCGCTGTTCCCGCCGTCGTTGTAATACGGGGTGCCATCCGCTTCGAGGAGTCCCGGCGTACTCGATGCGATGTACACCTCGTGTTGCCCGGCACTGTTGGACCCGCCGTTGTCCTCGCGGAGCGTCTGCAGCTTCCCGCCGTTCGCGCTGACCTCGATGTCGGTGATAACCACGTCACTGGAGCCGGTGTTCTCGATATCGAAGTCCACGCGGCTCTCCGGACCAGCCCTGGCCGCGGACCCGGTGCTGGAGACGTAGCTCGTCTGGGTCGCGCTGGTGCCGACGCCGATAGTCTCGGTCTCCCCACCCGCGCCGTCATTCCCAGCCGCGTCGGTGGCTGTGGTCAGCGTTGCGGTGTACGTTCCGGTGCCAGAGGTCGTGTACGTCGCCGTGTAGGTCCCGCTGTTGGCGGTGAAATCGCCCTCGGTGAGCGTCGTGACGGCGTTGCCGTTACTGTCCGTGATGTCGACCGCGATGGTCGAGAGCGTCTCGTCCGAGTCGAACGACACCTGGATCTCCTGCCCGCTCGGGTTCGTCGCCTGGAAGCTCGAAATCGTCGGCGCGGTCGTATCGACAGTGAGCGTCCCCGTCGTCGCCGACGCGGAGAGACCCGCCCCGTCGGTCGCGGTGACCGTCACCGACTGGGCGCCCTCCGTCGCCGTCGTACTCGACCCGACAGTAACCGTCGCGTCGTAGGTTCCGTCGCTGTCACCGTCAGTCAGCGAGACCGTCCCTGCACCGAACCCGGACGCGTCTGCCGACACGCTCGCGACGCCCGACTCGCCGTCCGACACCGTCGCGGTCACCGTCACGGAATCACCCGCAGATACGGTGCCATCACCGTCGGTCGCGTCGGTGATACTTGTCGAACTGATCGTCGGCGCGGTCGTATCGACGGTGAGCGTCCCCGTCGTCGCCGACGCAGAGAGACCCGCCCCGTCGGTCGCGGTGACCGTCACCGACTGGGCACCCTCGGTGACCGACCCGCTGGACCCGACCGTGACCGTCGCGTCGAAAGTCCCATCGTCGTCGCCGTCAGTCAGCGGGACCGTCCCCGCACCGAACGCTGACGCGTCGGCCGACACGCTCTCGACGCCCGACTCGCCGTCCGACACCGTCGCGGTCACCGTCACGGAATCGCCCGTCGTCACGTTTCCGTCACCGTCAGTCGCGTCGGTGATACTCGTCGGACTGATCGTCGGCGCGGTCGTATCGACGGTGAGCGTCCCCGTCGATGTGACGACCGAGTTGCCCGCCCCGTCTGTCGTGGTGACCGTCACCGACTGGTCGCCCTCGGTCGCCGTCGTGCTCGACCCGACCGTGACCGTCGCGTCAAAAGTTCCGTCGCTATCACCGTCGGTGAGGGTCACAGTTCCCGCACCGAACGCGGACGCGTCGGCCGACACGCTCGCCACGCCGGATGTCGAGTCGGAAGCGGTCGCGGCGATCGTCACGGAATCGCCCGTCGTCACGTTTCCGTCACCGTCGGTCGCGTCGGTGATGGTCGTCGAACTGACCGTCGGGGCGGTGCTATCGACGGTGAAGGTGCCGCCGCTCTGGTTCGTGTCGGAGTTCCCGTTCTGGTCGTCGACGGTCACGCGGACGAGTGCGGTCGTCGTATCGTCGGTCGGCACGGTCCAGCTGTAGCTCCCGCTCGTCGACTGGCCGGTGACGATATTCGACCACGTGGACCCGCTGTTCGTCGAGTACTCCAGCAGGGCCGAATTCGACGCGAGGTCGCCATCGGGGTCGGTCGTCGACCACTGGATCGTGTGGGTGGACCCGCCCGCGAGCTGGTCACCGCTGGCGGGCGACTGGACGGTCACCGTCGGCGGCGCGCTGGTGTCCCGCACCGTCAGCGAGGTGGTCGCGGTGTCGGTCTGTCCGCTGTCGTCGGTGACCGTCAGCTCCAGCAGGACTGTCTGGTCGCCGCTCACGTCCGCCGGTGCGTCGTAGTCCGTCGTTTTCGAATTCGGACTCGCCAGCGACCCCGGCCCGCTCGTGATCGTCCACGAGTAGCTCTGGATGGACCCGTCATCGGTACTGCTGCTGCCGTCCAGCGCCACCGTGTTGTCCTCGTCGACCGTGTACGGGCCGCCCGCGTCCGCGGTCGGCAGCTGGTCGGTGCCGCTCCCCGACGTCGCGGTCGGGCCGTAGGTTCGGAGGATCACGTCGTCGACGAACCACTCGTCGCCGGCGCCGTCCGCGGCGACCTGGCGGAACCGGAGCTGGAACGCGGGGTGCGAAGCGTCCTGGGCCGCGATGCGCGCGCGACGCTCGAAGATGGTCCCGCTGTCGCCTTCGAGTCGGTCGATCTCGATCCAGTCGCTCTCGACGTTCGGATTCCCGCTTGACTTGAGGTACTCGACCACGAGGTCTTCGCCGTCGCCCGGACCGTCGGCCCGCGCCCAGTACTCGACGGTCACGAGTTCCGCCGCGGTCGTGTCGTAGGTCGGTTGTGTGACGACCCCCCCGTCGTTCCCGCCGCTGATCGCTATCGACTGCTGGTCCCTGTTCGCGTACGTGGCGGTCGTCGCCGGGTCACCCCCGACGAACGTCCCGAACGAGCGCCACACACCCACCCCCGACTCGAACGTCGACTCGAAGACGGTATCCAGCAGGATCGTATCGGCACCGGTCGTGTTCGACGCCGAGAGGTTCACGTCCGTCTGACCCGAAACCGTGAGCGACGGAACGTGTTGCCCGCTGATGTTCGTCGACCCGTACGTGGGCGACAGCGTCGCAGCCGTCGAGTTGTTCGTGTAGTAGGTGACCACCTTCCCGGGGTCCGGTGGGTTCGCGATCGACGCCACGTCGAAGCTCTCCGGACAGGGGATCGCCGAGCATTCCGTCGCCGGGTTCACAGACGAACCCGGGACGACCCCGTAGTCGCGCCAGTCGACGACGTACTCGTGGGCCGACCCGCTCCCGTCGCCGCTCCCGCCCTGGCCCGCGTAGACTGTCATCGTCGTGTTCCCTGGTCCCGATCCGTCGAAGTCGGCACCGACGACTGCCGGCGTGACCTCGTAGCTCACGTTCACCGCGACCGGCGTCGACGAGGAGACGCCCGACCCGGCTTTGACGGTGAACGTCGCGCGTCCATCCGACCCGGTCGTCGCGTCGGTGTCTGTCAGCGTGGCCGCCGTGTCGTTCGTACTCGCTTCCAGCGCCACGTCGCTGACGGGGTTGTTGAACCGGTCGCGCACCGCGACGACCACGTCGGTCCGCCCGCCCGCGGGCACCGACGCGTTGTCCCCGCTCACGTCGGTGACGTAGGCGCGGGACTCGCCCCCGGTAGCGCTCCCGACGCCCGCTTTCGCCATCTGGAGTCGGTAGGTCTCGCGAGGGTCCAACTCGATAGCCACCAGTTGCAGCTCCGACCCGGGAAGGTCACTGGCGAGAGAGACATCCGCGACGTGGTCCTCGTTCGCGAGGAGGTCGTTCTCCCAGGTGTCGACACTGATCCGCGTCGGGACCCGCAGCGTCAGCGGGTCGGTCAGGCTCTCGTTTTGCACCGTGACCGTCGTCGTCGACGCGCTCAACGGTTCCACGTCCACCGAGGTCGCGCCCTGCTGCGTGCGGTCTATCGACCCGTTCAGCGCCACCAGCGAGATGGTGTTGCCGTCGACGAGGCGCTGGTCGGTCAGCGTCACCTCGCCCGAGTCGAACTGGTTGAACAGGACAGAGTTCTCGTAGTAGGTCGTCGGCGCGTTGCCGTAGACGTTGTAGTTCGGGGTGTACACGAGCGCACCCGTCGAGTAGTTCAACCGCGTCCCGTTCCACAGGTCCGCGACGTCGTCGCTCTCGGTCACTGCCGTCGCGTTATCGATGGAGAGGTTGATCGCCGGATCTGTCGTCCCCTGGGTTCGTAACGCCCCAGAGGGTGGCCCGGGGTTCAACGCGACCAGGCGCTCGGGATAGCTCGTGCCGAGCGTCACCGAGACGGACTGCGTGGTCGAATCACCCGGGACAGAGACGACGGCGTTGCGCAGGTCCGCGAGCTGATTCTGGACCTCCTGGTTGTGGGTGAACTCGACTTTCTCGTTTTGCTGGGGGACGACGAAGGCCTGATAGGCCGACAGCGCGATGATGAGCGCGCCGAAAAGCAAGACCGCGCCCACCTGGATGGACTGGGCACGGTCGTCGTCCCCGATCATTGGCTCCGGCTACCCGTTCACCGGGCAAAAACCCACGTCCCCGATTTTCCCCCGTGATAACGATACGCGGCGGGCCTGCTGGCCCCGGGGCTCTCAAACCACGATCAGTTCGGTCGCGCCGTCGCCGTAGACCGACACCAGATAGACCGACCCGAACAGGATCGAGTTGTAGAGGCCGTGGACCAGCGCGGGGACGGTGAAGTTGTCCGTGTACTCGTAGACCGCGCCGAAGACGAGACTCGGCACCGTGAGGATCGAGATGGTCACGGCCGCGGCCTGCGGCGAGCCCACGAGCGAGAGGATGTGCGCCGGCGCGAACATCAGGCTCGCGAGCACGATGGCCGCCGGCGCGTCGAAGTCCTCGCGGAACCGGCCCTGGATCACCCCGCGGAAGAGCAGTTCCTCGCCGGGTCCGTTGAGCAGGAAGACGAACGGAAGCAGGTAGGGAACGATCTCTGGGTTCTCGGCGACGGTCTGGCCACCGGAGTTGGCCGCCGGTTCGGTGCCCAGCAGCGAGACGAGGACGTTCGCCGTGACCGCGACCAGTACGAGCGCAGCGATCGCGCTCCCGACGACCAGCAGGACCTCCTTCAGCGACGGCAGTCGCGTCGGGATGAACCGCTGGAACTCCCGGCCAGTGTAGCGGAGGTAGCCGAACGCCGTCAGCGGGAAGCCGATGCCCTGGATGCCAACTAGCGAGACGAACAGGCTGTCGGTCTCGGTCACCTCGATCCCAGCGAGGATCAGCCCGACCGAGATGAGCAGGATCGCCAGAACCCCGAGGATGAACGCCACCACGACCAGCCCGAGCATCACGCCGATCGTGCGGGCGACCGCTCGCCGGTCACGGCCGCCAACCGGCCCGACAGTGGTCTCAGCACTCAGGTCGTCGTCACCCACGTCGTCGACGCCGACATCCCACTCCGAGTCGTCACTCTCGTCACCGTCGTCCCAGCCCGTCTCCTCGGCCCACCCGCCATCCGCCTCCGAGTCGTCGCCGCGGCGGTCAGGGTCGTCCATATCTGACCATCGGGCAGGCGGCAAAAAGGTCGTTCGGTCCGTGCTCCGCGGACAGCACAGGAGGCCGCCTGCGGACCCTTCCGAGTTCGATACCGCACCCAGTCGACAGCGGTGGCGCGCGCCGTCGCTCGTGCCGAGCGGCAGTGAGGCCGAGCGACGGAGCCGCGCGAGGGATGAGCGAACGGACGGAGTAAGTGAGCGAATCGGCTGGGGAGGGTGTGGCCGTCGGCGGTTGCGGTGCTGTGCAGTGCGTGCCCTGGTGTATCGAAAGGGCGAGACGCGCGAGGCCGACTGAAACGAGGCCTCGGAGCCGAACGGCGAAGCCGTGAGGCGCGCTCGGCGGGTCTGCGCGGGCACTATCCGAGCGACCGCGCGGAGCGTGGATATCCCGCACAGACCCGCGAGCGGGGCGAGGGCTTTCAGCGATCACGAGCGAGTGCGGTGTCGGCTGGGGTGGCGGTGTCGGCTGTGGTGGCGGTGTCGGCTGGGGTGGCGGTGTCGGCTGGGGTCGTCTCGAAAGCGAGCGGGCCGAGGGCTTTCAGCGCTCGGGATCGAGGACAGTCGCAGTGTCGGCTCCCGTTCCCGTCACGACCGGCGAGCGGGCGAGGACAGTATTCGGGGGGCGAGCGCGGGACTGTCGGTAGTCAGCGGCTCACACAGCCAGAAGAGCGAACGGGCGCCAGTCGACGCCGGAAACAGGCGGTAGACCGCTCAGTTCTCGTCTTCTTCCTCGACGACCTCGGGGTCTTTCATCGCCGTCTGGAGACTGTCGAGCCCGTTGACCCACTGGACGACGAGGCCCGGTTCGAGCTCCTCCGCGACCGAGGGGTCGAACTCCGTGCCCGCGATGACCTGCGTCCCCGCCTGGACGCAGTAGGACAGCGCCGTGTCCAGGTCCTCCTCGGCCTCGGCGTCGGCCGCCGCGGTGACGTACTCCAGCAGTTCGCCCTCCTCGACAGGGCCACCCACGACGTACTCCTCGGCCGCGTAGAAGACACACACGAGCGAGGTCTGGACGCTGTCGACGAGCATGAGTTTCTCCTCGTCGTCGAAGGTCGGCTCCGCGAGGACGACCTCGCGCATCTCCTCGATCTCCGAGAGCGCGCCCTCCTCGTCGAGGTCGCCGTCGTCGAAGTCCGCGACGACCTTCACGACCGCGATGGCCGTGTCGTCTTGCATGTTCCACAGCAGTTGGGCTGTGTCGTCGTCGTCCGGTTCGACCTCTTCCTCGTCGATCCTGTCCAGCCAATTCTGCCAGCGATCGGGCGTGTAGTACTCCCCCGGCTGATTGCTCATACCTCCCCCTACGTGGCTCCGGGGATATGACTTTCGCCACGACCTTTTTCGACCGGGGGTGTCCTCGGCGCGCTTCGCGCGCCTGCGGGCACCCCCGGCCCAAAAAGCTCGGTCAAAAAGGCCGGACGACTCGCTCACTCCGTTCACTCGCGTCCGGTGAACCGCCTCGCTCCGCTCGGCGGATGCTCGTGACCTGCCTGCCTGTCCGCCAACCACCTTTTTCGTCGTCGGCTGTCCTCCCGCGTGGCGCGGCGGATTTCCGGTCGATAGGCTTCGAAAGAAGAACTATTCACAGTATATCTAACGGATCATCGGAGCGCGACCGTATCGGTAGGATTTTGATACACGTAACAATACAAGATATCGGATTGTTATTATTCATCAATGAAACGAAGACCATTCCTGGGGGTATTGGCAGGGTCTGCGAGCCTCTGTGGGGGCTGTCTCTCGGCGACCGGTGAGTCGAATCAGACGTCGGACGGGCCGCTGACGATCAGTAACTACGACGTTCCCGGTGGTCTCGACGTGGACGTCACTCCATCGGTCGTGGCGCAACCGTCGGAGTCGTCACCGGGGACGATCGAACTCGAACTCGAAAACACGAGCGCCACCAGACGAGCGGTCGATTTCGGCGTGCCGATGCCGTTCGGCAACGTTTCCTCGGAGGGATCCGGCTCGAAAGTGTTGCTGATCGACATCGAAGAGGACGGGCTATCCCCGCCGGACGGCGACGCGTACATCCCTGATCAACGGCAACACAGTTGCTGGGTCTCCGATAGGGCTGTCATCAGTTCGCCAGCGGTCGGAAACAGCAAGCAACACCTCGCCGGGGGCGAATCAGTAGCCAACCACTACATACTGCTCGCAACTGAACCGGACGATTGTCCGCTCGATGGGGCCTTCCACTTCACGTTCGACATTCCGCTAGAGTCGGACATACGAAGGGAAACGAACGACGAGGGATACGTAACGAACGTGACGTATCCGACGTGGGATCTGGAAGTGACCGTCGACCGGACCTCGTAGCGTTGGGGCGTGGATTCCCACCGCGTTCGACGTTCGCGGCCTTCGGACAGCCAGGCACTCACTCCTCGAACTCGACGTACTGCCGCAATAGCCCACACTCGGGACACATCACCGCCGTCACGTCCTTGTGCTCGTCTATCCCGAGCTTGCCGAGCAGACCGGTCCGCTTCTCGCCGGTGTTCACGTACGGGTTCCAGGCGTCGTTCATCCCGTATTTCACTTCCTCCATCGTCACGCCACAATCGGGACAGCGGTGTTGCATGTCCGCGGCTTCGTGCACTTGCGACAAGAAACCGACTACTCCAGCGTCGCCTCGGTGTCGATACCGTAGACGCTCGCCGGCGTCTCGACGTGCGCGCGCTGGATGGCCTCGTCGTGGCCTTCCTCGAGCAGCCACCGCACGCGGCTCGGCACGGTCTTTAGCCCCAGCACCGCCCCCGGCCGGTCCGGGTCGTCGATGAAGTCTGTCTCCATCATGAACGGCTCGTCCTCTTCGACCGCGACCTCTAGCTCATCCTTGTGCGAGATGACGCTCTTTGTCGGCCCCTGCAGGCGCCCGCCCGAGTAGTGCTTGACGACGCGCTCGGCCGGTAATCCGCGCTCCTCGGCCCACTCGGCGACCTCGGTGAAGTCCTCGCCGCCCTCGGTGTGTAACTGGATCGCCGACCCGACCTCGGCGGCCAGTTCGAACCCGTGTTTCATCACCGCGTTCGAAGCGTCCCACACCGCGTCGTCGACCTCGTAGTGGGGTCGCCCCGACTTCAGCGCCAGCGCCGGCCCGTCGGCGACGAACTCGGCGGCCTCGTCCAGCCCCGCCTGCATCAGGTCTCGCGCGTCCGCTGGCTCGTAGCCGTCCTCGACGAGTTGTGATATCAGCGCCGGGTGGACCCCGAGCACGGGCCACGCGCGCCCGTCCAGCACCTCGGTGGCCTCGCTCACGACATCGACGGTGATCTCGAAGACCTCGCGGAAGTCCGCGGCGTCGCTCGGCAGCGAGTCCAACAGCGACCACGAGGGCTTGTTGACGACGAGCAGGTGCGTTCCGCCGGCGTCGGCAAAGTCTACGGCGGCCTCGACCCCGCGGCCGTTGACGGGGTCGAGGTGCATGTGGTCGTCGAGTACCGGTCCGTCGAGCGTCCCGTCCATGGCCGTGGGTGGGTCGCCCGCTCGCAAAAGCGGATCGCTCCCGACTCCGAAGGGCCGTCACTCCAGCGTGATCGCGTCCTGCGCGGCGTTTTGCAGCGCGTCCGAGCGCCCGTGTTCGCCGGGTGCGATGGCCACGGTGCCCAGGCCGCGCTCGGCTGCGGCCTCGATGACGGGCTTGAAATCGGTATCGCGAGAAGCGACCGCGAGCACGTCGATGTCGTCCTCGACGGCCGCGGCGGTGGCGTCGACGGCGAGGCGCACGTCAACGTCGCCGCTGGTCGTCGCCACCGCGAACCCGCGCGCTTCGGCGGCCTGAACCAGCTCTGCGGGCGCGTGTTCGTCGAGGTAGAGACGGACGAACGCGAGGCGACCGTACTCCTCGCCGGCCGCGCGCAGGTCGTCGAAGTCCACGTCGAACTCGTCTCGGAGGACGTTCGGTCCGTCGACGAACACGCCCACGCGGGACTCACCCGGCACGCGGGGCCCGCGCCGGTCGTCGGCAGCGCCGGACCCGCCGCCGGCGTCGCTGCCGGACGCACCGTCGTCGCCCCCGCCGAACAGCCCGTCAAACCACGACATACCCGCGATTCCCCGCCGCCGAGTATAGGCGTGGCGTTTCGACCAGTCGGGGCGTTCGGAACGACTACCGCCGGTCGAACGACCGCGAGTCCGTGACCACCCACGAGTTCCGTAACGGAGTTAACCCCCCTCGCCGTGCTGTGGGACAGATGCGCCGGACAGCCCTCACGTTCGCGATCTGTCTGCTCGTAGTGGTTCCCGTCGGCGCCGTCGCCGCGACCGACGGAGCGTCGGACGGAACGGTGTCGACCGGAACGACCGCCGGAGTTGCGCAGGGCCCCTCGGCCGCCGTGGCCGCACAGCAGGCCGCCGACAACCCCTGCGTCGGCACGATGACCAGCCAGCCAGACCGAACGACCCTCTATTCGATCCAGGGCGCTCGCGGCGGCGACAAGACCAGCGCGATGGTCGTCGGCGTCCATCCCAACGGCTCGGTCGTCGGCGTCCACAACGACTCCGCCGCCGGGCGGTGGTGGAGCTACGACATCGACGTGATCCCCAACGGGAACGTCCTCCAGTCGACGACCTACCGCCGCGACACGCTCGTCGAGGAGATCAACGTCACGACCGGCGAACACGCCTCCGAACGGCGCTTCCGGAACGCCTACGACACCCACGACGTCGACCTGATCAACGGCGACGAACTGCTCATGAACGATATGAGCCAGGAGGGCGAGGACCGCGTGCTCGTCTACAACCTCACGCGCGAGGAAGTCGTCTGGGAGTACTCCTTCGCCAACCACACCGACGCGTTCCCGCGCTCGGGCGGCGGCGACTACGGCGGCGACTGGACCCACAACAACGACGTCGAGAAGATATCCGAGGAGACCTACATGGTCTCGGTCCGCAACTTCGACCAGGTCGTCGCGATCAACCGCTCGACCAAGGAACTCGAGTGGACCCTCGGCGAGGACGACAACCACGAGTTCCTGAACGAACAGCACAACCCCGACTACCTCCAGACCGACGACGGGAAGCCCACAGTCCTGGTGGCCGACAGCCTCAACGACCGCGTCGTCGAGTACACCCGCGAGGACGGCGAGTGGAACCAGACGTGGGTGCTGCGCGGTGACCTCGTCGAACCGCGCGACGCCGACCGCCTCCCCAACGGCAACACGCTCGTCGCCGACCGCCGGAGCCACCGGATCCTCGAAGTCACACCGGAGGGCGAGGTCGTCTGGGAAGTGTACGCTCCCTGGCAGCCATACGACGTCGAGCGCCTGGGCACCGGCGACGAGTCCAGCGGGCCGACGATGCTCGACGCCGGCGCGGCCGGTGCCGTCGAAGTGAGCGGGAGCGCAGACCCCTCCGAGAGCGAGATAGAAGCCTGCTACGACCACCTCACCGGCTACGACTCGAGTCGGCTCGTCCCCGCAGACGAACCGACCGGGACCGTGACCGAGCCCGGGGACGACGGGGGCGACGGTGACGGGAGCAACGGGAGCGGAACCGATAGCGACGGAACTGACCGTGACGGTACCGACGACGGCGACGGCGACGATTCGGACGGCTCGGGCGACGACACGCTCTTCGGGACGACCACCAGCGACGGCGGGTCGAGCGGGTTCGGTCCGACGCCGCTCGCACCCCTCCTCGGTGTGAGCCTCGTCACTGCGCTCGCGCTCGGCGCACTCGCTCGCCTGCGGGACTGACGGCCCGACGAGCGGGGGCTTCGCGCGTCGGTCTGGCCGTTTCTCTTGGGGTGTCGGTCTGGCCGTTTCTCTTGGGGTGTCGGTCTCGACGTGCGAGGACCGCCGACCGAGTAGACTCGCTACTCGTCTGCCAGACTCGGATGCGTGGCCTGCTCGTCGGGGTGGGGCTCGGCGAAGCGCTCGGCCATCACGTCGAGCGAGCGCTCCTCGCGCGCCCGCCGCTCCGTCTCGTCGATCTCCTCACAGCCCGGCGGCAGATCGCGCCCGCGGTCGGTGAAATAACCCTCCGGCGTGACCCAGTCGTGGTAGAACGGTCGGTCGTCGTCCTCCAGCAGCGTCACCGCCACTTCGGCACCGTGACCGGCGCAGACGACCGCCTGATGTGGTTTCTCGGCGAGGCGGCCGGCCGCGTAGAGACCGTCGACGCCGGTGCGGCCGCGCTCGTCGGTGTCGACGAACGCCTTCCCGCGGTCGATGATCCCGACGCCGTCGATCCCGTCGAGATAGCCGACCTCGTTTTTCGTCGCTGCGACGACCGTGCCTGTCCGGTAGCAGTCGCCGGCAGTCGTCTCGACGGCGAAACCGTCGCACTCGTTGGTCCGTTCGATCCGGTCGACGGTCGCTTCGCGGCGCTCAGCTCCGGCTTCCTCGGCCTGCTCGCCGAGCAGGTCGAGCAGTTGGCTTGCGTTCACGCCGGCCGGGAACCCGGGAAAGTTCTCCAGGTGAGCGTTGCGCCGGAGGATCGAGTCGCCGGAATCGAGCACGAGCGTCTCAAGGCCGTGGCGGGCAGTGAACACCGCCGCCGAAAGCCCGGCGACGCCGCCGCCGACGACGAGGACGTCACTGTCCGCTGCCGACTCGTCGCGTGTCTCGTGTTCTGCACGGTCGGTCATACTGTCCAGTCCTCCCCAAGTCGGTATGGTTCCATCGGAACGACGGCTGCTGGAGCCAGTACGATGGACCACCGTTTCAACCACGTCACCCGACGCTGAAGCTGTTGCTGCGATTCTGGGCTGGCCGAAACATAAGGAGGACAAACGTGACAATGACAGTGACGTTGCAAAACCGGAACCGGATTTCGAAATCCCGCAAGCCGAACGCGATGTCGGATGCATCGACCCGGGCGGTAACCGGGACAGTGCCCCCTGAGATTATATAGCGTCTCGCAGATAGCTACTAGTATGCCCGGTCCATTCGCGGAGAACTGCATCGGTGTGAAAATCGAGACGGACTCACCGATGGAGTTGCTGCAGTTCGAGCCGAGTCATCTCCCCCGGGACCGGTGGCTGCACCGTCGAGACGAACTCGGTGAAGACACCCCGCGCTCGACGGTCGTCGACCAGTACGCGCTCCCGGACAGCGACTCGTACTCGGTCCGCCTCGTGACGGTCCCGGCTGGCGAAACGCTGCAAATGGGGACCCTCGGGCGCAGGAGCGGCCGGGGTGGCGGAGCTGACCTCTTACTGCTCACTAGCCGGGAATCGATACCGGCCGACTGGGTAGAGGGGACGGTCGAGTTCGGGGAGTTTCCGTAGACGGGGAGTCCCGCGGACAGACCGCCGAAAGCCGTCTCGACTCGGCGACGGGTCTCGTCGCTGTCGACCGGGTGCTGATGGAGAGAGCCATCGTTGCAACGTCCCCACCCCGATTCGATATAGCGACATGAGATATACCAGCGCCGGTCACGCGATCGAGCCGAACCCGCCTGTCCGACCCCGAGAGACGGCAACAGTTACGTTTCTGGGCAGCCGGGATCGGGGTATGGCGCTCAGACAGCCGCCGCTGGCGGCCGCACACGCGGATCGGGGCGCGAAATTCACCGACTTCGGGGGCTGGGAGATGCCCGTGGAGTTCGACTCGATCCGGGCGGAACACGAGGCGGTCCGCGACTCCGCGGGTCGGTTCGACGTCTCCCACATGGGCCAGGTCACGGTCGGCGGTCCCGACGCCGAGAGGCTGACCAATCGCCTCGTGACCAACGACGTGGCGGCGCTCGACCCCGGCGAGTCCTGCTACGCCGCGATCACCGACGAGGACGGCGTCATGCTCGACGACACGATCGTCTACCGACTCCCCGCGGACTGGCCCGACGACAGCGAGTTGTTGTTCGTCCCCAACGCCGGGCACGACGCCGAGATGACCGACCGCTGGACGACCCACCGCGACGAGTGGGGCCTCGACGCGACCGTCGAGAACCGCACGGAGTCGTTCGCGATGGTCGCCCTGCAGGGCCAGGACGCCAGGGAACTGCTCGGGCCGGCGACAGACGCGGATCTGGGCGATGTGGGCCGGTTCGAGGCCGTGATGGCCGACGTAGCCGGCGCCGAGACGCTGATCGCCCGCACGGGCTACACCGGTGAGGGCGGTTACGAACTGGTCTGTCCGTGGGACGACGCCGAAACGGTGTGGGCGGCACTCGAGTGCCAGCCCTGCGGGCTCGGCGCCCGCGACACGCTCCGCCTGGAGATGGGGTTTCTCCTCTCCGGTGAGGACTTCGACCCGGACGACGAGCCCCGCACGCCCTACGAAGCGCGGATCGGCTTCGCGGTGAAGCTGGACCACGAATTCGTCGGTCGCGACGCGCTCGAACGCGTCGACGCGGAGGGACCCGACGAGATGTTCCGGGGGATAGAACTCATCGACCGCGGCGTCCCCCGACACGGCTACGCGGTGACGAAGCCCGACGGTGACCCGCTCGGTACCGTGACGAGCGGGACGATGAGTCCGACGCTCGGTTCCGGCATCGCGCTCGCCTACCTCCCCACGGACCGGGTGGACCACGGCGACCTCGTCCGCATCGAGATCCGCGGCGAACCGAAGAAAGCACGTATCACGACCACCCCATTCCTCGACAGATGAGTTTCACCGTTCCAGACGACCTGCGCTATCTCGACTCCCACGAGTGGGTGCAGGTCACCGACGACAGCGCGCGCATCGGCATCTCGGACTTCGCCCAGGACGAACTCGGCGACGTGGTCTTCGTCGACCTCCCGGGCGAGGGCGACACCGTCGGCGCCGGCGACGACTTCGGCGTCGTCGAATCGATCAAGGCCGTCTCGGACATCTACTCGCCCGTCTCCGGGACCGTCACCGCCGTCAACGACGACCTCACTGACAGGCCCGAACTGATCAACGAGGCCCCGTACGGCGACGGCTGGCTGATCGAGCTCGACCTGGACGAGGAGAGCGAACTCGACGACCTGCTCTCGGCGGCCGACTACGAAGACCAGATCGCCTGAGCGGGCCGAACCGCCACCCGTTCCAGCGGACCGCGATTCGGACGGGGCTTCGCCTTTTCACGCAGCGTCCGGTAGTCGACGACTCACGGATCGACCCGTAGAAACGCGGTATCGCCGCTCTCTCGTCCCGAAAGGCCGTCGTGACGGGACAGGCTGTTGGCAGCCGTAAACCACATACCGCGATACTAAATCGCGCACGGGACGAGAGAGGTGCAGGATGGCCGAGCCGTCTACAGCTCCCTGACTCGTCGCTGCAGGAGCGGTGGAGAAAAACGGGTGTACCCAGATGCCAGATGGAGGCCTCGTGCGAAGGTGTCTCGGGAAGTCACGGAAGTCGCTGGCCTGCTACCACCGATCCCGGGCGTACCGCGATTCGGGCGAGCCGTTCGTTACTGCTGCAGTTGGTCGAACAGTCGCTGGAGAAGTGTTTGCTGCGCGTTTCGCAGGTGGTAGGAGAACGTCGACTGCGTCAACGAGAGCGCGTCGGCGATTTCAGTCGCCGTGCTGCGTCGTGGTGACTGGAAGTACCCTCCGTGCATCGCGGCTCGCAGGACCTGTCGTTGCCGCTCCGTGAGTTCGTTGTCGAAGGTCTCTTTCAGTGCCCGGCGGATCGAGTGTGTCGCAGACTTCTCATCGGGAGTGTACACTCGCTTCGAGACCAGCGTCGTTTCCGGGAAGGTTTCCTGCACACGTGTCACGAGCGACCCGATATCGGTTCCCAGGGGCACTTCACAGACGACCTCGGCCCGACCGTCAGATACCGTGTCGCTCGTCACGGCTGCCTCCCCTGTGACGAGTGTCTGTGCCAGTGACTGCCGGCACAGCCCGATTTCGACTTCGCCGCCGGGCGGATCTTCGGTGTGACTGATCTGTCGGAACTGGACGACCCCGTCCGTCTGCGCCGCGATATCACTGAGGGCATCTAGCGGAGCACCCTGAACCGACGCATAGTGGACACGTATCTCGTCTGCAGCGGGGACCGTATCGATAATCTCGATCGTGCAGCCGAGCCGTTCGGAGGCGGAGACGAAAAACGACGCCGAGTCAGTGCTCTCGAAGGTGAGCTCGGCCACCTCGTCGGCATGGAGAATGCGCTCCGTCGTCAGTGAGTGCAGAACCTGTCCAACCCTGTCACCGAGCGTCGTCAGGAGTGTCCGCTCGCGGCTATCGAAGGCCTCCCCACGGTCCGTGTACAGGACGAGCAGACCATAGACACGACCCCGATGCTCGAGCGGGACGACCGCTCCGGCCTGAAACCCCCGGTCCAGCGTGTCTGCTCGCCACCGCTCGAACTGTGAATCGGACTGGTGCCTCGTAACGACCTGAATCTCGCCTGTTTCGACAGCGGCCGCTGCCGGGGCAGTCTCCGGTTGGATTTCCATCGGGAGCGGTACCGACTCGGCGGCCGCGACGGCGTTCGACCCCCCGTCGACACCCGATTCGGCCAGTGCCGTGCCCGGAGTGTGCTCGTCGATCCGCGCGTACTGGTACTCCCGCGTCTCCGCCAGTAGCTCACAGATGGCCTGTTTCGTCTCCGCGGCCGCGGCTGCGCTGTTGAGAATCTCGTCGACTGGCTGGAACGTCTCGACGAGTTGTTCGAGACGTTTGAGACCGGTGATATCTTCCAGCGCAACGATGATCTGCTCGATCGACCCGTCCACACTCTTCACGGGGGCGACGTTGCTCGAGAGCCACCGTTCGGAGCCGTCCGGGAGTGTGATTCCGTGGGTGAATCCCTGGATGGTTTCGCCGGTTCTGCGGACACGCGTGACCGGGTGGTCCTCGTGTGGGATCGGGGTACCCGCCTCGTCCCAGATATCCCAGTCGGGGTGGTCGTACTCTTTGCCGCCCATCTTGCGTCGGGACAGGCCGAGTAGCTCTTCTGCACGGGAGTTTGCGCGAGTAATGTCCCCCTCGGCGTTCAGGAGGACGATCCCGACAGGAGTCGTCTCCAGAACGTGGTCCAGTTCTCGCTGGGCGACTTTCGAGTCGGTGATGTCGGTGAAGACGATGATGACGCCGTCGTCGCTCGGATGGACTCTGGCTTCGACCCACTGCTCTTTCGTGGCGCTGTATCGCTCGAAGGACGTCGGCGACTGCGTTTCGAGAGCCGTTGTGATTTTCTCCGCAGCGACGGTGTCTGCTGCTTCGGGAAACGCGTCCCAGACGTACTCGCCGTGTAGTTCCTCGCTGTCTTGACCGAGAAGCCGTTCAGCTTGTCGGTTCACGTACGTGTATGTGAGGTCACTGTCGAGGACGGCAACGCCATCCGACACACGCTTCAGACTGTCTATCTCCCATCGATCGATTTCGGATTTGATCAGTGAGACGACCGCCTCGACCAGTTCTCGTTCGGTCGGGAGCCACGTCCGCTGGCCCGTGCTGGACTGCTGGTCCGTGCAGACGACTGTCAGCGACACGGACGTTCCGACGCGAGTGCGGGTCTCCGCTCGCAGGGTGCTCGCAGCCGGGTGGAAATCGTCGGTTTCGAACACGTCGTCTCCGATCCTGATCTCGGCCTCGACCGTTCGAGAACGCCGGAACCACTGTGGGAGTTCAGCGACGTACGTCCGAACCCTGTCGTCGATCGCGTTGGGAAGGCCGACGAAGAGTTCGTTCGCCCGTTCGAGCGCGTCGAGCGCGTTCGTCCGCGCCCGGAGTTTCCTCTCGGCCGCCTCCCCGAACTCCTCGTTCCCGTCCGTTGAGTCGGCCGCTTCCGGTATGCGCCCATCGGCGTCGAAAGTATCGCGCCATGGGACAGAACCGGCTTCGACAGAGTCGGCGCGATTCGACTTCCCCCCCTCTTCATCCCTCCCCTGCCGATTCTGGTCGTTCATTCTACATACTACTGTTTCACCCAGATATAAATTACTCCTCCCGATTTCAAATTCGGAGAACGCCGCTGCTCGCCACTGCAATCAGATCTTCGTCCAGTTTCCGTCTCGAGAGTCCCGACGCCGGGATGAGTCCTGTTTGCGAGGGTTACAGACCGGACATCGCGCCGTCGGTCGAGGCGTCGTAGGTCTGGGTGAGATGACCGAGGACGTGGTCGACGAGTCCCGGGTCGTACGTCCACACCCCGTCGAAGCGACCCCCGTCGTGTTCGCGAGCGAGCAGGGCGGTCTTCTGCGTATCGTTGCCGCCCCCGTCGAAGACGACGAACCACGTCTTGGCGATCTCGTCCGTCGGGACCGCGTGTACGTGCCCGGGGCCGAGGTCCGGCGGCGTGGCGTCGGGGACGCCGTAGGCGTGCACGGAGACACCGCGACGAGCCAAATCGGTGTAGACCGATCGCTGTGTTGCGATGACTGAACACCGCTGGAACCCCGCGTGAATCGAGCCCCGGCCGACCCGACGGGCGCGGTCCTCGATCTCCCGGGATGCGAACAGCAACTGTTCCGTATCGTACGACCTGAAGGTGGTCTCTTTGAGATACCGGAGAACGTCCTCGTATTCCCCGTCGGCAATGCCGAGCTGACCGGTCCCTGCAGGAACGTCCTCGACCAGCTCCCTGAGAAGCGACATGTCGACGACAGCGAGGACTTCGGTCGCGTCGCTGAGGACTGCGATGTCTTCCGGGCGCCCCGAGGCTGTCCGGTCGACGACAATGCGGACGTTCTGTGTCTCGAAGAACGCCCCGAGTGTCTCGCGTATCGCGTCGGTTCCGTCAACGTTGAACAGTCGGAGCTCCTTCTCGTGGCGTCTGATACACTCGATACTGTCTCGCAGGTCCGTCAGTTCGCTCGACGGTGGATACATGCGATCGCTCCTCCGTGGTTCGCTCCGGCGTGTGCTCGCCGGTCGTCGCTGTGTCACATAGACCGCTCGTCACGTGGGGCCAGCCCGGTCGACGTTCCCGACGGCACCCGCTCGAAGCCGCACGGCCGAGCTGGACTGGACGACCGAGTCCACGTCCAATCGGTCGTCGAACCCGCCGCGTTCATCATCGTCTCGGCGACACTCCGGCGAATCGAACACTGGAAGCATGTAGGCTGAATGCAGATATAAATCCCCCATCTACGTATCAGGACAGTCTCAGACGGTTGGAGAGGATGGTGGTCTTCGGTGGGACGTCTGGGGCATCTTTTCGCTCCGGAAGTGAGCGAAGGAAACTGCCGCAAATTCTCACGTGTGATACTCGTCCCGGTATCTAGAGTGGTTAGTTATATCCATAGTCCAGAAACAGGGAAACATGTTAGACGGACTGACACTCGATCGGTTCGACCTGCGACCGAAGCTCATCCTGGCGTTCGTGCTCGTGGCGTTGCTCGTCGGTGTGACGGGGCTGGTCGGGTATATAGGTGTCAGCAATGTCGACAACCAACTCGAATCCGTCGTCCACGACGATGTTGCCGAGGCAGACGCGGCGATGGAGATGAAACACGATCTCGAATCGGAACGACTGGCGCTGCACGAAGTCCTGACCGGCGAGATGGAGGCAGCTGAGGAGTTCCGGTCCTCCCAGGCAGACTTCGAGGAGTGGTACACGACGCTTGCAGAGCGCGACGACCTCACCGAAGACCAACAGCAGTTGCTCTCGGAGATGAACTCCGAACACGAAGCGGCGAAAACGACGGGTGAAGAGGTCATTGCCGCGATGGAGGCGGGCGACGAAGAGCTCGCAAACCAGAAGATGGACGAGCTAGACAGCGTCTACGCTGAACTCGGAGAAGACACCACCTCCTTCGAGGAGTCCGCCGACGCGAAAATGGAAGCCTCGGTCGCGTCAGCGGCTACGACAACGAACAATAGCCACATGATGATCATCGGACTGACCATCGCAGCGTTCGTCGTGGCCATCGTCATCGGCCTCTTCGTCGCCAGTCGCATCACCACTCCGATCAAACAACTCTCCGCGGCCTCGCAGGCCATGAGTGAGGGCGACCTCAGTGTCGACGTCGACGACCACGTCGAAGACGACGAACTCGGGTGGATGGTCGACGCGTTCACCCAGATGCAGACGAACCTCCGGGGAGTGTTTTCACAGATCGGAACCGCCAGCCGTGGCCTGCAACAGGGCGACCTGGGCTGGGAGTTCGAGGCCGACTATCCGGGCCGATACGGGGAGACCGTGGCCAATCTCGAAGCGGGTGCGGACGAGCTTGCGGGGAGTTTCGATGCGATCCAGAGTGTGAGTGCCGACCTCCAGCGGGGCGTCATCGACCAGAATATCGATACCGACCGTCCCGGGCAGTACGGCGAGGTGCTGGACGACCTCGCGACTGGGACCGCCCAGCTGTCGGAGAGTTTCACGGCAATCTCGACCGCGAGCCAGGGCCTCAAGGACGGACAGCTCGACCAGTCCATCGACACCGACTACCCGGGGTCGTTCGGAGCGATACTCAGTGACCTGTCGGAGGGGATCGAGCAACTGAACGTCAGCATCGAGCACGTCCAGACGGTCGCAGACAACGTCGCAACCGCGAGTGAGGAAGTGGCGAGTAGTTCGGAGGAGATCGAACAGGCCAGCGAACAGGTCGCGGAATCGGTCGAAGAGATCTCACGCGGCGCGGACACGCAAAGCGAGAACCTCCAGGAGGTGGCCGGCGAAATGAACGATATGTCGGCGACCGTCGAGGAGGTCGCCTCTTCGGCCGAAGAGGTGGCCGCAACTGCCAGCACGGCCGTCGAACGCGGCGAAACGGGCCGGGAGTACGCATCGGCAGCGACCGAGGAGATCCAGTCGATCGAAACTCGGGCCGACGAGGCGGCCGCTCAGGTCGAAACGCTCGACGAGAAGATGGACCAGATCGGCGACGTTGTCGAGATGATCACCGAGATCGCCGAGCAGACGAACATGCTGGCGCTGAACGCATCGATCGAGGCTGCCCGTGCCGGCGAAGCGGGCGAAGGATTCGGCGTCGTCGCAGACGAGATCAAATCCCTGGCAGAGGAGGCTACCGAGGCGACCGCCGACATCGAACAGCGCATCGGAGAGGTCCAGGCGACGACAGAGAACACCGTCGAGGGGATGCAGCAGATGAGCGAGCAGGTGCGACGCGGGTCCGAGACTATCGAGGACGCCATCGAGATGTTCGACGAGATCGCCGACGCCGTCCAGGAGGCCGAAAACGGCATCCGGGAGATCAGCGACGCCACTGACGACCAGGCGGCCTCGTCGGAGGAAGTGGTGTCCATGGTCGACGAGGTCTCCAGCGTCAGTCAGCAAACTGCGACCGAGGCGAGCAACGTCTCTGCCGCGACCGAAGAACAGACCGCCTCCCTGACCGAGACCTCGGAGAACGTCCAGCAGCTGTCTGCGCTCGCTGAAGAACTGCACGACCACGTGTCGGACTTCGACACCGGGTCAGCCACGGGGCCGGCGTTCGAGTCGGCAACTGGAGCACCGGCGGCGGCCGACGGCGGCTACGCGAAACTGGAAAGCGACCACTGAGCGCTCCCGTCTGTTCGCGAAGGGTGGATCGGGTCATCCACCGACTACCACTCAGTGTCTCCGTGCGTCGAGCGACCAGTCAGTGGTCCGGACGGACGAGGCGTCGAACGGCAGCCACACCGAGACCCAGCCGACGAACAGAGACTGTTCAGGAGAGCGAGCTCGGGGTCGAGGGGGCGCCGAACGCGCGTGTCGCGGTCGCCTTGAACGAAGCCGTGACCGGGTCACCGGAGGCGAGGTCGAGCGTGTCGATGCTGGTCCGGGTCACGAGCACGGTCAGGTCGGGGTCAGCACCGATATCGACGGCGACGCGCGCGACGGCTTCGCCTGCGACGACCTCGCGGACCTCGCCCGAGAACCGGTTGCGCGCGCTCGTCTCCGAGCCGGGAACGCTCTCGGGGGCGTGTAAGGTGATCGCGTCGGCCCGGACGGCGAGCCGAACGCGCTCTGCGCCCGCGGGAACGAGCGCGCGCACGAGTCCCGCGTCGGTCTCGACGGTTCCGAGTTCGCCCTCGCGCTCGACGACCGTTCCGTCGAGGACCGTCTCGGCGACCTCCGCAACTCCGGAGAACTCCGTCTCCAGCCGGTCGAGCTTCGCGAGCAGCGTCTCGGCGGTCTCGGTCAGCGAACTCCCGCCACCGCCGGCGCCGCCGCGCTGGCGCTCGACCAGTCGTCCGAACGCGTCCTCGAGTTCGACGACGCGCTGCTGGGACCGGGAGTACGACCGCTCGAGCGCGTCCGCGGCGGCGTTGAGCGACCCTTCCACCCGGACGGCCCGCAAGAGCTGTGCGTCCCGCTCGGTGAACCGTCCCCCCGCCTCTGCCAGATGCGCGTCGAACGCCGCTTCGGGGTCCATACCCGACACACAGCCCCGACGAGCAAAACGGTTATGCCGATCCCGAAACAACGGTCGTTGTATCTATGGGGGAACAACGCTCCGGGACGGCCGGCGGTTCGCCGGCGAGAAACCCCAGGGCGGGAGCGGGGGGCGTCTCGCGGCGTCGGTTCCTGGGGCGGGTCGGCGCTGCAGGGGCCGGGGTCAGCGTCGCTGGGCTCGGGTCACTCTCTGGCTGTCTCGACGGGGTAGCCGGGAGTGGGTCAGCCACGGTGGCCATCCTCTCGGCCGGGAGTCTCCAGCACGCCCTCGAAGAGGGACTGAAGCCCGCGATCGATGCCCCAGTCCGGGTCGAAGCACACGGCTCGGCCACAGTCGCTCGGATGATCGACGAGGGGCAGCGCGACCCCGACATCGTCACCGTGGCCGATACGGCGCTGTTCGAGGGGGTGCTCTCGCCGCCGTGGTACTCGGTGTTCACGAGCAACGCCGTCGTCCTCGCGTACAACCCCGACACCGACGGCGGCGAGCGCATCGCCGCGGCGGGCACGGGCCGGTGGTACGAGCCGCTGGTCGACGGGGGGGTCGACCTCGGCCGGACCGACCCGGACCAGGACCCGCTGGGCTATCGCGCGCTATTTACACTCGAACTCGCCGGGCGGTACTACGACGACGCGCCCGCCCTCCATCGAGCGGTTCCCGAGCGCGGCCAGGTCTACCCCGAGACGGCGCTGATCAGCCAGTTCGAGACGGGGTCGATAGACGCCGCCCTCGCCTACCGGAACATGGCCGTCGAACGCGGCTACGACTACGTCGAACTCCCGAACGAGGTGGACCTGAGCGACCCCGCCCACGCCGCGGAGTGGTACGCGACGGTTTCCTACGAACTCCCGAGCGGCCAGGTGGTCGAAGGCGCGCCCATCGGCTACGCGTCGACTATCCGAAAGTCGAGCGAGGCCGCACGTTCGGTGTTCGCGGCCCACACGACTGGCGACTACCTCGCCGACGCCGGGTTCGTGCTCCGCGATAGCTATCCCAGATACGTGGGCGAGGTTCCGGACGCGGTTCGGCGCGCGACCGACGCTGCGACCGGTGGGAACGGGTCCGACGAGAACGGATCGGGCGAGAACGGATCGGGCGAGAACGGATCCGACGAGAACGGCTCGGACAATGACGGCGCCGCGTCGTCGCTCTCGGGGACAGTATCGGAGCTCACGCTCCTGGTCTGAGCCATGGCGACACGAACACGGGAATCTGGCGTCAGGTCGGTCGACTGGCTGTCGGTCGCGCTGGTGCTGGGGGGATTGCTGGTCCTCTACTACGTCGCGCCGCTCGCCTCGCTGTTTCTCTCGGCGTCCCCGGGGGCGGTCCTCAGTCGGCTGGGGGAGTCGTCGGTCCGGTCGGCGGCGACCACCTCGCTGCTCTCGGCGTCGATCACGACGGTCCTCGCGACGGCCTTCGGCCTCCCGCTCGCGTACTGGCTTGCGCGCGCGGAGACCCGCTGGACGGGCCTCGTGCTGGGAATCGTCGTCCTGCCGCTCGTGTTGCCGCCGACGGTCGGCGGCGTCGTCCTCCTGACCGTCGTCGGCCCGAACACGCTCGTCGGCGAGTGGGCGGCGGCCGCGGGCGTCCCGCTCACGCGCTCGCTCGCCGGCGTCGTGCTCGCCCAGACGTTCGTCGCGTCGCCGTTCGTCGTCGTCACCGCGAAGGCGGCCTTCGAGAGCGTCGACGAGAGCCTCGAGTACGCCTCGCGCTCGCTCGGCAAGGGCCGGTGGGCGACCGCGCGCAACGTCACGCTCCCGCTCGCGGGGCCGGGGATCCTCGCGGGAATCACGCTGGCGTTCGCCCGCGCCATCGGCGAGTTCGGCGCGACGATGATGCTGTCGTACTTCCCGCGGACGATGCCGGTGGAGATCTGGGTCTCGTTCCAGGCGCTCGGCCTCGACAGCGCCTACCCGGTGGCGATCCTCCTCGTCGTCATCTCCGTCGTCGCACTGCTCGTGCTCAACACCGTCGCGAGGAACCCCTGGCGATGACGCTCACCCTCTCCGCGCTCGAAACGAGCTACGCCGACTTCGAGTTCGGCCCCGTCGACCTGACCGTCGACCGGGAAGTCCTCGCAGTCCTCGGGCCGTCGGGCAGCGGCAAGACGACGCTGCTCTCGCTCGTCGCCGGCATCACCGAGCCCGATTCCGGGTCGATCACGCTCGACGGGCACGAACTGGTCGGACGCCCCCTCGAAGCCCGGAACGTCGGGATGGTGTTCCAGGACGGCGCGCTCTTCCCGCACATGACCGCTCGGGAGAACGTCGCCTACGCCGGAGTCGGCGACGACCGCGTGACAGAACTCGCCGCGATGCTCGAACTCCGCGGCGTGCTCGACCGCCGGCCGCCGACGCTTTCAGGTGGTGAGCGCCAGCGTGTCGCGCTCGCGCGGACGCTGGCGGCCGACCCGGGCGCCCTGTTGCTGGACGAACCGCTGTCGAGCCTCGACGCGCCCATCCGGCGGCGCCTCCGGGAGGAACTGCACGACCTGTTCGCGTCGCTCGACGTGCCCGTGCTCTACGTCACCCACGACCAGCGGACAGCGACGGCGCTCGGCGACCGCATCGCCATCGTTCGCGACGGGGTCGTCGAGCAGGTCGGCACACCGTCGGCGGTCCTCGACCGCCCCGAAAACAGGTTCGTCGCGCGCTTTACCGGCAACGAGAACCTCTTCGAGGGGCGCGTGACCGAACGGACGCCCGCGAGTCTGCGCGTCCGCGTCGGCGACGCGACGCTCCGGACCGCGGCGACCGCAGAGACCGATGCAGTCGGGGTCGAGTCGCTCGCAGTCGGGTCGTCCGTCACGGTCAGCGTCCACCCGTCGCGAATCGAACTCGCGGACCCGGACGCGGCGACCGACGGGGGGCCGAACGCGCTCGTCGGGACCGTCACACGCTGGCTCCACGAGGGGACGGACTATCGGGTCGCAGTCGAAATCGGTGACGGCGTCGCGTTCACGACGAGCGTTCGGCCGCCGACGTTCGACCGACTGGGCGTCGAGCGAGGGAGCGGCCTCGCGGTGTCGGTCCCACCGGACGCGGTCCACCTGATCCCCGCCCCAGCGGAGCGGTAGCGTGACCGACCCCGAAGGGGCGATAAATCGCATGTCGGGATATCGAATCGGCGTCACACGAGCGTGCGGGCGCTGCACACGCCACAGAAACGAGGCGGCCCGTGCCGTAATCGACCGTACGAGTCCGAGGCGGTCGCCAACTGCAGTGAGAGTCACGGCAGTGAGAGTCACAGCGGTGAGAATCGCGGCAGTGAGAGTCACGACAGTGAGGGGCAGATCTACGAACTAACCGCGGTCAATTATCTCCCCCACAATAAGAAACCTTACCAGGCAATCAGATATATTCCGATCGAATATGGATTCAGTATCGCCTTTCACCCCTTATACGGAAGTTTTAATATTCACAGAACATTCGATCGAAATGCGTCGAACACCGTACGACCACGCCACAGGAGGGAACACAGAGACAGGCGAACTCCACACCACGACCACCATCCCAACTGTCGTCTCACGTTGTCGGGTATCGGCGAACCGACGGACACGCACGTCTAGCAACTCGTCGATGCCCGCTCCGTTTTCGTACCTGGTCTGTCATGGAAAGGGCACAAGCCCCTTTCGACCGTTTCGTACCAAACTGCCTGGCCGTCCGAAAGACTCGGAGAGCGGCCTGCTGATAGCCGCTGTCGGCACCGCTGACAGTGTGTCCGCTGTTTTCGTGCAGAGCACGGGGAGGAGTCCCGGCGCCGTCAGGTTCCCATCGACGGTTTCGGTGGCGAGTGACGCTTGTGTCGGGTCGTCGAACACCACTGCTGGGCGCGTCGGACGACAGTGGGGTCGACGTCGAGTCGGTCGGCGACGACCGTCGCGGGTTCGCTCTCGTCGACCGAGAGTCGGAGCAGGCTGTCGAGGGTCCGCTGGTCGACGCCGAGGCGGTCGGCGTCGGTCGGTTCGGCGTGGCTGACTCGCCGCGGCGACCGCTCGCGGATCGACGGCGGGAGGTTCAGGTCGCGAGCGAGCGCGCGGACCTCGGTGCGATACAGGTCACCGAGCAGCGCGACATCGACGCCGTTCCCGCCGTGCTTGGCGACCGAACCGAGCAGCCGGTCGGTCCGGTCGACCGACCCGACGACGAGTCTGTCGCGCGTATTCGCCACGTAGTAGGCACAGACCGTCTGGAGTCGTTCGGTCGCGTTGTGCATCGCGACGAGATCGTCGGCCGGGCCGTCTGACGTGCCGACAACCTCGCGGAACGCCGCAACGAGCGGCTGGAGCTGGAACCGGTGGTGTTCGATCCCCAGCGCCGAGGCGACGGCCCCCGCGTCACGGGCGGCTGCCTCGTCGGTCAACCCCGACGGCATGATGAGCCCAGTCACGCGCTCGGGACCCAGGGCCTCGGCGGCCATCGCCGCAGCGACGGTCGAGTCGACGGCGCCGTCCATCGCGACGACGAACCCCTCCGACTCGGCGGCCGCCGCTACCTCTTCGAGAAACGCCGGCAGCAGTTCCTGGACGCGCCTGACCGCCGGCCGCGACGTCGCCAGTTCGCAGTCGTCCCGCGGGAGGTCCAGCACCCGCGGGTGGCTCGCGGCGTCACTCACCGCCGCTCACCGCCACGGACCCCGACGCCACGGACACCGCTGTCCGGTGTTTCGACGCTGCCGAACTCACGGCGTAGTCGTCCCGCCGAATCGAACGGGAAGCGTTCGAGTCGCAGTGCAGTTCGTTCATATCAGGACGATCATGCCGCGAATTGAATAACGATTGTCCACAAATACCACTAGATCCTCAAAGGGCGTTGAATGCCCTAATACAGGATCGAAGTGTTCATTCCCTCCGTTCGAGGAGGTCGCCCACTCTGTTCGAGGGCTGCACTGCCTACTCAGATTCGAGCGCGTGCCAGGAGAGACGCGGTTCGCGGGCGGCCTCGACCTGGTCGATCCGGCGGGCGGCGGTGCGCTCGGGGGCAGCGGCGAGCGCGTCCTCGTCCGCGTCGGCGACGGCGTCGAACGCGGCGGCGAGGTCGTCGAGCGAGTCCGGGCTCTCGGCCTCGGTGGGTTCGGTCATCAGCGCCTCGTCGACGATCTCGGGCCACTTCGTCGTGGGCGGGTGGACGCCGTAGTCGAGCATCCGCTTGGCGAAGTCGGCAGCGTCCCGGTCGCCGGCACTGGCGACGAACTCGTGATGGAACGGGCCGTAGGGCACCTCCAGGTCGATCCGCTCGGCGAGGTAGTTGGCGTTGAGGACGGCCTTGGCGCTGGCGTCGGCCAGTCCCGAATCGCCGAGGCGAGCGATGTAGGCACAGGTCTTCAGGAGGACCAGCCAGTTGCCCTCGAAGCCGTGGACCTTGCCGATCGAGTGGGCGGGCTGGTAGCGCTCGTACTCCGTCGCGCTGTCGGACCCGCCGTCGCTCCCGGTATCGGTTGCTCTGACGTGCGGCGTCGGGAGGAACGGCGCGAGTTTCTCGACGACGCCGACCGGACCGGCGCCGGGGCCGCCGCCGCCGTGTGGCGTCGCGAAGGTCTTGTGAACGTTGTAGTGCATCACGTCGAAACCCATGTCGCCGGGGCACGCTCGGCCGAGCAGGGCATTCAGGTTCGCGCCGTCGTAGTAGAGCAGGCCGCCGGCGTCGTGGACCACGTCGGCGATGGCCTCGATGTCGCGCTCGAAGAGGCCCAGCGTGTTGGGGTTGGTGAGCATCAGCGCCGCGGTGTCGTCGCCGACGGCCGCTTCGAGGGCCGCGACGTCGACGCGGCCGTCCTCGGCGCTGGGGAGCTCGACCACGTCGAAGCCCGCCATCGCCGCCGTCGCGAAGTTCGTCCCGTGGGCGCTGTCGGGGATGACGACTTCGGTCCTGTTGTCGCCGTTGTGCTCGTGATAGGCCTTCGCGATGTGGATACCGGTGAACTCTCCGGCGGCTCCGGCGGGGGGCTGGAGGGTGACGGCGTCCATCCCGCCGATGCGCCCGAGGTAGTCCTGAAGTTGTGCGGCCACACTCAACAGCCCCTGCAGCGACTCGTCGGGGCGGTCCGGGTGGACCGCGGCGTCTGGGTGGGCGGCCAGGGCCTCGGTGAACTTCGGGTTGTACTTCATCGTACAGGAACCGAGCGGGAACGGGCCGCTGTCGACGCCGTAGTTCATCTCGGAGAGACGCGCATAGTGGCGCGCGAGTTCGGGCTCCGAGAGAGCGGGCAACTCCAGCGAGTCCCGCGTCAGGTCGTCGGGCAGCGGCGAGTCGTCGCCACCGACCGACACCTCGGTCTGGTCTTTCTCGGCCAGTAGCGGCTCGTAGGCGCCGTCGTCCGTCCAGCGGGCCTGGTCGTAGGTGGTGCCGGTAGTCCCGTTGTCTTCCTCCCGAGCGTCGTCGGCACCGACATCGCGGCGGTAGCGGTCGCGTTCCTCCATCTCAGGCCACCTCCGCCATCGCGGCGACGAAGTCGTCGACGGCGGGCTCGGTCGCGTCGGTGACACACACCTGTATCCGGTGGTCGCCGACGACGTGGACGGCGAACCCCTCGGCCTCGAGGGCGCTCGCGACTGCCGGTGCGGGCTGGTCGGTACGGGCCTGGAACTCCCGGAAGTGGTGCCGGTCGTGGACCGGCGCCTGCAGACCGTCAACGTCGTCGAGTCGGTCCGCGAGGTCTGTGGCGAGGCGCACGCAGTCCTCGGCGAGGTCGACCAGTCCGTCGGGACCGAGCGTCGCGGCGTGGATCGCCGCCCGGAGCGCCAGCCACGCCTGGTTCGTGCAGATGTTGCTCGTCGCGCGCTCTTTACGGATGTGCTGTTCGCGGGTCTGGAGCGTCAGCGTGAACGCCCGTCGCTCCGCCCGGTCCTCGCCCGCGCCGACGAGCCGACCGGGGACCTGTCTGAGGTACTCCTTGCGGGTGACGAACAGGCCCATCCCCATCCCGCCAGCCGACCCGAGGCCGAGCGTGCTCGCCTCGCCGACGACCACGTCCGCGCCGGCGTCGACTGGCCGCTCGAGCAACGCCATCGCGACCGGGTCCGTGCCGACGACGAACAGCGCGTCGTGGGCGTCCGCGAGGTCGCCGATCTCGCCGAGCGAGTCTTCGATGGCGCCGACGACTGTCGGCGTCTCGGCGTAGACCAGCGCCGTCTCGTCGTCGACGGCGTCGGCGAGCCCGTCGATGTCGGCGGTTCCCTCGTCGGTTGGGTACGTGTCGACGCGCAGCCCCGGACCGTCGGCGTACCGGTCGAGCACTGCCAGTTTCCCCTCGCGGACGTTCTCGGGGACGAGGACGCGCTCGCCCGAGACCGAGCGGACGCGCTGTGAGAGCGTGGCGGCCTCGCCGAGCGCGGTGGCGGCGTCGTACATCGAGCAGTTCGCCACCTCCAGACCGGCGAGTTCCACCAGCAGCGACTGGTACTCGAACAGCGCCTGGAGAAAGCCCTGTGCGACCTCGGGCTGGTACTGGGTGTAAGAAGTGAGAAACTCCTGGCGGGAGGCCAGGTCGTCGACCAGCGCGGGGACGTAGTGGGCGTAGTGGCCGCGGCCGAGGAACTCCGTCAGGTCGTCACTGCGCCCGAGCGCGTTTTCGAGTTCTCGTCGGACGGTCCGCTCGTCGCGGGCCGGAATGTCGAACTCGCCGTCGAAGTGTACTGACTCGGGGATGTCGAACAGCGCCTCCTCGTCGGGGACACCGACGGTGTCGAGCATCGCCGCCGTGTCCGCCGCAGTGTGCGGCGCGTACGGACTGCCGCGTGTCTTCCGTGTCATAGAAACGAATTGGCGATCCTATCGGCGGGTCCCACATAGACCTACCTCTTCGACCCGCCCCGGGCGTCAGGTCGCTGTCGATTACCGCGCCAGCGCGCAGTCTGTCACCGATAGGTCCGAACCGCTACGTCCGGCATCGGTTCGAAGTCGCGGGGGTTGCCAGTCACGACCGCCTCGCCGATCAGCCGCTCGACCGCCTCCGAGAACGTCTCGTCGTCTCGCTTGTGACTCTCGACGAGTTCGTAGACGTGCTCGTCCAGACGGACGCTCTTCGTCCCCGTGCTGTACACGAACCAATGAAGCTTGCGGTGGTCGCGTTCAGTCCGTCGAAATCTCCCTCGAACGGTGCGGAACTCGGTCTTCCGCGTCGCTACTCGCTCCCGATCCGCTCCAGCGCGTCGAGACACTCGATGAGGGCGCGGCCGTTGTGATAGGCGCCCTTGTACATCGCGCCCTTGCAGCCGACGGGGTCGAGGTCCTCGGTGACCCCGGAGTGCCACTCGCCGACCTCGCGGTCGACGTGGTACTCGTCGACGAACTCGTAGGTCTCGCGGAAGGCGTCGGCGTAGCGCTCGTCGCCGGTGAGTTCGTACATCCGAAGCGCGCTGGTCAGGGCCTCGGCCTGGACCCACCACGCCTTGACGCGACTGGTCGCGGGTTCCTCGAACGGCCCGAAGAAGTAGAAGCCGCCGTGGTCGTCGTCGTAGCCGTACTCAAGCGAGTAGTCCCACAGCCGTTCGTAGAGGTCGCGGTAGTAAGTCAGGGGCTGGTCGAGCGCGCTCGCGGCGTCCATCGTCAGCCAGACGTTCTCGACGTCGTGGCCGTAGGAGACGATGCGGTAGGCCTCCTCGCCGAGCAGCGGCTCCCAGTCGGCGGCGTACTTGTCGGTGCAGGCGCCCAGCTGCTTCCTGACGACAGTGTTCGTGTTGACGGCGAGGAGCTCGGCGAGTCGTTTCCCGCCGCGGTCGTGGCCGGTCGCCTCGTAGAAGGTGGTGAAGGCCTCCATCAAGTGGAGGTGCGTGTTCATCAGCTTCGTCGACGGGGGAAGTTGCGCGTCGACCTCGACCTTGGGCGACCAGTCGGGTTCGATGTTGTCGAGATACGTGCCGCCCTCGGTGATCGGCGTCCAGTCTGGCTCGAAATACTCGACGTAGCCGCCGTTGTCCGCGTCGTAGGCTTCCGATTCGAACAGTTCGAACAGGTCGATGGCGGCCTCGCGGGCGCGGTCTTCGCCGGTGGCGCGGTAGTACTCCGAGAGCGCGTAGAGGACGAACGACTGGCCGTACAGATGCTTGTTCGGCTTGATCACGGTGCCGTCGCGCTCGGTCGTCCAGTAGTAGCCGCCGTTGTCGTGGTCGCGCAGTTCCTCGGTCAGGAAGTCGAACCCCTGCCGGGCGGCGGCCTCGAACTCACCGTTCTCGTCGTAGCCGCCCCGGACGAGTCGGGCGAAAAACCACACCATCCGCGACTGCGTGACGACCATCTTGCGCTCGTCGCCGTCGGGGTCGCCGGCGGCGTCGAAACCGAGCAGGTACCCCCCGTGCTCGTCGTCGATACAGCGCGGATACCAGAAGTCGACCACCGTCTCGCGCAGGTTCTCCTCGAGTCGCGATGCGTACGCCGCTGCGAGACCATCGCCATCCGATTCCATGCGCTGGCGTTCTCCCGGCCCGCACTTGAACGTAGTCTCTCGGCGACGACGGGGTGTCGGCCCCGATCGTCGCGCGCCGCGGCGGACTCCGGCGGGTTTAGGCGGTTGCGTCCCGACTGTCCGCCATGGAAGTCGTCGCGAGCGACGATCCGATGCTAGACGTGGCCCGACTGTCCGCGACGCTGGGCGAGGACGTAACCGTCCGGTCAGCGGACACGAGCAGCGAAGCGGCCGTGACCGAGGCCGCAGAGGGGGCCGCCGCGCTGGTGGTCAACGTCTCGACACCGGTCACGGAATCAGTGCTCGAGGCCTGTCCGGAGTTGCGAATCGTCGCGCGGGCCGGCGTCGGTGTCGACAGCATCGACGTGGCCGCCGCGGCCGAACGGGGCGTCACCGTCACGAACGTCCCCGACTACTGCACCGACGAAGTGGCGACCCACACCGTCGCGCTCGCGCTGGCCTGCGTCCGCAAACTCGGCCCGCTCGACCGCGACGTGAAAGCCGGCGGCTGGGACTGGGCGGTCGGTGGCGAGACCCATCGCCTCCGCGGGTCGACGCTCGGGTTCGTCTCCTTCGGCCCCATCGCCCGCCGCGTCCGCGAGCAGACCGCCGGCTTCGACTTCGAGTACGTCGCGTACGACCCCTACGTCGAAGCGTCCGAGATGACCGATCTGGGCGTCGAGAAAGTGGGGTTCGACGAGCTACTCGCCCGGACCGACATCGTCTCGATCAACGCACCACTGACGCCCGAGACCCGCGACATGTTCGACGAAGCGGCGTTCGAACGCTTGCCCGACCGCGCCATCGTGGTCAACACCGGCCGCGGGGGCGTCGTCGACGAAGCAGCGCTCGCAGACGCGCTCGACGCGGGGGAGGTCGGGGCCGCCGGACTCGACGTCTTCGCCGAGGAACCGCCGGGTGACTCCCCGCTGTTCGACCACGACCGTGCGGTCCTGACGCCTCACTCGGCCTGGTACTCCGTCGAGGCCCGGACGGAGCTCGCCGATACCGTCGCCGAAAACGTCCGCGCGGCCTTCGACGGCGAGACGCCGCCCGACCGGATCGACCCAGACCTCGACTGGGTCTGACCGGGGCGACTTGCTACCCGTCGATCTCGATCTCGCGGCCGGGCTGTGACTTCCCGTCGAGGACGGGGAGGTGGACTTCGAGCACCGCGTCGTCGTATGTGGCGGTGATCCCGTCTTCGTCGACGTCGCGCGGGACGCTCACGTGACGGCTGTAGACGCGCTTGGCCCCGTCGTCGTGGTCTTCGGCCTCGATGTGGAGCCGCCCGTCGTGCCAGCGGACCGAAACCTGTTCGCGGTCGTAGCCCGGCAGGTCGGCGTACACCTCGTAGGCACCCTCCTCTCTGAACAGTTCGACCTCGTGGTCCGGGTGGTGAGTCATACACGTAGAGATTCGCCGTCCCGTCACTTGAAGCGATACCCCGATTCCCGCGACCTTGGATCGGGCTCCAGTCCCCGACTCACCCCTCACCCCGACTCACCCCCCACCGCCATGTGACACTCTGACTAACAAGTCAGTCAGTTCGCAACCCTTTTGACTAACCAGTTAGTCAGATCAAACAATGAGTGGCGAAGCGGACGCGGTCGCAGACGGCGACTCCGACGCAGCGGGAACCGGAGACGCCGACGCGACGGCAGACGACGCGACGGCAGACGACGCGAGCGCAGGGACGGCCGGTGCGACGGCGGCGGACGACGCGGCCGGCGAGGACCTCGACACGGCCGAGGAGATCATGCAGTCGACCTACCGGGCGCTGTGTGCCCACGGCTACGCCGACCTGACGACGCAGGACATCGCCGACGAGTCGGCGACGAGCAAGGCGGCCCTCCACTACCACTACGACACCAAAGAGGAGCTGCTCCTCTCCTTTCTCGACCACCTCTACGAGAGCTTCACCGAGAAGCACGGCGAGACAGCGGGCGAACACGCGGTCGACCGACTCGTCACCTTCGTCGATGCCGTCCTCCAGCAGGAGGACACGGAGAGCGACCGGGCCTTCCAGACCGCGCTCCTCGAAATCCGCGCGCAGGCGCCGTTCGCCGACGGCTACCGCGAGCAACTGACCGCTTTCGACGAGTTCGTGCGCGAGCGCGTCGCCGAGATCGTCGCCGACGGTATCGAGGAGGGAACCGTCCGCGAGGACGTCGACCCGGAGGACACGGCGGCGTTCGTCGCGACCATGATCGACGGCGTGAACACCCGCCGCGTCTCCATCGGTGGCACCGACTGCGGGACTCGGCGAACGTTCCTCGCCTACGTCGAAGACCACCTGGTCGCGCCCGACGCCGACGTTGCGGTCGACCCGGACGAGTCAACAGAACCGAGTCCTGACACGGAGGGCGGCGCGTGAGCGAGGACGGACGCGACGCGGGCTCCCCCGACGGCGACCGCTCCGGTGCGGACCGACTGGTCGCGGGGGTCAGACGCCGGGTCAAGATGGTGTTCAAGGACCGCGAGGAATTCGACCTGACTTCCGGCGGGATCGGCAAGCCGCTGTTCTATCTCTCCCTGCCCATCGTCATCACGAACCTCCTGCAGACGGCGTACAATCTGGTCGACACCATCTGGCTCGGCCAGTACAGCGAGGAGGCGCTCGCGGCCATCGGTGTCGCCTTCCCGCTCGTCTTCTTCCTCATCTCACTCGGCCTCGGCATCTCCATCGCGGGAAGCATTCTGGTCGCCCAGAACGTCGGGGCCGGCGACGAGGAGCAAGCGGAGTTCGCGGCCTCACAGACGGTCACGTTCGCCATCATCGCCTCGCTGGTCCTCGGGAGCGTCGGCTACCTGTTCGTCGGCGACCTCATCGGGCTGATCGGCGGGCCGCCAAACGTCGTCGCGGAGGCGACCGGCTACCTCCAGATCATCTCGCTCGGGATGGTGTTCATGTTCGCGTTCTTCGTGTTCATGTCGCTGATGCGGGGCTACGGTGACACGATCACGCCGATGCTCGTCATGCTCGTCACCGTCGTCGTCAACATGATCCTCGACCCGTTCCTCATCTTCGGGTGGGGGCCGTTCCCCGAACTCGGCGTGCAGGGCGCGGCCTACGCCACCG
>Ga0207733_100075_pt1 | contig 105806 bp, 109 predicted proteins | sample A23P3SouthBayCA_FD_187735 | JGI IMG/M metagenome (GOLD analysis project Ga0207733, IMG submission 187735) | Aerobic enrichment media microbial communities from Eden Landing Ponds, California, USA - A23 P3 (SPAdes) | ecosystem: Environmental > Aquatic > Marine > Unclassified | place: Emeryville...
TTTCTTCAACGACACAGGCGGTTACGGTTTCATCGAGACTGAGGATGCGGACGAGGACGTTTTCTTCCACATGGAGGACGTCGGCGGCCCGGACCTCGAGGAAGGACAGGAAGTCGAATTCGACATCGAGCAGGCCCCCAAGGGCCCGCGGGCGACGAATCTCACCCGCCTGTAAGGCTCGACTCCAGACACCCATTCTTTCGCGCTACGACCCCGAGCCGCGGCACCCGTCGGATCACCGTCGCGCTTAGGGCCCTGCGTCCACGACCGTCGAACGATGGACGGCCTCGTCCCGGCGGCCGGCGAGGGAACGCGGCTCCGGCCACTGACGGCCGATCGGCCGAAGGGGCTCGTCCCCGTCGGGGACCGCCCGCTCCTCGCGCACGTTTTCGAGACGCTCGTCGACCTGGGTGTCACCCATCTCGTTGTGGTCGTCGGGTACCGCGGCGACGAGATTCGGGCGCACTTCGGCGACAGCTACGGCGAGACGCCCATCACTTACATCGACCAGCCTGAGCGCCGCGGCCTCGCCCATGCCGTCGCGCTCGCCGGCGCGCACGTCTCGGGTGCGTTCCTCCTGCTGAACGGCGACAACGTCTGTGACGCGAACCTCGACGCCGTGGTTTCCCGTCACCGCGAGAACGACGCCGTCGCGACGCTTCCCGTCGAGCGCGTCTCCCGCGAGCGGGCCGCGCAGGCCGGCGTCCTGGCAGTCGAGGACGGTGCGGTCGTCGGCCTCGCGGAAAAGCCCGCTGACCCACCGTCGCGGCTGATTCCGCGCGGGTTCTACGCGCTGGACGAGCGCGTGCTCGACGCCTGTCGGGACGTCGAGCCGGGCCACACGGGCGAGCGGGAACTCTCGGCGGCACTCGACGCCCTCCTCGCGGCCGGCGAGTCAGTCGAGACGGTGCCCCTGGAGGGGTGGTGTGTCAACGTCAACACGCCCGCGGACGTCGAGCGGGCCGCGGCACGGCTCGCGGGTGAGGACTGACGGCTCAGGGTGCCTGGAGGAGGGCCTCGGGCGGGCCGCCGGGCAGGTCGTCGCGGTCGTGGGGCGCCTCGAAGTCGAGGTCAGGTCCGCGGGCCACGATCCCGGACGGATTCACGTCGGGGTGGGTCGTGTAGTAGTGCTCCTTGATGTGGTCCATGTGGACCGTCTCCGCCACGCCTGGCGTCTGGTAGAGGTCCCGGAGGTACGGCCAGAGGAGCTCGTAGTCGCGGATCTGGCGGACGTTGCACATGAAGTGGGTGTGGTAGACCTGGTCGAAACGGACCAGCGTCGTGAACATGCAAAGGTCCGCCTCCGTCAGGCGGTCGCCCGCGAGGTAGCGCTGGTCAGCCAGCACCTCGTCCCAGTGGTCGAGCGCCGAAAACAGGTCGTCGACGGCGTCGTCGTAGGGCGCCTGATTCGTGGCGAAGCCGGCGCGGTAGACGCCGTTGTTGATCGGCTCGTAGATCGCCTCGATGATCTCGTCGACCTCGTCGCGGTACCCCTCGGGGTACAGGTCCACGTCCCGCGTCGCGACGTCGTCCATCTCGGTGTCGAGCATCCGGAGGATCTCTTCGGACTCGTTGTTGACGATGGTCTCCTCCTGGCGGTCCCAGAGGACGGGGACCGAGACGCGGGTCGTCGCGTCGGGATCCGCCGTCTGGTAAATCTCGCGGAGGTAGTCGCTCCCGTTGACGGTGTCGGGCGTGCACCCGTCCTTCTCGGGCGTGAACTGCCAGCCACCCTCGTCGCGGTAGGGATCGACGACGTCGACGGAGACGGCGTCCTCGAGTCCCTTCAGGGACCGAACGAGCAGCGTCCGGTGGGCCCACGGGCAGGCGTAGGACACGTAAAGGTGGTACCGTCCCGCTTCGGGCCGAAACCGGGCGTCGGGATCGTCCTCGATCCGGTCGTGGAACGTCGTCTCGGAGCGCTCGAACTCGCCCTCGTCGTTGGTCGCCTCGTAGGCGTCCGTTCGCCACTCGCCGTCCACGAGCATGTTCATGGAGTAGCGTAGCACCCGTAGACACTAAAGCAGGGCAGTGAAGCCGGCGTCACCTCGCGGCGTGCCCGTCGCCGTCGTCCCGTCGCCCGGGGAACGGCAGGTACCGCGTCGACGCCGCGGACGGCCCGAACCGAGATACCGTGTGTCACGGCGTGACGAGCCGAGTCCACCGCTGCGGTTCGAAGCCTTTATTCGCGCGCTGACGCTCCCTTTCCCCAAGACCAACCATGTCGGACAAACCAGCCTCGATGTACCGGGACATCGACAAGCCCGCGTACACCCGACGGGAGTACATCACGGGCATTCCCGGCTCGAAGATCGCACAGCACAAGATGGGCGACCGTCAGACCGACGAGGCCGACTACCCGGTCCAGATCTCGCTGGTCGTCGAGGAGACCGTCCAGCTCCGCCACGGCTCCCTGGAAGCGGCACGCCTGTCGGCCAACCGCCACCTGATCAAGGAACTCGGCGAGGGCAACTACAAGATGATCCTCCGGAAGTTCCCCCACCAGGTCCTCCGCGAGAACAAGCAGGCCACCGGCGCGGGCGCGGACCGCGTCTCCGACGGGATGCGCCAGGCCTTCGGCAAGATCGTCGGCACCGCCGCCCGGATCCAGGAGGGCGAGCGCCTGTTCACGGCGTGGTGTGACGTCGACCAGGCCGACGCGATCAAGGAGGCCTACCGCCGCGCCTACAACAAGATCACGCCACCTTGCCGCATCCGCGTCGAGCGCGGCGAGGAACTGTTGATCGCGTAACGGCGACGCAGCCACCCGATTTTCCCGCCGCGAATACCGCCTCGCAGCTGTCCGGTCGGCAGTCTGTCTTCTTCCGGTCGCCGAGTCTCACGGACACCTTTTACCGTGCCCTTCGTGGGTTTCGCATGGCCATTCGAGACGTCTTCGGCGGGGAGGGCGGGACCCTGGAACCGTTCGACGAGCACCTCGCACTCGTGGGCGGTGCCGGCGCCGGGTTCGTCGCGGCCGTCGCTATGGGGCTTACGTTCGTGCTCTTCGATCCGGCGTTGCTCCGGGAGTACGTCCCGGGGCTGTACGGCTTGGCGGGGAGCATGGTCGTGGGCTGGGTGGCCCACCTCGTGCACGGGCTCCTCTTCGGACTCGTCTTCGCGGTCGTCATGGACGACCCCAGCCTCGTCAGTGTGAGTGGCCGGATCTGGACGTCCGTCGTCGCCGGCGTCGTCTTCGGGATCGTCCTGGCCGTCGTCGGCATGGGTATCGTGATGCCGATGTGGTCCCGTGCCGCGGGTCTCTCGGCCGCACCGGAGATACCCTTCGTCACGGCACCGCTGCTCGCGGGCCACATCGTCTTCGGGGCGGTCCTGGGCGCCGTCTTCCCCTTCGTGGACCGGCTCTGAGCCCGGACCGGCCGGTTCGGGGGCGAGCGACACCGGCGACCGACACGGCTTTTTGGCGTCGGACCGCCCTCCCGACTATGCTTCGCCTGGCGGTGACGACGGCGGCCGAGACCGCGGCACGCATGGAGTCGCCGCTGGCGGACCGCGGGATCGAGGTCGTCGAGGTCGAGCCCTCCGAGCGACTCTTTCGGCCGGCCGAACCGCTCCCGGCGGTCGACGTCGGCTTCGTCTTCCCGCCGCGCCTCATGGAGGGTGGGGTCCTCGACGCCAGGCTCGACGTCCCCTGGGTCAACGACCGCGAGGCGATCCTCCGCTCGCGCAACAAGGGCGAGGTGCTGACGCGGCTCCGCGCGGCGGGCATCCTCGTCCCCGAGACGGTCGTCGTCTCGAACCCCGTCGACCGCGCGGAACTGGTGGCCGCCTGGGAAGCCCTCGACCCACCGGTCGTCGTCAAACCCAACTCGACGACGCGCGGGACCGGCGTCGCGCGTGCCGAGGACCTGGACTCCTTCCTCGGCGTCTGTGACTACCTCGACCTCATCCACGACTACCCCGCGACCGGCGACCGATCCTTCCTCGTTCAGGAGTTCGTCCCGGACGCGCGGGACTACCGTGCCATGGTAATCGACGGCACGTACGTCGGTGCCGTCGAGCGCCGCCTCCCCGACGCCGCCGGGGCCGACCGCTGGACGCACAACGTCCACCGCGGTGCGTCGGCCGAGGGCGTCGAACTGTCCGCGGACCTCCGGACCCTCGTGGAGGACGTGGCAGAGACGCTCTCGATTCCCTGGCTCGGCGTCGACCTGCTGGTCGGCTCGGACGGCGCCGTCGTCACCGAAACGAACGCGCGGCCGACCATCGACGAGGCGACGAAGTACGAACCGGGGTTCTGGGACGACCTGGCGGGATTGATTCGACGGACGGCGGAGCGCGACTGACCTCACTCGACGGCCGCAAGCCACAGGAAAAGGAGGCCGAACAGCCCGAACAGGCCGCTCCCCCAGAGCGCGACGGCCGGCGGGACCGACCCGACGAGGTGGAGCGCGACGCCGAGAGCGAGCGACCCCAGACCGAGGACGAACAGGGCCAGGCGGACGGTCCGACTCGACCGCGTGTCCGGGTCCGCAGCCGTCGGGTCGATACCCTCCTCGATGCTCGCTACCACGCGGTCTGCCTTCGCTCCCGGGACGACCAGGAGTCGCGGGGCCATCGCCGTGCCGGCCGACCGGGGATAGCGGAGCCAGAGGACGGCAATCCGGGGCAGGTCCATCCTGGCTACCCCCGCGAGCGAGTCGAGGTCCACCGGCCGCCCGTCGGTGACGACGCGCCCGGTGTCCGGGTCGACCGCCCCCTCGCTCCGGCCCAGGGCCGCGAGGACCGCACTCGCGATGGCCACCGCGAACAACGCTACGGCCGTCGCCGGGACCACGAGGACGAGGCCGACGACGAGCACCGCACCGACCGCGAGCCAGCGCGGCCGGACCCACGGCCCCGGCGTCAGGAAGTCGGGCCGCTGGGCCGGGTCGGCGAGCATCGGCCAGACGTAGAGCACGGACAGCGGCCCGCCGACCAGGAGCAGGAGGCCGACGAGGAGGGCCGGACCCGGGTCGTCGGCCAGGAGTGCGGCCACCGCGAGAACCCCGGCGGTACCGACGGCGAGTGCGCCGAACCCCACCCAGATGGCCATGCTCGCGTACCAGAGGCAGCGCAGGGGCAGGCTCGACGCCGGGGTGACCGACCAGGTGACGCGACCCACGAGTCACTCCGTCGGGCGGCGCCACCAAAAGACTGCGCGACGGCCGACCGTTCAGATGTCGATGCTCGTCCGGTCGGTCGAGGGGTCGAAGGTGACCTCGAGGATGCCGTTGTTGTAGGAGGCGTCCGCGGAGTGCTCGTCGACGCGGCGGGGCAGGCGGATGCGGTCGCGGTACTCGCGGTCGCCCCCGGCGGCGTCGACGGTGAGCGTGCGCCCGTCGCACTGCAGGTCGATGGCCTCCTTCTCGACGCCGGGTAGGTCGGCGACGACCCGGACTTCCTCGTCGCTCTCGTGGACGTCGTAGTGGACGGCGCCGGCGTCTGGCGCGGGCCGCCCGCCACCGCCCGTCTGGAGGTGGAACTCGCCCTGGTCGCCCATCATCTCGTTCATCATGCGTTCGATCTCCTGGAAGAACTCGTCGAACGGATCGTCTCTGTCGTCGCGCCTCATGGCCGGCCCTACGGACAAGCCCGCCAAAAGCCTTCGGCCACGGCAAGCACACCGGGCAACATCGCGGACTACTTGTATCTGGTTGACGGTAACTGTGCCAATGACATACCGGACCGTCGAGGACCTCGCCGACGGCCAGCGCCTCCTCCTCCGGGTCGACCTCAACTCCCCGATCGAGGACGGGCAGGTGGCCGACAATCGGCGGTTCTCGCGCCACGCGGAGACGGTCGCGCGTCTCGTCAGCGAGGGGCACGCCGTCGCCGTCCTCGCCCACCAGGGCCGTCCCGGCCGCGACACCTTCACGTCGCTCGAACAGCACGCCGAGATCCTCGCCGACCACGCCGGCGTGCCGATCGACTTCGTTCCCGACACCTGCGGCGACGAGGCACTCGCCGCCGTGGACGACCTGGACTCGGGCGAGGCGCTCCTGCTGGAGAACGTCCGGATGACGCCGGACGAACTCCCCGAGAAAGAGCCCGAGGAACACGCCAGGAGCGAACTCGTCCAGACGCTCGCGCCCGAGTTCGACGCCTACGTCGGCGACGCTTACTCCGTCGCCCACCGCCGCCACGCCTCCATCGTCGGCTTCCCGCTCGCGATGGACGCCTACGCCGGCCCGGTGATGGTCACCGAGTACGAGGCCAACTCCTCCATCGCCAACCGCGACTTCGACGGCGAGGTGACGATGGTCGCCGGCGGGAAGAAGGCGACCGACGTCATCGGCGTGATGACCGCCCTCCAGGACAAGGTCGACAACTTCCTTCTCGGCGGCATCGCCGGAGAACTGTTCCTCCGCGCCGTCGGCTACGAGGTCGGCATGGACATCGGCGACATGGACCTCTACGAGGACCAGTGGGAGGCCAACCGCGACCGGATCCGCCAGCTCATCCAGGCCCACCCGAGCGAACTCGTCTACCCGACCGACCTCGCCTACGAGGACGAGAACGGCGAGCGCGCGGAGGTGACGGTCGCCGACGTCAAGGACAAGAACCACGACTACCTCGACGTCGGCAGCGACACCGCCTCGCAGTACGCGGACATCGCCGCCAACTCCGAGGCCGTCTTCGTCAAGGGTGCCCTCGGCGTCTTCGAGGACGAGCGCTTCGCGAACGGCACCGTCACGGTGCTCGAGGCCATCGGGAACTGCGACTGTTTCTCCGTGGTCGGCGGCGGCGACACCTCGCGGGCCATCGAGATGTACGGCATGCGCGAGGAGGACTACTCTCACGTCTCCATCGCCGGCGGCGCCTACATCCGCGCCCTGACCGGCGAGTCCCTGCCCGGGATCGAGGTGCTGAAGCAGGCCGCCGAGGCCGAGCACTGAGGTCAACCGCGGATGTCTGGCCCGCTGCAACGCTCTCATACCTAACTCGAGGCGCTCAGACGCTTCTCTCCACGCGGTCCGTCAACATCCGATTATCCTTCGAACGTCATGCAGTCACGCCGAAGCCCTCGTCCAGCCCCATCGCTTCGTCTGTCGTCGCCATGCTCTCCGCGGCGTCGGCCTCGCCGAGGACGGCTCGGATGGCGTCGACGTTCTCGGGCACGACGTCGGACTCCTGGTGGATGGCCTGGAACAGGTACAGATCGTTCCCCTCCACGGTGATCGACTCGCCCCAGATGCAGTTCTCCCAGATGTCCGCGCGTGGGCGGCCCGCGTCCTGGGCGTACTCCTTGATGGCGCCGGCGCCGTCCAGGTCCATCCACTCTGGGATTACGAAAGTCCGGCGCTCGGAGTCGAGGAGGTCCCGGACGGCCTCGGCGGTCGGCTCGTCCTCCAGGGTGACGTTGATGCTGTGCATGTGCATGAGCGTCGCCGGCACCTTCAGGCCGAGCGTGTCGATGGCGAGGTCCGGGAAGATGGTGTTGACGTCGGGGCCGTGGTGAGAGGGCAGTTTCACCGGGTTCGGGAGGATGTCGTTGATCGGGCCGCGGCCGCTCTGGGCGGGGTCGCCGCCGCGCCGGACGAGCGTCGCGCGGACCTTCTCGACGCCGTAGGTCTCGCGCAGGGGTGCGACCAGTCGTGAGAGCCCGGTCGTGTTGCAGGAGACGACGCGGACGAGGTCCTGGCCGGTCGCCTCCGCGAAGTTCGAGCGGGCGTTGAAGCTCGCGTCGACGACGTCGGCGTCCTCGCCACCCTGGAGGAGCGCGGGCGTGTCGTACTCCGCGTAGAGGCTGGCGTTGTCGGCGCCGACGCCGGACGGGCAGGCGTCGACGACGACGTCGCTCGCGTCGATCAGGTCCTCGACGTCGCCGGCCAGGTCGATGCCGGCCTCGCCGAACAGGGGCTTTCGCTCCTCGATCGCGGCGTAGAGGTCGTAGCCCTTCTCGACCGCCCCTCGGGCCTCGAAGTTGGGGCGGGTCTTCGCGACGCCGACGACCGCCATGTCTGGCTGGGCCCTGACGGCGTCGGCGACGCGCTTGCCGATCGTTCCGTACCCGTTGACGCCAACGCGGATCATGTACGTCGGGCTTCGGCAGTCGATTGTATATGGATTTCCATTGGGGGTGTTTCCGGACCAGCCGCGCGGGCAGGGGCCGGGCACGACCTGGCCGGGACCGGCTGGGACTTCGCGACCGGTGCCCGGTTCACGATCTTCGGGCCCCTGTTGCTCCTGGCCGGGGTCGGCTCCGCCGGCGCGGGGGCCGTCCCGGTTCTCGTGGCGCGCATCGCCGGCCCCGACGCCACGTGGGAGGACCTGTCCCTCCCCTGGCAACTGGGAATCAGTGCCCTGATCGCGGTCGGACTGTTCGTCCTCTACCTGGTCGTCTGGGCGGTCCTGCCGTGACCGACCGCCGGGACTGCACCGCAGGCCCGATTGTGTCCGTCCGCGGGTGCGCAACTGGTCACACTGTCCGCCGCGAGCCAAAGCCTCATTCCGCCCCCGCCCCACGCCGGCGTATGAGCAACGCCTCGCTGCGTGCCCCGGCCGAGACCGCCGTAAAGCAGTGCATGGGCCTCCAGGCCGACGAGTCGTGTGTCATCGTCACCGACGACCAGCGCAAGGCCATCGGCGAGGCCCTCTACGCCGTCGCGACGGAGATCACCGGCGACACCGCGTTCGTTCGCTACCCCCCGGGCGATCAGCACGGCGGGGAGCCACCCGAGCCGGTGGCCGCCGCGATGGCCGGCGCCGACGTCGTACTCGCCCCGACGACCAAGAGCATCAGCCACACGCGCGCCCGCTCCGCCGCACAGGAGGCCGGCGCCCGCATCGCCACGCTCCCCGGCATCACCGACGGCGTCTTCCTGATGGGCCTCGACGCCGACTACGAGCAGATCCGCGGCGCCTGCGAGGAGACCCTCGCGCAGGTGGACGGGGCCGGGGAGATTCGCGTCACCTCCCCCCAGGGGACTGCCATCACGCTCCGGCCCGGCGCGCGCGAGTGGCGCATGGACACCGGCATCGTCCACGAGCCAGGGGACTTCTCGAACCTGCCGGCCGGCGAGGTGTTCGTCAGCCCGGAAACTGCCGACGGGACCATCGTCGTCGACGGGACGATGATGCCCCACGGGGCGCTGGACGGCCGCGAGATCACCATCGAGGTCGAGGACGGGATGGTCACCAGCGTCGACGATCCTGCCCTGCGCGAGGAACTCGGGGACGCGGCCGCCGAGGCGGGCGACGCCGCCTACAACCTGGCCGAACTCGGCATCGGGACGAACGTCGCCGTCACGGACCTCGTTGGCTCGGTCCTGCTCGACGAGAAGGCCGGCGGCACCGTCCACTTCGCCATCGGCGACGACCACGGGATCGGCGGCGACACCAGCGCACCGATCCACCTCGACGGCATCCTGACGGAGCCGACCGTCTACGCCGACGGAACCGAGGTCGAACTGCCACGGCCATAGTCCGGCTCCAACGCGGCGGGGCCAGTTGAGCCCTTCACCCCTGGTGTTCGATCCCGTCGAACATCGAAAAGACGTCGTCTCGCTCGCGACGCCGCGCGAGCGAGGGATAGCCACCGACCGCCACGACCAGGTCCGAGCCCACCGCGACCGCCTGGGAGATGTGCAGCGTGAGGTCCACGCCGACGCCGGGCCCGACGAGCTGGGCGCGGGTCTCGAACTCGCCGACGGTCGTCGGGCTCCCGGCGACCGTGGCGGTCTCCTCGCCGACCTGCTCCACGTCGTCGAGACCCTCGTAGCGACTCTGGACCATCGCGGCGAGGTCCGCGGCGCTCATGTCGGCGACGGGGTTGAACGTCCGACCGAGGACGTCGACCTGGGGCGTCGTGAGCGCCGTGACGATGGCGGCCTGGACGCGACCGGCGATCGGGAGGTCGAGCGGGCCGAAATCAACCCCCTTGCCGTACTCGACGAGCTGGTTGGTCACCACGACCTGCTGGGTCTGGCCGGCGGCCTCGACGGTCCGCTCGATCTCCAGTTCCGACCGGTTGGTCTCCTCGTAGCCGGCCGCTTCGCGGACGGCCGCGGGCACCGTCGACGGTGCGGCCGAGAAAGCCATCGGGTCGCTCCCGAGGAAGGGCACCGCGTCCAGGCAGCCGACCGTGCCAGCGGCTGCGGCGGCCGTCATCGCACGGAGGGTCTGCCGTCTCGATACCACAGCCGATCAGCGGTCGCCTGACTGTATATGTTTCGTGGTTCGGGGTGGGCGTGTCCTCGGGTCCCGGCGGGACCGGAACGAGCACTCCGCCCTGGCCCGCGTCCCTTTTACGGCCGGGCGAGTAATCACAGCCAATGACAGAAACGGCAGCGCGGGTCGCGCTCCCGTGTCCGGCCTGTTCCCCGGACCTGGAGACGGTCCACGAGGTCCTCTCGCCTGGCGGCCAGGCCACCGTCCGCTGTGGCGACTGCGGCCACGTCCACAAGTCCGAACTGCCCGACCGCGAGACCGTCGAGCGGCGGGTCGTCGTCTCGCAGGGCGACGAGTCCGTCCCGGCGACGGTCGAGGTCCCGGCCGACGAGCGGCTGGCGAAAGGCGAGGAGTTCCTCCTCGAGACGGACGCAGCCGTCCACACCGTCCGCATCACGAGCCTCGAACTCGAGTCGAATCGCACGGAGGAGGCGACAGCCGCGGACGTCGAGACCATCTGGGGTCGGGCGGTCGGCAACGTCGCAGTCAACGTCACCGCCCACCCGAAGGGCGGCGCCCACGACGAGACGCGCGGGCTGACGCTGCACGTCCCCGGCGACTACGAGTTCGTCGTCGGCGAGACCGACGAACTGAGCAACGAGGAGTTCTCCGTCGAGGGGATCTACCTGCGCGACGACGCGACGGGCTACGACCACGAGAAACTGGACTTCGAGGGCGACGCCGCCCAGGCGAAGGACGTCAAGCGGCTGTACGTCCGCGACGAGTCGACCAGCGCCTGGTCGGCCTGGTGATGGCCGACTTCGCGACCGCCCGGCGCGACCTGGTCGACCGGCTGACGCGCGCCGAGTCGCTCGACGAGCGGACCAGGGCGGCGCTGCTGGCTGTTCCGCGCCACGAGTTCGTCCCGGAGGGCCGCCGCGAGGCGGCCTACCGCGACACCCCACTTCCCATCGGCGAGGGCCAGACCATCAGCGCACCCCACATGGTCGCGGTCATGACGGACCTGCTGGACCCCGAGCCCGGACACGACGTGCTGGAAATCGGCACCGGGTGTGGCTACCACGCGGCGGTTACCGCCGAGATCGTCGGTCCCGAGCACGTCTCTACCGTCGAGTACAACGACCGACTCGCTCGGGAGGCGTCGGAGACCCTGGCGGACCTGGCGTACGAGTCTGTCCACGTGCGCGCGGGCGACGGGCGCCAGGGCTGGCCCGAGCGTGCGCCATTCGACCGCGCCTACCTGACCTGCGCGGCGCCGGAGTTTCCGTCCGCCGTCGTCGAGCAGGTCCGACCGGGCGGGATCGTCCTCGCGCCCATCGGCGAGAACTCCCAGCGACTGGTCCGCGGGACCGTCCAATCGGACGGGTCGCTCGTCACGGAATCGCACGGGGGCGTCCGGTTCGTGCCGCTCCAGTGAGGGGTTCGGGCGTACGATTCTTAACCACCCGGACCGGAACGGTGGTATGGACCCCGCGGTGCTCCGGGACGACATGGTCGACAGCCTGGAACACGAGAGCAAGGGCTGGGTCGACAGCGAGTCCCTGTCGGTCGCGATGCGGGCGGTTCCGCGCGAGGCCTTCCTCCCCGAGGACCGAGAGGCCTACGCCGACCGCGACGTCGAGCACCTCGGGACGCGCGTCCTCGCGCCGAGCACCGTGGCGCGGCTCGTCGAGGCGCTGGCACCGGAGCCGGACGACTCCGTCCTCGTCGTCGGGGCGGGCGTCGGGTACACGGCCGCCCTCCTCGCGGAACTCGTCGGCGAGCGGGACGTGCAGGCCGTCGACATCACCCGCCGCGTCGTCTACGAGGCACGGGCCAACCTGGCTGACGCCGGCTACGAGGCCGTCCTCGTGGACTGCCGGGACGGCGCCGACGGCCTCCCCGAGTACGCGCCCTACGACCGGATCCTCGTCGAGGCCGCGGCCGTTCGCCCGCCCGACGCGCTCGTCGACCAGCTCGCCGCGGACGGTCGGCTGGTCATGCCGCTGGGCGCGGGCACCCAGCACCTCGCCGTCGTCGACGCCGACGGCGACGTCGAGCGTCACGGCGCCTGTGCCTTCGAGCCGATGCTCGTCGAGGGCGAGCAACACGACACGGTCGAGCGCAACCGGACGCGCCGCGAGGACCGCGAGTTCGCCGCCCGCGACGCCCGCAGACGCAAGGGCTGGGAACTCGAGTGGATCGACTGGGACCGCCAGCGAGGCCGCTGACTCAGTTTTCCACCACCAGGAGCGCGGTGTTTGACCGCCTGTCAACGTAGCTCCCGTCGGGCGGTTTCACGTCGAACACGACCGTCCCCTCGGCCTGATTCGCGCCGAGGGAGGGAGCCACCTGTAGCGTCGCCACGCCGCTGTCGTCCGTCGTGGCGGTCTGCACGCCGGGGAGTCGCGCCGTGCCGCTCTTTGCGATGACCGTCGCGTTGGCGATGGTACTTCCCTCTGGGCCAACGACGGTCACGTCCACGGAAGTGTTTCCCGGGGCTACGATCTCGGGTTCGGGCTGGACGTCGAGTTCGGTGACACCCAGTGACCCCAGGCCGGAGATGGTATTCATCATCACGCTCAGGCTGGCGATGCCGACGACGAGCGCGATCACGAGTCGGATCGGCAACCCCTCGATGGCGCGTTCGTCGCGCCGGAGTGCGTCGAACATGGCCTCCCCTGGCCCCGCTATCGCTCATAAACTCTCGGCCGGAGGTTTATGAGTGGGCCCGCGCCAGGCCGGCCCATGCGCGTCCTCGGACGCGACGGCGGTGTCGAATCCCCGACCGCGAGCGACGACCACGTCGCTCACCTCGGCCGATACCGGGCCCGTGACGGCAGCGCCGGTGCGCCCGTCGGCCTCGACGTCGACGGTCCCCACGCCGTCCTGATCGTCGGCAAGCGCGGGTACGGCAAGTCCCACACGATGGGTGTCCTCGCCGAGGAGCTCGCGCGCACGGCTGGCGTCAGCCCGACCATCGCCGACCCGATGGGCGTCTTCCGCTCGCTCGCGAACGGCAACCACGCCATCCCTGCGAACGACGTTTTACCAGCCGTCTCGGCCGCGACTCTGGGCCCCCGTGTTTGGTGTGACCTCCTCTCGCTGGACCCCGCCAGCCCCGCCGGATCGCTGGTCTGGCGCGCAGCCGGCGAGTCCGAGACGCTGGCCGACCTGCGGGCGCGCGTGGCAGACGCGGACGCGGCTCCCGAGGCCCGCCGTGCGGCCGTCAACCACCTCCGCCTGGCCGCGACGTGGGACGTCTTCGACGCCGGCGAGCCGGCGGCCATCGACACGGCCGGCTGTACGACGATCGACCTCAGCGGCCTCGACGAGCCGGCGATGAACGCCGTCGCGGCGGGCCTCGCCTCGCGGTGCTACGACGGCCGCGTCGCAGGGGCCTTCGATCGACTCCCGTGGTTCCTGGTCGACGAAGCCCACGCCTTCTTCGACGGCGTCGCCGGGTCGGCGCTCCGGCGACTCCTCACGCGCGGTCGCCACCCCGGCGTCTCCCTCGTCGCGGCCACCCAGCGACCGAGTGCGCTCCCGCCGGTGGCCATCTCCCAGGCTGACGTCGTCGTGGTCCATCGCCTCACGAGCCGAGCGGACCGCGAGGCCCTCGCCGACGCGCGCCCGTCGTACCTCTCGGCGTCCGTCGCGGACCGCATGCCGACCGGGGTGGGCGAGGCGCTCGTGATCGACGACGCGACCGAGACCGTCCACACGATCCAGGTCCGCGAGCGGGAGGCGCCCCACGACGGGGCGAGCCCGCGCGCGTCCGCGGTACACGGGGGATCCGCGTGACCGCTACACCGAAACCGTGGAGTACCGGCCCGCGAGAGGAAGGAACTGCATGGCCTCGATTCTGGACGGGCGCTGGCGGGACCTGGCGCTCGTCGGCGCCGGCGGCTTCCTCGGCGCGGTCCTCCGGTGGGCGATCGACGGCTGGCTCGGGTCGGGACTGCCCGTCGGGACGTTCGGCGCGAACGTGCTCGCCGCCTTCCTCCTCGGACTTCTCCTCTCGGAGGCCCACCTGCCTCGCTGGCCCGGTCCCGACGCGCGTCTGCTCGTCGGGACGGGCTTCTGTGGCTCGCTGTCGACCTACAGCACGTTCGCCCTCGAGACGGCGACGCTCCCGCCCGCCATCGCCGGTGGCTACGTCGTCGCCACGTACACCCTCGGGTTCGCCGCCGTCGTCGCCGGCGACCGCGTCGCGAGGTGGGTCGCGTGATCGACGCAGTGCTCGTCGGTCTCGGGGGGATCGCCGGCGCGGCGAGCCGCCACCTCCTGGGCGAGCGCATCGACGAGCGGACCGCCGACACGCTGGCGGTCAACGTCCTCGGGAGCCTCGCCCTGGGCCTGCTCGTGGGGCTGCCCGTCCAGGGCGACGCGCTGCTCGTCCTCGGGACGGGCTTTTGCGGGGCCTTCACGACCTTCTCGACGTTCGCCGTCGAGACCGTGCGGCTGGCCGAGGCGGGCGAGTCCCGTCGGGCTGTGGTCTCTGCCGTGGCGAACCTGGTGGGCGCGCTCCTGGCGGTAGCCCTCGGCTGCTGGCTGGCGACGCTCGCGGCGTGAGCGCGCGCCGGGACCTTCAAACGGGCCCGGGCCCACTGGCTACCATGGACGCTGCCGACCTCCGGGCCTCGATCCCCGCCACCGGGCGGTGCACGTACCTGAACACGGGCGCGACGGGCCCTAGCCCGCGTCAGGTCGTCGACGCGACTGCCGACTTCGAGGAGCGCCTCCAGTACGAGGCGCCGTGCGGCGAGGGACCCTACGAGGTCGCCCTCGGGGCCAAGGAGTCCGCCCGCGAGACCGTCGCGGACTTCCTGGGGGCCGACCCCACGGAAGTCGCGCTCACGCGCAACACCGTCGAGGGCGTCAACGTCGTGGCAAACGGCCTCGACTGGGAGTCGGGCGACGTCGTGGTCCGGACGGACCTGGAACACCCCGCCGGGCGACTCCCCTGGGAACGCCTCGCGCGCGAGCAGGACGTCGAGGTGCGCGTGCTCGAGACGGACCGCGGGCGCGTCGACCTCGACGTCCTGGCGACGCTGGCTGCCGACGCGAAACTGGTCTGTTGCAGTTCGTTGTGCTGGAACTACGGGACGCGCCTGCCCGTGGCGGAGATGGTCGAGGTCGCCCACGACGCCGGCGCCCGCGTCCTCGTCGACGCCGTCCAGTCGGTCGGCCAGGCGCCCGTCGACGTCCGGGAGTGGGGCGCGGACTTCGTCGCCGCCTCGGGCCACAAGTGGCTGCTGGGTCCCTGGGGTGCGGGCTTCCTGTACGTCGACGGCGACGCCCTCGACGCGCTCTCGCCCGACCGGATCGGCTACTTCTCCGTCGACGACCCCGGTGCCGACGACTACGAGTACGACCCAGGCGCGAAGCGCTTCGAACTCGGGACGACGGCCGTCGGTCCCTACGTGGGCCTCGAACGGACGATCGACCTCGTGGAGGCGGTCGGGGTCGAGACGGTCCAGTCCCGGATCGACGACCTCGCCCGGCGACTGGTCGACGGCCTCGGCGACCGACGGCTCGGTCCCGAGCCGCCAGAATCGGGACTCGTTCCCTTCGAGGCGGCCGACCCCGAGGAGACGGTCGCGTCGCTCGAAGCGGATGGGATCCACATTCGGGCGATTCCCGAGCCGACAGCCTGCCGCGCGTCAGTCCACGCGTTCAACACCGAGGCCGAGGTCGACGCGCTACTGGCGGCGCTGGGGTAGCCGTCGCCCGGTATCGGGCCGGGGCAGTCAGGCGGGAACGTCCCCGCTCAGAGAATGTCCCGCATCTCGCCGAGGCGGTCGATCAGCCGGTCGAGTCCCGCGTTCAACTCGTCGACCTCGTCGGCGATGCTCTCGACCGGGATCGCTCCGTCCGGCGTCGGTTCGATCAGTTCGTCCTCCTCCAGCATCCGCAGCGAGTACCGAACCTTGTGCTCCGGGAGGCCGGTCTCCTCCGACAGCCGGACGATGCCGATCGGCCCGTGCTCGATCACCGCCCGGAGAATTTGTACGTCGCGTTGCTCCTTTTCGACCTGGTTTTCGAGTCGATCCACCATGATGCGCCAGGAACCCTCTCTGGGTCGCTATGGGGTCACCGTATGTAAATTCATCACTATCGGGCCGGCGACCGCTCACTCGTCGCCGACGGGCGCCCGCCGGAGCTGGTCGATCCGGTCGCGCAGGACCGACAACTCGGACTCGAGTTCCTCCCGGCGGTCGATCAGCTCGCTCAGTTCGTCGGTGTTGACGGGGTGGTCGTCACTCGTCGCGGCCTCGAGGGCGTCGTTGGTGGCCTGGACGACGTAGGTCGCCGTCGCCAGGACCTCCGCAGGCGAGCCCCGCGACTCGCACAGCTCGACGTCGCCCGAGTGGGCCGTGTAGGTCACGAGCGGGACCTCCTGGTCGGCGTCGTAGGTGGTCGTCACGTCCAGGCCGGTCACCGGATTGTGGCGGTCTCCCGCGACCTCCATGCGGACCACGCCGAAGTGTTCGGCCAGGGCGGGGTAGGTCTCTGCCAGGTCGCGGAGCGCGTCCGCCGCGGTCACGTCCAGTTGCGCCTCGACGTCCCCGAAGAAGTGCGCCGAGTTCGTCAGCGCGAGGGCCACGGCGAAGAAGGCCGCGCGGTCGTTCGCGGCGAATCCGCGGATCCGCTCCCTGACGGCCTCGTGGTCGCCCTCGACCGCGAGAGCGTCGACCTCGTCCAGGAACGCCCGAATGCCCCGCTCCCGGTCGAGGTAGGCCTCGACGATGGCCCCCGGCATCGCCTCGCTGTTCACGTCGTCCATGGCCACCGGTTCGCAGGCCGGCCCTATACCGTTTGTCTGTGTCTCGCGGTCGCGAGGGATCACCGCTGTCGGGGCTGCCTGGCGGAGCCAGGCTGTTTATAGCCCTCGCGGACCTTGCCGCGGTATGCCCTCGCACGACGAGTGGGCCGAGCGACAGACCGAGACGACGGTCGGCGTCGACGGCCACGACCTCACCGTCGCCTACTACGAGGACGGCAACGACGCGGAGGGCCCGCCTGTGGTCTTTCTCCACGGCATCCCGACCTGGTCGTTCCTCTGGCGGAACGTCGCGCCCGCCCTCGCGTCCGACCGGCACGTGATCGCGCCCGACCTCGTGGGGTACGGGAACTCCGCCATGCACGACGGCTTCGACCGCTCGATCCGCGCCCAGGAGCAGGTCCTCGCCGACCTGGTCGCCGAGTACGAGACGGTCTCGCTCGTCGCCCACGACATCGGCGGTGGCGTCGCCCTCCGGTACGCGAGCCACCACCCGGACGCCGTCGACGACCTCGTCCTGTCGAACGCGGCCTGTTACGACTCCTGGCCCGTGGAGTTCGTCAACGGGCTGGGCCTGCCGGAGGCGGCCGACCGCGACGCCGAGGCCTTCGAGGAGGACTTCACCTTCCTCTTCGCCGAGGGGCTGTACGGCGACGCCGACGACCACGGCGCGTTCGTCGAGGGGATGGCGGCCCCCTGGCGGTCTCCGGCGGGCCGGACGTCGGTCGTGCGCAACGCCGTCGCGACGAATACGAACCACACCACGGAGATCGACTACGGTGCGATCACCGCCCGGACGCTCCTCCTCTGGGGTGCCGACGACGTGCTCCAGTCGGTCGACTACGCCGAGCGCCTGGCCGAGGACGTGGCGGGCGACACGTCGCTCGTCACGCTCTCGGACGCATACCACTGGGTCGTCGAGGACCGCCCCGCGGCCTACCGGGACCACGTCCGCCGCTTCCTCGACTGAGCGACCGGGCCGGAGCCCGTCCCCGTGGTCGTTGGCTGCACACCTCGATCCGTCGGCGACGGCTCACTGCGAACATTCCTTTTTGCTATCTGCACTCAGTTTCGTGTACAGTGAAGACTTCGTCTCGAAGTGGAAGTCATTAATACGCGTAGGCCACAATTACGCGTCGATGACCAGGTCAAACCGAGACTGGTGGCCGAACCAGCTCGATCTCGAGATCCTCGACCAGAACGCGCGGCCGGGCGACCCGATGGACGACGACTTCGACTACGCCGAAGCCTTCGAGTCGCTCGACCTCGACGAAGTGAAAGCGGACGTCGAGGCGGCGATGACGACGTCCGAGGAGTGGTGGCCGGCCGACTACGGCCACTACGGGCCGCTGTTCATCCGGATGGCGTGGCACAGCGCCGGCACGTACCGCACCCACGACGGGCGCGGCGGGGCGTCCGGTGGGCACCAGCGCCTCCCGCCGATCAACAGCTGGCCGGACAACGTGAACCTCGACAAGGCGCGCCGCGTGCTCTGGCCCGTCAAGCAGAAGTACGGCCGGAAGCTCTCCTGGGGCGACCTCATCGTCCTCGCCGGGAACGTCGCCCTGGAGTCGATGGGCTTCGAGACCTTCGGCTTCGCCGGGGGTCGCATCGACGACTACCGCGGTGACGCCGCTGCGAACTGGGGGCCGGAAGAGGCCTGGGAGGAGACCTCCGCCGAGCGCTTCGACGAGGAGGGCCGCCTCCACGAGACGCTGGGCAACACCGTGATGGGGCTCATCTACGTGAACCCCGAGGGGCCCAACGGCGAGCCGGACCCGGACGCCTCCGCGGAGAACATCCGCGACACTTTCAGCCACATGGCGATGGACGACGAGGAGACCGTCGCGCTCATCGCCGGCGGCCACACCTTCGGGAAGGTCCACGGCGCCGATTCCGGCGACAACCTCGGGCCCGAGCCGGAGGCCGCACCGATCGAGGAACAGGGCCTCGGCTGGGAGAACGAGTTCGGCTCGGGGAAAGGGGCCGACACGATCACCAGTGGCATCGAGGGTCCCTGGAACACCACGCCAACCACGTGGGACATGGGCTACGTCGACAACCTCCTGAACTACACCTGGTGGCCCGAGAAGGGACCCGGCGGCGCGTGGCAGTGGACCACGCAGGACGGCGAACTCGACGAGGCCGCGCCGGGGGTCGAGGACCCCGCCGAGAAAGAGGACGTCATGATGCTGACGACGGACGTCGCCCTGAAGCGTGACCCGGACTTCCGCGCGGTCCTCGAGCGCTTCCAGGACGACCCCGAGTACTTCCAGGAGACCTTCGCGAAGGCCTGGTACAAGCTCATCCACCGCGACATGGGGCCACCGGAGCGGTTCCTCGGCCCCGAGGTGCCCGAGGAGACGATGCTCTGGCAGGACCCCGTCCCCGACGTCGACTACGCGCTGGTCGACGACGAGGCCGTCGACGACCTCAAGGACGAGATTCTCGACTCGGACCTCTCGGTCTCCCAGCTGGTCAAGACCGCCTGGGCGTCGGCCTCGACGTACCGGGACAGCGACAAGCGCGGCGGGGCAAACGGCGCCCGCATCCGGCTCGAACCCCAGCGCAGCTGGGAGGTCAACGAGCCCGACGAACTCGAGACCGTGCTGTCGACCCTCGAGGAAATCCAGGCCGAGTTCAACGACGCCCGTTCCGACGGCACGCGGGTCTCGCTCGCCGACCTGATCGTCCTGGGCGGCAACGCGGCCGTCGAGCAGGCCGCGGCCGATGCCGGGTACGACGTCGACGTACCCTTCGATCCCGGCCGGACCGACGCGTCCCAGGACCAGACCGACGTCGAGTCCTTCGAGGCGCTCGAGCCCGAGGCCGACGGATTCCGCAACTATCGTGGTGACGAGGCCGAGCGACCGGCCGAGGAACTGCTGGTCGACAGGGCCGACCTGCTGGACATGACGGTCCCCGAGATGACGGTGCTGGTCGGCGGCCTGCGCGCACTCGGCGCGACCCACGGGGACGACGACCTCGGCGTCTTCACCGACCGGCCGGAGACGCTGACCAACGACGTCTTCCAGACCGTCCTCGACATGGACTACGAGTGGGAGCAGGCCGCCGAGGACGAGGACGTCTACGAACTGCGCGACCGCGAGACGGGCGAGGTCGACTACCGCGGGACGCGCGTCGACCTCGTCTTCGGCTCGGACGCCCGACTGCGGGCTGTCGCGGACGTCTACGCCGGCGACGACGCCGAGGAGCAGTTCGTCGCGGACTTCGTCGACGCCTGGCACACGGTCATGACCAACGACCGCTTCGACCTCGAGTGACCCACGCCGCGCCTCCGAGAGGGCCGCCGACGCCGATCGACGGCTGCCGCTGACCTCGATTCGCCGATCAGCCGTCCGTTCTCTTCATTTCTCGCTGGCCCGCCAGTCACTACTGCCCGGACCGTCGCACTCGAGGCCGACGAAACACCTATTGATCGGTAGGCGACACGTACCGAGAACGTAGATGGGAGACGTCCACGCGCGGCGACTCGTGGCGCTCGTTCTCTGTCTGGTCGCCCTCGTCGCCCTCGCGGGGTGTTCGGCGGTCATCGGACCGGAGGAGGCGGAGGACCCGTCGCTGGCGACGTCGCCGACACCGACCGAAACGGGAGCAGCCACGTCGGCGCCGACCACCGCGCCCGGGAGCCAGCAAACCGTCGAGACACGCGCACCGACGGTCACCCCGACGCCGGCGCCGGTCGATTCGGCCAATCCCTTCGGGAACCGGACCCTCGCGGTGGCCATCGCCCCGGACGACCGCACGCCCGAGCGGACGGCCGTCGTCCGTCGCGCGCTCGACTACTGGGAGGGCAACGCCGCCGCGCACGCAGGCTATCCCGTTGAGTTCGCACTCGTCGACGCGAGTGCGTCCCACCGGATCGAACTCGCCTTCGAGTCCGCCCCCGTGACGTGTGGGACCATCTCGACCGACCGGACCATCGGGTGTGCGCCCGTGAACGAGCGGCGGGCGCCGCCGGTCTCCCAGGTCACCGTCGCCGCGAACCAGACGGACGCCTACACCCACGAAATCCTCGTCCACGAACTGGGCCACGTGCTCGGCCTCGACCACGACGACGAACCCCGGCGGTACATGCGCGAAACGCTCCCCTCCGGTCTCGGCCGGGACACCGTCGACGTCTACCTGACCGGTCCCGACGACACGGCGGTGGGCCGCGCGCGGAGCGAGGTCGAGACAGCCCTCTCGTACTTCGAGAGTCACCCGTCCCTCGCCGCGGACGAGCGCCCGACCTTCGAGTTCGTCACGACGCGCGAGGCGGCGGACTTCGTGATCGAGGTCCGCGACGGCGGGTGTTTCGACGACGGCGGTGGCTCCTGTACCGGCGAGCCGGCCTACCGGGGTCAGCAGCAACTGGTCCTCGACAGCCTCGACACCGAGGTCGTCGCCTGGCACGTCGCCTACCACCTCGCTCCGGTCTACCTCGCGGACGTGCCCGAGGACCTGGCCGGCGACGCGTCCCGCTCCGAGCGCACCTACTGGGACGGGTAGCGTGGTGGTCCGGGCTTCGGGTCGCCAGCACGCAGTCCGCTGGCTTCATCAGTCGGACGCCCGGCCCGAGCGCACCGCGAGGACCGGGACGTCCGCGTGCCTGATGACGCGCTCGGTCACGCTTCCGAGGACGAGTCTGCGCGGTCCGGTACGGCCGTGCGTGCCCATCGCGAGCAGGTCGACCCCCTGTTCGTCGGCGTACTCGAGGAGCGTCCGGGCCGGTGAGCCCTGCTGGACCGCCGTCGTTGCCGTCAGGCCGGCCTCGCGGGCGCGCTCGGCGACGGTCTCGGTGGCCTCGGCGTGGGCCGCCTCGAAGCGCTCCAGCATCCCCGGCGTCGGCCCGGTGTCGGGACTGGCCGCCAGTACGGTCGGGTCGATCACCGAGACGGCGTGCACCCGCGCGTCGAAGGCGCGCGCGACGCCGATCCCGTGGTCGATTGCGGCGGCCGCGCACTCGCTCCCGTCGGTCGGCACGAGGACGTCCTCGTAGGGGCCGGCCGGGTGGCTCTCCTCGGGTGCGCGCACGGTCAGGACCGGCACGTCGGCCCGCCGAAGGACGTGTTCGGTGACGCTGCCGGTCACGAACCGGCCGAGTCCGCTCCGGCCGTGTGTCCCCATGGCGATGGCGTCGACGCCCGCCTCGGCCGCGTACTCGAGGATCGCCTTTCGTGGCGTCCCCTCCGTCAGGACCGTCTCCACGGTGGCCACGCCGGCCTCGTCGAGTCGCCTTTCGACGGTTTCGAGGGCGTCGGTCGCCTCGCTCTCGAGTTGCTCGACGAAGGCCTCGTCGACCCCGCCCGCGCTGAACGGGCCGGCAGCCGACTGGACGTCCACGACGGCGATGACGTGGACGGCGGCCTCCATCGCGTGGGCGAGCGACGCCGCGTGTGCCGCCGCCCGGTTCGCGTGCTCGCCGCCGTCGGTCGGCACGAGGATCGAGTCGTACATGGATCACTCGTCGCACTCGCGGCGCAAAAGTGCCCCCGTCGTTCCCACCGGGTCGGAACGGCAGCCCCTCGACTCCCGCGAGCCGGGGATACGCCTTTCTGGGTTGCCTGCGAAGGCACTCGATATGCCAGACGTCGTCGTCTGCCGTCAGGGCGTCCACGGACAGCCGATCGAGGGGTACGTCGAGGCTATTCGCGAGCGACTGTCCGACCACAGCGTCGAACTCGCTCGCACGCCCGCCGAGGAGCGGACCCTGCTCGCGGACGCCCCGGTCGCTACCGGCCTCCACCTGAGCGAGGACGTCCTCGCCGGGGCCGCCGACCTGCGCCTGTTCGCCTGTCTCTACGCCGGGTACGACCACCTCCCGCTGTCGGCCTTCCGGGACCGAGACGTCGCGGTCACGACCGCCTCGGGCGTCCACGGCCCGAACATGGCCGAACACGTCCTCGGCGCCATCATCGCCTTCTCCCGCGGGTTCCCGCAGGCCTGGCGCCAGCAGCAGCGCCGCGAGTGGCGCCAGATCCAGCAGACCGAACTGAAGAACTCCACTGTGACGATCGTCGGGCTCGGTGCGATCGGCCAGGCCGTCGTCGAGGCGCTCTCGGGCTTCGACGTTCACACGGTCGGCGTCCGCCGCTCCCCGGAGAAGGGCGGCCCGACCGACGAGGTGCTCGGCCCCGATGCCCTGCACGACGCCCTCGCTCGGACCGACTACCTGGTCCTGGCCTGCCCGCTGACCGAAGAGACCGAGGGGTTGATCGGCACCTCGGAGTTCGCGACGCTTCCGCCACGGGCGGTGCTGATCAACGTCGCCCGCGGACCGGTCGTGGACACGGACGCCCTGGTCGCCGCGATCCAGACCACGTCCATTCGCGGGGCGCAACTGGACGTGACCGACCCGGAACCGCTGCCCGAGGACCACGTCCTCTGGGGGCTGGAGAACGTCTTCGTGACGCCACACAGCGCGGGCTACTCGCCGAAGTACTACGAGCGCCGCGCCGACATCCTGGCCGAGAACGTCCGCCACGCAGAGGCGTCGGGGGCTTACGACGGACTGACCAATCAGGTCGACTAGAGCAGGCGCCAGATCCCCTGTGTCGCCGCGATCACCGCCAGCACGTAGACGAGGAGGACGAGCGCGTTGCGACGCGGTGCGCCCCGGACTATGCCCGGAAGCAGGTGGCGGCGCGTCGTCGACCGCCGACCCCCTGTCACTGTCCCGTCTCCTTACCATCGGTTACCGGGTCCGTTCCCGACGTAGCACCGGGCGCGTCAGTGTCTGCCGACAGTCCGGACGTCGTGGTGTCGCCACCGGCCGTCTCCACGTTCGGAGACGCGCCGTCTTCGCCACCGTCGCCGTCATTCTCTATGCCATCACCGCTACCGACGTCACTGCCGTCTTCCGTATCCTCGTCGACGTCCCCGGACTCTCCGGTGTCGCCGCCGGTAGTGGCCTGGGTGTCGCCGGTGTCGGTGGCCGACGTTGCTTCTGGCGTCGCTCGGCCCGCAGTCGGGCCATTGTCGGAGGTCGATGGGGAGGTGACGCCTGTCCCCGGTTGCGACACCTGTTTCCCGTCGTCTTCGGGAATCTGTCCGTCCCCGGTCTCGGGATCTGGCGTCGGTGTCGGGGTCGTTTCGCCGGGCGTCTTTGTGGCCGAAGGTGGGTCAGTCCGATTGGGGACGGATGCGCGTCCGTGCGAAGTGGACTCTCCTCCGGTGCTGTTGGCCGGGTTTGGCGTCGAAACGGGCGTCCTCGCCGTCTCGTTGGTTTCGACGAACCGGGCGCCGATCGCATCCTGCTGGTACCACTCGGGGTCGTCCGCGACGCCCTCCGGTGCGACGCTGGCCTCGACATCGATGGCTACGCGCTCCTCGTCTCCGAGGAGTGCCTGCGACGCGGCGTCGACCCCTGCGTACCCGGCGACGGCAGCGAGGAGCAGACAGATGGTCACCACTATCACCGGACTCCGGGTCATCGGTCGGCCCTCCCACTCGTGCCACCGTCGGACCGCGCGAGCCCCGGCGAGGGCTCCGACTCCGCGCGGATCTCGGCACTCTGGGGCCGCCTGGCTGCCAGGCGGAGGCTGACCGTCATGGCGAGGCCGGCGAGGAGCCCGAAGGACCCGCACGTGAGCGCCGCGACCGTGACGGGACTTGGTACCCCGGCACCCGTGAGTTCCGTGTAGAGGTTCCAGGCGGCGTAGCTCACCAGGACCGTGCTGGCGATGGCCGTCAGCAAGAGATCCGGTATCGCCACGCCCGACTGGGGCGAGGCGGGCGTTGAGGGGTCTGCGGCCGGAAGAGCGCCGTCAGCCGGGTCGACGGAGCGAATGGCCGGCGTCGGCCCCGTGGGTTCTGCATCGTCCTCCTCGTCCTCGGCCCGGACCCACGCGTATAGCTCCGTGAGGAGCAGCAGGCCGATGGGGACCAGCACGAGCGAGACGTACCCCAGCGGCGTGTTCACCCAGAGGATGACGTAGCCGATGAGCGGGATCGTCAGCACGACGCGACCGAGGACGGCCTCGGGCGGGACCGAACTCCCGTCGACGTTCTCGTTGGCGTCTCCCTTCGTGACGTACTGGCCGTCGACCACGTCCACCACGCGATGGGTGGTCGGGACCTCGTTTCCGTCGTCGAAGGTGACGACGTCGTCGACGCGGGCGGGTGCACTCGCGTCGACGATGACCGCGTCGCCGGGTGATATCGCCGGCTCCATGCTCCCCGAGAGGATGACGAAGCCGTGGTTGGCGCCGACGACCTGTGGGACGGCGAAGATCACGAACGGGACGACCAGCACGACGAGCGCCAGGAGACCCACGATGGCGAGACCGCGCCGAAGCCCCCCTGTCTGGGGTCGGTCGTCGCTCGATTCACGCGATTCGGTCGTCTGTGGGTTCATTTTCTTCCTCCGGGTCCGTCCCACTGGTCCTCGTCGTTCCGGTCGTCGCCATCATCGTGGTCGTGGTGACTCCTATCTTTCTTGCCGTCAGCGGATGTCCGGGCGAGGTCCGCCGGGCACCCACCATCCCCGAGTGGCGGCACGCACAGGCGAACGAGGAGGTGACTGATGCCGTAGCGCTTGGCGTTCCTGGGGTTCTTCGGTGCGTAGACCAGCCCGCCGCTGGCGCCGTCGAGGAGGCTCGTGTCGAAGCCCCATTCGTCGCCGTTCCGCGCGTACTCATCGCTCGTCGGGCCGCCCTTGACGAGGACCGAACACAGCGGCGGGACCGGCCCATCGTCAGGCGCGACCACTTCGATGGCGACGCCGCTGTCGCCGTCGACGTCGGTCACGTGGATGGCGTAGTCCGCAGAGCCCTCGTCGAAGGCGTAGGTCTGGCCCGCACGAAGCGTGCGCTCGACCTCGACCTTGCCGACGGCCCAGCAGCACTCGCAGGTGTACCCGACCTCGCACTCCTCGGCGATGGTCTCGGCCGGGAACGGCGAGGCGGTCGGGTCGGCGTTGCGACACTGGACGGCTGCAACCACGAGCGGGAGGGTCGTCGTCTCGCTCCCGACGTAGCCACCGAGGTCGTACTCGACCAGGACGAACAGGTCGTCGGTCAGACAGCCGTGCTCGTCGTCGGTCGGGTCGCCGTCGGGGTCGAGCCGGACGCCCATCCGGAGGGCATCGGCGACCTCGCGTAGCGAGCCAGCGGCGATTTCCGCCCCGGCCACGCCGTCCGCGTCGGCGTAGGACAGCCGGACGCGGAGCAGTTCCGCGAGCGACGTCGGCGCCGGACACGTCGTCCGGAGCCAGAGACTGGCTGGGTTGTTGACTGCCTCGCCGTCCTGCGGCAGCGAGAACCGCAGCAGCGTGCTGCCGGTGGCCTCGTCTTCGGTCAGCGGGCCGACGGGGACGTTCAGGCGTGGCCCGTCCACGCGCCCGTCCGGGCCGTCGCGGTCGACGCCGCTCCCGGCGCCCGGACCCGTCAGGAGCCAGTACTCGGCGACGAGGTCGACGACGCCCGTGGTCAGGTCAACCGCCGACCGCCACTCGTCGCCGAGGATCGCGCCGGTGGCTCCCTTGCCGAGGGCCCCGGCACTGCCCGCGACCGCCATCGCCGCGAGGACGCGGCGGCGACTCAGGGTCACGACCCGCCCTCCCTGGTCTGCTCGAACGGGCTGGCCGCGTCGACGGGCACGCCCGCGAAGGTGACGGCGAAGCTGACGCTGTCGCCCTGCGAGCGGTTGGTCGACGTGTCCACCGGGAACTCCCAGGCGAGCGCGACGCAGCGACTCGCGCCCGGCGAGAGTCCGGAGAACACCCGGATTCCGGTTGCGGTACCGACGGGGCTGGACGGTCCGAACGCGTCGCGCACCGACGTGCGCGCCACGATGGGCCCTTCCAGGACCTCGTCGAACTCGGTGCGACCGTTACAGGAGCCGAGTGGCGAGCCGTCACGCCACAGCTCGACGGTCACCTCCTCGTCGAGTTCGCCGTCGCCGTCGGTGGCGTCGCCCTCGCGAATCTCAGGGCCGACGCGGCCGTTCTCCTCGTCGCTCGTCACCGCCGCGTGCAGCCAGACGTCGATCGGTTCGGCCACGACGTCGCCGTCCTCGACCACGTCGAGGCCGACGACGAGCGTCCCCTCGTCGCCCGGGAGGACGTTCCCAACGGCGACGACGGGCCCGGTGCTGTCGGTGACGAAGGTCGCGTCCTGGACGTATTCCGGCAGTGCGTCCGGGTCGAGTGACTCGTCGAGGGTCGCGTTCGCTGTGCCGACCTGGTTCTCCTGGTAGCGGCCGTTGTACCGCTCGTACCAGGCCACCCGGAGCCGTCGGTCGTCGAGGTCCCCGGGCGAGGCGTAGGTGTAGTACGTGTACGCGGGGTGACCGCGAGCGAGGACGCCACCGGCCCCCAGGCCGAGTGCGCCGAGCCCCATCCCCCCGAGTAGTTTTCGTCGTGTAAGTTCCATGTTCGTATCGAATACCGCCGTTTGCTCGCCGCTCCCGACGCGCCTTTCCGGGTTAGGTATGGGTGCCAACCTACCGCCCACCGGACCGGTACGGGGACCGTACGGCCCCCACGCCGGTCGCGTGGCCCACCGGAGTCGCGTCACGTCCCACCCGGGACGGTGTGTGTTCGGCTGCGATTCACCGCGACAGTCGGCGACTCAGGCCGGCGTCTGGCCCGGACCGCTGCCGTCGTTGTTGCGCGCCTGCTCGGTGTAGAAGCCGAGGTCGAAGGACACGCTGTCGCCCTGGACCTCGTTGCCCACGTCGAAGGGCAGTTCCCACGACAGGCCGACGCAGTACATCAGGCCGTTTCCCTCGAAGGGCTCGCGGTCCGAATCGTCGGCCGGGTCCGCATCCTCGTCGAAGAGGGTGACGACGTTGCCGTCGAGCGGGACGCCGTTGCCTGCCGACAGCATCGCGAGGACCTTGTCGAGCGAATCCTGCACGATGACCTTCTCGGCGACGAACTGGCTCGCGAGCACCCCGAAGGTGGTCGGAATCGCCAGCGGGTCGTCCACGTTGTAGAAGTACTGCGGGTCGTTCCCGGTCGAGCCGGCGTCGCCGGCCATCGACTGGAGTACCCCGTCGTTGGCGCTGCCCACGGAGATGGTGTAGACCGCTGTCTCCGGGCCGGGCGAAGCCGCCCGAGCGTCGTCGGCCGCGTCCGTCGGCGACGAGAACTGCGTCGAGCCCGTTCCGTTGAACGACTCGCCGTCCGAGAGGACGACGTTGGTCGCGGGGACGCCCGTTCGCCCGTTGGTGGCCAGTTCGCCCTGGGCGTCGTTCACGCCCTCGCCGATGTAGGTCCCCGTGGCGATGCCGCCGCCGGCGTTCGGGTCCGTGTTGCCGTCGCCGTCGAAGGGCGTCGAGCCGGGCCCGCCGCTCACCACGTTCGCGAGCTTCTGGCGCAGGCCCGACAGCGCGCTGTCGACGGTCCCGAGGTTGGTCGTCAGGGGCTGGAGGATGCCCGTCCGGGGCACCGAGTCGTCGCTGCCCTCGCCGTCGAAGTAGGCGACGCCCACCTGGACGTCGGCGCTCTGACCGGCGAGGTACGCGACGAACTCCCGGGTCGCGAGTTCGACGAGGTCGATTTTCGTCGTTTCCGGGTGAGCCGTCCCGTTCACCGTGATGGACGACTCACTAACGACGCCGCCGTACTGGTCGTACAGCATCGAGCCCGAGAAGTCGAGCGTCAGCATGATGTCCGCCGGCTCGGCCTCGTCGAGGACGTTGTCGCAGTCCGAATCGTACCATAGCGTCGCCTCGATGTTCCGCGCGAGGTCGCCGCCGGGGGTCTCGTCGACCGCGAGTTCGGGGTCGGTGTCTATACCCTCGCTTTCGCCCACGCCATCGGCCTGCATCCAGACGTAGCCGGGGTTGTCACAGAGATGCAGGCTGAAGGTAATCTCGCCCGCGTCCCCGGGTTTGACGTCCCCAAGCTGGACGAGCTGATCCATGGCCTCGCCGCTGGTCGGGTCGACGCCGAACGACGCTTCGTCGATGGGCGGGATGGAATCACAGTCGAGCGTCGCGATGTTCGCCCCGTTGCTGTCCTCGTCGTCGGGGTCCGCGAAGTCGGAGTAGCGGACCTGGCCGGCGTCGTTGTCGGCCGCGATGGACTGCTCCCCGTCCGCGTCGTGGTCGGGGTGGGCGTTGACGAAAGTCGCCTCGCCGTTCATCGTGTAGTGCTGTTGCCAGTCGACCAGCAGGTCGAGTTCGCCGGCGACGAGTTCGTTGTTCTCGAACGTCTCGCGGTCCGAGAAGTACGCGGAGGTGCCGAGGCCGGCGCCCGCGGACGCGAGGCCGACGGCACCGATGCCCGCCAGCAGTTTCCGCCTGCTGAGGTCGGTCAGGTTGGTGGTGTCGTTGGTCATTGTAGTATGTAATCTGCCTGCGCCGCAGTCCGGAAAGACCGCGTCGCCGGGAGGTCGCTTACTGGGCCTCCGCGAACGGCGCGTCGTTATTGCGGCTTTGTTCGGCCTCGACGCCGACGTCGAAGGTGATGGAGTCGGACTGGACCTCGTTGCCGACCTCGAAGGGAAGTTCCCACTCGAAGCCGATGCACTGGGTTGTCTGGCCGGGGTAGGGCTGGACGCCCTCCTCCTGGCGGTCCCCGTCCAGCAGGACGCCGTCGGCGAGTTCGTCGAAGAGGTCCGCCATGCTCCCCTCGAAGATCTTCTGCTCGCCCGCGAGGACGACCTGTGCGATTTCGCTGTAGACGGTGTCCAGGTCCGCCGGGTTGGGTGCGACGAAGGCGTCGTCGGGCGAACTCGCGAGACTCTGAAGGAGGCTCGTGTTCGCGCTGCCCAGCGCGATGGTGAAGATGCGGATACCCGCGGTCTTCGCGGCGTTGGCCGCGCTCGTCGCGGCCGAGGCGCTGGAATTGCCGTCGCTCAGCAGAATCATGACCTTCGAGGCACCGGCGGTGGCGTTCGTGCCGTTGATGAGTTCGTTCTCACCGGCGCTGATGCCGGCCGCGATGGAGGTCTGGCCACCCGCCGTGTAGGCGTTGATGGCGTTCTTGACCGCCTGGTAGTTCACCGTCAGCTCCTGGTCGAGCGACGCAGAGCTGTTGAACGAGATGGCCGCGGCCTCGTCCGGCGAGGAGAGGTTGTCGACGAAGTCCGTCGCCGCGGTCTTCAGCGCAGAGAGCGGCGCGCCGCCCATCGAGCCGGAGACGTCGCTGACGAGCGCGACCTCCAGTTCCTGCTGTTCGCCCGTGCCGGTGGGCTCGTAGACGTTGTCGCAGTCCTCGTCGTACCAGACGCAGACCTCGATGGCGTCGGCCAGTTCGCCGACGCCGTCGGTGTCCACCCCCTCGGCGGCGAGTTCCGGGTCGTTCTGGCCGTTCTCGGCGTTCTCCGTAATCTCGCCGACGAGCTGGAGGAAGGCCGGGTTGGTACAGAGGTGGATGCTGATGGTAACCTCGCCGGAGTCCCCGGGCTTGATGTCCTCGAGGGTGAAGACCGGAATCCCGTCGCCGTTGACGAGGTACTCGTCTGCCTCGGTCGAGCAGAAGTCGAACTCCTCTCCCTGGACCATGTCTTCCCACTCCTGCATGTCGGCTGGGCTCGGCGCCTGGTCGAGCAGGTAGCGTCCGTCGCCGATGTGCTCGGCGTCGGGATACCCCATCGCCTGGATGGCCGCCTCGCGGCCCTCGCCGCCTAGGTAGGTCGCCTTGTAGTCGAGCTTGAGGTCCAGTGTCCCCGCGGTGAGGCTGTTGTTCGTGAACGCTTCGGTGTCGCTGAAGTACGCCGAGGTCCCGAGGCCGGCGCCGACCGAGGCCACGCCGACGGCACCGAGGCCCCCGAGGAGCTTCCGTCGGGTCAGGTTCGGGACGTTATTGTTGCTTGACATTATATTGTAGCTGTGTGTTGGGTAATCAGCGGTCAGTTCGCGCCGGTCTGGTTCCCGTTCGGGACCGTCGTGTTGTGGTCGAAGGGCGAGTCGTTGTTCCGGACCTGTTCGGTCTTGAACACGAGGTCGAAGTTGATGGAGTCGCCCTGGACCTCGTTGCCCACTTCGTAGGGCAGCTCGAGCAGAAGGCAGAACTCGTAGGTGTCTGCGACGTCCTCGTCGTCGCCAGCGGCGTCGCTGCCGATGGCCAGGATGTCGCCGTTGTCGTCCTTGATGACGTACCCGCCGTTGGCGGCGTCGAGGATGTCGTTCGCCTCGCGCGCGTTCGTATAGTGCGTGTCTCCATCGACCACGCCGTCGAGGTCGGGCTGGCCGTAGGGCAGGCCAATGACGTCGCTGGCGTTGTTGAAGACGGGATCGAGCACGTCGAGGTCGGTCTTCGCACCGCCGGAGCTGCCGTCGGTCGGGCCCGTGTAGCTCTGCCAGACGGTGGTCAGCAGGAACTCGCCCAGGTCGGCGTCGTTGTCGGCGTCGCCCTCTGCGTCCTGTTCGGGTTCGGGATTGGCGCCCCCCGCCTCGGTGAAGTTCTCCGTGCAGACCTGCACGTAGCCGGGGTTGGTGCCGACGTCGATCTCGAAGCAGATGATCGCCCAGTCGCCGGGTTTGACGTCGTCGACCTGCAGGCCGACGACCGCGTCTTCGCTGTCGGCGTCCGCCGATAGTTCGAGGGCGCCCTGGTCGACCCAGTAGTCGTTTGCGGCCACGACGGAGGCGGCCACGCTCATGTCCAGGGTCCCCGCTGTGAGGGTGTTGTTCTCGAACGATTCGGTGTCGCTGAAGTACGCGCTGGTGCCGAGTCCCGCGCCCGCGGACGCGAGGCCGATTGCGCCCAGGCCGGCCAGCATCTTGCGTCGCGACAGGTCGTACAGTTGTGAGTTGTCGTCGGTCATTGGTGTATGTCCGTCCCGCACCAGCCACCCCACTGGGGCCGGCACCGGTCGGGTACACTACCCCCCGACGCCTCCGGTATTACCTATGCAGTAGTTCACCCGTTTCGAGGCTCGTATTTGGCGTTTATACGGGTTCGATACCCGATTTTGGCTCGGGAGTACGGCCTCCGGACCGCCCCACTTGCTCCCGGTAGACCCACCGTGCTGGTCGGGTCCGTCCCCCGTACCGCTGGCAAACGACTCGTTCGCAATGCGTACGAAGTTTATACACAATACGTCACCAACCGAGAGGAACTCATGACATTCCTCACGTCAGCGTTCCGGGGTGGCCGACCGTCCGAGTCCGACGTCTTTCACCTCCTGAGCAACGACCGTCGCCGCGAGACGCTCACCGCGCTCTGGCGCCGACCGTCCGAACTGACGCTCCGGGACCTCTCCGAGCAGATTGCCGCCACGGAAGCTGGCGTGTCGCCCGCGCCGCGGCCCGTCCGCGACAGCGTCTACAACGCCCTGCACCAGACGCACCTCCCGACGCTCGACCGCGCGGGGTACGTGGAGTACGACGCCGACCGCAAGGTCGTGCGGCCGAGTCCCGCCTCCCGGAAACTCGGGCGCTACATGGACACCGTCTCGCCCGTGGGTCTCTCCTGGGGCGAGTACTACCGCGGCATCGGCATCACCGGCCTCTGCGGTGTCGTGGGCTCGCTCGCCTCGGTCCCCGGCTTCGCGGCCGTCGATCCGCTCGTCTTCGCGAGCGGGACGCTGGCCCTGTTCGCCACCTCGACGTGCTACCAGCTCGTGAGCGGCCCCCGGAGCCGCCTCGCGGGGCTGCTATCATCGCTACGCTAAAGCGCGCGCTTTCGTCGCGTCGATCCTGGGAGCTGGCCGTTCGGTTCGCGGTCGCCTGACCCTTCGACGATGGCCAGTTCACTCGCCGTCCGAGTGGGCGACTCGCGGATCGATGTCACGAACTCGCATCTATATTACCGTGCTGTGCCTCCGGTGGTGTAGGTGGGTTACATGGCAACGATGCGGTCACAGACCGGGAGTACCGACGGCCGTCTATCGCGGACGCAGCTCTCGACCGACGGCGTGTTCGAGACGCTCTCGAACCGGCGTCGCCGGTACGTTCTCCACTACCTCAAACGGATTGGCGAACCGACGACGGTTCGCGACCTCTCAGAGCAATTGGCAGCCTGGGAGTTCGACCTGGACCGGGCGGACGTGCGTCCGAAGCAACGAAAGCGACTCTACACCGCACTCCACCAGACGCACCTCGCGAAGATGGATCAGCTCGGTGTCGTGAACTACGATCGCAACCGTGGCACCGTCGAGTTGACGGCGTCCATCGAGCAGTTCGACATCTACTTCGACATGGTCGGCCGGGCAGACATCCCCTGGAGTCAGTTCTATCTCGCCCTCGGCGTTCTCTTCACGTCACTGACCTCCCTGGCAGTTCTCGGGATCCGGCCCTTTTCGACGCTGATCAGCCCGACGACCGTCCTGGCCGCTGGTGTCCTCTTCACGGCGGTCGCCCTCTATCACGTCGTTCGCGACCGCCAGCAGGTGCTCGGCTCCGCCGACCGTCCGCCCGAGCCGGCCGGGGTGCCTCCCAACCTCGTGCCTGATTCCGAGGGCGACGACTGACCGGGCCAACTCCGCCCTCGTGTGACGCGCCGCGATTGCGATCACCGCTCCGGTGTCGACAGGGGGTATCTCGGTGACTGAAAAAATCTCGTAAATGCCACAATACAGTGCCGCGTCAGGCCCCGCCCTCGCTGTCGCCGCTCGCGTCCGTGACTGGCTCGCCCTCGGCTGTCGCGTCGCGAACCTCCGCTTCCAGTTCCTCGCGGCCGCGCTTGAACTCGCCCATCGCTTGCCCCGACGAACGCGCGAGTTTCGGAATCTTGTTCGCGCCGAACAGGAGGACGGCGATGCCGAGGATGATGACGAGCTCCATGCCGCCCGGGACTGGGACGAATAGTGGTGTTCCCATGGCTCTTCCACGGGGGGTGGGGGGATGAGTATGACAGCCGTACGTGGCGTTGATTGGGTCGTTATGGGACAGACCAGCGGGTGCCACGGACCCACATGACGTTCCGCCAGCCGACGTGACCGTCTAGATGCGGTATTCAGATAACCTCCTCGCGCACCCGACGGGCACCGGGGCCGCCTGGAACGGTCCTGATGGCCTCGTGACCGTGGAGTTGCTCGCTCTCTCTCGCTGCGGGCTCTTCCAATGGGACCGCATACTCGGTCGTGACGGGGAGCGGCGCCGTCGGCATGGCCGCCCCCGCCACCTATCTGTGCGACGAGCCGGCGACGCTCGCACGCCTCTGCGTGAGCTGCCGTGAGGTCGCTTCGCCACCGTGACGCTCACTCGTCGCTCCGCTCCTCGTTCGGTCAGCGGCGACAGAAGACGCCCGAGGCGGGATTGTGAACCGGAGCCAGACGTGCTCGCTCACTTCGTTCGCTGCGCGCGACTGGCAGGGTTCAAATCCCGCGACTACGATTTCCGACGGCGGTCGCTCGCGACACAGCAAGCTGGTCGCTCCCGGTGCGGCGTCGGAAAATACGCCCGAGGCGGGATTTGAACCCGCGTCACGACCGTGACAGGGTCGTATGATGGGCCACTACACCACCCGGGCTCGCACTCCCACGTACCCAACTTCTGGCCTTAAGGCTTTCCAAAGCAGGGCTGGAGTGTCACCGCCACACAAGCTATTTTACCCCGCACACCGAACCACCGAACACACTCGCCGCCCCGACTCGGCCGATTGGACCGTCCCGGTCCGGGCCGTTCGGGGTCCGATAGCGTTGCTCGACGCGGTTTGGTAAGCGTTAAATGCCTCGCGCCTATACGAGGCTGTAGTATCTTAATCGACCTTCTTCGGCCTGACGCCCCACACCCATGGTAGATGTAAGCCAACACGAACTCGTGCCAGACCACACCGTCCTCGACGGGGAGGACATCGAGACGGTGATGGAGGAGTACAACATCAAGAAGACAGACCTGCCGCGGATCAAGCGGGCCGACCCGGCGCTGCCAGACGAGGCGGCCGTCGGCGACGTCGTTCGAATCGATCGGGACTCCCGAACCACGGACCGAGCCGTCGTCTATCGACTGGTGGTGGAATAATGCACACACAGGACCGACGCACCATCTCACGACAGTACTTCTCGCGGGAACGGCTCGCCGAACACCACTTCCGATCCTTCAACAACTTCCTCGGGCGGGGGATGCAACAGGTCGTCGACGAGAAGGCGACCATCGAGACCGACATCGGGGACAAGGAGGGTCAGGAGCCGGTCTACGTCGAACTCGGCGACGTCCGGATCGTGACCCCCCGCGTCCGCGAGGCCGACGGGTCCGAGGAACTACTCTACCCCCAGGAGGCCCGCCTGCGGAACATCACCTACGCCGCGCCGGTCTTCATGGAGATGGCGATCATCAAGGGCGGCGAGGAAGAGGAAGAGCGGGTCGTCGACCAGACCGAGACCAAGATCGGCCGCATGCCGATCATGGTCGGCTCCGACAAGTGCAACATCGCGGGGTTCACCCGCGAGGAACTGATCGACATCGGCGAGGACCCCGCCGACCCCGGCGGCTACTTCATCGTCAACGGGTCGGAGCGCGTCCTGATGACCAGCGAGGACCTCGCGCCGAACAAGATCCTCGCCGAGACCGACACGAAGTACGGCGACCAGATCGAGGTCGCCAAGACCTTCTCCCAGCGCCGTGGCTACCGCGCCCTGGTGCTGACCGAGCGAACCCGCGACGGACTGCTCGAAGTCTCCTTCCCTTCCGTCTCGGGGAGTATCAACTTCGTCACGCTCGTTCGGGCGCTCGGCCTGGAGTCCGACGAGGAGATCGTCCACCGCGTCTCGGACGACCCCGAGATCGTGAAGTTCATGCTGGAGAACCTGGAGGCCGCCGAGGTCCAGACGACCGAGGAGGCCATCGAGGCGCTGGGCCAGCGCGTCGCCTCCGGCCAGGGCAAGAACTACCAGCTCAAGCGGGCCAACTACGTCATCGACCGGTACCTGCTCCCGCACCTCCACGAGGAGGGCGTCGACGAGGAGGACGTGCGGATCAACAAGGCCTACTACCTCTGCCGGATGGCCGAGGCCTGCTTCGAACTCGCGCTGGAGCGCCGCGAGGCCGACGACAAGGACCACTACGCGAACAAGCGCCTCAAGGTCAGCGGCGACCTGATGAAGGACCTGTTCCGGACGGCGCTGAACAAGCTGGCCCGCGACGTGAAATACCAGCTCGAACGGGCCAACATGCGCAACCGGCAACTGTCCGTCTCCACCGTCGTGCGCTCGGACGTCCTCACCGAGCGGCTCGAACACCCGATTGCGACGGGTAACTGGGTCGGGGGCCGTTCGGGCGTCTCCCAGCTCGTCGACCGGACGGACTACATGGGCGTCCTCTCGCACCTGCGGCGCCTGCGCTCGCCGCTCTCGCGGAGTCAGCCCCACTTCGAGGCGCGGGACCTCCACGCCACCCAGTGGGGTCGGATCTGTCCCTCGGAGACGCCCGAGGGGCCCAACTGTGGCCTGGTGAAGAACTTCGCCCAGGCGATGGAACTCTCACAGAACGTCGAGGAGCCCCAGCGGCTCAAGCAGGAACTGGCCGCGATGGGCGTGCAGGGCATTCCGGGAATCGAGACGGTCGAACAGCAGCCAGCGGACGACTAACACATGAGCCAGGGACGAGACGCCAAAGTATACGTCAACGGGAGTTTGGTTGGGACCCACGCCCAGCCCGAACAGCTAGCCGACCAGATCCGCCAGGCCCGCCGCCGGGGGGACGTCAGCGAGATGGTCAACGTGTCCGTCGACCACCGGACCGACGAGGTCATCGTCAACGCCGACGCCGGCCGGGCCCGGCGCCCGCTGCTCGTCGTCGAGGACGGCGAGCCGCTCATCTCCGACGAGGAGATCAACGGCGTCGGCGAGGGCGACCTGGACTTCCAGGACCTCGTCGAACGCGGCTACGTCGAGTTCATCGACGCCGAGGAGGAGGGCGACATCCTCGTCGCCGTCGACGAGGACGAACTGACCGAGAACCACACGCACCTGGAGATCGACCCGCAGCTGATCTTCGGCATCGGCGCGGGCATGATCCCCTACCCCGAACACAACGCCAGCCCGCGGATCACGATGGGGTCGGGGATGATCAAGCAGTCCCTGGGCCTGCCGAGCGCGAACTACCGGATCCGGCCGGACACGCGCCAGCACCTGCTGCACTACCCGCAGCTCTCGATGGTCAAGACCCAGACCACCGAGCAAATCGGCTACGACGACCGCCCGGCCGCCCAGAACTTCGTCGTCGCCGTGATGAGCTACGAGGGGTTCAACATCGAGGACGCGCTGGTCATGAACGGCGGCTCGGTCGACCGCGCGCTCGCCCGCTCACACTTCTTCCGGACCTACGAGGGCGAGGAACGGCGGTACCCCGGCGGCCAGGAGGACCGCTTCGAGATTCCCGACGAGGACGTGCGCGGCGCCCGCGGCGAGGAGGCCTACACGCACCTCGACGAGGACGGCCTCGTCAATCCCGAGACGACGGTCGACGAGAACGCCGTCCTCCTGGGGAAGACCAGTCCGCCGCGCTTCCTCGAGGAACCGGACGACATGGGCGGCCTGAGCCCGCAGAAGCGCCGCGAGACGAGCGTCACGATGCGATCGGGCGAATCGGGGGTCGTCGACACGGTGACGCTGATGGAGGGCGAGGACGGCTCGAAGCTCTCGAAGGTTTCCGTGCGCGACGAGCGGATCCCCGAACTCGGCGACAAGTTCGCGTCGCGGCACGGCCAGAAGGGCGTCGTCGGCCACATCGCGCCCCAGGAGGACATGCCCTTCACGGAGGAGGGCGTCGTCCCGGACCTGATCCTCAATCCGCACGCGCTGCCCTCGCGGATGACGGTCGGCCACATCCTGGAGATGATCGGCGGCAAGGTCGGCTCCCTGGAGGGCCGCCGCGTCGACGGGACGGCCTTCACCGGCGAGGACGAGGAGGAACTGCGCGACTCCCTCGAGGAACACGGCTTCGACTCCTCGGGCAAGGAGACGATGTACTCCGGGATCACCGGCGAGAAGATCGAGGCCGAAATCTTCGTCGGGACCATCTTCTACCAGAAGCTCTACCACATGGTCTCGAACAAGATCCACGCGCGCTCGCGCGGGCCGGTCCAGGTCCTCACCCGCCAGCCCACCGAGGGGCGGGCGCGTGAGGGTGGCCTCCGGGTCGGCGAGATGGAACGCGACGTCCTCATCGGGCACGGGGCGGCCATGGCGCTCAAGGAGCGCCTGCTCGACGAGTCCGACCGCGAGGAGATCTACGTCTGTGCGGAGTGTGGCATGGCGGCCGTCGAGAACGTCGAGCAACGCCGCGTCTACTGTCCGAACTGCGACGAGGAGACCGACATCCACGAGATCGAGATGTCCTACGCCTTCAAGCTCCTGCTCGACGAGATGAAGGCCCTGGGTATCGCCCCGCGGATCGAACTGGAGGACGCAGTCTAAATGAGCGCACACGGCTCACCCAAGTCGATCGGCCGACTCAGCTTCGGTCTGATGGACCCCGAGGAGTACCGCGAGATGAGCGCCACGAAGGTCATCACGGCCGACACCTACGACGACGACGGCTTCCCCATCGACATGGGGCTGATGGACCCCCGCCTGGGCGTCATCGACCCGGGCCTGGAGTGCAAGACCTGTGGCAAGCACTCCGGCTCGTGTAACGGTCACTTCGGCCACATCGAACTGGCGGCCCCGGTCATCCACGTCGGCTTCTCGAAGCTGATCCGCCGCCTGCTCCGGGGCACCTGCCGTGAGTGCTCGCGGCTCTGCCTGACGGAAGACGAGAAACTCGAGTTCAGCGACCGGCTCGACCGCGCGCGTGACCTCGGCGACGACCTCAACGACGTCACGAAGGCGGCCATCCGCCAGGCGCGCAAGAAGGATCGGTGTCCCCACTGCGGCGAGATCCAGTACGACATCAACCACGAGAAGCCCACGACCTACTACGAGGTCCAGCAGGTCCTCTCGGCGGAGTACTCCCAGCTGATCGTCGCGGCGATGGAGCCCGACGAGGACGACGAGGACAGCGAACGAGTCACGCCCGCCGACCTCGCCGACGAGACGGACATCGCCCCCTCCCGGATCCAGGAGATCATCTCCGGAGAGTTCCGCCCGCGCAAGGACGACCGCAAGGCCATCGAGAAGGCCCTGGACGTCGACCTGACCGAGGAGGACATGAACAAGCTGATGCCCTCGGACATCCGGGACTGGTTCGAGGACATCCCGGACGAGGACATCGAGACCATCGGCATCAACGCCGAGCGCTCCCGGCCGGAGTGGATGATCCTGACGGTTCTCCCGGTCCCGCCGGTCACCGCCCGCCCCTCGATCACGCTCGACAACGGCCAGCGCTCCGAGGACGACCTGACCCACAAGCTGGTCGACATCATCCGGATCAACCAGCGGTTCATGGAGAATCGTGAGGCTGGCGCCCCGCAACTCATCATCGAGGACCTCTGGGAATTGCTCCAGTACCACGTCACCACCTTCATGGACAACGAGATCAGCGGGACGCCGCCGGCCCGGCACCGCTCGGGTCGCCCGCTCAAGACCCTCTCCCAGCGCCTCAAGGGCAAGGAGGGCCGCTTCCGTGGCTCGCTGTCCGGCAAGCGCGTGAACTTCAGCGCCCGGACGGTCATCTCGCCGGACCCGACCCTCTCGCTCAACGAGGTCGGGGTTCCGGACCGGGTGGCGATGGAGATGACCCAGACGATGAACGTCAATGAGCGGAACCTGGATGAGGCCCGGCGCTACGTCGCCAACGGGCCGGAGACCCACCCGGGGGCCAACTACGTCCGCCGCCACGACGGCCGTCGCCTCAAGGTGACGGAGAAGAACTGCGAGGAACTCGCGGAGAAGGTCGAACCGGGCTGGGAGGTCGCCCGCCACCTGATCGACGGCGACATCATCGTCTTCAACCGCCAGCCGTCGCTCCACCGGATGTCGATCATGGCCCACGAGGTCGTGGTCATGCCCTACAAGACCTTCCGGCTGAACACGACGGTCTGTCCGCCGTACAACGCCGACTTCGACGGCGACGAGATGAACATGCACGCCCTCCAGAACGAGGAGGCCCGCGCGGAGGCCCGCGTGCTGATGCGCGTCCAGGAACAGATGCTCTCGCCGCGCTTCGGCGAGAACATCATCGGCGCCATCCAGGACCACGTTACCGCGACGTACCTGCTGACGAACAAGAACCCCCGGTTCAACGAGACGCAGGCGCTCGACCTCCTGCGGGCGACCCGGATCGACGAACTGCCCGAACCCGACGGCGAGGACGACGCTGGTGAGGCCTACTGGACGGGCCGAACCATCTTCTCGGAGCTCCTGCCAGACGGACTGGACCTGGCGTTCACGTCCTCGGCCGGCGACGAGGTCGTCATCGAGGACGGCCAGTTGCTCTCGGGGACGGTCGACGAGGACGCCGTCGGCGCCTTCGGCGGCGAGATCGTCGACACCATCGCGAAGGCCTACTCGAAGACCCGCGCCCGGATCTTCGTCAACGAGGTCTCATCGCTGGCGATCCGGACGATCATGCACTTCGGCTTCTCGATCGGGATCGACGACGAGTCCATCCCGGCGGAGGCCGAGACGCAGATCGACGAGGCCATCGACAACGCCTACGAGCGCGTCCAGGAACTCATCGCGACCTACGAGGCCGGCGACCTGGAGAGCCTGCCCGGCCGGACGGTCGACGAGACCCTGGAGATGAAGATCATGCAGACGCTCGGGAAGGCCCGGGACAGCGCTGGCGACATCGCCGAGGACCACTTCGAGGACACCAACCCGGCGGTCATCATGGCCGATTCCGGGGCGCGTGGGTCGATGCTCAACCTCACCCAGATGGCCGGCTGCGTCGGCCAGCAGGCGGTCCGTGGCGAACGGATCAACCGTGGATACGACGACCGCACCCTCAGCCACTTCGAGGCCGACGACCTCTCGGCAGAGGCCCACGGCTTCGTCGAACACTCCTACCGTGGCGGCCTCGAACCCAAGGAGTTCTTCTTCCACGCGATGGGTGGCCGCGAGGGCCTGGTCGACACGGCGGTCCGGACGTCGAAGTCCGGGTACCTCCAGCGCCGGCTGATAAACGCCCTCTCGGAACTGGAGACCCAGTACGACGGGACCGTCCGGGACACATCGGACACCATCGTCCAGTTCGAGTTCGGCGAGGACGGCACGTCGCCGGTTCAGGTCTCCTCGTCCGTCGAGGAGGACGCCGTCGACGTCGAGGGCATCGCCGACCGCGTCCTCGACGCCGAGTTCGACTCCGAGAGCGAGAAGGACCGCTTCCTCGGCGAGGCCGCGGAGCCGACGAACCTCTCCGAGCACGCCGACGACTGGTGGATGGCCCACAGCGACGACTGACCATGACAGACTACGACGTATCGGCGGACGTGGAAGCCCTCGTGGAGGACACGGAGCTTCCGCGCCGCCTCAAGGACGAGGTGTACAGCACGATCGAGGCCCGGGACGTCTCCCTCGAGGAGGCAGACGAGATCGCCCAGGCCGTCGAGGCGACGTACCTCGACACGCGCGTCGATCCGCTGGACCCCGTCGGCACGGTCAGCGCCCAGTCCATCGGCGAACCGGGGACCCAGATGACGATGAACACCTTCCACTACGCGGGCGTCGCGGAGATCGACGTGACGCAGGGCCTCCCCCGGCTCATCGAGCTCGTGGACGCCCGGAAGGAGCCGGACACGCCGATGATGACGGTCCACCTCGCGGACGAGTACGCGACGGACCGCGAGCGCGCCCACGAGGTCGTCTGGAGCATCGAGGCGACGAAGATCCTCCAGCTCGGGGACGTCTCGACGAACGTCGCGGACATGCTCGTCCAGGTGTCGCTCAACGAAGACACCCTGATGGAGCGCTGGCCCACGGAGGACGACCCTACCGTCGTCGCCGAGGAGATCGCCGAGACCATCGAGTCGAAACTCGGCGTCGAGACCACCCGGCGGGATCTCGTCGTCGAGTTCGGCCCCGAGGAACCGAGCTATCGGGACCTCCTCCAGCTCGTCGAGGAGCTCCGCGAGATCGTCTTCAAGGGCATCGAGGACATCTCTCGCGTCGTCATCCGGAAGGAAGAGACCGACGAGGACGAGGAGTTCGTCCTCTACACGGAGGGCTCTGACTTCGGCTCGGTGCTGGACATCGAGGGCGTCGACGCCTCGCGGACCACCTGCAACAACATCCACGAGATCCACCACAACCTCGGGATCGAGGCCGCCCGCGAGGCCATCATCGAGGAGACGATGAACACGCTCGAAGAGCAGGGCCTCGACGACGTGAACGTCCGCCACCTCATGCTGGTCTCGGACATCATGACCAACGAGGGGACCATCGAGTCCATCGGCCGCCACGGCATCTCCGGGTCCAAGGCATCGGTCCTCGCCCGGGCGGCCTTCGAGGTGACGGTCAATCACCTCCTCGACGCCGCGGTCCACGGCGAGATCGACGACCTCAATGGCGTCACCGAGAACGTCATCGTCGGCAAGCCGATCAAGCTCGGCACGGGTGACGTCGACCTCCGGATGACCGCCGGCGAGCGCCCGCAGGCAGACTGAGATGGGTGTCACGCTCTCGGACGACGCGCGCCGACTCCTCGTTCGCTTCGAGGACGAGACCGACGCCACCGTCCGGGACTGCGTGATCGACGACGAACACGACCGCGTCCTCTTTCTCGTCGCCGCCGGCGACATGCCCGAGGCCATCGGCCCCGACGGCTCGCACGTCCGGCGCGTCGAGGAGGACCTCGGCCGAGACGTCAAACTGGTCGAGGACGCCGACAATCCGGCGGACTTCGTCGCCAACGCCCTCGCACCCGCAGCCGTCTACAACGTCACGATCAGCCGCAACGAGGACCTCGTCGCCTACGTCGAGGTCGCCGAGGAGGACCGCGGCGCGGCCATCGGGACGGACGGGCGCAACATCGACGCGGCGCGATTGCTCGCGGACCGGCACTTCGACGTCGACGCTATCGAGTTGACCTGAGGCGTCGCCCGTCCCCAATCCACTTGTCGTTCGCCTCGCACAACCTCTGCCATGGACGAGTCTGCCCTCCAGCACCGACTCGACGCCGTCGAACGGCGCCAGTCCCTGACCCTCGCACTCCTCGTCGGCCTGTACGTACTCGCGGGTCTCGGCGCCGTCGTCTGGACCGTCCCCGCCGTGACCGCCTGGCACGCCAGCGCCCTTGGGGTCGTTGCGGGGCTGGTCGCGCTCGTCCTCGGGATCGCTCGGCGACGACGGGCGCGATAGCGCGACAGTACGGCGCGGTTACGAACTGAAGACGGTTCCGAACAGCAACGGCGCGGCCAGCAGCGTGAGCGGCACGGCGATCCAGACCTGGCCCGCGGTCACGTCGTACTGTCCGAGCGTCACGGAGACGGGCGTCCCCTCCAGGTGGCCGACGAGGAACTCGAAGCCGACGGTGAGGACGGTCCAGCCGACGCCGACGAGGAGGAGTTCGGTTCGGGTGTAGGTCGTGGCGGTGAGCGCGAAGTATGTGCCCGAGACTGCGAGGATGAGACAGACGAGGACGGCCGTGCTCAGGACGTGGCCCCGGTACTCGCCGATTCGTGGGACGATGACCGTCTCGCGGACGATTCCGTTGCCGACGGCGAGGATCGCCATGACCAGCCAGAGTGCGAGGGGTGCGAGGAAGGCGGCTGGGCGGACGGCAAGTGACGTGAGGGCTGCGGACATGGTGTCGTGTTCGGTGCGGTGTTTCGAAAACCTAGCGACGGATCGGTTCGTGGCGTCGTTTACGGCCCTCATTTGGTAGATGTCGGTAGAACGTCCTCGGACCGCTCGCTAAGGTCCGTCTGAGTTGTCTTCGCATCCACCTACGCTCGAAAGCCCTCGGCCCGCTCGCGGTCGCTACGGAGCATATCCTCACTTCGTTCGGATAGTAGCTCCGTAGCGACTCTCTTCGCTTCGCTCAGCGCGACCGCGCCTCGCCCTTTCAGTCCACCAGGAACCACCGCCACCGCACCCCCACCGCGACTGCACCGCAACCGCGCCACACGCCTCCCCAGCCGATTCGCTCACTCCGTTCGCTCATCCCTCGCGCTGAGGCCTCGACGCCTCGCTTGCTCGCGGGTCGCTTCGCTCCCCGCTCGCTTGGGCCGAGACTCTTCCTTCGTCCTCTCACGGGCCGCGGAGCGGCCCGTTCGAGTGGTATGAGGGACCGAAGGTCCCTCACTAGTCGAGTCTCGCTCTCGCTCTGCGTCTCGGCCGACCGCGCCGTCACTCTCCTTCGAGGTGCAAGAGCAGTCTGCCATCCCACGCCCTGGTGGACTGAAAGGGCGAGGCCTGCTCGCGTTTCCCGTGGTCGCTGAGCAGGCCGAGGGCTTTCTGCCGTTCTCGGTTTCGCCAGTTCACGATGCGAATCCCGTGACAGTGCGCGACACCGCCACACACGAACGCGAACGACGGCCCGGGAAAAGGGAGCCTTAAGTACCTCCATCGGATACCTGTGCGTACCATGGCGAACGGCAAGTACGCCGCGCGCAAGCTCAAGAAGGACCGCCAGAACCACCGGTGGTCCGACTCTGACTACGCGCGCCGCGAGCGGGGCCTCGGCTCGAAGTCCGACCCCCTCGAGGGCGCGCCGCAGGGGCGCGGCATCGTACTGGAGAAGGTCGGCATCGAAGCGAAACAGCCCAACTCTGCGATCCGGAAGTGCGTCCGGGTCCAGCTCATCAAGAACGGCAAGCAGGTCACCGCGTTCTGTCCCGGCGACGGCGCTATCTCCTTCATCGACGAGCACGACGAGGTCACCATCGCCGGCATCGGCGGGGCCAAGGGTCGTGCGATGGGCGACCTCTCGGGCGTGAACTACAAGGTCGAGAAAGTCAACGGCGTCTCGCTGATCGAACTGGTTCGCGGGAACGCCGAGAAGCCGGTGCGCTAACATGAGTGCAGACGACGCCGAGGCCGAGGCAGACGCCGAACCGGAGCCCGAAGCGGTCTCGACAGCACTCCTGTTCGAGCGTTGGTCGGTCGCGGACATCGAGTTCAGCGACCCCTCGACCGAGCGGTACATCACGGTCACGCCCATCGCCCACACGATGGGGCGCCACGCCGACAAGCAGTTCAAGAAAAGCGAGATCTCCATCGTCGAGCGGCTGATCAACCGGCTGATGCAGACCGAGGAGAACACGGGCAAAAAGCAGCTGACGATGAACATCGTCCGCGAGGCCTTCGAGCTGATCCACGAGCGCACCGACGAGAACCCGATCCAGGTCCTCGTCGAGGCCGTCGAGAACAGCGCCCCGCGCGAGGAGACGGTCCGCCTGAAGTACGGCGGCATCTCCGTCCCGAAGGCCGTCGACATCTCGCCCCAGCGCCGGGTCGACCAGGCGCTAATGTTCCTCGCCCAGGGCGTCCAGAACACCACCTACAAGTCCGAGACGTCGGCCGCCGAGGCACTCGCCAGCCAGCTGACCGGCGCCGCCGACAACGACGTCGGCACCTACGCTGTCAACCAGAAAGAAGAGAAAGAGCGCGTCGCGGCCGCCGCGCGGTAACCCCGTCTCCGATTTCTGTCTCACTCTCTCCGTCCGGTTCCGACCGAGCAGCGACGGCCCTGGCTCGCCCGCGTGTCCGGGCCAGGCTCCCACCGTAAACCACAATTTTGATCCTGGTTGACGGAGAGCGCTGCGTATGTCCAGCCACGAGGACGTCGAACTCGTTCCGGACGTCACCGTCGAACACCTCGCGCGGGCGGTCCTCTTCGCGGCGCTGACGGCCGTCCTCGCCCAGGCGTCGATCCAGTTGCCGGGCGGAATTCCCTTCTCCTTCCAGCCCTTCGGCGTCTTCCTCGCCGCCCTCGTCCTCGGCCCCCTCTGGGGCGGATTCTCGCTCGCCCTCTACGTCCTCGCCGGCGTCGCTGGCGCGCCGATCTTTTCGAACGGTGCCGCGGGCCTCGGTGTCGTCGCCGGGCCAACCGGCGGCTTCCTCGTTGGCTTCCTCCTCGCGGCCCTCGCCATCGGCGCGGTCGCTCACCGGCGCGTCGAGCCACGTCCCGTCGCAACCCTGTCGACTCCCGTCGCGCTCGTGGCGCTCCTGGTCGGGATGGCCATCATGTACGCCATCGGGATCCCCTGGTTCGCGTCAGTCCAGGGCTGGTCGCTGCCACGGGCCGCGACCTTTCTCGCCCCGTTCGCTCTGGGCGACCTCATCAAGGTCGCCATCACCGTGGGGATCGTTCGCGTCGGCGGCGAGGCGATCGATCGGGCATGATCGAGATCCGGGACCTCGTCCACCGGTACGACGGCGAGGCGGCCGTCGACGGCGTCACGCTGACAGTCGACGCCGGCGAGTGGGTGCTCCTCGCCGGCCCCAACGGCAGCGGCAAGACGACGCTCGTCCGGCACTGCAACGGCCTGCTGGCTCCCGACGCGGGGACGGTCCGGGTCGACGGCGTCGACCCCTCCGAGAATCCGGTCGTCGCCCGGACGACGGTCGGGATGGTCTTCCAGTCCCCGCGCGACCAGTTCGTCGCGGCGACTGTCGGCGCGGACGTCGCCTTCGGCCCCGAGAACCTCGGGCTCCCTCGCGACGAGATCGATCGTCGCGTCGCCGACGCCCTCGCTGCCGTGGACCTGGCGGACCGGGGGGACGAGCGCATCGACGCGCTCTCGGGCGGCGAGCAGGCCCGCGTGGCGGTCGCCGGCGCGCTCGCGATGGACCCGGACTACCTCGTGCTCGACGAACCCTTCGCCGGACTCGACTGGGCGGCGCGGCGCTCGCTGCTCGCCCACCTCGACGACCTCCACGCCGCGGGGACGGCGATCGTGCTCGTGACCCACGACGTCCGTGACGTCCACGAGCGAGCCGACCGGATCGTCGGGCTGGAGGACGGCCGGGTCGCCGTCGAGGGGCCACCCGACGACGCGCTGGCCGACCTCGCCGCCATCGACGTCAGGGTTCCGGGATGATCGCCTACGCGCCCGGCGAGACGGTCGCCCACCGGCTCGACCCGCGGAGCAAGGTGGCCTTCCAGTTCGGCCTGGCCATCTTCGCCGTCGCGCACGCGACGCCGCGGGGCCTGGTCGGGAGTTTCGCGCTGGCGCTCCTGGCGCTGGCCGCGGCCCGGCTCTCGCCGCTGGCCGCACTCCGGGCCTACTGGGTCGTCCTCGCCGTCCTGGCGCTCGGTCCGCTCGTCGCCGGTCTCGCGCTCGGCCCACCCTGGTTCCGCGCCGATCCGGCGCTCGCCTCGCTCGCGTCCGTGCTGCGGATCGTCCCGATTCTGCTCGTGAGCGCGGCCTTCGTCCACACGACGCCGGTCCGGGACGTCCGGGCGGCGATCCAGTGGGCCGTGCCGGGGCGAACTGGTCGACTGCTTGGGGTCGGCGTCGGCATGACCATCCGATTCGTCCCGGTGGTGCGCGGCGACGTGGCCGCCTCGCGCGAGGCGATCCGGGCGCGGGGCGGCGACGTGCGGCCGTTCTACGAGCGGGCGGGCCGGATCGCACTGGGCTCGGTCCGGCGAGCGCTCCGGCGTGCGGACGCCCTGTCCGTGGCACTGCGAGCGCGCGCCTTCGCCTACAACCCGACGCTGCCAGCACTCCGATTTCGCCCGTTCGACGTGGTAGTCGTCCTCGGCGCGCTGGTGCTCGCGGTCTCGCCGCTGCTCCCCGGGCTGTCACCCTAGGGAGTGCCCGACGCGAGGGCCCGGTTTTACGGTCGCGTGCGGAGACCCCTCCGTATGGACGGTCCGGGCTGGCACGCGCTTTCTGCGAAGGCAGTGTACGACCGCCTCGATGCCGACCCGGACGGCCTGTCGGCCGACGAGGCGGCGGATCGCCTGGACCGTCACGGGCCGAACGAACTCTCCCAGGGGGAACTGACCAGCCCCTGGCGGATCCTCCTCCACCAGTTCACCAGCCCGCTCATCTACGTCCTCCTCGTGGCCTTCGTGGTCACGATCGGCATCGACCACTACGCCGACGCCATCGTCATCGCCGTCGTCCTCGTCCTCAACGCGGTCGTCGGGTTCGTCCAGGAGTACCGCGCGGAGAACGCGATGGCCGCACTCCGGAGCCTCGTTTCCCCGACGGCACGCGTCCGGCGCGACGGCGAGGTCCAGACGGTGCCGAGTGCCGACCTCGTCCCCGGCGACGAGGTCCGCCTGCAATCCGGGGACGTCGTTCCCGCCGACGTCCGCCTGCGCGAGACGACCGACCTCCAGGTCGACACGTCGATACTGACCGGCGAGTCCCTCCCGGCCGCACGGGAGCCCGGCGTCGAGGATCCCGACACGCCACTCGCGGACCGCACGAACCTCGTCTACATGGGAACCTCGGTCGTCAGCGGGCGCGGGACCGGCGTCGTGGTTGCGACGGGCGAGGACACGGAGATGGGCCACATCGCCCGGGAGGTCCGCGGAACCGCGCGGGCTGCGACGCCGCTCCAGGAGCGGATGCACCGCTTCGGGACGCGAATCAGCGTCGCCATCCTCGGGGTGGCGGCAGTCATCTTCGCGGTCGGACTCTGGCAGGGGATTCCCGTCGCGGACGTCTTCCTGCTCGCCGTCGCGACGGCCGTCTCGGCCATCCCCGAGGGCCTGCCGGTGGTGATGACCGTCGCGCTGGCCGTCAGCGTCCGCCGGATGGCCCGTCGCCACGCCATCGTCCGCCGCCTGCCCGCCGTCGAGACGCTCGGCTCCTGCAGCGTGATCGTCTCCGACAAGACCGGAACCATCACCGAGAACCGCATGACGGTCCAGCGCCTCTGGACCGTCGACGGACCGGTCGCGGTCGGCGGTGACCCGGACGCCGCGGCCGGGGAGTTCCGGCGAAACGGGGACCCGATGGCGCCCGGCGCGGACCAGGCTGTCATGGAGACGCTCCGGGCCGCGACGCTGGCCAACGAGGCGTCGGTCCAGGTCGTCGACGAGGGCCGGCTTGAGGGCGAGGGCGACCCGACCGAGACGGCGCTCCTCGTCGCCGCCCGGAAAGCCGGCCTCGATCGCAGCGCCCTGCTCGAGGACGCCCCCCAGGTCGGGTACGTCCCCTTCGAGTCCGAGCGACAGTACGCAGCCTCGGTCCATCGGACGGGTGGCAACCCCGGAGGGCCGGGCGAGAGTGCCGACACCGTCACCTACGTCAAGGGCGCGCCGGAGCGGATCGTGGACATGTGCGAGACCGTCGCGACCGACGACGGCACGGCGCGGCTGGACCGCGAGGCACTCACCGCCGCCGCCGACGACATGGCCGCGGACGGCCTCCGGGTCATCGCGATGGCCCGCGGCGGGGGCGACCTGACGGACGACGATCCGCCGTCCGGTCTGACGTTCCTCGGGTTCGCGGGCATGCTCGACCCGCCCCGCGAGGCGGTCCCGGACGCCATCGCGGCCTGCCGGCGCGCGGGCGTCCGCGTCCTGATGGTGACGGGCGACCACGCGGAGACGGCCCGTGCCATCGCCGACCGCGTCGGGATCGACGCCGAGCACGTCCTGACCGGGACGGAGGTGGCCGCCCTCTCGGACGCGGAACTCACCGAACGCCTCCGCGACACCTCGGTCTTCGCCCGCATCGCGCCCACGCAGAAACACCGCATCGTCACCCTGCTCCAGGCAGACGGCGAGGTGGTCGCGGTGACGGGTGACGGCGTCAACGACGCGCCGGCGCTAAAGGCCGCCCACATCGGCGCGGCCATGGGCATCACCGGGACCGACGTCGCCAAGGAGGCCAGCGAGATGGTCCTCACCGACGACAACTTCGCGACGATCTACGCCGCCATCGAGGAGGGTCGGACGGTCTTCGCCAACATCCGCAAGGCGACAAGTTTCCTCCTGACTACGGGCGTCGCCCTCGTCCTGGCCATCCTCGCCGCGTTCGCCCTCGCCGTCGCGGGCCTTCTCCCGCCCATCGCGGTCGCGGGCGTCCCCGTCCTGCTCCTGCCCGCGCAGGCGCTCTGGCTCAACGTGGTCAACAACGGCATCCAGGACGTCGCACTGGCCTTCGAGCCCGGTGAGCGCGAGCAGTACGAGCGCCCGCCCCATTCCCCCGACGCGGGCCTGCTCTCCCGCGACCTCACCGAACGGACGCTGCTCGTTGGGCTCGTCCTCGCGGTCCTGGCCGTCGCGGTCTTCTGGTGGCGCCTGGCCGAGGGCGCCACCGAGGCCGCCGCCCAGACCGCCGCCCTCACCACGATGGTCGTCTCGAACGCCCTCTTCCTGGGGAGCGTCCGCTCGCAACACCGGTCGGTCCTCGGCAAGAGCCCGCTCTCGAACCCCGTCCTGCTGGTGGGCACGCTCGCGGCGATGGTCGTCCACCTGGTCGCCATCTACGCCCCGCCGACGCAGTTCCTGCTCGGTCTCGAACCCATCGCCCCCGCCGCCTGGCTCCTGATCCTCGCCGTCTCGCCGGTCGCGCTCGTCGTCGCGGAACTCCACAAGCACTGGCGGCGCTGACGTGCGAGAGCGGTCCCGATCGAGGGCGCACCGACCGCCGGCGTCAGTCCGCGGCCGCTGGCCCGTCGCTCCCCCCGCCGGCGTAGTCACGCGTCACGTCGACGAGGGCCTTCCGGTACTCGCTCTCGTCCGGGTTCTGGGAGAGGTCCCGGAAGCGCTCCCGGAAGGTCTCGAAGGCGACGTCGGGTGCGTCCGCCGCGGCCGCGTGCGCGAGGTCGTAGAGGCGGTGGTCCGCGTCCACGAGGTCGTGGCGCTCGACGAGGCCGAGCGCGAAGGCCGCGTTGACCGCCGTGATGTCGGGGTCGGAGGCGGGCGTCAGGCGATGCCACCGGGACGGGTCCACGCTCTCCTGTGGGCGGTCTGCGACGGCGGTCGCGAGGCTGGCCTCGAGGAAAGCCACCAGCTTGTCGGCCGGGGCGACGTCCAGCCAGACGTCGTCGGCGTAGATGTCCTTCATGTGGTTGGCGATCTGGTGGACGTGGGTGAGTTTTCGGCGCTCGACGCTGTGGCCCGCGAGCGCCAGGAAGATGGCCTCCTGCGTGTCCTGGGTGTGGGAGGGGTGCTCGCGCTCGTGGTGGTGCATGTGGGCGTACTCGTGGAGCGCGAGTTCGCGGGCCATCGCCGACGTGGCGGCCTTCCGGGAGATCGTCAGGTGGTGGCCGTCGGCGTCGTGGCCGACGCGGGTCCGCTCGTCGGGGTCCTCGCGGATGCGGACGGTGACCGGCCGCTCGACGGCGAGTTCCGTCTCGAAGAGGTCACGGGCCCCGAGAAACGGCTCGGCCGGGCCCGGCCCCTGGACGCGGACGTCCATGTGGTCGTGTGTGGGTGATTGTGGCGTATTACTCTTGCGTCCGTGCCACCCCCGTCAGCGCGGCAGGCGGAGCCGGACTTCGTTGCCGCCGCCGTCCCGATTGCCGAAGGACACCGTCCCGCCGAACTGCTCGACGGTCCACCGTACCAGCCAGAGGCCGAGGCCGGTGCCGTGCTGCATGGAGGTGATCTCGGCCTCGCCGCTGACGACGAGCCGGTCGGCCTCGGGGATGCGTGGGCCGTCGTCCGCGACGACGACGTCGGTCCAGCCCGACTCGGGTGCGGGACCGACCTCGACCCAGACGCGCGGGTCCGGATCGGGATTGTGGACGATGGCGTTGGTCAGGAGTTCCTCGACGGCGAGCGCGAGCCGCTCGGTAGCGGTCGCCGGCGCCGTCTCCACCGACTCGACGGATACGGTGGCCGCCGGGTACTCGGCCCGGGCCTGTTCGACGGCGTCGGCCGCCAGCGACGCGCAATCCACCCGGGCGTCCTCCGGGACGGGCGCGTCGAGTGTACGCTGGATCTCGTGGGCCTCCTCGGCCAGCGTTTCGAGGTCCCGGGCGCTCTCCCGGGCGCGTCTCGCGAGCTCGCCCGGCGTCGAACCCCCGGTCGCCGCCCCCTCCCCCTCGACCGTCGCGACGAGCTGGTCGAGGCTGCCGACGAGGACCCCGAGCGTGTTTCGGAGGTTGTGTCTGAGTAGCCGGTGGAGGACTTCGATCCGGCTCTGGTTGCGGCGGTCCTCCGTGAGGTCGGTGTAGACCGCGAAGCCACAGCGCCGGCCGTCTGCCGTCTCGTAGGGAATCCCCCGGTACAGGAATTCGCGGAGGCCGGAGGCGGTCGAGCGGCGCACGTGGCGGTAGTTGATCTCGCCCGACCCGGTCCGGTCGTCGAGTCGATTGGCCTCCGCTTCCAGCCACGGGGGGACGATATAGTCGTTCAGGGAGGCGCCGACGACGTCGTCCGCGTCGTAGCCGAAGATGGCTTCGAACGCCGGGTTCACGTCGCGTATCACCGGATCGCCGTCGTTCATCTCGAACTCCACCAGGGCGTCCTGGATGTGTTCGACGAGGTGTCGGTATCGCTCCGGGTCGCCCCTGGACGGCGGATGGCCCTCCACCGTTCCGCCTTCCGGATCGGTAGCGCTCCCGACTGACTCGTCAGACTTCCGTTCCATCGATCTCGATCCACCATCCAGGTAGACGAAACTTAACGTTTTCGACAGAATTGGTAGAATCAGTGGGGTATTGGCGCCTTTAGGCCGGATAGTAGTGCAACATTTGCAATAAATGCACCAGCTCGTTTCTCCCTGGCAGACCGCCAGGCAACTGCCTGCGACTCCCGGACAGATTCGCCGCTTCCGTCACGGATCGTTTGCCGAACTCGCGGGCCGAACGGCCGGATTCGCCCACCGGGAAACACTACCCTTTTGACCCTCCTTCCGGTACCGCAGGTAAGAATGGGCCGACGCAAGAAGATCGTCCAGGAGTGCGAGGCGTTGATGGACCGGCCGGAACACATCCGGAACATCGCCATCGCCGCGCACGTCGACCACGGCAAGACCACGCTGACAGACAACCTCCTCGCGGGCGCGGGCATGATCTCCGACGAGACTGCCGGCGAGCAACTCGCGATGGACACCGAGGAGGACGAGCAGGAGCGCGGCATCACCATCGACGCCGCGAACGTCTCGATGACCCACGAGTACGAGGGGCAGAACCACCTCATCAACCTCATCGACACGCCGGGCCACGTCGACTTTGGCGGCGACGTGACGCGGGCGATGCGCGCCGTCGACGGCGCGCTCGTGGTCGTCGACGCCGTCGAGGGCGCGATGCCCCAGACCGAGACTGTCCTCCGGCAGGCCCTCCGCGAGGGCGTCAAGCCGACGCTGTTCATCAACAAGGTCGATCGCCTGATCTCGGAACTCCAGGAGGGGCCCGAGGAGATGCAGGAGCGCCTGCTCGCGGTGATCCGCGACGTCAACGAACTCATCCGCGGGATGACCGAGGAGATGGACGACATCGACGAGGACTGGACCGTCGGCGTCGAGGACGGCACCGTCGGTTTCGGGTCGGCGCTGTACAAGTGGGGCGTCTCGATGCCCTCGATGCAGCGCACCGGGATGGACTTCGGGGACATCATCGACCTCGAGCGCGCGGACAAGCGCCAGGAACTCCACGAGCGCACGCCCCTCTCGGACGTCGTGCTCGACATGGTCTGTGAGCACTTCCCGAACCCCATCGACGCCCAGCCCCGCCGTATCCCGCGGATCTGGCGTGGCGACGCCGACTCAGAGATCGCCGGGACGATGGAGATGGTCGACGAGGACGGCGAGGTCGTCCTGATGGTCACCGACATCGGGATCGACCCCCACGCTGGCGAGATCGCCGCGGGCCGCGTCTTCTCCGGCACGATCGAGAAGGGCCAGGAGCTGTACGTCTCCGGGACTGCGGGCAAGAACCGCGTCCAGAGCGTCGGTATCTACATGGGCGGCGAGCGCGAGGAGGTCGAGCACGTCCCCGCCGGGAACATCGCCGCCGTCACGGGTCTGAAGGACGCCATCGCCGGTTCGACCGTCTCCTCGGTCGAGATGACGCCCTTCGAGTCCATCGAGCACATCTCGGAGCCGGTCATCACGAAGTCCGTCGAGGCCCAGAACATGGACGACCTGCCGAAACTCATCGAGACGCTTCAGCAGGTCGCCAAGGAGGACCCAACGATCCAGATCGAGATCAACGAGGACACCGGCGAGCACCTCATCTCCGGCCAGGGCGAACTCCACCTCGAGGTCATCGGCCAGCGCATCGAGCGCAACCAGGGTATCCCGATCAACACCGGCGAACCGATCGTCGTCTACCGCGAGGCCCCCCAGGAGCCGTCCCGCGAAGTCGAGGGTATCTCCCCGAACCGCCACAACCGCTTCTACATCAGCGTCGAGCCCCTGACCGAGGAACTCGTCGAGACGCTGAAGATGGGCGAGGCGACGATGGACATGCCCGAACTGGAGCGCCGTGAGGCACTCCAGGACGCCGGCCTCGACAAGGACACGTCCCAGGAGGTCGAGCACATCTACGGGACGAACATCATCATCGACGACACGAAGGGGATCCAGCACCTCAACGAGACGATGGAACTCGTCATCGAGGGCTTCGAGGAGGCGCTGGAGGACGGGCCGCTGGCCGCAGAGCCGGTCCAGGGGTCGCTCATCCGCCTCCACGACGCCCGCCTCCACGAGGACGCCATCCACCGCGGTCCGGCACAGGTCATCCCCGCGGTCCGCCGCGCGCTCCACAACGCGCTGATCGACGCCGAGATACGCCTGCTCGAGCCGATCCAGGAGGTCCGCATCGACGTCCCCAACGAGCACATGGGCGCCGCCTCCGGCGAGGTCCAGGGCCGTCGTGGCCGCGTCGACGACATGTACCAGGAGGGTGACCTCATGGTCGTCGAGGGCGTCGCACCCGTCGAGGAGATGATCGGCTTCTCCAGCGACATCCGCTCCGCGACCGAGGGCCGTGCCTCCTGGAACACCGAGAACGCGGGCTTCCAGGTCATGGCCGACAACCTCCAGCCCGAGACGATCGAGGAGATCCGCGAGCGCAAGGGCATGAAGCTCGAACTGCCCGACGCCGTGGACTACTTCTAAGCGCCTGTTTTCTCCGTCCGGTGAGGCAGTCGCCTCCGGGGCTGGTGGGACCGCTCTCTACTACCCGATAGCACCGCCGCCCGTTCGCACGGGATGACGGAGTCCACGGCAGATGCGCCGCTGTCCGTGACTGGAACGGCCGGGCGAACGCTTATGCCGCTGGCATGTGCGGAACGTAACATGTCGAGTGAAAGTGACGACGGACGGGTTCGGACCGACGGCGGCTACGGGCCGGGCGGCCTCGGCCGGTGGGTTGCACTGGGCGTGGCGATCTACCTCGTCTTCGGCCTCGGGAGCGCCATCACGATGTACCTGCTCGGGCTGTTCGGCGGGGGCAGCGGGCTGGGCGGGTTCGGCATGCTGATGGGCGGTGGCGCGGGCGGGTCGGGGCTGTTGGGGTCGCTGCTCGTCGGTGTCGGCCTCGTGGTCTTTCTCGGGCCGGCCGTCGCGCTGGGGCTTGGCCTGCTGGTCGGCCGGAGCGTCGGCGGTGGCGAGTCGGCGCCGATTGCCGGGGCCGTCAGTGCGGGTGCCGGCGCCTTGATCGCCACCGTCGTCCTGTTCGTGCTCGCGATACTCCTGGCACAGACGGGCGGACCCGGTGGCGGACTCGGTGACCTCGGTGCGATCCTCGGGGCGCTGGTCGGACTGACGCTCGGCGTCGCGGTGACGGGCGCTGCGGCGGCCAGCGTCGGTGCACGGTCTGTCACCTGGTGATCCGGCTTCGGGCGTGTGGCGTGCTGGCGGCCGGCCGAGGGCTCTCCAAAACGACTGCATTCTTATACCCGCCCGCCCGTCAGATGAGGCAACGATGCTCCGACCGGCAGGAATGGCGCTTGGAGGTGACGTGCGGTGAGCGACTCGCGCGACGAACTCCAGGCGTACACAGTCCGGCTGGAGCTCGTCGACCGCCCCGGTGAACTCCTGCGGGCGCTCGAACCCATCGCCGACAACGGCGGGAACCTCCTCTCGATCTTCCACGAACGTGGCAACCTCACCCCTCGCGGCCACATCCCGGTAGAGGTCGACCTGGAGGCGGCACCCGATCGCTTCGAGGGGATCGTCGACGCCCTCCGGGCGGAGGGCATCAACGTCATCCAGGCCGGGGCGGAGGTCTACGCCGAGGAGGTCACCGTCCTCCTCATCGGCCACCTCGTTCGGACGGACCTCTCTGACACCCTCGACCGGATCGAGGACTCGACCGACTCCTCCGTGGAGGACTTCGCGCTCTCGGCCCCGGAGAACACCGACGGGAAGTCAAGCGCTCGGCTGCGACTCGCCACCCAGTCGGGCGAGACCGACGCCGCCCTCGCGACCATCCGGTCGATTGCCGCGGAGAAGGACTTTCGCGTCGTCGAGCCCCTGACGGCAGGTGGTGGCGCGTGAGACTGGCCGTGGTCGGGGCCGGGGCCGTCGGCTCGTCGGTCGCAGAGCTCGCCGGCGAGTACGGACACACCGTCACTGCCCTGGCGGACTCGCAAAGCGCCGCGGTCGACCCGGACGGGATCGACGTGCAGGCTGCCCTCGACCGCAAGAGTGCCGAGGGCGTGGTCGGAGACGGGGACGTCGCTGATGCCCTCGACGGCAGTTACGACATCCTCGTCGAGGCCACGCCGACCACGCTCGGCGACGCTCAGCCCGGTTTCGGGCACGTCGAGACCGCCCTGGCGCGCGACCGCCACGTCGTGCTCGCGAACAAGGGGCCCGTGGCCGAACGCTACGGCGACCTTCGCGATCTCGAGAGCGCGAGCGCGGGCGCGGTCCGGTTCGAGGCGACCGTCGGCGGGGCGATTCCGGTGCTCTCGACGGTCGAGGACTTCGGCCCGTCGCACATCTCGGCCGCCCGGGGCGTCCTCAATGGGACGGCGAACTTCATCCTCTCGCGGATGGCTGCCGAGGGGCTGGGCTACGAACACGTCCTCGCGGAGGCCCAGGACCTCGGCGTGGCCGAAGCCGACCCGAGCTTCGACGTCGAGGGGACGGACGCGGCCCTGAAGTGCGTCATCCTGGCGAACGTCCTCGCCGAGGACCGCGAGTACACGCTGGCCGACGCGACGGTCGAGGGAATCAGCGACCTTCCGGGTTCGGCCCTCGAACTGGCGAACGAGGACGGGCGGACCATCCGGCTGATCGGCGAGGTGTCGAACGGGGAGGTTCGGGTCGGGCCCCGACTCGTGCCCGAACACGCCGCGCTCGCGGTGACCGGGACCCGCAACATCGTCCAACTAGAAACCACCCACGCCGGTCAGCTCAACGTCTCCGGTCGGGGTGCGGGCGGCCCGGAGACCGCGACGGCCGTACTGGCAGACGTGGACAGGCTCCCTCGGCGCACCTAGCGGCCGTACACCTCCGACGCTCGCCTCGGGACTTCGCATTGAGATAGGCTGCGAATTCGGTTTCGGGGCGAACGCAACATCTGGGGGATTTATTGTCACTCCACAGAAACGACGAGCATGAATTGCCGCAGTGGGGCGTTACATACACCACCTGGGACGAAACGGTGGTCGCAACGAGGTAGATGCCCGTGAGTGGGGCCGGCAGACGTCCAGCGACGTGGTGGACCCTCGGCGTCGTCGCCGCGGTCGCGCTGACGTGTTCGACCGGCGGCGCCGTGGCAACACTTCCGGCCGGGGGGCCGGCAGCGGTCGCCAGTTGTACCGTCAGTCCATCGACGGTCGAGGGTGGCGACGCGGTCACTCTCGACGCCAGCGCATCACAGGACGCGTCCATCGTCGAGTTCGACGTCGAGGGCGACGGGACGTACGATCGGCAGGACTCCACGGACTTCGTCCTCACCGTCTCCTACAGCAGCGCTGGGACGTACCAACCGACCGTCCGCGCCAGGAACGGGTCGACCGACACCTCCGGCTGTGGAACCGTCACCGTCGAAGCGAACGACCCGCCGGACGCCGCGCTGACGGTCGATCCCGACCCTGTCGAACCCGGTCAGTCGGTGACACTCGACGCCTCGGAGTCGAGCGACCCCGACGGGTCCATCGTGGAGTATCGCTGGGACCTCGACGGCGACGGGACCGTCGACACGACCACGGGCTCCCCGACCACCTCGACGTCGTTCAGCCAGGCGGGTGACCACGACGTGGCCGTGACCGTCGTCGACGGGGAGGGGGCGACGGACGCGGGGACGACTACCGTCACCGTCCGGGCGAACCGGCCCCCGTCCGCGGCCCTGACTGGCTCGCCGTCGACCGCCGAGACCGGCGAAACCGTGTCCCTCGACGCCGGCGGCTCGACGGATTCCGACGGTTCGATATCGGAGTATCGCTGGGATCTCGACGGCGACGGGACCGTGGAGCGGACCACGTCGGCCCCGACCGCCTCGACCAGCTTCGGCCAGTCTGGCGAGTACGACGTCGCGGTGACGGTCGTCGACGACGACGGCGCCACCGACGTCGCGACGTGGACGGTGACCGTCGCGGCCAACGAGCCACCGGTCGTGTCCCTTGCCGCGTCGCCAGCACCGGCAGTCCCCGGACAGACGGTCCAGCTCGACGCCTCGGGATCGAGCGACCCCGACGGGTCCATCGTCACCTACCGCTGGGACACGGACGGTGACGCGTCCGTCGAGCGGACCACGAGCGGAGCGCTCGTCTCCACGCAGTACGGCCAGTCCGGTACCTACGCCGTCTCGGTCACGGTCGAGGACGACGAGGGCGCGACAGCCACCACCGTCCACGAACTCGCGGTCAGGTCACCGGCGGCGTCCTGCGAGGCGGATCCGACCACGGTCGGACCCACTGAGGCCGTGACGCTCGAGGCGAGCGGGTCCCCGTCCCCCGACACGGTCGACTTCGACGTGGACGGCGACGGCGCATTCGACGTCACCGGGCAGTCTTCGCGGACGCACACGACCAGCTACGACCAGGCCGGGACGTACGAACCACGCGTTCGGGTCCACGTCGGCGGCCAGTCTGCCACCGCCACGTGTGACGCACTCTCCGTCGACGCCGGGGGCGATGGCGCTGCCACGACCGCCGCCGACGATGACGGGGCTGCGGCGATCACCCTAAACCAGGCCACGACCACCACCGCCGATCATGACACGACGCGCACCGCGACCACCGCCCGGGGTGAGGACGAGGGCGAGGCAGGTCTCCCACTCGCGCCCGTCGGCGTGGTCGGTGCGCTCGTCGCGGTACTCGCAGCCCTGTGGTACGTCCGGGACGGGACCGACGGCGAGGAGTGAGCCGAGCCAGCGGGGCAGTCTGGGCGATGCCGCCCGGCGCGCCGTGCCAACGGGTGGCAAATCACCAGACGGCGCGCCGACGGTCTGTGTGGTGTATCGAAATGGTTTTATGAACAACCGCGCAAAGTCTCCGGTATAGCGCCTCTGCGCGTGAGACACCAATGAGTGACAAACCGCACCAGAACCTGGCCGTCATCGGCCACGTCGACCACGGGAAGAGTACTCTCGTCGGCCGACTCCTGTACGAGACCGAGAACGTACCGGAGCACGTCATCGAGCAGTACAAGGAAGAGGCAGAAGAGAAGGGCAAGGGCGGCTTCGAGTTCGCCTACGTGATGGACAACCTCGCCGAGGAGCGAGAGCGCGGGGTCACCATCGACATCGCCCACCAGGAGTTCGACACCGACGAGTACTACTTCACCATCGTCGACTGTCCGGGCCACCGCGACTTCGTGAAGAACATGATCACGGGCGCGAGCCAGGCCGACAACGCCGTGCTCGTGGTCGCCGCGGACGACGGCGTCCAGCCCCAGACCCAGGAGCACGTCTTCCTGGCCCGCACGCTGGGCATCAACGAGCTCATCGTCGCGGTCAACAAGATGGACCTCGTCGACTACGAGGAGTCCCGGTACAAGGAGACCGTCGAGGAAGTCAAGGACCTCCTCAAGCAGGTTCAGTTCGACACCGAGAACGCCTCGTTCATCCCGGTCTCGGCCTTCGAGGGCGACAACGTCGCCGAGGAGTCCGACAACACGGGCTGGTACGACGGCGACATCCTGCTCGAGGCCCTCAACGGCCTCCCGGAGCCCCAGCCGCCGACGGACGCGCCGCTGCGCCTCCCGATCCAGGACGTCTACACCATCTCCGGCATCGGCACGGTCCCGGTCGGCCGCGTCGAGACGGGGATGCTCAACACCGGCGACAACGTCTCCTTCCAGCCCAGCGACGTGGGCGGGGAGGTCAAGACTATCGAGATGCACCACGAAGAGGTGCCCGAGGCCGCACCCGGCGACAACGTCGGGTTCAACGTCCGCGGCATCGGCAAGGACGACATCCGCCGCGGTGACGTCTGTGGCCCCGCCGACGACCCGCCGTCGGTCGCCGAGACCTTCCAGGCGCAGGTCGTCGTCATGCAGCACCCCAGCGTCATCACCGCCGGCTACACCCCGGTCTTCCACGCCCACACCGCGCAGGTCGCCTGCACGGTCGAGTCGATCGACAAGAAGATCGACCCGAGTTCCGGCGAGGTCGCCGAGGAGAACCCGGACTTCATCCAGTCGGGCGACGCCGCCGTCGTGACGGTCCGTCCGCAGAAGCCGCTCTCGATCGAGCCGTCGAGCGAGATCCCGGAGCTGGGCAGCTTCGCCATCCGCGACATGGGCCAGACCATCGCGGCCGGCAAGGTCCTCTCCGTCAACGAGCGCTAATCCATGCAGCAGGCACGCGTTCGGCTCGCGGGTACGAGCCCCGAGGATCTCGACGACATCTGCGACGACGTCCGCGACATCGCGGACAAGACGGGCGTGGCGCTGTCCGGTCCGGTGCCGCTACCCACGAAGACCCTGGAGGTTCCGACGCGCAAGTCCCCCGACGGCGAGGGGACGGCGACGTGGGAGCACTGGGAGATGCGCGTCCACAAGCGCCTGATCGACATCGACGCGGACGAGCGGGCCCTGCGCCAGCTCATGCGGATCCAGGTGCCAAACGACGTGTCCATCGAGATCGTCCTCGAGGACTGAGCCGGGCGCGAATTGGGTGGCACGCGGTGCCACCCAGCGCAGAGGCTTTATCGCCTTTCGGCCACGAACGACGCAGTGCGGGCTCGTAGATCAGTGGCAGATCGCTTCCTTCGCAAGGAAGAGGCCCGGGGTTCAAATCCCCGCGAGTCCACTCGACCCACTTCGTTCGTCTCGTTCCCACGCGAGCCCCCGCTCGGTGCCCTCGCGGGGACCCCGCGAGTCCATCGGAGCGAACGAGCTTCTGCGAGTGAGCGAGAATGGTCGAGCTGAGCGTCCGCGAAGCGGACGCGTGGATTTGAGCCCTGGAAGTCGCAGCGGCCGAACGAAGTGAGGCCGACCGTCTTCCTCTGGTTCAAATCCACGCGTTCTCGTGAGGCCCGAGCTGCGAGGCCGCGAGGGGTGAACGAGAGCTCGATAGACGAGCGAAGCGAGTCTATCGGCGAGTCCACAATTCTTGCCGCGATCAACTCCGGCGAGCAGCCGGTAGCGCACTCGATATCGTATCTTGTGTCGATCGAACCACCAGACGAACAAGCGAGCTGAGCGAAATTGCTACCGATTCCGCAGTCGCCCCGTCCGCAATACACATGCACTCGTCGGGCACCGATCTGAACACGCAAGAACGGGCGAGACTGGCCTTACCGGTGCTCGTCGATCCAGCGACACCATTCCCGAAAGTCGTTTGCCCCGCATTGGTCGGCTATTGACTGCAGCGTACCGGTCGGGATTTCGTCTTCGGATTTCATCGGTACCGATACGACGCGAACCTCGTCTGTCTCCGGACTTTCCCACCGCAGTTTCAGATGACTGCCTGTTCGACCAGCCGTCCGATACCCGTGGTTGCGCAGTACGGTCGCGATGTCCCGGCCGGAAAATTGCGTGCGGACCACCGACGACTACCGCATGAATTCGGGCAGGTCTTCGTTCCCCTCGGGCTCCGGGTCGATGCCCCACGCTTCGAGATCCTCGTCCGCTACGGGTTCTCCACCACCGTCGTGAAGCGTCAGGGCCTCGGCGAGCATCGCGAGCGCTTCGGCTTTCGTCTCCCCGAACGACGCGACGCCGGTCTCCTTGTCTCGGGCGGTGATCGAGCCATCGTCTTCGTGGATGAACTCCACCCCCTCTTCGTCTGGATCGTCGTGGGTTCGGGTGGCCATGTTGATCGAATTTGTGCGTACTGTGAGAAAAGCCTTCGGCCGAGGTGTTCAATCAGGAAATCCGACGACCTGGCGAGACTCAGTTCGGTTCGACTATCTACGAGCGGGGAGCCCTGTTCGGATGGTCTGACGGATCTTTGCACATTCTCTCCTCGGTTGGTCTCCGCACGTGTGGATGGCACTACACGGGGTCGGTCGGACACCGGGAGACACTCTCGCCAGGTTACAGAAACGACACGCCACGGGCGACGATCACCATGGCGAGCAACACGACTACGCCGCCAGCGACGCGCATGTCGGTCCGGCCCTTCTCGGAGAGCGACACTTCCCCGTCGTGTCGCCACCCGGCCCGGAGTTGATAGCTGGTGTCAGGATGTCGGACGATCAACGCCCCGAGGGCCAACAGCAAGCCGCCCAGAACGACGTTGAGCACCGCAGTTGGAAGGTGGGAGGGCATGTCAGAGCGCTGTTTGCCGGCCAGGAAAACGATTTCGAACGCTCGCTCGGCGTGCAACGCGCTCAGATCGTATAGAGGTGCGTGGCGCCGGCACTGCGGCCCTCGGCGAGGTTCTCGCGAGGGACCCCGACAGCGGCGAGGTCGGCCCCTGCAGCCACCGCCTGGCCGTAGTTTGCCTCGGCTCGCCCGTGCCTCGCCGAGAGCTTGGTGACTTCCCGCCAGGACCCCCCGGCGCGCTCGAAGACGTAGGCCGAGCCGCCCGCCCTCCCGTTGGGTTCCTCGTCGGTGGGCGCTCCGACGACGGCGACGTCGTCGCCCGCGAGCGTCACGGCCGCGCCGAATCTGTCGTCGGTGTCGTCCGCGTCGTCGCCGTTCGCGTCGCTGCGGACGAGTCTCGCCTCCTGGACCCAGCCGTTCCCGGAGCGCACGAAGACGTACGCGACGCCGGGGTCGTTCAGCCCCTCGTCGACGTCGTGGGGTGCGCCAACGAGGAGCGTGTCTCCCGACAGGTCCATCGCCGCGCCGAAGCGGCCACCCGGCTTGCCGTCCTCGGGGGCGATGCGGCTGCGGTGCTCCCAGGCCCCGTCCGTACGTGCGAAGTGGTAGACGGTGCCCGCCTTCGATCCGTTGGGGTGCTCGTCCGTCGGGGCGCCGACCAGGGCGGTGTCGCCGGACAGCGCCACCGACGTGCCGAAGGTGTCCGCGCGATCGATGGCCAGCGGGGCGAGCGCCTCGGCGACTCGCCACGCACCGTTCGCGCCGTCGACGAGGTACGCCTCGCCGGAGTCGACGCCGCGGTTGCCGGCGTGGAACGGCGCCCCGACGAGTCCCTCGCGGCCGGACAGCGCCAGCGACGTGCCGAACCGGTCGAGGCGCGACGCGTCGTCGGCGACGAGTTTCGCCTGCTGGGTCCAGGATTCGTCGCCGCGTTCGAAGACGTAGACGGCGCCGGCATCTGACTCTCCCGAGTGATCGTGTTGGCTGGCGCCGATCAGAGCAACGGTGTCGGAGACCGCGAGTGCACTGCCGAACAGGTCCCCTCTCGCGCCGTCGTCGTCGGTGAGCGCAGTCTGGTGGGCCCACGTCCCCTCGCGTCGGCGAAGAACGTGGACGGACCCGGCGTTCGTTCCGCGCTCGACGTCGTCCCGGTTCGCGCCGACGAACACGGTGTTCCCCGTGACGGCGACGGCAGAGCCGAAGTGATCCTCTGGCTGCGGGGCGGGGGCGGTGATCTTGTCGTGGAACGCGGGGTCTGCCCTCGGACCCTCCTCCGTCGGCGTGGCTGCCCCGGAGTCGCCCCCATCACCGTCGTCGCCGCCTTGCCCGTCCTCCTGGCCCGGCTGCCCACCGCTACACCCGGCGACCACCACCGCTCCCATACCGGCCACACTGCGCAACATCGATCGTCGCCTGACCCGTCTCATAGCCCACAGTTCCAACGACTGTACATAAATTGATTGCGTCGGCTGCAAGTCCGACTGGAGCCCTGCGCGTATCGGGGCCTGGTGCGGAGCTGACCCAGTGTCCACCTACAGCGACGAAGTTGGGACTACCCGGCCGTTACAGGAAGCGTGGCGTGTCCGGCCGCGAGGACCGGGTCAGTCGGCCGCTTCTGCGGCGGCCTCGTGGGCGTAGGAATCCTCGTTGAGTGAGGAGTACACGAGGGCCATCCCGATGACGGCCATCGCGACGACGACGCCAGCGCCGAAGACTGCTGCCACGAGATTGATCAGCGGTGTTGCCATCGTTAGATCGAATCACCACGGAGGGATTAGTCGTTGCGATCCGCCGCGTCTTTGGTAGGGAACATCACGCGCCCATCGCGTCGATTACGTATTCTGTCGCGGTCCGACGGGCAGCGTCGATCGACGGCCGGCCTCTCGGGACGGCATCATTGTGTGACGCCGCGCGTGTTCACCCGCTCGACTCCTCCGTGCCGTAGAGCCACCGCGTCCCGTAGTAGACGAACCAGGCCATCCAGATCGTGAAGACGGCCAGCCAGGCCCCATACTGGACGAGTCGGTGTGGATACAGGACGTGCGCGACGACGAGCAGTGCGAGCGCCGACCCGACGGCGGCGACGTCCCACCCGTCCGGGCGCGGTGGCGCCTCGACCATCGGCCCTCCCTTCGGGCGGCGGTGGCTTGAGTACGGCGGTCTCCGGCGAGTGACCGACGCCGGGGTCCAGCTACTTTGCGATGGAGGCCGTGGCCCCGGTATGCCGACTCTCGTACGGCCGGTCGTGGACGCGCTCGGCGAATTTCTGGCCCGCATCGAGACGACCCTACCCCGCTTCATCGCCGCCGTGCTGTTCCTGGTGTTTGCGTACCTCATCGTCAAACTGCTCCAGGTGGCGACGCGACAGGCACTGTCGCGGCTCTACCCCGCCGACGAGCGGCTGGTGGTCGACTTCGGCGTGCTCGTCGTGACCGTCGCTGCCTGGTTCGGCGCTGTGCTGACGCTCCTGACAATCCTCGGGATGACCCAGGTCGCCGCGAGCCTCGGGACGGCCGCGGGCTTTCTCGCGCTCGGCGTCTCGTATGCGCTCTCAGACATGATCGCCGACACCGTCGCCGGCATCTACCTGTTGCGCGATCCCGACTTCAATGCCGGCGACACCGTGACGACGGCCGACGTCACCGGCGAGGTCCTCGCCATCGGCCTCCGGAAGAGTCGTCTCGAACTCGACGACGGTGACGTGCTGGTCCTCGCGAACCGGGCGATCGAGCAACGCTGGCGCCGGGAGACCTGACGGCAGCGTCACGACGACACCGTTACCCCGTCGGCGAGGTGTTGCCCCGGCCGACGGCTTCCAGGCGAGCAGCCACCGCCGCGACGGCGCGGGCGACTGCAGCCAGTTCGTCGGCCGAGAGACGGGTGAATGGGACTCGAACGACCACACGCTCGCCGGTCACCGTCGCGGTTCCGGGAACGGTGACGTCCATCAGGGCCGACTGGACGTCCGGCGAGAGTAACAGCGAGACGTTTCGCTCGCCGCCCTCGATCACCCACGCCTCGTCGAGCGCCGGGTTCCCGGTCGCGACCCCCCGCCCCTCGCCGTCCTCGCGGACGTGGTCGAGCGTGATCGTGAAGCTGGCGTCGACGCCGTCGATACCTGCGGAGACGACGGTCTGTGTTCGCGAGAGGATTCCCGGGACGTCCGTGCTGACGACCACGGACTGGCCGTGCACGATCCGCTGGAGGTCCGCCATGCCGGCGCTGGCACCGCGGTCGAACGCCGAGGACTCGACGAGCCGTCGCCAGTGGAGTCGCTCCCGCCAGGCCAGGACGACCAGGCCGGCGAGCCAGAGAGCGCCGAAGGTGACGAGCGCCGCCGGCGTGACGACCGAGGGTGCGACCGCGACTGCGACGCCTGCAGCGAGTAGGGCGAGGGCCGACCAGGCGAACTGCAGCGTCTTCGTCTCCGTGTACCGCCGCCGGTCGGCCATGCCCGCCCGCTCGACGGGCGTCGGCAAAAAGCTACGGTCCGATTTCGTTCTGTGGCAGCCGACCGTCGCCGAGGAGCAGGCCTATGGGGGCCAGGGACGATATTCGACCATGGCTGACTTCGGCACGGTCGACCCCGCCTTCGCAGCCGACTATCTCCACCCGAACCTCGGCGCGAACCGCGAGGACGTCCTTCTCGACCCGGCCCACGGCGGCGACGTCGGCGCGGTGAGGGTCGGCGACAGCGCCGTGGCGATGGCGACCGATCCGGTCGTCCTCGCGCCCTCGCTCGGCCTCGAACGGGCCGCCTGGTTCGCGGTCCACGTCCTGCTGTCGGACGTCGCCGTCGCCGGCATCCCACCCGCCCACCTCTCGATCGGCCTCACTCTCCCGCCAGCGATGACCGACGATGCCTTCGCCACCGTCTGGGAGACCGTCGACACCGAGGCGACCGAGTTCGGCGTCTCGATCACGACGGGCCACACCGGCCGGTATGCGGGCTGTGACTACCCGATGGTCGGTGCCGGGACTGCCATCGCAGTCGGCGACCCCGACGCCCTCGTCCGACCGGACGGTGCCCGCGTCGGTGATCGCGTCGTGGTCACGAAGGGCCCGGCCGTCGCGGCCACCGCACTGCTCGCAAACCTGTTCGAGGACCGCCTGCGCGGCGCAGTCTCCGGGGACGAACTCGACGCCGCTACCGACCGCTTTCGGGACCAGACCGTCGCTCGGGATGCGCTAACCGCTGCGGCAGCCGGCCCCGTCACCGCCATGCACGGTGCGACCGAGGGCGGCGTCGACGGTGCCCTCACGGCCCTCGGCCGGGCTGCTGATGTGGGGGTCGAGATCAGCCGGGACCGGGTGCCCGTCCAGCCCGGCGTCGACGCTACCTGTGCCGTCTTCGACATCGACCCCTGGACGGCCCTCAGCGTCGGGACGCTCGTCCTGTCGGTCGATCCCGCGGGCGTCGATACGGTTCTCGACGCGCTTGACGCCGAGGACGTTCCCGCCGCCGACGTCGGGGCGGTCGTCGACGGATCCGGACTCTCCGTCGACGGCGAGGCCGTCGCGCCGCCCGAGCGCGACCCGTTCTGGGCGGCTATCGAAGCGGACGAAGGGCTCTAGGGGTGACGGCTGACTGCGCTCGCGCTGTCCACGTGGGAAACGAAGAAAATGGGACCGCCCGCGACTCAGGACTCGCAGGTGACGAGCAGGTCGGACTGTACCCAGGCGTCCGGCGACTCTCGGTCGTAGATTATCGTGTCGCCGTCGCCCGTCTCGATGGTGCCGTACCGCTCGTCGTCGGCCGGTTCCTCGGTCGTCGCGTCGGTCGTTTCGGACATCGTGTGTCATCGGGTCACGTGGACCCGTTACCTGAACGGAGGCGCCGGAGGTAGCATAAGCCTTCCGGCGATCGCCATTCGGTGTGTGGGGCGGGCCGGTCGCACCTTTCCGGAACGTGGCCCGGCCGCACGCCAACACCGATTTGTACCACCGGATAATACCACCGGCCATGACGCGCACACCGTCGCCGGTGACCCCGCCCGTCGTCTGTTCGATCGCCGGCAGCGACTCCGGCGGGGGCGCCGGAATCCAGGCCGACACCGCGACCATCGAGGCCGGCGGTGCCTTCGCCACGACCGTCGTCACGGCGGTTACGGCCCAGCACACCCGCGGCGTCGAGGACACCCACCTCGTGCCGGTCGACCAGGTTCGGGCCCAGGCGGACGCTGTCGTCGCGGACTTCGACGTTGGTGCTGTGAAGACGGGGATGCTCGGTACCGCCGCAGTGGTCGAGTTCGTCGCCGAGCGGGTCGCCGAGATCGACGCACCGGCCGTGGTTGACCCCGTGATGGTCGCCGCCTCGGGGGACCGCCTCCTCGATCCCGAGGCGGAGTCTGCCTACGAGGCACTGGCGAGCGAGGCGACGCTGGTCACGCCGAACGCCGACGAGGCGGCCGTCCTGACGGGCGTCGACGTGACCGACGCCGACGCGGCCGAGGCGGCCGCCACCACACTCGTCGACCGGGGGGCCGAGGCCGCACTCGTGACGGGCGGCCACGTCGCCGGCGCGGACGTCGTCGACGTCCTCGCGACGGCCGACAGGGTCGAGCGGATCGCTCACGAGCGCGTCGCAACCGAGGCGACCCACGGCTCCGGGTGTACCCTCTCCGCGGCCATCGCGACCCGCCTCGCCCACGGCGACGACCTGCGGGACGCGGTCCACGCCGGCGTCGATCTGCTCGCGCGGGCCGTCCGCTACCCCCTCGACGTCGGCCAGGGTCCCGGGGCGGTCCACCACGCCGTCGCGGTCCGCGAGCAAGCCGCCCGCCAGCCCACCCAGGAGCGCGTCGCCGAACTCGTCGCCAGTTTCGAGCGCCGCGACGTCTCGCCGCTCGTTCCCGAGGTGGGGATGAACGTCGTCGGTGCGACGCCCTACGCGGAGGCGACCCACGAGTGTGCGGCCGTCGAGGGCCGCCTCACCCGGACGCTCGACGGCGTGTGCGCTACCCGCGGCGTCCGGTTCGGCGCGTCGAGTCACGTCGCTCGCTTCTTGCTCGCCGCCCGCGAGGTCGACCCCGACCTTCGGTTCGCGGTCAACTGCCGCTTCGATGCGGCGATCGAGGCTGCCCTGAGTGCGCTGTCCGGTCCGGTCGCCGAGTACGAACGCGACGCACAGCCCGCAGCCGTCGAACGCGAGGAGGGCCACACCATGGAGTGGGGGGCTCGCCAGGCCTTCGCCCAGTGCGACGGCACGCCCGCGGCGGTGATCGACCGCGGTGCGGTCGGCAAGGAGCCAATGGTCAAGCTGCTGGCCCCGACCGCGTCCGTCCTCGCGGACCGGGTCGCCACGCTGCAGGACGCGCTGGCCGACGCGACCTGACCTCACCGCAGTCGGGCGAGGAGGAGCAGGACCGCCACGGCGAGGACGAGGACGCCCGCGGCCGCAACGAGGACGACCGCGTCGCCGTCGGCCACGCCACCGACCGGCCCGCCCCGCTCGACGTCGACGGTCACCGACCCGTTGCCCACGGAGAGCACGTGCGACCCGGGCTCGGTCAGCCGAACCGCCGTCGTCACGGTTCGGGATTCGCCCGCGTCGAGCAGGACCGACTCGCTGGCGACCGTGCGCCCGTCGACCGTCACGTCGAGTGCTCGCTTCCCGGGCCTGTCGGCCGGGTTGGTCACGTCGATTTCGAGGCCGATTGGCGTCCCGGTGGCCGCCCGCGACCGGTTCGCCCGCAGCACGTCGATCCGTGGCGTCGCCGGCTCGAGGACCGAGGCGTCGACGGTGTACTCGCCGACGCGGACGGGCCCGGCGCCGGCCCGGTCGGCCCGGATCTCGACGGTCTCGGTCACGCGCTCGCCGGGGTCGAGCGACCCGGCCTCGAACGCCAGGGGTCCCTCGGCCAGTCCGTACGAGAGGTTGTACGAGCCGGTTCGGCCGCCGTCGTTCGAGAGCCGGACGTCGACGGCCAGCGTCTCGTTCGTGACGAGAACGAGCGGCGGCGAGTCCACGGACAGCGACCGGTAGGGTCCAGAAATCCGGTAGCTCGCGCCCTCGACGTCTTCCGGGAGCGCCACGCTGATCCGCGGCGGAAGCGCACCGAAGGCTGCCTGGTGGGCCGCGGCGTCCCACATCTCTGGCGTGTCGGTCGTCGTGGTGTAGCGATCAGTCGCGGCCGCCACGTCGGCGGTCCCGACGTCGCGCACGATCCCGACCAGGTCGTCGGCCTCGACGTCCGTCCGCCGCTCGTTGAGTCGGCGCACGACGGCCTGGAGGTCGCTCCTGCTGTCGGTCGCGTCGCGCAGTCGCCGGTCCAGGTCACCGGCGACGAGGGCTCCCTTCTGGTAGTTCCCAGCCCGACCCCACGTCGAGGGGTCCGCCAGGACCACGTCGGCGTACCGCCGGTCAGCGCCTTCGGCGAGGTGGCGCCGGAAGGCGTCGTAGCCGATCCGTTCCTGTTCGAGGGTCAGCAGGGCGGCGTAGTACGTCGCCGTCGCCTCGCCGAGCCACCGCGTCTCGGCCGTCGTCGCGAAGTCCTGGCGGCTGTGGACGTACTCGTGGAGCCAGACGTTGTCGGCCTCGTCGACGCGCTCGTCGGCGGTCACGTAGATGTCGCTCTCGCCGACCTGGAGCCCCTCGACTGCCCAGTCGACGGTCGTCGGCGCGGCCACCATGAGCACCTCGTCGTCGCGTTGCCCGACGCGCAGGGCGTCCGAGGCGTCGGTCACCGACGCGAAGATCTCCTCGCGCGATTCGGCGAGCTCGGCCGCCGCGGGCTCGACGAGGCGGACCGTCTGGCCGTGGGCCCGCCGTCTCGTCTCCGTGGCCTCGCCGACGTAGATCAACCACTCGCCGGCGGCGCCGGGCCCGTCGACGGCCGTCTCGCGCTGGAAGTCGATCGACCCGCGGTACCGCGCCTCGACGGGGGCCTGCGGGCGGCGAAACAGCCCCCACTCGCCGACGTCGGCGAAGAGGTAGCGGCCGGCGGTCCCCTCCGGCCCGGCAACCTCGCCCGTCTCGTTGACCGCCAGCCGGTAGCTGATGGATGGCGTGTCGGACCCACCGGACCACTCGTACGCCCGGTCGCCGATCCGCGAGAAGCCCCCGCTCGTCCCGGTGACGGTCGCACCCTCGGGCAACGTGGTCTCGAGGGACTCGACGTTGTCGGGGACGTCGACGTGGCGCGTCACCCGGACGACGCCCGGCCGTTCGCGAAGCGCGGCGAATTCCTGGGTGATACGCACGACGTTGGTCGTCTGGGCCGGGGTGGCGTCGTCGAGCGCGTACCGCCCGCCGTCGTCCGGCGCCGTCGCCGTCTCGCTCGCGGTCCCGGGCGCGGCAAAGACCGCCCCGCCGAGGACGGCCGCGAGGACGACGAGGCCGGCGACGAGTACCTGCCGCGTGGCGTCCATCTACCCACGGGTTCGCCGCCGGCCGCATATACTTCCCGGCCGGTACGCGGTCGGCGTGTGGCTCCCGTCTGGTTCGGGAGACCGTGACGCTCGCCGGACGATCACCTTCACCCTGGACCCATCACGCTTTAGCCGGTGACGAGCACACCCGTGTGTATGACAGAGGCGGGTGGCATCGTCGGCGAGTTCCTCGACCTGAAGGCCGACACCGACGCGGACGTCCTGGCCATGCAGTGCGGGGACTTCTACGAGTTCTTCGCCGACGACGCCGAGACCGTCGCCGACGAACTCGACCTGAAGGTCTCCCAGAAGTCCTCCCACGGCTCCTCGTACCCGATGGCGGGCGTCCCCGTGGACGAACTGACGCCCTACCTCTCCGCGCTGGTCGAGCGCGGGTACCGCGTCGCCGTCGCCGACCAGTACGAGACCGACGACGGCCACGCGCGCGAGGTGACGCGCGTCGTGACCCCCGGCACGCTCTTGGAGACGACCGACGCCGACGCCCGCTACCTCGCCGCCGTCGTCGAAGCGCCCGACGGCTACGGTCTCGCGCTCGCGGACGTGACGACCGGCCAGTTCTCCGTGACGGCAGTCGAGGGGGCCGACGCCGAGGCCGCCCTCCTTTCGGAACTCTACCGGTTCGACCCCGTCGAGATCCTCCCCGGCTCGGACTGCCGGACTGACGACGCCCTGCTGGAGCGTCTCCGCGAGCGGACCGACGCCCTGTTGACGCTCCACACCGCCGAAGCCTTCGCCCCCGGCCGGGCGCGCCACCGCGTGCGTGAGCAGTTCGGCGAGGCCACGCTGGACAGCGTCGGCGTCGCCGACGACGAGGCCGTCGTTCGGGCCGCCGGCGCCGTCCTCTCGTACGTCGAGGAGTCGGGCGCGGGTGTCCTGGCCTCCATCACGCGCCTGCAGGTCCACGGTGGCGGCGACCACGTCGAACTCGACGCGACGACCCAGCGCAACCTCGAACTAACCGAGACGATGCAGGGCGACACCGCGGGGACGCTCTTCGACACGATCGATCACACCGTGACGAGCGCCGGCGGGCGCCGGCTCCAGGAGTGGCTCCAGCGTCCCAGCCGGTCGCGGGCGCGGCTCGAACGGCGCCAGTCCGCCGTCGCGGCCCTGACCGAGGCCGCGATGGCCCGGGAGGAGTTGCGCGACCTGCTCGACGGCGCGAGCGACCTGGAGCGCCTGGCCGCCCGTGCTGCGTCGGGGAGCGCCGACGCCCGGGCGCTCCGGGCCGCCGCCGACACTCTCTCGCGTCTGCCTGCGGCCCGCGACCTCGTGGCAGACGCCGATCGCCTCGCGGACACGCCGCTGGCCGATATCCTCACTGGGCCCGACGTCGGGGCCGTCGATGCCCTCGCCCGCGAGATCGACGACGCCGTCGTCGCGGACCCGCCGGGGACGATCACGCAGGGCGGCATCATCGACCGCGGGTACGACGACGACCTGGACGACCTCGTCGAGCGCCACGAGGAGGCCCTCACGTGGATCGAGGAGCTCCCCGAGCGCGAGCAGGCCCGCCACGGCATCACGCACCTCTCGGTCGACCGCAACACGACCGACGGCTATTACATCCAGGTCGGCAACAGCGAGACCGGCGACGTCCCCGAGGCCTACGAGCAGGTCAAGGACCTGAAGAACTCGACGCGCTACACCATCCCCGAACTCCAGGAGCGCGAGCGGGAGGTCCTCCGGCTGGAGGAACGACGCCACGACCTGGAGCGGGCGCTCTTCGAGGAGTTGCGCGCTCGCGTCGCCGAGCGGGCGGAACTCCTGCAGGACGCGGGCCGGGCGCTCGCGACGGTCGACGCGCTCGCGAGCCTCGCGACCCACGCCGTCCACAACGACTGGACCCGCCCGGAACTCGCGGACGGCCGCGAGCTGTCCGTCGAGGCCGGGCGCCACCCCGTCGTCGAGCAGACCACCGAGTTCGTTCCCAACGACCTCCACATGGACGAGGATCGGCAGTTCCTGCTCGTGACGGGGCCGAACATGAGCGGGAAGTCGACGTACATGCGCCAGGCCGCCCTCATCACGCTCCTGGCCCAGGTCGGCAGCTTCGTGCCGGCACGGTCGGCCCGGGTCGGCCTCGTCGACGGCATCTACACCCGCGTCGGCGCCCTCGACGAACTCGCACAGGGGCGCTCGACGTTCATGGTCGAGATGCAGGAGCTCTCGAACATCCTCCACTCCGCGAGCGCGGATTCGCTCGTGATCCTGGACGAGGTCGGCCGCGGGACGGCGACTTACGACGGCATCTCGATCGCCTGGGCCGCCTCCGAGTACATCGTCAACGAGATTCGAGCCAAGACTCTGTTCGCGACCCACTACCACGAGCTGACGACTCTCGGGACCGAACTGCGGACCGTCGAGAACGTCCACGTCGCCGCGGACGAGTCAGACGGCGAGGTCACGTTCCTGCGCACAGTCAGGGACGGGCCGACCGACCGCTCCTATGGCGTGCACGTCGCTGATCTGGCGGGGGTCCCCGAACCGGTGGTGGATCGGTCGCGCGAGGTCCTCGAACGACTGCGCGAGAACGAGGCGATCGAGGTCCGGGGCGGTGACGGCGGCGGGGAGACGACGCAGGTCGTGTTCGACCTCGAATCAGGCCAGTTCGCACAGCGCCACGAGCCGGGCGGGGAGCACCGACTCGCCACGGACGGGAGCCACGACCGCGGCGAGTCGCGCAGTCCTGAAACGGACGCCGTCCTCGAGGAACTCCGGGACCTGGACGTCGACGAGACGGCGCCGATCGACCTCATGACGCGCGTCCAGCAGTGGCAAGACCAGCTCGAGGACGACTGAGGACGAGGGCGCGTGGCCAGCGGCGGACTCTGGCTCTGGAACGTCGCGTCGGCGCGTCTCGGTGGGGACGCCTCTCCGCACCAACTCGTTCCGCGTCGACCGCCGTATCGAGAAGCAAAGGTTCTTGGTCCGCCTCCAACTCCGTTCACTCGTATTCCGCAGTTGGGCGACGCCACCGGCACGCGTGGGCTTTCTTCGCCCGGCGGTCACAATCCATGGCGACTGCAGACGAAACCCTCCAGGAACTGAAGGCAACGATCGAATCGGAGATCCCCGACAGTCTCACGATCGAATCAGTCACGTTCGAAGGCCCCGAGCTGGTCGTCTACACGCCGGACATCGGCCGATTCGCCGAGCGCGACGACCTCGTCCCGCAACTGGCCTCGACCCTCCAGAAGCGCCTCTCGATCCGGCCGACCCCCGACGCGCTCGTTCCCTCGGCCCAGGCGCGCGAGCAGATCCTCCAGTTGATCCCCGACGAGGCGGACGTCCAGGACCTCGAGTTCGACCAGGCGACCGGTGAAGTCCTCATCGAGGCCTCGAAGCCGGGGCGGGTGATCGGGCGCCACGGGGCGACGCTCGACGAAATCCGTGCGGCCGTCGGGTGGACCCCGGAAGTGCTTCGGACGCCACCGATGGAGTCGTCGACGGTCGCGAACGTCCGGAACTTCCTCAAGCAGGAGCGCGGGGACCGCCGAGACATCCTGGAGACCGTGGGACGACGCATCCACCGGCCGATGGACGGGGACGACGACTGGGTCCGGCTGACCACGCTCGGGTGCTGTCGCGAAGTCGGGCGCGCGTCGTTCATCCTCTCGACGCCGGAGTCACGGATCCTCGTCGACTGTGGCGACAAACCGGGTGCCGACGGCGAGGTACCGTACCTGCAGGCGCCGGAGGCGCTGGCTGCGGGCCCGAACTCGCTCGACGCGGTCGTCCTGACCCACGCCCACCTCGACCACTCGGCGCTCATTCCCATCCTCTTCAAGTACGGCTACGACGGGCCCATCTACACCACGGAGCCCACGCGGGACCTGATGGGCCTCCTCCAGTTGGACTACCTCGACGTCGCCGCCAAGGAGGCCCGCACGCCCCCCTACGAGAGCAAGATGGTCCGGGAGGCGCTCAAACACACGATTCCCATCGGCTATGGTGACGTCACCGACGTCGCGCCGGACGTCAAACTCACCCTGCACAACGCGGGCCACATCCTCGGCTCGGCCGTCGCGCACTTCCACGTCGGGAACGGCCGGTACAACGTCGCCTTCTCCGGCGACATCCACTACAGGGACACCAGGCTGCTCGACGGTGCCGACAACGACTTCCCCCGCGTCGAGACGCTCGTCCTGGAGTCGACCTACGGCGGTCGCAACGACTACCAGACCGACCAGGAGGACTCCGAGCGCAAGCTCAAGCAGGTCGTCAATCGGGTCCACGAGCAGGACGGAACCATCGTCATTCCGGCGTTCGCCGTGGGGCGCTCCCAGGAACTCATGCTCGTCCTCGAGGAGGCCATGCGGACGGGGGACGTCCCGACGATGCCGGTCTACCTCGACGGGATGATCCGCGAGGCCACCGCGATTCACACCGCCTATCCCGAATACCTCCGTGGGCGCCTCAGGGATCGTATCCTCTACGAGGACGACAACCCCTTCATGGCCGAGCAGTTCACCCAGGTCGACGGCGGCGACGAGATGCGACGGGACGTCGCCGACGACGAGCCCTCGATCATCCTGACGACGTCGGGGATGATCGAGGGCGGACCGATCATGTCCTGGCTCCGCCTCCTTGGCGGCGACCCGGAGAACGCCCTCGTCTTCGTCGGCTACCAGGCCGAGGGGACGCTCGGCCGGCAGATCCAGCGCGGCCAGGACGAGATCACGATGACGGACACGCGGGACGGCCGGCCGGAACAGGTGAGCCTCCAGATGGGCGTCGAGACAGTCGACGGCTTCTCCGGGCACGCCGATCGTCAGGGGCTGGAGAACTTCGTCGAGACGATGCACCCACGCCCGGAGAAGGTACTCTGCGTCCACGGCGACGAGTCGTCGACGCAGCAACTCTCCTCCGCGCTGTACGAGAAACACCACATGCGGACGTTCGCCCCGAAGAACCTCGAGACCTTCCGGTTCGTCTGAGGACTCTCGGGCAAGGGGTCGATCCGTCGCGGGGGGGGGGGACCGATCGGGACAGAAACAGGGAGGTCTGCAGCTCCGTCGTTCCTGTCTTCCAGAGCGAGCGACCCGACCGCTCCCTCGTCCGGAATTGGCCCGGTCGCGACACGTGGGTCTGCACTCGCTGCAGCGCGGGACTGGCATTCCTGCCGGCGATGGCCCGGCGGCATCGCCCGTCGTAGCATCAATGGCTTTACCTCAGAGAGTCCCTTCCCCCGAGGCGAATGAGGCATCTAGACCGCGACGAGATCGACGAGCTGCTCGTCCGGAGAGGGATTGGCGTTCTTGCGATGGTCGACGACGGGCACCCGTACGCGATCCCGATGTCGTTCGGCTACGATGCGGACCAGATGGTGCTGCCGATGCAGTGGGGCGGTGGCTACGAGAGCCGGAAGAGCACCGCCATCGACGCGAACCCGAACGTGTGCCTGACCGTCTACGAGCAGGACCCCGACGACGAGGCGGTCTGGCGGAGCGTCGTCGTTACGGGCAAAATCTACGAGATCGACGCGGACGAGCGCGAGCAGGCATACGCGAGTCTGGCTGCCAATGCCGAGTTTCCCGCCGACGTCGGCGTCTGGGGCATTCCGTTCGAGGACGTCGAATTTCGGCTGTTCGGGCTGAGCACGAACGAATGCGCGGGGCGGGAATTTGCGGCGAAGTACGAAGGTTGGGACTGACGGGACCGATTGTGGGCTTCCAACTGGAGGGGCTGCCGTAGATCACCGTTCTGGCGACATCCTCGACTAGTCCGTCTCCGGCGGTCGGACTGTCGGCCGCGACGGCATACTCGTCCGCGGGACCGTCCCCTGTGGAGGATGCACGAGTGCCCGTCACCGTTCCCGACACAATTATATGAAGGCCTGTTCAATCAATCATTCATGAGTCAGACGACGGACCGACTCGAACGTCTCATCACCGCGGAGCGCGGTGGCTGCTGCGAGGACGATCTCGCGGCCCGGCTCGAATCCCTGCGCTCGTTGCAGGAGTCGCTTCCGGTGAACCCGGACGCCGATCTCGCCGCGCTCACGGCTCTCGGGAACGATACCCGGTACACCATCGTCCGGCTGCTGGCGGCCGCACAGCGGGAGCTGTGTGTCTGCGAGATCAACCCCGTCGTCGACGTCAGCGACAGCGCGATCAGTCACGCGCTGTCCGACCTTTCCGACGCCGGCCTCGTCACCCGACGAAAGGACGGCACGTGGCGGTACTACGAGACGACCGACCGCGCCGAGGCACTGCTCGCGGCCCTCGACGAGACGCGGGGGGCCGACCCATGACCGACACGCCGGTTCGCGTGGCGTTCGTCTGCGTCCAGAACGCCGGCCGCTCGCAGATGGCGACCGCGTTCGCCGAACGCGAGCGGGACCGGCGCGGTCTCGAGGACGCCGTCGAGATACGGACCGGCGGGACCCACCCTGCCGAGGACGTCCACGACGTCGTCGTCGAGGTAATGGGCGAGGAAGACGTCGATCTCTCCGAGTGGACGCCACGAAAGATTTCGACGGCCGAACTCGAGTCGTGTGACTACGTCGCCACGATGGGCTGCTCGACGCTCGAACTGGACGCCGGGGACGCCAGCCTCGACGTCCGCGACTGGGCGCTCGCCGATCCCGATGGGAAGGATCCCGACCGTGTCCGGGACATCCGTGCGGACGTACGAGACCGCGTGCGTGCGCTGTTCGACGAGATCGAACGGGAGGTGCCCGCCGGTGTCTGAGTCAGGCCAGTCCCCCACGGACTCAGACCTCGACGCGCGGACACAGCGAGACGTCGTCCGGGAACGCTACGCAGACATCGCGAGGGACGGGAACGGCGGAGACGGTGGCTGCTGTTCGACCGACGATTCCTGTTGCAGTCCGGCGGAAACGCCGACTTCGACTGCCGAGACGGCCCGCCAGCTCGGCTACTCCGATGCCGAACTGGACAGTGTCGACGGGAACGCGAACCTGGGGTTGGGATGCGGTAATCCGCAGGCAATCGCGTCGCTGGATGCAGGTGAGTCCGTGCTCGATCTCGGGTCGGGCGCCGGCTTCGACTGTTTTCTCGCGGCCCAGGAAGTCGGCGAGACGGGCCGCGTGATCGGCGTCGACATGACCCCCGAGATGGTAGAGAAGGCGCGTGCGACGGCCAGCGAAAACGACGCTTCGAACGTCGACTTCCGCCTCGGTGAGATCGAACACCTCCCGGTCCCAGACGACAGTATCGACGTGATCATTTCGAATTGCGTCGTCAATCTCTCACCGGACAAGCCCCAGGTCTTCGACGAGGCGTTTCGCGTGCTTCGGCCGGATGGGCGCCTCGCAATTTCGGACGTCGTCCTGACGGCTGCGGTGCCACAGGACGTCCGCGTTGATCCGGACGCCGTGGCGTCCTGTGTGGCTGGCGCGTCGACCATCGACCGACTCGAGGCGTTGCTCGTCGACGCGGGCTTCGACTCGGTGACCATCTCGCCGAACGACGACAGTGACGCGTTCATTCGCGACTGGGACGACGACTACGACGTGAGCGAGTTCCTCGTCTCAGCGACCATCACCGCCCGGAAGCCGGAGGGCGCAGATGGGTGACGTCGACGCCCACGACCACGGCCCGGACTGTGACTGTGAGGGCTGTGGCGACCCGCGGTCGATGGACGTGCTCGACAAGTACCTCACCGTCTGGATCCTCGGTGCGATGGCGGTCGGCGTGGGACTCGGGTTCGTCGCCCCGTCGGTGACCCGACCGATTCAGGACCTCCACCTCGTCGAGATCGGTCTCGTCGCGATGATGTACCCGCCGCTGGCGAAAGCCGATTACTCGCAACTTCGGGCGGTGTTCAGTAACTGGCGCGTCCTCGGACTGAGCCTCGTCCAGAACTGGCTGCTCGGGCCGACGCTGATGTTCGCGCTGGCCGTGTTCTTCTTCAGCGGGCTCGTGCCGGGGCTGCCTGCCCGCCCGGAGTTCTTCCTCGGTCTGGTGTTCATCGGGATGGCCCGGTGCATCGCGATGGTGCTCGTCTGGAACGAACTTGCGGAGGGGTCGACCGAGTACGTCACCGGCCTGGTCGCGTTCAACAGCCTGTTTCAGATCCTGACTTACGGCGTCTACGTCTGGTTCTTCGGCCTGTTTCTCCCACCGCTGCTCGGCATGGAGACGCTCGTCGCCGGCATCGAGACGTTCAACGTGACGCCGATGCAGGTGTTCCAGGCGATCGTCGTCTTCCTCGGGATTCCCTTCGTCGGCGGATTCCTCACGCGGTACGTCGGCACGCGAGCCAGGGGCGAGGAGTGGTACGAGGAGACGGTCGTTCCGCGGATCGACCCACTGACGCTCGTTGCGTTGCTGTTCACGGTCATCGTGATGTTCGCTACCCAGGGCGAGGCCATCGTCGCCTCGCCCGGTGACGTCCTCCTGATCGCCGTCCCGCTGACGATCTACTTCGTCGTCATGTTCCTCGTGAGCTTCGGGATGGGCAAGGGCATCGGCGCGGACTACTCGACGACGACGGCCATCGGCTTCACCGCCGCCTCGAACAACTTCGAACTCGCCATCGCGGTCGCCGTCGCTGTGTTCGGCGTCGGCTCCGGCGTCGCGTTCACGACCGTCGTCGGCCCGCTGATCGAGGTGCCCGTGTTGCTCGCGCTGGTCAACGTGGCCCTCTACTTCCAGCGCCGGTTCGACTGGCGGGACGCCACGACCGGCGATCACACCCCCTCACCCACAGCACCACCCGCCGAAGACGACTGACGACTGCCGACAGACCCCGTGACTTTAGGCCAGGTCGCTCGACTCACCGCCGACCTCGACACCGAACGAGTGTGCCCGGCACACCCCGAGTTAGACAGGCTTTAGTTCTGCCACCCGGTCTCCCCGACTATGGTCGTTCCGGCACACCTCGGGCTGGCGCATCCGAACCTCACCTGGTTGGTCGTCGTCGGACTGCTCGCGTTCGTCGCCGGTCTCGGCGTGAACCTCTATCGTTCGACCACCGATACCGATCCACACGACGATCCCGGCGTCGGCGACGAGTCGCTCGACTAGCGGCGCGGAAGGCTCGGTTGGAATCCGTTGCCGCTCCACGCCGTCGTCGTCGCTTCTCGACCTCGTGCTGAACCCCCTCGATTGACGGGACGTGGAGCGGGATCTCAGCGACGGGTGTGACGTGCGTACAGCACCGCGATGCAGACGGCCACGAGAGTCATGCCGAACCCAAAGCCCGGACCGTCGTCCCCCGTCGTGGGGGACGGCGTCGGCGCCGTCGTAGGCGACTCGGGTGCCGACGGCGACGCGGTTCCGGGCCCCTGGGGCGTCTCCGTCGTCGGCGGTGGCGTAGCGCCCGGCGTCGACGAGGTCGTCTCCGGCGGCGTGGCCGTTGCGGTGTCAGTCGCGGTGTCCGTTGCAGTGTCGGTTGCAGTCCCCGTTTCTTCGGTTCCGACGGTGAAGTCGATCGTTTCGACCGCTTCCCCCGCCGTCAGGTCGTCGACGCCCTCGATCCGGAGCGTGTACGAGCCCTCGTCCAGTTCCTCGACGTCGAACAGCCAGTAGGCAGACTCGTAGCCCGTCGTCCCGGTCCCCTGTGTCTCCCGTGCGAGCGCCGCCTCGTCGAACCCGTCGGGGAGGCGGTCGGCCTGCTCGTCGGTGGGGCTCGTCGAGAGCACCTCGCGCTGGATGGTGACGTCACCGTCGCGGTCGATCAATTCGACGCGCAGGTCCTCGGCCGCGACGAAGTTCCAGTCGGCGACCACGAGCAGTGGTTCGTCGCGTCGCAGCTCGGACATGGAATCAAGTTCGGTCCCGATACTGTTGTAGAGGTCGACGCTCTCGATTTCAGGCTCTTGTACGCGAACGGTGAGGTCGCTGCCCGCGTATCGGCCGACGTCCTGACTGTCGGGGATGGAGCTTCCCAGTTCGAGGACGTCCCCCTCACTCTCGCCCACCTCGCCCTCGAGGATGGTGCCGCTGACGTCGTCGCCGGCTGCGTTCCGCCAGGCGTCGATGTCTCCCTCGCCCTGGAACACCTCGTAGTAGCTCTCGTCGTCGAGGATGATCTCGCCAGTTCCATTGTCGGGATGCCACCGCCCACGCGGGGCCTCGGAGTCGATCTGGGCCGCCTGTCCGGGACCCGTCTGGGGCGCGTCGATCGACCGTGGCTGGGGCGCCTCGGCGACGACCGGGATAGCCACTGCACCGACCGCGGCGACGAGGAGGGCAGTGACGACGGCCATAGTGCGAACCGATCGCGTCATGGGTTGCAATACGCAACACGAAAGGAGAACCTTTTCGAGTGGCTGGCCACCGGTCCCCGTCTTCGATGGCGATGGCTGGCAGCTATCAGGACGACGGCAGGGTGACCGTCTCCGATCTGTATCCCATTAGTTGAGCGCCAGCAGTCGCGAGTCACCAGCGGCCAGTCCCGTTCGGCGGGCAGACCGGCGGTACGCGATTCGAGCCACGGGGTCTTTTCCTGCCAACGAGAGTGGTTTGGAGACTCGTGCCGTCTCCCGATCCCCCGATATTCGCACGCATCACTGCCCCTGACAGCAAACCACCGCCCGGGAGTACCCAGGCTGCCGACCCCTCAACCGCTATCCGCTGTGTCGAACCGCGGAAGAACCAGTCGCGTGTAGACGACGAGCGACGCGAGGGTGACGATGACGTAGACGGAACCCACCGCCAGTGCTGGCCACCCCAGGACGAAGATCAGGAAGCCAGCCCAGAACCCGCCCAACACCACGCCACCGAGGGCGATGACGTGTAGCCCCTCCCGGCTCTGGACCTGCAGATCGGTGCCCGTCAGGAGTCGAATCCCGACCAGTCCCACGGTGAGCGACGCCCACGTGAGCACCGGGAGTCCGAGTACCGTCCAGACGGTCGCGGGCAACCGGTTGGAGCCGCTGATGAGGATCGCCCACCCGACCAGTCCGAGTGCCGCCCACGCGATGCTCCGGAGGAGTTCCTGCCGAAGGATCAGGCGTACTCGCGGGTGCTGGAGGAAGTCACGGAGTGGGGCCTCCGTTCCGCTGTCTTCCCCGGCCAGCGCCCGCTTTCCCTCCGGCGACACCGGCCACTCCGATGCCGGGTGATAGATGTAGTACAGCGTCAGCGAGTCGGCAAACGACTCGGTCGCGACGATTCCGCGGTCCTCCAGGTCGTCCAGGCGATTGCGGAGGGTGACTTTCGAGACGTCCGGCTTGATCCGTTCCTGCAGTTGCTGGAGCGAGAAGAACGGACGGTCGGCCTCGTACATCGTCTCGACGACGTGCTCGTGCGTGAGCTTGGTGTTCACCCTCCCGTCCTCCGGCAACCGCCCGGCGAGCCGTGGAGGAAGTGACATCTGTTGGGCAGGAACCGGCCGAAGAGTATGGTCGTTTCGGACTGTTGCTGTCTCGGTGGTGTCGGCCGCTGGGCGACGAACCGACCCCTCAACGGGCGACTATCGCGCCACGTCGGCGGCGTTGGCTGGTGGGTTCGCGAGCCAGTACCACAGGACGGCCCCGCCGGTCACGGCGACGTAGGCGGCGGTCGTCCACAGCGCCGGATAGCCGCCGCCGGTGACGAGGTACACCGCGCCGACGCCGCCGCCCATGATTCCGACCACGAGACTCACTGACAGCCCGGTCCGCGTTTCCACCTGCGCTGCCGAGTCCGTCGTGGACCGAAGTGCGATCGCTGTCGTCGTCAGCGCCGCCCAGGTAACCAGGGGCAGGCCGATGACCGTCAGTACGGATGGCTCGAGCCAGGCGACCTCTGTAACCACGATCGGCCAGCCCACGAGGCCGAGGCCGAACCAGGCGATACTCCGCAGCAGTTCCTCACGCACGATCTCGCGTTGAATTGGCGTCATCGCGACACCTGGATCGAGGACCGCCGCCGACAAAGGACCGGTGCGAATTTTGCGGCCGTCCAGCGGGATTTTGCACCTGCAAAAAGCATTTCGTGGGCGGAAAGCCCAGCACGAGTTTCTCCCGATCCGTCCGCTCTCGTACATCGCCGTCCACTGCTGAGACTTCTGCTCCGTCGCATTCGCTCCCCATTCAAAAGCGGGCCTGGAGGGCTTTTGAATCGAAGCCAACGATCCCTGCTTCCTTTGCTGCGCGGGCTGTGTCTCCCTTGGTTCAAATCGCCGGTCGCTTCGCCTCGCATCTCCAACTTCTCGCTTCGCTCGGTGCGGATCGACGCGAGGACTCAGTGGGCCCGGGCGGATTTGAACCACCGCATACCCGGTATCCCATGGTATCCCAACACTGGAATCCCAATATGAGCCGGGGGCTCTTACCAGACTGAGCTACGGGCCCTCGTTCCCGCGCTACCGGACCTACCACCAAAACTCTGCCGTCTGACAACCGAACGCGATGGCCCTGGGAACGAACAGATTGGTGGGACTGAAAGCGGCAGCCGTCTCGGCGAACCCGGACGATGCAAGCACCGCAGGGAGCGAAGCGACCGAGAGCGCAGCGATTCCCGGGAGCCGAGACGGCTGGGGCTTTCGGGGAATTCGTGTTCCGGCTGTCGTAATCAAGAGGATCGTTTGCCGCCGCCAGGGCTCGAACACCAATAGACGTCCCTGCTCGCTCCCTCCGGTCGTTGCGCGGGCTGCGACTATCGCACTCGGCCCCTGGCGTTGAGTTGCCGTTTGCCGAGCGGATAGGCTCGGAGATGGAACTTCTCGCCGTGAGACGCTCGGCAGAAGGCGCCGCCGCCAGGGCTCGAACACCGGAAGACGGTCCTGCTCGTTCGCTCCGCTCACTGCGCGGGCTGCGACTTCCGAGCTCGACCCCTGTCGCGTTCCGCTTCTCCTGCTCACGGACGCCTCGCTGGGCTCGGCGTCGGGTTCGCAGGAGAAGCGCCGCCGCCAGGGCTCGAACCTGGGACAACCACGTTAACAGCGTGGTGCTCTACCAGCTGAGCTACGGCGGCCCGCACTCACGGGTAGCCGGAAAACGCTGATAGGCGTTTCGCTTCGCGACACGCATCGACACGCTTTCACGCACTACCACACAATCCGTCGCCATGAGCGACGAGGTCGACGCCGTGCTCGCAGCCGTCCGCTCCCGCGTGGTCCCGGACGACGCCGAGCGTGACGCGCTCCAGGCTGCCCTCGCCGAAGTCGTCGACCGGGCCGAGACGGCGGTGGCTGACCTCCCGGTCGACGCCGACGTCCTCCACGTCGGCAGCACCGCCCGCGGCACCTGGCTGGCCGGCGACCGCGACCTCGACGTCTTCGTCCGGTTCCCGACCGACTGCTCCCGCGACGAACTCGAGGAGTACGGCCTCGACGTCGGCCACGCCGTCCTCCCGGACGGCCACGAGGAGTACGCCGAACACCCCTACGTCGTCGGCGAAGTCGACGGCTTCCAGGTGGACCTCGTCCCGTGTTACGCCGTCGACGCGGCCCCGGACGTCCGGTCGGCCGTCGATCGCACGCCGTTCCACAACGACTACCTCCAGGCGCGCCTGGACGCGGACCTGGCCGACGACGTCCGCGTCGCCAAGCAGTTCCTCACTGGCATCGGGGTCTACGGCAGCGACCTCCGGACGCGGGGCTTTTCGGGCTTCCTGGTCGAACTGCTCGTCCTGACTTACGGCGGCGTTCGCCCCTTCCTCGAGGCGGCGGCCGACTGGCACCCGCCAGAGACCTTCGATCCCGAAGACCACGGAACGTCGGCCTTCGACGACCCGCTCGTCGTGATCGATCCAACGGATCCCGACCGGAACGTCGCTGCGGTCTGCAGCGCCGAGAACGTCGCCCGGCTCCAGCACTACGCCCGGGGCTTCCTCGCCGACCCGGACGAGACACTCTTCGAACCCCGTGCGCCCGACCCCCTGTCGGCGGACGAGGTCCGCACGGCGGTCGCCGAGCGGGGAACAACGCCGGTCGCAGTCCGGTTCGACGCACCGGACCTGGTCGACGACCAGCTCTACCCCCAGCTCGCGAAGTCACTCGACGGACTCACTGCCGAACTCGACCGGCGCGGGTTCGACGTGCTCCGGGCCGAGGCGTTCGCGGACGAGTCCGCCGTCCTCCTGGCCGAACTGGCCGTCGCGGAACGGCCTCGCGTCGAGCGCCACGAGGGGCCACCGGTCCACGTGCGCGAGCACGCGGAGAACTTCTACGCGGCCTACGCCGACGACGAGGGCGTGGCCGGGCCGTTCGTCGACGGCGACCGCTACGTGGTCGAGCGCGAACGCGAGTTCGCGACGGCGGCCGACTTCCTGGCGAGCGACGCGCTCTTCGACGTGGCGCTGGGCGCCCACGTCGAGACGGCCGTGCGTCGAAACTACGAGCTCCTGGTCGGCGAAGACGTGGCGGCACTCGCCGAGGAGTTCGGGGACGACCTCTCGGGATATTTCGACCCGATTCCCTGAGCCCGTTCAGCCCTCGAAGAAGGTCTCGCGGACCTCCTCGATGACCTCGTGGGCCCTGTCCTGGGTGTCGCCGTCGGCGGGAGCGGGCTCGTAGCCGTCGAAGACCTCGTGGACGGTGCGGATGCTCTGCGAGAGGGTGTCGAGACCGTAGCCCCCTTCGAGAACGAACGCGAGCGCGGCGTCCGCGTCGTCTGCCACGTCGCGGACGGCCCTGGCCAGGAGACCGTACCCCTCGGTCGAGACACCCATCCGGGAGATGGGGTCGTGTTCGTGGGCGTCGAAGCCGGCGCTGATCAGGAACAGGTCGGGGTCGTGTGCCTCCACGGCGGGCCGGACGAGGTCGTCGACCGCAGCGAGGTACTCGGGGTCCTCCGCCCCCGGGGGGAAGGGGACGTTCAGGGTCGCCCCCTCGCCATCGCCGGCGCCAGTCTCCTCGACGTGGCCCGTACCCGGGAACAGCCCCTCTTCGTGGATCGACGCGTAGAGGACGTCCTCCCGGTCGTAGAAGATGTCCTGGGTACCGTTGCCGTGGTGAACGTCCCAGTCGAAGATGGCGACGCGGTCGGCGTCACCGGCGTCGATGACACACTGGGCGGCGACGGCGGTGTTGTTGAAGAAACAGAATCCCATTGCGTCGTCCTCGACGGCGTGGTGGCCTGGCGGTCGCCCGATCGAGAACGGCGTCTGGCGGCCGTCGGCGCCGTCGAGGGCAGCGCTCGCCGCCCACTCGGCGAGGCCGGCGCTCGACAGCGCGGCGTCCCAAGTCGCCTCGACGGCGACGGTGTCTGCGTCCCAGTTACCGCCGCCGGCGTCACAGAAGGCCTGTAGCTTCTCGACGTAGTCGCCGTCGTGGACGCCACTGACGTCCTCGACGTCACACGGGTCGCCAGCGACGTATTCGACGTTGTGGCACTCCGCGAGGACGCGCCTGATCGCCCGGAGCCGGTCGGGGCTCTCGGGGTGTCGCGGCCCGGTCTGGTGGTCGAGACACGCCTCGCGGTAGCCAAACCTCATTCAAAGTACTGGGCGAGTTCGAAGTACGCCTCGACGTCCTCGGCCTTGACGGTCCGTCGGTCCGCGTGGCGCGCCAGCGTCGCCGCCGCCGCGGCGACGTCCGTCGCGTACGCCTCGAGCAGCGAGGCGAGTGCGACCCTGGCGTCCATCGCGACCCTGTATCGGCCGTCCACGTCGAGACGAGCGATGCGATCCACCGGCGCGATCGGCAGGACGAGCTCGTCCTTGTCGGGGACCGACTCGACACCGAAGTCCGCCGCCATCAGCGTCTTCCGGCCGTCAGCCTCGGCCACGTCCGCCGCGTCCACGGCCAGCCGAGCCCCCCGGTCCTGGATCCGCCGGGCCAGCTCCTCGGCTGCACCCGCACTCACCCGGAGGTCCCCCGCCTCCGCCCGGATGAGCGTGTCCACGGGCGCGAACGGTAACTCGACACTCATACGCCAAAACGGGGCTAGCGCTACCTTAAGGGTTTCCGATACGCCCTCAGAATATCTCCTCGGCGTCCAGCCGCCCCTCGCGGAGTTCGCCCCGCGCCGTGATCTCCTCGCCCAGTTGCAGGGCGTCGTCCGTCTCGACGGTCATCGTCTCGGTGCCGTCGTCCAGGATGGCGGGGTCCCCGGTCTGGACGACCGTTCCCGTGAACTCGACCTGCTCACCCTCGAGGGACGCTGCATCGCCCGTACCCTCGTCGGCAGTGCCACTCTCGTCACGCTCGTCGGACCCCTCGCCCCCATCGGACGCCCTACCCCCGTCCTCACCGTCACTCCCGGCGTCGGCGAAGGCCGCGAGGCCGCCCTCGGCATCCCCACTGTCGCTCGTCTCGGGCGCGACGGAGACGTCGGTGTCGGCGTCGTCGAGGACGACCACCGTCGAGCGCCAGCCGGCGGACGCCTCGAGGTCGTCCTGCCAGCCGTCCTGGATCTCGACGTCGGCTGCCAGGATCTCGTCGCCGGGGGCGATTTCGAGGTCGGCGAGGTCGCCCCAGAGGGCAACCCGGATGTCGCCGGTCCCGTCCTGGACGCGGACGTTCCGGACCTGCCCCTCCGAGCCGTCGTCGCGGTCGAAGGTCCGCTTCGGGTCCGCCGAGCGGACCACGCCGGCGATGTCGACGACGTCGTCCAGTTCGACCGAGGCGATCTCGGTGGCCTCCGGCGTGTACTCGATCGGGTCGTCGACGGCCTCGACGGCCCCCTGGTCGCCGACGTGCAGTTCGAGGTCGCCGTCGCGCTCGCGGACGTAGCCGTCGACGACTTCGACGGCCGTCCCCGGCTCGATCTCCGTGGCTCTGCCGGCCCGGTCGTCCCAGAGCGTCACCCGAATCCGGCCGGTTTCGTCCCCCAGGGTGAGGTTCGCGACCTGGCCCTCCGAGCCGTCGTCGCGCTCGAAGGTCCGGGGGTCGTCGGTCCCGAGGACCAGCCCGGTCACGGTCACGTCCGACTGGCCCAGCGTCAGCGTCTCGATGCTGGCCCCGCCGCCGGGGTCGACGTCGATCTCGACCTCGTCGTCGGGCTCTGCCTGATCGACGCTGACCTCCAGGCCGCCGTAGCCCTCCTTGGGTCGTCCCTTGATACGGAGGACATCCCCGACCTCCAGTTGTCCGTCGGCGACGGCGGCCGCCTGCTCGTCCCAGAAGGCCAGGCGGACAGTTCCCGTCTCGTCGGCGGCCTCGACGTTGATGACGCGGCCTTCCGCTTCGTCGTCTCCGTCGCGCTCGAAGGTCCGCAGTTCGCCCACCGAGAGGACCTTGGCGATGAACTTCACCTCGTTCATCCCGGGTTCGACGTCGGCGACGCTCCCCACCTCGTTGTCGGCGAGCTCGTGGGCGACGAGCATCGCCGCCGTCTCATCGTCGGCCAGGCCCCCCATCTGCTCGACCTTGGCCTCGACCGCCTCGCGGAACTCGGCTTCCGAGACGTCGGTCTCGAGGTCCGCGTAGACGTCCTCGATGGCACCCATTATCCTGTCCAGAGGCATGGAATCCGCCCGCTTAAGCGTTGCCGTTGGGCGTTCGGGACCCTCGCGTCTTGCGATTTCTCACTCCGACCGGTCACGACCATTGCGGCCGGATGGCGCCCGATCGCTGATAAACTCTCGGCCCGTCAGTCACTGCCTTCGACGGCTGCGAGGACCTGCCCCTCGTGGACGATCCGGGCCCGCGAGGGCGGGCCCCCGGTGACGGTGACCGTCCCCTCGAACCGGAGCGTCCCCTGGCACTGAGCGCAGGCTCCCGACCCGCTCTGTGTCCCGAGTGCCACGGCGACCTGCCGTGGTTGCTCGTCGTACGTGACGGCCTCGATCGTCACCCGGTGGCAGGGCGTCGGGGCGGTGAGTCGCCCCGAGAAGTCGACGGTCTCCTCGTCCGGGAACGTGACGCTCGCTGTCGGTGACTCGTCCGACCGACAGCCACTGCCGACCGTCTGGACGGTGGCGTCCGTCACCGTCGGCAACGCCGGTGAGGGCGTCTCCTCGCCCGTGGCCGACGGTTCGTGGTCTGCGGTTGGGGACCCCTCGCTGTCGGGTGTCGTCGATCGGTCCCCGTCGTTCGTGGGAGCGCTGGGTCCGTCGGGAGCACCGATACAGCCGGCGAGGAACAGCGGACAGCCGGTTCCGAGCCACTGGAGGAGGGCGCGGCGCTTCATGGTCGAGGTCACGGCCGACACCGCCTTGAGGCTGGCTCAGACTGAAGGACTCGTTTCAGTCACCCCTCAGCGCTGGACGGTGATCTCGCCGTCGTCGATCGAGACGACGGCATCGAACAGGCCCTTCAGCGTTGCGAGGTCCTGGTCGTCGTGGGCGTCCGGGTCGACGTGGAAGTGGCCGACTGCGCCGACGGACCTGACTCGGCCCGTGACGACGTGGAGGAACCGGAAGGTCCGCTGGAGGTCGGCGTACTGCAGCAGGGAGGTGATCGAGTCGAAGCAGACGACGATCGGCTGGTCGTCGGCCTCAGCGGCACCGGCCATCCCCGAGAGCATCTCGCTGAGGTGGATCCCGACGCCGGTGAGGTCTCCGGGGTTCTCGACGGCCTTGACCGCCCAGGCGCCATCGTCGACGCTCGTCCCGGACTCGCCGACGGCGACGATCCCACCGCGGGCTGGAGCCACGCCGACGCGCTCGTTCCAGGCGCCGATCAGGTCGGCCGGCGTGTCGGTAAAGGAGACGAAGAGGACGTTCGTCGCCGCGGGGTCGTCTTGCGTGAGCAACTCGAAGCAGGCGTCTCGCTTGTCGGCCCCGATCGAGGGTGCCTGGAAGAGGACGTTCGAGACGCCCTCGAGGTCCGCGAGGGGGGACGCATCCCCGTTGGATCCGAGCTGCTCGGCCATTGCCGGCTCGACGTGTCGCGACCATTTAAGAATGCTGTTTTCTGTCACTTCCTCGCGGAGGGACTGCAGGTTCGTGGGGCCGGTCGAATCGAAATCCCTATACGCGGCTCGGGGGTACGATGTGATGAGTCCGGGTAGGGTAGTGGACTATCCTCTTGGCTTGCGGAGCCAGGGACCGGAGTTCAAATCTCCGTCCGGACGCTACATTTTCGCGACCCATCCGCGAGCGACTGTTGTGTCGCTCGCCCGTTCGGGGTCGCGTTATGCGTCCCACAGAGATTTGAGCACGATAGACGCAGCGCGACCGAAGGGAGCGACCGTCTATCGGCAGTTCAAATCTCCGTCGGGCGCGACAGAAACTGTCGCGCCCGACGTGCTCCACGCTCACTACGTTCGCGTGGAACTCCGTCCGGACGTTCGCTGCTCGCGAGCGCATCTCTTCGTTCACCGCTCCCAACGGGACTCTCACTGCGTTCGTGTCTCGCCCAGCTTGCCAACTTGCAGATCAGACCGATATTGGTGTATTAGTCGCTATAGACGAGCCGCCCATCAATTTCGGGCCGGTTGACATCTCGAGAGCCGGTAACGGGTGTGGTCGGCTTCCCGATCGGCTCGAAACCGTTCCCACCGTTCCAGGTCGACGTCTCCGACGCGTCGACATCGGCCACGACCTCCTAGTGTGCGTCGAGGTCTTCTTCGATGGCCTGCAACTGGTCGACGGCCGAGACGTCGAACGGGTCACTCGTCGTGCCCTTCCCCACTGTCCCGGCCGTGCCGTCGGCGGCAACCGCCGCGGGTGTCCACCCCACCCCCAGAACCGCACAGACGACGGCGATCACACACGTCCGACGGACGCCTCCTCGTCGCGCAGCCATCACCGATCCTTTCGCGATCGCCACGTTATAGCCACCGATGACCGGACTGTTCACGGCCGAACAGCGGTGTCGAAGCTGAAACGTTATGGTCCTCGCATCTGCACGGACCGCATGGAACGGCGGACCGTAGACGAGGTTATCTCGCTCCTCCGTCGGTCGCCCGTGCTCGCGGCCTGTCGCGACGAGGCGCGATCGCGGCGCGACCTCACCGACCTCACCGACTTCTCCCGGACCACCGTCTACCGGTCGACGGTCGCACTCACGAAGCGAGGCCTCCTCGAAAAGACGCCGGCGGGCTACCAGACGACGCCACTGGGGGTGGCGCTGCTGGCGGCCGGCGACTCGTTCGTGTCCGGCGTCGACGCGCTCGACCGACTCGAACCCCTCTTCGAGCGCGTTTCCCACCCCGACCTGCTCGAGCACGCACACCTGCTCACCGACGCGCGTGTCGTCGTCGCCGACGCCTCGAACCCCTACCGCGTCGTCGAGCGGGCGATGGAGCGGTTCGAGGCTACGACTCGCTCGCGCGGGACGCTCGCCAGCACGACGGCCGCGGAGGCGATGGACCGGGCGGTCCCGTCCATGGACGACAAGGAGTCCTTCGAACGGATCTTCGCCGCCAGTGCCGTCGAGGCCCACGAGACCGTCGGCGGCGATGCCTTCGACGCCGTCGCAGCGAGTGACGCCCTCTCGGTGCTCGTCGCGGACGATGCCGCCGTTCCGTTCTCGTTCGCCATCGACGACGACGGCGTCACCGTCGTCGGTCACGACCCCGCGACGGGACTCCCGACCGTCCACGTCGAGTCGGATCGGCCGGCGGCGAGAGCGTGGCTCGACGGCGTTTACGAGGAGTGTCGTGCGGCCGCGAACCCGCTTTGAAACCCCAGTAGTCGACGTGGTCCACATCTCGGGCGGATCCGAACGCGGTGCCTTCGGGCACTGACGCCGGTCTCACGTGCGTGGAGCCGGGAACAGCTGACGACTGACGTCAGAAACGATCGATAGACCGGACAGACTGCGGTCACCGGATGACGACGTCGTCGAACACCGCGCGCTCGGATTGCTTGTTGCTCTTGAAGAACAGGTCGCTGGGGACGAAGGTGGCGTCGTCCACGTTCGAGTGAACGTCGAAGATCGTCTCTGTCCCCAGCTCGTAGAGCGTCTCGCCGCCGGCGTCACGGACGGTCAGGCGACCGGTGGCACTGCCGGTTCGCTCGATGACGACGCGGTATTCGGTGTCTGTCTCGGCGCCCTCCCAGTCCACGCTCGGATAGGTGTTCGCCCCGTTGAACCCCTCGACGGCCGTGTTCCAGCGCATCCACGGCCTGATCCCGACGAAGCTCGAGTACCGGCCGTCTTCGGCACTCCGGATCGTGATGTGGGTGTTGCCGGCCCCCTGGCCCATCACCGAGTACTCGATGCGCTCCCAGTCGGGCACGTCCGGGATGTCGTACTCGACCTCCTGGCCCCGGAGGACCAGTTTTCGGTCGCCGTCGATCGGTTCGGTGTACCCGTCGAACGCCTCCGGCGGCTCGTCGAAGTCCAGCGACACCTCGCCGGCCTCGGCCCCGTCGTTTGACGACGGGGCGTCGGTTTCGCAGGTACACTCCTCGTCGACCAGTTGCTCCTTGCGCTGGACGTCCGGGTCCCGCGGCGCGTAGTCCTCGCTGTCGATCACGCCGTCTCCGTCGCTATCCGTGATCTCCTCCTCGCCGTCGCCGAGAAGCCCGGTACAGCCGGCCAGGCCCAGCGCCGTCGCCGAACCGCCGGCGAGGAGGACCCGTCGTCGTGTCTGCTGCCACTCGTTCATGGCTCAGTACTGAGAGGAAGAACTGTGGTGGAATCGATAAAACGTTCGGCCGATATTGCGCGCCGATACCGCTCGTCAGGGCGTCGCCTCCCAAACACCTACCCCGTCGCCGTCTGATCATTCCACAATGGGGACCGACTTGACTGACGTGTTCTGGACGCGCCACGCCAACCCGAAGAGCGGGTGGTCCCGCGTCGCCGCGTTGCCGCTCGTCGTGTATGCCACGTACGCCCGGCGCTGGCGCCTCCTGGTTCTGGCTATCGCGTTTACTGGACTCAACCCCTTCCTGTTCCCACCGCCGAAGACCAGCGACGCCTGGATGACGAAGGTCGTCCTGGCGGAGCGCTACTGGCGGGAGACGGGAGCCGACGTCGGGGCGCTGTCGTTCCTGAACCTGGTGAACGTCCCGGTCACCCTGTACGCCATCTACGCCGCGTACCGCCGGAACGTCGGTGGGGCGACCGTCGCGACGGCGCTGTCGATGACGCTGAAGTTCGCCTTCGTGGCCGGCCTGGTCCGTCGGTTCGGCGACGACCTGGGCGACCTGGAGACGTCGATCGACGTCGAGTGAGCGTCGCGGCCCCGGACCCGAATCCCTCCGAAGGGGTTTCGGTCCGGCGCCCTAGCGTCGACGTATGGATGCCTACCTCCGGGCCGGCGTTGCCATCTACAACGCCGGCCGGTACCACGCCGCCCACGACGCCTGGGAGGACCACTGGCTGGACCTGGAGTCGGGCACCGACGACGAGCGCTTTCTCCACGGCCTGATCCAGTTCACTGCCGCGGTCTTTCACGCCCGGAACGGCAACTGGTCCGGCGCGACGGGCCTGGCCGAGAGCGCTGGCGAGTACCTGGCCGACCTCTCTGGGGCCCACCGCGAGGTAAACGTGGATCCGGTCCGGGAGTACCTCCGGACCCTCACCGCCGACCCGGAGGTGATCGAGCGTCGGGCACCGCTCTCGCTCACGCTCGCGGGCACCGTCGTGCGGCCGGCGGACCTCGATTTCGACGCGACGCTCGTCGCCGCGGAGGTACTTGCCGAGGAGGACGGGTACGACGAGTCCGTGATCCACCGAGCGGCCGAGTACGCGCGGACTGACCTCGACGCCGAGGTGGCCAGCAGTCCGTTTGTCTCCCTGCTGTTCGACTTCGTTCGGGAACCTGCCGACCGCGCGGTGGTCTTCCAGCGACTTTCCGAACACGTCGATCGGCGCCGGAGTCGCGAAACGGACGTCGACGGCCTGTTCGACTAGTCGTCGGTCTCGTGACGGCAGTCACCTGACGGCGTCACGGGCTCACCGCGGGACGGAGTCGAACCGTGGCGCGACCCGCTTTAGCAGTGGCCAGGGGACCGCGAATCCGGCCGCGAAGAGACCGATGAACGCGACCCCGCTCCACGCGAGCGGGAGACCCAGGAGATAGAGCGCGGCCGTGCCGAGGATGGAGACGAGACAGACACCCAGCATCACCACGTTCTTCGCACTGAAGGCGCCGGTGGCGAAGGAATCCCCGTACATGGCGTCAGTGTTCTCCTACGGGGACAAGGGCCTTTCCACCGACCGAACCGCCACAACCGACGACGTGCGCCATCGGCCGCGCTCCCTGCGGTGACGCTCGAGGGATGCTGCGTCTCGCCGGTGGGAAATCCGTGCTGTGAATCGCGGAACACCCGACGGCGTGTCCGGCGGGTGGAGTAGGCCTGCGGTGCTTCCAATCTTTACCAATTTGGCATTCTAAATCGTTTATGGCCGACTATTGGAGGGTTATCGGGTATATTGCAGACCAAACATAGCCAAATATCGATGCAACACGTTTGTTTGTCCAAAACAGTTAAGTAATCCCGACCGTATGGTACAGATGTCCATGAGCACGACCGATTCGTCCACGATTGCCCGTCCGGCCACGAACGACGACCCGACGCCGCTCCGCTCAGCCAGCTACCTCGGCTGTCGCGAGTGCGGCGAGGGTGCCATCGTCTGGGACGCCGACGCAGGACAGTCCCGGTGCCGTTGCTGCGGGGCACTCGACTGACCAGGACCCATGTCAATCACCGCCAAACTCCTCGATCGGGTGGCCACCGAGCGCGGCTACGAGTGTACCTTCTGCGGCCAGTCCTACGAGGAGGAACGGCTGAACTGCCACGCCTGTGGCGTCGACGCGGTCACGCCGCGCGGAAAATAGGTTTCTTCATCCAAAAATCCGCTCTACGCGACCTTCTCCTCGCCGTCCCACTCCGCGGAGTTGTCCTGGGGCTCGTAGCCGAGGACCTCCTTCGCGCGCTCCAGGGAGTAGTACTTCCGGTCGTTGTCGCTGATCCCGTAGACGATCTCGTAGTCGTAGTCGGCCTCCAGGGCACACCGGTGGATCTGCGCGCAGTCGCGCATCGAGAGCCACATCGCCTGGCCGCGCTCGTAGTCGATCGGCGGGTGGTCCTCGTTGAGATTGCCGATGCGGACGTTACAGACCGAGATGCCGTACTCGTCGTGGTAGTAGCGCCCGATGACCTCGCCCGTGGCCTTGCTGACGCCGTAGAGGTTCCCCGGACGGGGGAGTTCCGTTCCGTCGAGTAGCGGGTCTGTCTCCGGTCGGTACATCTCCGGGGTCCGATCGTCGGTCTCGAAGGCGCCGACGGCGTGGTTCGAGGAGGCGTAGACGAACGTCTCGACGCCCTCGTCGACGGCGGCCTCGTACATCTTCTGCGTGCCGTCGATGTTGTTCTCGAGGACGCTCCGCCAGGGCGCGGAGGGACGGGGATCGCCAGCGAGGTGGATGATCGCGCCGACGCCGTCGACGGCCTCGGCGACGTCGCCGTCGCTCTGGACCTCGCCGACGGTGTAGGGGAAGTCCGGTTCCTCGGCGGGGTGGCTGTGGAACATGAGCCGCCAGTCGTAGTCGTCCCGCAGGCCCTCCAGGATCGCCTTCCCGACGTGGCCCCCGGCCCCCGTGAGTAACACCGGGTCGTCCATTCAGTCTCACCCAGGCGAGGACCCTGTAAGTAGCATACGGTTTGGGGCCGCTCCGTCCGCGTGCCACGGGCTGGCGTCACGATCCACCAGAGTAAAGCCGGCCCTGTGCGACTCACTGCTGGATGTCCTTCACCCCGCCTCTCGGTCCCCGTCGCCTGGTACGCGAGTCGGTTCCGATCGCGGTGACGCTCTCGGTCTGGCAGGTCACAGCGCTGGTCCTCTCGCGGTCCGGAACGGACGACGCCCTTCGCGTCGCTGGCCTCGCGATGGCCGGACTCTACGCGCTTGTCCGAGGCGTGACCCTGGGCGTTCATCTGGACGTCGACGCCACGCCGCGTGCGCTCGCCAACGTGCTCAGGGAGAACGGCTGGGTGCTGGTGGGCGCGGGCGGCTGGTTCCTTGCTGTCCAGGTGCTCGGGTGGGGGCTCCGCGTCGCCCCGTGGATCGACTGGGTCAGAGAGCTGATGATCGTCGACCTCACCGCCTTCGTCCTGAACTGGACCGGAGTGGGTGCTGTCGTGCTGTATGCAGTCGCCGTCGGGAGTGCCCGCGTCCGCGCCGGTCCGGCAACGGACTGATCCACAGCGGGGGCGGGCGATCGGACACAGTCCGCCTCGAGCACGACAAGACGTAAGGGAGCGCCGTCGGTCGTCCCGACATGGACGAGTCACGCCCTGCGACCGATCCGGAGACGGCCTGCTTCGAGGCCGGCATCAAGTTCGGGTCGCTGTACCACCAGTTCGCGGGGACGCCGGTGAGCCCCGAGAGCGCCCCCTCCCTGGCGCGGGCGATGGAGGAGGCCATCGAGAACCAGCCCCACTGCGAGGCAGTCTCCGTCGAGGTCCTGACCGACGAACTGGCCGATGCCATCGGGAATGCCGCGGACTACACCGAACTGACCGGCCGCTTCCTCGATGTCGACATCGTCGTCGACTACGAGGGCGTCGTCGTCGAGACGAGCATGGCGATGGAGGACGGCTATCCCCTGATGGAAGTGAACGCGGTGCGGACCGACTGACCGGAACGGCGTTTCGAAGTCGGCAATTCTCCGAGCCGGCAGTCTGGCGGTTTCACTTCCGCTTTCAGGCTCGCTTTTAATCCCGTACCGGGCGAACGGATTGACATGTCCCAATCGACACTCGACGACGACGATCTCTTCGGGGAGGCCGCCTCGGAGATGCGCGCGGACGTCGAGGACAGTCTCGACGCGGCGATGGCGTCGCTCCCGGACCCCGACGACGTCTGGGACGTCGACGCCGACAACACCCTCGGCGTGTTGAACGCGCTCCGCTCGGCGCTCGACGCCGGCGACGCCGAGGACCATCTGCGGGACGCGAAGAAGTGGTACACGATGGGCGAGCGGGCGGACGCCTTCGAGGACGCGGACGACCTCGCCGAGCGCATCGAGGAGGCAGAGACGCTCCTCGACGCGGTCGGTGACGCCCGCGAGCAGGTCGGCGAACTGACGGGCACGATCCCGCAGCTCCGCAGCCAGCTCGAGGACGCCGCCGAGGCCGCCGACGGAGCCGACGCGGACCCCGAGACCAACGCCGACGGAGGTGCCGGAGCAGAAGCGGACGCGTAGACACCTCGACCGGTACCTCGCCTGTGCAGGCCACCTGCACGCCTCCGTTCTCTCGGTTTCGTTCGTTCCGGAGCCACGCCGCTGGCGTCGCCCGATCAGCGATCGGGGACGTCTCGGTCCGCAACCGCGTCGAGCACCTCGACGAGCGCGTCGGCGGCGGCTTCGAGGAGCGCCTCGCCGACCTCCGGATCGCTCAGCGACGGATCGCCGACGGCGCCGCTCTCGGAGAACTCGGCGCTGTCGTAGGCCAGGTTCGTGCCGGCGACCCACTCGCCCCAGCCCTGGGCCCCGTCCTCGCGCGCCTGCGCGAAGGCCTCCTCGTGTACGAGGTCTGGATGGAGGGACCGAATGAGGCTCGTCTCGACGGGGCCGCCGTGACCCATTCCGGCGTCGTCGGGGAGACCGGCCGCCTGTGGATCGACGGCGTCGAACCAGGTGAACGGCACGGCGTAGGCGGTGCCGTCGCGCGTCACGCGCCCGCAACACTCCCGAAGGGGCGCCACGTTGCCGCCGTGGCCGTTGACGACGACGATCCGGCCCCAGCCGTGCGACGCCAGGCTCTCGACGGTCTCGCGGACGTAGTCCCGGAAGGTGTCCTCGGAGACCCAGAGGGTGCCCGGGAACTGGCGGTGCTCCTCGGCGACGCCGACGGGGATCGTCGGGGCGACGACCACCTCGTCGTCGTAGGCCTCGGCACCGTGGGCGGCCACGGCGTCGGCGGCCAGGTGGTCCGTTCCGAGGGGGGCATGGGGCCCGTGTTGCTCCGTACTACCGACCGGAAGCAGCGCGAGGTCGGTCGCGGCCGCGTCCGCGGCGGGCCAGGCGACCTCGGAGAGGTCCATACCGGCGCGACGCGTGGGGGCGGCATAAGGACGGGGGATCGGTCCCCCGCTCGAACGCGAACATGTAACGGAACCGCACGATGCCGTGCTATTGCGGTTCGTAATACCTAAGAAGAGATGGCCGAAAGACCGTGTAAGATGCTGGGCATCCTATCGAGCCTGCTGACCGCGGGCGGGTGGTTCCCCGTCGGTCAGGCCGGTGGCGTCTCCCAGACTCCCGAGGCGTTGTTCCAGCAGATTTTCACGGTATTCGTCGTCCTCGGGTCGCTGGTCGGGATCGTCGTCATCGGGTACATGCTCTACAACGCGTACAAGTACCGCGCGGGGACCGGCAGGGGCGCGGAAGCCGACGACTCCAAGAAGGTGACGCGGCCGGAGCCCGGTCAGATTCCGACCGGCTCCGGCGGCGGCAAGAAGCTCTTCCTGTCGTTCGGGATCAGTGCCGTCATCGTCCTCTCGCTGATCGTCTGGACCTACTCGGCCCTGCTCTTCGTCGAGACCACGCCGGAGCAACAGGAGTCCGACCTCACCGTCGAGGTCGTGGGCGAGCAGTTCGCGTGGCAGTTCCACTATCCCAACGGCGAGACATCCGTCAACGAGATGGTGGTGCCGGAGGGCGCCATGGTCGAACTCGAGGTGAGTACGGCGGACGTCTTCCACAATTTCAACATACCAAAATTCAGAACAGGAGCAGACGCCATGCCAGGACACACTCTCGAAACGTGGTTCGTCGCGGATGAGCGAGGCAACTTCACCGCTGAATGTCGCGAGATCTGTGGCGCCGGCCACTCGGGCATGAACGCCCAGGTCCGCGTCGTCTCCCAGGAGGAGTTCGAAGAGTGGTACGGCGGATCGGCGTCGGGTAGCAACGGCGGTGCCGGGAACGGGACCGCGAATAACACATCCGGGGCCAACGCTGACCTCCGGACGGCCGCCACCATCGGAGGTGTCGGCGCGTGAGCGAACACGCCGACGGTGGCCACCTGCCACCGCGCTCGAGCGTCAAGCGCTGGCTGGTGACGACCAACCACAAGGACGTCGGGATCCTCTACATCGTCACCGCCCTCTTCTTCCTGGTCTTCGGTGGCATTCTCGCACTGCTCATCCGCACGCAGATGTGGAGTCCCGGCGGGACGATCCTCTCCGGGATGGGCTACAACCAGGCGGTGACGGGCCACGGCCTGTTGATGGTCTTCTGGTTCATCTCGCCGTTCGCCTTCGGGCTGGCCAACTACGTGGTGCCGATCCAGATCGGGGCCGAGGACCTGGCCTTCCCGCGCCTGAACGCCCTCTCGTACTGGATGTACCTCTTCTCGGGGCTCCTCTTCGGGACGTCGTACTTCCTCGGTAGCTCCCTCCAGACGGGGTGGACGATCTACGCCCCGCTGAACGTTCCCACGTACATTCCAGACGTCGCAGCAGTCGGGTCGGTAGCGGCGATCCTCGGTCTCCTGCTGTTCGTCGCCTCGGTCACGGTCTCGTCGGTGAACTTCCTGACGACGATGTACCGGATGCGCGCGAAGGGGCTGCGGATGCGCGACCTGCCGCTGTTTAGCCTCTCGATTCTGCTGACGGTCTGGATGATGCTCTTTGCCTTCGCCGCGCTGCTGGCGGCGCTGTTCATCCTGAGCGCCGACAACATCCTCGGGACGACGTACTTCGCCAACGAGGCCGGCGGGGCGATGCTCTGGACGCACCTGTTCTGGTTCTTCGGCCACCCGGAGGTGTACATCGTCTTCTTCCCCGCGCTGGGGATCATGGCCGAGACCTTCCAGACGTTCTCGGGCAAGCGGATCGTCGGCCGGAAGTGGTTCGTCCTCGCGATGGCGCTCGTGGCGCTCCAGAGCTTCGTCGTCTGGATGCACCACATGTTCCTCACGGGGATCAACCTGCCCGTGAAGACCATCTTCATGGCGACGACGATCGGGATCTCGCTCCCGTTCGACCTGATGATGTTCGCGCTGATCTACACGCTGATCAAGGGGAAGATCCGGTTCACGGTCCCCTTCCTCTGGAACCTCGGTGCGGTCATCCTGTTCATCGTCGGCGGGATCACCGGCGTGTTCCTTGGTGCGGTCGTGCTCGACTACCAGTTCCGCGGCACGTACTGGGTGGTCGCGCACTTCCACTACGTCATGGTCGGCGGCGCGACCGCCATGTTCGGGGGCCTGTACTACTGGTTCCCGAAGATGACCGGGAAGATGTACGACAGGCGGCTGGGACTGTGGAACTTCCTGACGTACTTCGTCGGGTTCAATCTGCTGTACTTCCCGATGTTCGTCGTCTGGGAGACGCCGCGACGCGTCTTCGACTACAGTGCGGGCTTCACGCCGTGGCACCGGGTCGCCACGCTCGGGGCGTTCCTGCTCGCGTTCTCGTTCGTGATCATGTTCTACAATCTGGCAAAGAGCATCTATTCCGGCGACCCGGCGCCGGACAACCCCTGGGAGTACGGCTCCTCGATCGAGTGGTCGATCCCGTCCCCGCCACCCCTGGACAACTTCCCGAAGGGCATCCCGAGCTACGCCAGCGGGAAACTTGAGTTCCTCAGTGAGGAGGAGGCCATCGAGGTGCGCGACGGCACGGCCCCGAGCGGTCGTGGCGCCGCGGCGGCCGCGGACGGGGGCACCGTGACTGCCACCGATGCGGCCCTGGAGACCAGCGCCGAACCGGCACTGGAGGCCGCCCACGAGGAGGAGCACGCGGACCACGCGAGCTGGTGGCCGGTCACGGTCAGCCTCTCGGCGTTCGTGCTGTTCCTCGGGCTCTCGGGGATCCAGTTCCAGTACTTCCTCTGGCCAGGACTGCTTGCTATCGCCTTCTTCATCGCCTACCTGGGGATCGAGGGGGCGCGCCGCGACGGCTTTGCCTCCATCCACGCCCTGATGGTCGGCTTGGGCGGGGCCGGCTTCCTGGTCGTGCTGCAGTTGCTGGCCATCGACAAGGGCGGGCTCGGCGCTGCCATCGACGGCGCGAGTCCGTACTTCTGGGTGACCACCCTCGGCGCGTTCATGGGCACGGCGTCGCTCATCTCGATGGGCTGGGAGTCGTTCAGCCTGCCCGAGCCGACGCTGGCCGAGCAGTGGCCGTTCTCGGCGGTCGGGCGCTGGAAGCTGGGCATGTGGGTGTTCCTGGCCTCCGACGTCATCCTGTTCGGTGCGTTCATCGGCTCGTACCTGTTCATGCGGGTCGCGAACGGCTGGACCGACTGGCACCACCTCATCCCGGCCGAACACGTCGTGATGCCCGGGCTGATCAACACCTACCTGCTGCTCGCGAGTTCCTTCGCCGTGGTCGTCGCCCTCGAGGCGGCGAAACACGAGAAGCGCAAGCAGCTGATCGGGTGGCTCAGCCTCACCTTCGCGCTCGGGATCGGCTTCCTGATCAACAAGGGCATCGAGTGGGAACACCTGGCCCACCTCAGCACGGAGGCCTTCCCGGAGGGCTGGTTCCTCACGACGAACGTCGCCTCGTCGACGTTCTTCCTGACGACCGGCCTGCACGGGGCCCACGTGATCATCGGCCTGCTGATCACGCTGTTCCTGATCACGCGGGCCTGGACGGGCGCGTACATGGGCGAGGAGGAGTCCGGCACGATCGAGTACTTCGGCCTGTACTGGCACTTCGTCGACATCGTGTGGCTGTTCCTGTTCCCGCTGTTCTACATCGTCTAAGGTGATCCACAAATGTCACAACTCAGAACCTACACGATCATGTTCGTCGTCCTGATGGCCTTCTCGACGGCCCAGGCGATGCTCGAGTTCACCGGCCTGCTCGAACAGTACTACTGGACCATCTTCGCGGTCATCATGGTCCTGTCGACGATCAAGGCACTCGTCGTCGCCGGCTGGTACCAGCACCTGCGCTACGAACCCCGCTCGCTCACCTACATGATGGCCAGCGGCCTGCTGGCCGTCGTCGCGCTGACGACGGCCGCGGCCTACTCCATCCTGTAGGCCCGGGCAACCGATCCGTAGGCGGCTATCCTCTCGCGTTCCTCACCACGACCACCAGCGGCCGCGTCGGTGTTCTCGACGTGGGCGCACATCCTGGGCCGCTATCGCTGTATCGGCACGGGCAGGTCGCCGCTCGGCACGCTGCTCGTCCGGTGACAGTAGTGACGGCATCGAGGCGGGCGATATAAGCCCCGGGCGCTCCAGCACCCACACGACAGTGCGAGTGGAGTGTCAGGTCTGTGGCCGCATGATCGGCAAGGGACCCGAGGGTCTGGGCATCCGCCGACACAGTGGCGTCCACCGCCGGGAGTTCGAGGCGGCCGTGGGCCGCGAACCCGACGACTACGCCGAGGTCCGCGACGTTCTCGGCGACCGCGAGACGGAGCAGGCACGGTTCGCTGCCTTCGAACAGAGCTGACTGCGTGGGCGTCTCGTTCGATTGTCCGCCGATGCGTGCGGGCCGGTCACCACGTGAGCGCCGATCGGTCTCCGACTATCGGCCGTCCCGTGAGATGCCTCTGGGCGTGGCATCGTCCTGGACGACCGGCTACCCGGTTCGTCGCTGGTCGACACACGAGAAGAGGGGTCGCAGTCTCAAGCGCCGAAGGTAAGCAGCAGATTCCCGCCGACGGCGACGAGCACGACGAAGCCGAGACTGATGACGGCCTCGCCGACGGCGAAGGCGTGTGGGTGACCCCGGGAGCGGCCGAGTGCGTAGACGCCGAACGTCAGGAAGCCGACGACGAACAGGCCGAAGAGACCGAGCAGCATCGTGACGCTGCCGCCCTGGACGGCCCCGAGGACGGCGACGGCCGTCAGGAGGACGAGCGCGATGAAGCCGACGACCCAGGAGTTGACCGAGCGGATCGTCCTGGCGAGGCCGCGCGGTCGCGGGCCGCCGAGCTCTGGCGTGTACTGTTCCCAGTTCCTGCTCCGTGCCGTCACGGCGAACACGATCACGGCGAGTGCGAACATGATCCCCGCACTCGCGAGATAGACGTACGACACCATGCGTTATTGCAGTGCATTGCCCTCCGCCATTATAACCGGTTCGGAACCGCCCGGGTCGATCGGCCCTCAGTCGTCGTCGGCGTCGGTGCGCGACCGGCGACGCTGGGCGCGTTCGACGAACTCGGCGGGCAAGTCGTCGATCTCGCCGGCCTGGACGGCCCAGAGGTTCGCGTACAGGCCGTCTGTCGCGAGCAGGTCCTCGTGGGTCCCGCGCTCGGCGACGCGTCCGTCCTCCAGGACGACGATCTCGTCTGCGTCCTTGACCGTCGACAGCCGGTGGGCGATGACCAGCGTCGTCCGCTCTTCGGTGAGGCGGTCGAGGCTGCGCTGGATCAGGAGTTCGGTCTCGGTGTCGACGCTGGAGGTGGCCTCGTCGAGAACGAGCACCTCGGGATCCCGGAGGATGGCCCGGGCGATGGCGACGCGCTGGCGCTGCCCGCCCGAGAGCTTGACGCCCCGCTCGCCGACCATCGTGTCGTAGCCGTCCGGGAGGTTCGAGATGAACTCGTGGGCCTCGGCGGCGCGGGCCGCCTCGCGGACGTCTTCGTCGCTCGCCTCGGGTGACCCGTAGGCGATGTTGTCCGTCGCGGTGCCATAGAACAGGAAGTTATCCTGGCTGACGTAGCCGATGGCCTGCCGGAGGCTCGGGACGGTCACCTCGCGGACGTCCTGGCCGTCGATGCGCACGGCGCCGTCGTCGACGTCGTAGAGGCGCATGAGCAGCTTGACGGCCGTGGACTTGCCGGCACCGGTGGGCCCGACGAGCGCGACCGTCTCGCCGCCCCCGGCGGTGAAGCTGACGTCCTCGAGGACCCTCTCGTCGTCGTAGGCGAAGGAGACGTCGTCGTACTCGACGCGTCCCTCGGTGACGGTTAGATTGGGGGCGTCGGGGTCTTCGGCGAGGCGCCCGGAGGTCGCCATGAGCCCGAGGACGCGCTCGGCGGAGGCGTAGGCCCGCTGGTACATGTTGATGATCTGCCCGAACTGTGCCATCGGCCAGATGAACCGCTGGGTGTAGAAGATGAAGGCGACGAAGGTCCCGATGGAGACGGTGCCGGCGAACACCCACCAGCCGCCGACGACGAAGGTGACGACGAACCCGAGCCCCGAGAGGAGGCGCAGGCCGGGGAAGAACGTGATCCGCGTCCGGATGGCGTCCCAGTTGGCGTCGTAGTAGTCCTGCGAGGCGTCCTCGACGCGCTCGGACTCGAAGGCCTCGGTCGTCGATGTCTTGATGACTTGGATGCCCCCGAGGTTGTTCTCCAGCCGGGAGTTGAGTTGGCCGACCGACGAGCGGACGCTCGCGTACTTCGGCTGGATGATCTCGATGAATTTCCGCGTGAAGACGGCGATGATGGGGACCGGCAACAGCGCCACGAGCGCGAGTTGCCAGTTCAGCCAGAGCATGATCCCGGCGATGCCGAAGATCATGACGACCATCCGGGAGACGGAGTTCAGCCCGTCGTTGAGAAAGCGCTCCAGGCGGTTGACGTCGTTCGAGAGGACCGACATCAGTTCGCCGGTCTGCTTGTCGGCGAAGTAGCCCATGTTCAGGCGCTGCATCTGGTCGTAGGTATCGGTCCGCACGTCGTGCTGGACGCCCTGGGCGAAGCGGTTCCACCCCCAGTTGCGCAGGTAGTGAAAGATCGCCGCGCCGGCAAAGGTCGCGGCGATGATCCCGCCGGTCAGGACGAGCTGGCCCGCCGGCTCGGTCGGCAGCCACGCCTCGGGGACTAGCGGCAGGCCGAAGCCCGAATCGGCGGTCCCACCTTCGACGACCTCCCGCGCGAGGAAGGTGTCGATGGCCAGGGCGAGCAACAGCGGCGGGGCCAGATCGAGGAGCCTGGCGACCACGCTGGCGACGAGCCCGACGACGAAGTATCCCCGGTGGGGGCGGCCGTACTCGGCGAAGAGCCGGTACATCGGCCGGTCGACCTGCTCGCGCTCGCGCTCGAAGGCCTCCTCCTCTGGCCCGGCGTCGACGTTCACAGGTGACTCAGGGTTCGGCGCGCAAAAAGGCCGTCGTCGCCGGGGCTCCGCCCGTCAGCTGGCCGCGACGCCCTCGGGAATCACGACGCAGTCGCCTACCCCGGCGCCGGTCGCGTTTGTGTAGCCCCGCGGAACCTCGAGCACGTACCGGCCTGCGCCGGGGAAGCTCCCGTCGCCCCCCGGAATCTCCTCGGGAACCGGCGCGTGGTGGATCCGGGTGATCTCCCCCTCGGCGGAGACGAAGACGATGTCCAGCGGGAAGTCCATGTCCCGCATGACGTAGGTGTACCGGCCCGCCGACTCGTGGACGAACAGCATGCCCTCCCCGCGCGTGAGGGACTCGGTGTCGCTGAGCCCCGTGTGCCGGAGGCCGTCGGTATCCGCGATGCGAACGTCGACGGTAGCGAGTGCGGTCCCGTTCGCGTCCTGGAGGCGCACCGTGGTCCGGTCGTGTGGCTCCCCGGTGACCACCTCGTCGTCGGCCGTCGCGTTGGCACAGGCCGTCGCACCGGCGTCGACGGGATCCACACTCTCGCCGGAGCCGGGGGCGAGGAGGACGGCCGTCACGCCGAGGATCGCGAGGCCGACCACGAGGGCGACGGCCCAGGGACGGTCCATGCCGGGGATCCGTGCGCCGTGGTCTAACCGCTTGCGCTGGAGAGTAAGGGTTATTCGTACACGCTGACTTGCACAGAGTGCGGGTTCGTGGTCTAGCTGGTCATGACGCGGCCTTTACAAGGCCGAGGTCGGCGGTTCGAAACCGCCCGAACCCATGTTGCTGGCGCAACGCCGCTCGCGACGCGAGCGGCCAGCGCCAGCAACCGGGACGCGGTTTCGAACCCTGGAAGTCGCACGCCCGGGAGCGCAGCGAAGCGAGCACCCCGGACCGTCTTCCTCCGGTTCCGAAACCGCCCGAACCCACTGTTGTGCTGTGCACGACCTGAGCAGCGGCCAGTGGCGAGGTCGCGTTCCGAGCTATCGGTCGCGCACTGCAAAGCGAGCAGGTCTCATATCGATTCGTAACGGTTCGAAGTTCTCACGTAGTCTTCCTACCAGTCATGCCGAATTCGCTTCTGAGTACCAGAGAGAACACATGCCACCCATCAAAAATAGGGAACAGGCAGGTGCACGATCTAACTGGGTTCCAGGGGGGATATCATGAACTCAACCACCGGGCTCGAGGAACCACACGGGCTTGCAATCAAGGAGGAACTCGACGCCTATTACGAGCAGGAGATCAATCATGGCCGCCTCTATCCGAATCTCGACGATCTCGTCAACAAAGGACTGCTTGAGAAGGGTGAACTCGACAAGCGGACGAACGTGTACACGGTCACGTAACGCGGATTGCGTGAAATCGAGGCGCGACGTGAGTGGGAAAGTCAGTATTTCGAAGACGTGAACGCACCCACTACGTCGTAGAATCATCATAAAAGCGGGACTGCTATACCCACTTCCTACGAATACACATTAAGATGGCTCGGCTCGTCTTCTATCACCACCCACAGGCCGAGAATTTCTCACTCAAATATAGCTCGGCATCGGTGGCAGAAATCCTGTCTCAGCGAGA
>Ga0207733_100076_pt1 | contig 104331 bp, 105 predicted proteins | sample A23P3SouthBayCA_FD_187735 | JGI IMG/M metagenome (GOLD analysis project Ga0207733, IMG submission 187735) | Aerobic enrichment media microbial communities from Eden Landing Ponds, California, USA - A23 P3 (SPAdes) | ecosystem: Environmental > Aquatic > Marine > Unclassified | place: Emeryville...
ATCCGTCAATCCCCAGCGACACACTTGGTTCTCCATTGAGAGACCATTCATGAGACTGCTACGAAATCGGTCTGACGGCAGGTCGCTATCCAACTACGATTCCTGCAGGCATCACTGCTCAATCGGGGTGACATGCGTACACCTACCCATTGACCTGTAAGCCGGTCCGACACCGGCTTTCTAGGGGTTCGATGCTTACTGCCACGATCGATTTCCAACCAAGCGTTCCCAACAGATTGGGACGATGAGACTCAGATGAGGCCAGATACCGTGGTTGGTACTGTCACAACGACTGGCTGGTCGTCTGGGTCGACACGCCAGTCGGATAGCAATCGTGGTCGGTCACGCTAACTCTCGAGGACGATCAAAATCACCGGTTCGCCCACTCTACCGGTAGATCTAGCTGGTGAAGAGCGACTCGAGTTCGATTCGAAGCTGGCTTCCGACAGGCCCCATACCGAATACGCAGAACAGTGCTGTGATGGCGACGATCATCACGTGTGACAACGTCTCCGTAACCGCGGACTATTAACGGATTCATCCAGTATGTGTGTATATGGCTAACGTTCGTGTTGCAGGAACAGGGTTAACGGCGTTCGGAGCCAGCCCCGAACGGACCGGACGAGATCTCTTCGCCGAAGCAAGCATCGCGGCTTTCGAGGACAGCGGTGTGCCTCGAGACGACGTCGAGGCCGTCTTCTACGGGAACTTTATGGGTGAACTCGCAGAACACCAGGGCCATCAGGGGCCGTTGATGGCCGAAGCCGCGGGGGTACAGGCTCCCGCGACGCGATTCGAGTCTGCATGTGCCTCGAGCGGCGCCGCGGTCCGCGAGGCGGTCAAACGGATCCGCACCGGCGAGAACGACGTGCTTCTCGTCGGGGGCGCGGAACGAATGACCAATCTCGGCACCGCGGGTGCGACCGAAGCCCTCGCGATTGCCGCGGACGACCTCTGGGAAGTGCGCGCCGGGACGACGTTTCCCGGTGCGTACGCGCTGATGGCGCAAGCCTACTTCGACGTATTCGGCGGCGACCAAGAGGATCTGGCCCACATCGCCGTCAAGAACCACGAAAACGCGCTGCCGAACGAGAAAGCCCAGTACCAGCGCGCGATCGAGGTGTCCGATGTCCTCGAGGCCCCGCCGGTCTCGGAGCCGCTCGGCCTCTACGATGCCTGTCCGATCTCTGATGGCGCGTCCGCGCTCGTGCTGACCAGCGAGGACTACGCCGCAGACTACGGCCTCGAGGCACCAGTCGCGATCACGGGCACTGGCCAGGGCGGCGATCGGATGGCGCTGCACGACCGTGAGCATCTCGCACGCTCGCCGGCCGCCCGCGAGGCCGGCGAAGAGGCCTACGCCGACGCCGGCATCGATGCCGGTGACATCGACGTCGCGGAGGTCCACGACTGCTTTACGATCGCCGAAGTGCTCGCACTCGAGGCGCTCGATCTGGAGCCGATCGGTGAGGGCATCTCGGCGGCTCGCGATGGGCGGACGACCGCCGACGGTGAGTTGCCGGTCAACCTTTCGGGCGGGCTGAAGGCGAAGGGGCACCCAGTCGGTGCGACCGGCGCGTCTCAGGTCGCCGAGATGGCAATGCTGCTTGCGGGTACGCATCCGAACAGCGACCACGTCGCGGATGCGACGACCGGCGTCACCCACAACGCGGGTGGGACGGTTGCGAGTGCGATGGTTCACGTGCTGGAGGTGGTCGCATGAGCGACACCGATGAGGTCGCGGACGCCGGCTTCGACGACTGGCTCGACGCTGCCGAAACCGGTGACGCCTACTGCCTCGAGTGCGCCAACGGCCATGGCTCCCTGCCGCCGCGGCGGGTCTGTCCCGACTGTGGCTCGACCGACCTTGAGGAGGTCGACCTCCCCGAAACTGGCGAAATTGAGACGTTCACCATCACGCACGTTCCGACGCCGGCGTTCGAAGAGGACGCTCCCTACGCGACGGCTATCGCGAACTTCGGTCCCGTACGGATCACTGGGCAAGTTGTGGGGGTCGATCCCGAGACAGTTGAGACCGGGCTCGAGGTCGCACTCGCGGTTACGGTTTCGGAGACGACGGGTGAACGTGTGATCGGGTTCCAGCCGGTGTCGGCCTGACTCGGTTTTTCGAGCGACGCTACACAGTTGCCGGAGGGTATTTCACCAGTGGGAAACCAACGCCGCTATGACCGTCAGGGAAACTATCAGACGGAGCTTCGTCGCGGGGTTGATTCTGGTTGCACCGCTCGTGGTGACGCTGTACGTGTTCCGATTTCTCATCAACTGGACGTTACAATTCGTCAATCCGTTCGTCCGCGGCGTCGGTCTGGCCCAGTATACGGCCAACGTGGAAGTCGTTGCGCAAGGACTGGCCATCGTGATAATTACCGTGGCCATCGTCGTCCTCGGCTTCCTCACGCAACTGAGTGTTGGCAGACAGCTGTTCGGAAATGTTGGCCGGCTCATCAACGTCGTGCCGCTGGTTAGTACGATCTATGGGAGTGTTCGACAGGTTGCGGACTCGCTCGTCGAGCGGAAGACAAGCTACGAGAGCGTCGTTCTCGCCGAGTATCCTCGCGAGGACGTCTACATGATCGGCTTCGTTACGGGTGAGAGCCCGCACGCGGTCACCGACTTTGTAGGACAGGACGTCTATAACGTCTTCATCCCGAACAGCCCGAACCCGACCGCTGGCCGGCTCGTGTTGCTGCCCGACACACAGGTCCACGAAATCGACATGAGCGTTCGCCGTGGCATGCGCCTCGTGGTCACGACTGGAATGGGCGACAAGCGAGAGCAGGCATCGCTTCCACCCCTCGAGAACGTCCCGAAGTGAGCTACTCGCCGGTATCGACGGGCGACAGTTCCGCACGCAGATACGCGACGAATTCGTCGGGATGTTCGGCGTGGGGCAACTGCGTCGCATAGTCGATAACGACCAGATCCAGATCGGCGGCCTCCGCGAGGTCGCGCCCGTCCCGAAGTGGAACGAGACCCGCATCGCGACCCCAGACGAGCGTCGTCGGCGTCTCGAGGACGGCCAGTTCCGTCGCGAGATCGAAGTTGGGGTCGAGGGTGCCCGCGGTAAAGGAGGCGGGGGCGTAGCGCGCGCCAGGCTGGTGGGCGCTGTCCCAGGCGTACTGGACCGCGTCCGAATTGATCCGGTCGGTGTCGTAGTAGCCCTCCCGGTCGTAGAAGTAGCGGATCGAGGGTTTACTCACGAGTAGATTATAGAGCGTCGTCCCGATGATCGGCGTCCGCAGTAGGGTTCGGAGCCACGGGCGCTCGGTTGCCGTCTCGTCGGTCGGACAGATCAAGACCAGCCGCTCGAGGTCAGTCTCGTCGGCGGCATCGACCGCGAACGAGCCGGTCAGCGAGGAGGCGACGACGATCGGCTCCGCCGTCACGTCGCCCGCGAAGTCGCGGATGAACTCGGCATACAGGGACGGCGCGTAGACCAGCGGCGGTCGCTCGGAGCGGCCAAAGCCCGGCAAGTCGACCGCGTAGACGTGATAGTCCTCGGCCAACTGTTCGACGATCGGTTCGAACTCGTGACTGCTCGCGCCCGCGTAGATCCCATGCAACAGGAGCATGTCCGGATCGGTCGGGTCGCCAGCGACGGTGTAGGTCGTCTCGATCCCCCGCCACCGATAGGTGCGTTCGATACCAACCAGCGGGTTCTCGAGGTCGCCGGCACGCCGTTTCAGCAGGCGATTTCCGACGATGGCCCCGCCAACAGTTCCGAGGGCTGCACCGAGGACTGTTCGGGCTTTCATACGGGAACGTAGGAAGGCAACGGCCTTAGAAGTCCGGTTCAGAGACAGGTCCTGTTGCAACCAGCGCATCGATCACAACCGCGCCGGTTGTTGCGGTTCGAACGACTGGACTACTCGGATCCCGAGTCGTCCGCGTCGGCAGCCAGGTTCTCGACGCAGGCCTCGACGGGTGCGAGGACGTCGGTCGCGATCGAGTAGGGATCAGTCTCGCCCTGCCGAACGGCTTCGGCGAGATCGTCGATCCCGCCGCTGTCGGCGAGTTCGTCCTCGAGGAGGGCGTGGACGTCCTCGCGCAGCAGCGTCCGGATCTCCTCGGCGTAGCGCTGGCGGACCTTCTCGGCGTGGGTCCCGGAATCGATGAGGTAGGACCGGTGGTTCCCGAGTTCGTCGATGAAGGTATCGACGCCGGTTCCCTTCGTGGCGATCGTCTCGACGATCGGCGGGGTCCAGTCAGTGTCGTCGTCGCTCTCGTCGATGTCGCCCCAGCTCTCCCCATCGCCGCCCATCGCGTCGGCGCCGTGGTGGCCAGCACCGCCGGCGAGTCCGCTTTCCTCGCCGAGGTGGACCATCTCGCGCAGTTCTTGGACGGTCCGATCTGCGCCCTCGCGGTCGGCTTTGTTGACGACGAAGATATCGGCGATCTCCAAGATCCCGGCTTTCAGCGTCTGAATGTCGTCGCCCGAGCCCGGCGGGACGAGCACGGCGACGGTGTCGGCGGTCCTGACGATGTCGATCTCGTTTTGGCCGGCACCGACGGTCTCGATGATGATCTTGTCCTTGCCGAATGCGTCCATCGCCTTGACGGCATCCGCAGTCGCCGTCGAAAGTCCGCCGAGGGTGCCGCGAGCGCTCATCGACCGGACGAAGACATCCATGTCGCCGACGGTCGAGGCCATCCGGATGCGGTCACCCAGCACGGCCCCGCCGGTAAACGGCGAGGAGGGATCGATCGCGATGACCCCGACCGTCTCGCCGCGCTCGCGGTAGGCCTCGGCGAGTTTGTCGACCAGCGTCGACTTGCCCGCACCCGGCGAGCCGGTGATGCCGATCACGTCGGCGTTGCCCGTATGAGCGTACAGTTCCGAGACGAGATCGCGGTAGCCCGGCGACCGGTTCTCGATCTTCGAGATGATCCGGGCGAGTGCGCGGTGTTCGCCCGCCAGCAGCGCCTTGAGTAGCGATTCGTCGGCTTCGTCCATAGTCATCGCTGCGGCACGTTCTCGCGGACGAACTCGATGGTTTCCTCGATCGAGGTCCCGGGGCCGAAGATGGCCGCGACGCCGTCGTCTTTGAGTCCCTCACGATCCTCGTCGGGGATGACGCCACCGGCGAGCACGAGCGTGTCGTCTTTGGCACCGTACTCCTCGAGCCCGTCCATGATCTTGGGGACGAGCGTGTCGTGGGCTCCCGAGAGAATGGAGATGCCGAGGACGTCGACGTCCTCTTGCACGGCGGCCTGAACGATCTGGTCGGGCGATTTGTGCAGTCCGGAATAGATGACTTCGAAGCCGGCGTCACGGAACGCGCGTGCGATGACGTGTGCCCCGCGGTCGTGACCGTCGAGGCCGACTTTGGCGACGAGACACCGAATCGACTCCGCTTCCTGTTCGCTGCTCATACCACCCCCTTTCCGAGCCGACTGTTTGACTTTAACGGAAAATTGTTTCAATCGGCTGGTGCAGCGACGGAATTCCGTGGCGGCCACGATTCGGTGAGCGACGGGTGGTGATGCCATGACAGTCACATCGCCCAAAACTGGACCGAACCAAAGGCTAAAGAGCGAAACGACCGAACATTCCAGTAATGACTATCGTTCGTCTGCTGCGGAGGGATCTATCGTGGGTGTCGAGATAAAGGAAACCAGGGTGACCGACGCCGAGTTCGAGGAGATGAAAGGGTTCGTCTTCGAGTATCTCGCAGCCAGCGTCGAGAAGGAAGACGAAGGTGGCCGGATGCGCTGGTACCCGTGGCACTCCGCCGAGTACCGCCACAACCACATCCTCAACGTGGTCGAACTCGCGACGGAAATCGCCGACGGCGAGGGCGCAGACGTCGACGTCACCCGCGTCGCTGCCCTCTTTCACGACGTCGCCAAACTCGAGACCGACCAGGAACTCCACGCCGAGGCCGGCGCTCGCGTCGCCCGCGAGTACCTCGAGTCCCACGGCGAGTATCCCGACTCGTTCATCCAGCAGGTGTGTCGCGCGATCGAACACCACTCCTATCAGGGCGACTTGACCGACCTCACACTCGAGACGCAGTGTCTCATCGAAGCCGACCTGCTCGATAAGGTCGGCGCGAACGGGACCGCCCTCATGCTGTTGCGGATGGGCTACGAGGCCCGCACGCACATGGACAGCGACGAGATGGTCGAGCGAGTCTTAGAGCGCGGCTACGACGCCGCCTCGCGCGTCCAGAGCGAGACTGCAGAGAGCATCGCTCACCAGCGCCTGAAACGCGTCAAGTGGTTCAGCGAGTGGCTCCAAGACGAAATCGCGGCGCTGGGCGAGTAACCGATCCGTCGAGGATCGCGACCACTCGAGGCGAGCTTTTTGGAAACGTAACCACCCACAGCAGCGACTGGTGTAACAGGAGATCGGAGCGCGATTTCGTTATTCGGAATTGTACCTGAAGCTGAATCGGGCGGTTCGGTCACTACACGTGCGTACGTACCGTGTATCCACTACTGGCGATGCGTGGGAACGTCGAAGCCCGTTTCCAAGAATGAGAACTCAAGGAACCATCTCATCCCGAGATCGGATTCGGAGACGGTAGTATTCGCCGTCCCGTCGCAAGTAGATCCGATCAGAACCACCCCTCTTGGCTTGTTCAGTTACGTGTTCACGTGCACGGTCACGTAAGGTATCGAAAGCTGAGGGTCCCGGGAAACAGCGCAGGTACTCACCATCGTTGATAGCTGTACGGACGATTTCTTGCTCCTGCTCAGGGAGGTCGCCGAACACAAGTGGATTAAGTTGTTCGGAAGTGGCTGTCTTTCCTGATGTCTGTTCTGCACTCACACTGACGGTCCCCGTATCGCAGTCCGGTTCGGCCATATCCGTGTCAGTAGTGGCTGTACAGCCCGCTAACGGGCCGAGTAGCAAACACGCAACTGATGCAAACCTTCGGCGTGAGAAAGCTGAGCTCATAGTGTTCAGAGTGTGCTTATTGTTTTTAAAATCTGTGTGTATATTTAGAAGTATGGGTGGATTACCCCTTCGGCAGTACATCGGTACCCTGGACTGAACGAGAGTTTCGCGAGCCACTCCGGATAAAGAAAGCGTATTACAACTACTGATGATCCACCGCCAGCGCTGGTGAGGTCACTGCTAGACGATGCCGAGCCCCATCGCGAGAAAGAGCATGCCGAAGCCGACGAGGACGACGGCACTGCCCGCAGCGACAATGGGCGCGAAGGCGTCGACACGCCGACCCGCCGCAACCAGCGCCGCCGGATAGGCGACGATCCAGCACGCGATCCCTGCGAAGAAGCCGACCAGCAGCGCCGGCGATCCCGTCTGGACGACCAGCGATCCCGCGAGCGCGCTCCCGACTGCCGGAGCGTGGGCGAGCACATCGAGCGTGCCGGGCTCGAGCAAGCCGACACCGACGGTGAGCCAGAAGCTGATCTGGTAGGGATTGGTCAGCGAGAGCGCGAAGGTCTTACGAAAGCCCGAGGCGGCGCTCCCGGCAGCGTCGGTAAACGATGTGGCGGTCCTGGCCTCGTCGATCGCGCCGATGGCGAAGTACAGCATCAGACAGCCGCCGGCGACGTACAGCGCGGGCCGAAGCCCCGACAGGCGGTCGATGAGGGCGACGACGCCGGCCAGCGTGAGCACGAAAAAGATCGCGTCCGCGAGCATGGCCCCGATGCCGGCCCGGAAGCCGGCCGCCCAGCCGCGGACGACGCTCTCCTCGGCGATGATGGCGTTCATCGGCCCCGGAGGTGCCGCCAGCGCGAGTCCAAAGAGCACGCCAGCTAGTGCTGTGACGATGTAGGCAGTCACGCGTCTCGCTCGGCAGTGGGTGATACAGCACCAAAAGCGCAGCGAACGCCGCGAACGGGTCTGCCCACTCGAGCGAGCCCGTTCAGGAGGACATTCGACTCGTAAACCAGTGATAGCTTAGTTGCTCGCGCCCATACCGAGACACACATGGAGCACCGTCGGTTCCGGGTTCGTCTGCTCCGGGTGGTGAGAGTGCTATGAGACGCAGAGAAATCGTGGCCGGGCTCGGCAGCGTCGGCACCATCGCTGGCGCAGGGGGACTCCTCCTCGGAGACGGTTTCTCGTTCGGAGCCGACACCGCCGACGCGGACGACGGCAGTGATGACGGTGGGCCGATCACCGTCGAGACGATCGACGCGCGGGGAAGCGACGCCGGGACGCTACCCGTCCCCAACGGCGACATCATGGTCATCGAACTCTTCGTCACTGGCTGTGGCAACTGCCAGGCACAGATGCCGAACCTCGCCGAGGCACACGCTCGACTCGTCGCAGACCACGGCGACGAGCTGACGTTTCTGGGGGCGACGTACCAATCCCCAGACGGCAAGCCGCCGGCCGAGTTCCGGGAGTGGTGGCGCAGCCACGACGGGAACTGGCCCGTCGGCTACGATCCAACGGGGGATATCGCGGCCCAGTACGGCATCGTCGGCTACCCCGTGACCGTCGTCATCGACGGGGACGGCGAGAAGCGCTGGGAGAAACTCGGCGTCACATCGCCAGACGTGATCGTCGACCACGTCGAATCCGTCCTCGAGACGAGCAGCGATGGAGAGACGAACTCGTCTGCTGACGCCAACGCCACCGAGTCGACGTCTACCTGAGCGGCCGTCCATAGCCCGTGGCAGTGGTCCGTTCCGGATCGGGATGAGCCAACGATCCTGCCCGCAGACAGTCGTGAGCAGCTACCGTTCTCCCGGTCCGTCGCCAAATCCGGTGAGGAGGCCAGTGATCGACGCCGTCCACGACGACTGGTCAGCACCGAACGCGGTGAGTCCGGCTTCGCTTCCGAGGCAGAGCCGGCCGCTCGCGGCGGCCATCGCTGGCTCCGCGCCGACTACATCCGGCGTGTACTCCCACCGTTTCGAGCCGTCGGCAGTCGAGAGCGCGTGCAGTCGTCCATCGGTGGTCACCAGATAGACAGTGTCGCCGAGAACGACCGGCCCGGTCACCGTCTTCCCGAGCGCTTCTCGCCAGCGTTCGCTTCCGGTACTCGCATCGATCGCATAGAGGCTGCCGTCCTCGCTGGCGACGTAGACGGTCCCGTCCGCGACCGCTGGCGACGACGAGAGTCGACCGCCGGTATCGAAGCGGAACTGCTGTTTGCCGTCAGCGGCAGCCAGCACGCACAGCGTGTCGCCACAACTCTGGTAGATCCTCCCGTCCGCGACCACCGGCGCATCACGGATCGTCCCCTCGAGAGCGATGTCCGTCTCCCAGCGCTGGTCCCCATTATCGGCCGTGAACGCGACGACGTGGTCGTCACAGGCGACGGAGACGACGCCATCGGCGACGGTGAGTCCGGCGATTCGACCATCGACCGGTTCCGTCCAGACCGACTGGCCGGTCTCGGCGTCAAGTGCGGCGAGTGCGTCTCCGCCGACGTAGACCGTCCCGTCGGCAACGATCGGCGGCGTTCGGGCCGGCTCGTCCATCGCGTGTCGCCAGACGCGCTCGCCGGTATCGGCCTCGAGCGCCAAGACCGTAGCGTCACCAGCAACGTAAACGGTGTCGTCGACGACCGCGGGCGTCGTTTCGATCGCGTCCATCTCGACACGCCAGCAGTCGCTGCCGTCTGCAAGCGCCAGCGCAGCCACGCCGCTCCCGTCGGCGACGAAGACGGTATCGCCGACTAGCGCCGGTGGTGCCTCGACGTTGCCGGCGGTCTCGAGGTGCCACTGAGCTTTCGGGTGGGTGCTGAGTGTATCGTCCGCCACGACGGCGTTCGTCCCTGCCGGCCCTGCACCCGCCATCGGCCACTCACGATCGTCGTCGGTCTCGTGGTCGCGGACGTACTCGAGTCGCTCCATCGCGGTCGTCGCTGCGCCCGCTACGCCGGGAACCGGGTCGGCAGTGAGTGGCCGAACGGCCGGGAGTGCGTCGACGGCATCGGTCGCCGTCAGAGTCCGGAGGACGCAGGTCCGAACGCGCCCGTCGGGATCGGCAAGTCGCGGACACAGGTCGGCCGCAATGTCGTCGTCCCCCTCGAGCGCCGCCGTCAGCTCGGCGACGTCGGCCAGTGCGGTCCCAGCCGTCGCACGAACGTCGGCATCGGCATCCGACAGCGCCGCACACAGATCGTCGGTCACCGCGTCGAAACCGTCGGGATCGGCGTCGGCCATCGACGCCAGCGTTCGCCCGGCGGTGACGCGGACGATCGGACTCTCGACGGCAAGCCCGGCCGCGACCTTCGAGAGCCCTGTCTGGCGCAGCCGCTCCGACTCGTCGGCGAGGACCGACAGTGCGAGGACAGCCAGCCCGGCGGCCCACGGATCGTCCTCGAGTCGCCGCCCCATTCCGGAGAGTTGCGTGTTGATCTCGTCGGTGTGATTCGGCGTCTCGGTACCGCTGACGAGCGAGGCGGCTGCGTGCAGTCGACCGTCGGTTTCGTCGATCGCGTTGCCCAGCGCAGCGCCGTCGTCCCGGCCCGTTACTGCGAGGATTCCAAGCGCGAGCGCTGCGTACCCGCGGACGGTCTCGTCCTCGGCCTCGAGCAACTCGACGAGTCGATCACGCGCTGCCGCCGCGTCGTCGGGGGCAGCGGCCGCCAGTCGAGCGATCTCGCCAGCGAGCGATTGCCGGTCCACGCCGTCTGCGTCGAGTTCGTCACACAACGTCGCAGTGACCGGCTGTTCGTCGGTCTCTGCGACAGCCGTCGTCAGCGCGCGCTCGAGCCCGCGTCGCTCGCGGCCGTCGGTCTCCCACAGCAGTCTGGTAAGCGGCGTCGCCACCGCAGCGATCAATGCCGGATTCATCCGGGCGACGTCTGCAAGCGCCGTCGCGACGGCCGTCGCGCGCTCGTCGCCGGCAGACAGGATCGCCGTAAGCGCCTCGAGCGGCGTCGGATCGGTCTCGGCGTCGGATTCGAGGAGCGTTTCGAGCGTCTCGAGCGTTGCGGCGCGGACAGCCGGCGCCGGCTCGACGAGCAGGTCACAGACGGCACCAACAGCGGCTTCGGTTTCGGGGCCGGTCTCGAGGCCGAGGACGGAAAGCGCATCGCAGGCGGCGACACGACGCGGTTGCGCATCGGCTTCGGTTTCCGCGACAGCAAGTGCAACTGTTGGCCGACAGTCCTCAGCCGTCTCGGTGGCGACTGCCGCGAGCGTCCGGCGAGCCGTCTCGTGGACGCTACGATCGGTATCGTCGAGCGCGTCGAACAGTCCCGACAGCGCCGGGTCGATCGCGTTCGGGTCCGTCGCCGCGATCCGCTCAAGGGCCAGCGCCGCGGTGTGACGGACATCCGCGTCGTCGTCTGATAGCCGCTCACCGAGCGCGTCGACAGCTACGCGGGCGTCGTGGGGCCGCTCGGCAGCGATCGTCACCAGATCGCGAGCGGCCCCGAGCCGGACCGTCGCGTGCTCGTGGCCGAGTCGCCGACACAACGAGCGAACCGCCGGATGGGGAGCGGTCGTCTGCGACATCGCAATTTCTGCCAGCCTGCTGGCGGCGTAGCCTCGGACCCACTCGTCGCCGTCCTCGAGTTGCTCGATCAGTTCCGGCACATCGTTGTCGCTTGGGGTGTCGCGAGCGATCGCGCCGACCGCCGCAGTTGCCCGGTGACGAACTGGCTCGTGTGGATCGTCGAGGCGGGCGGCGAGTTCGGGGACGACACACCGGGCCGAAGCCGGGTCGGTCATCGAGACGGCGGCGATAGCGCGAACGGCTGCGAGTCGGATGTCTTCGTCGTCGACGGCGAGGGCATCGGTGAGGTCGGCAACGACGGGAGCGACGGTCTCGGGAGCTGCGTCGGCTACGGCAGCGATGCTCGTCACGGCGTGGTCTCGAACCGGCGGGTCATCGCGAGCTACCCGGCGGGCGAGCGGGTCGACGGCAGCAGTAACCGCTTCGGGCCGGTCGGTGGCAAGCGTCGCCAGCGTCGCGGCCGCGTCGACCCGGACGGCCTCGAGATCGTCCGCGAGCCGATCGACGAGCGCGTCGACGGCCGGCACGACCGCACCAGGATCGGCCTCGGCGACGTCCCGGAGCGCACCGACGGTGTCCGTTCGAGCGGCGGCCACATCGTCGAGGGTCGCGGCCAGCGCGTCGACGACCTCGCTGACCGGTTCGGGACGCTCCGCCGCGATGGCCGCGATCGCTGCCGCGGAATCGACGCGGACGGACTCGCGCTCGTCGGTCATCCCCGTCGCGAGGGCGTCGACCGACGACGCAACTGCCGCCGGCCGATCGGTCGCAATCGCATGCAGTGCCCGCGTTGCATGCTCGCGGACGGCCGGTTCGTCCGCGAGCTGGTCGACGAGCAGGTCACGGGCCTCGAGGACGGCGTCTGGATCGTGCTCGGCGATGGCCGCGAGGATTACCGCGACGTTTTCCCGAACCGAGACGGCATCGTCGTCGATCGCCACCATGATCTCGTCGGCTGCCGGGATGACGGCTTCGGGATTGGCCTCGGCGATCGCAGCGAGGGCATCCGTCACTCGAGCCCGGACGTGTCGCTCGTCGTCTGTGACGGCAGCCGCGAGGGTCGTCGCCGAGTCAGCAACGACAGCCGGGTCGTCGACTGCGATCGAGGCAAGCGCGTCGGCGACGTCCGCTCGAATCGCAGTTGGCCCGTCGAGTCGCTCGAGCAGCGCCGGCACGCTATCCTGCGTCGATTGCGGGTAGACCGCCGCGACGGCTGACAGTGCCGTGGCTGCGTGAGATCTGATCGCCGGCTCGTCTTCGAGACACTCGGTCACCGATGTCATCGCGGATCGCACGTCCGCCGGCCGATCGGATGCCTCCTCTGCCAGCGTGCGGGCTGCGTACTCCCGCACGTCGGGGTCGTCCGCAGTCAGAAACGTCTCGAGTTGGTCGATACCGAGGGTGACTTCGAGCCCCTCTCCAGTCGTGATCTCATTGTGGCGTGACATAGTCCGTCTCGTGACACATGCGATCGCGAGCGGCGCGATCTGGTCGAGGACGATACGTATACACACACGCAGTTAATGGTACGCCCGGCACAGTCAGATAGACACGACGGTCGACTGTCCCGTCTCATCAGCCAGTAGTGACTGTCTCGATAGTTCGTCAGTGAGTCGGTGACAGTGCTCGGAGGAACACACGCACGAGGCGCCGCTCACGACGTCGTCAGGGACAGGACGGAGCCACACACCGTCTCAGTGGCGATTAGGCTTCTCGCAGAAACTGAATATAGAACTAGGCTTTCGCCTGCCAGCTCCGGACGCGATCCGCACTGACGCCGTCGACGTCCTCGGCGACCGCATCGGGGTCGGCCTCGGTCAGATCAGCGAGGTCCTCGATCCCCGCGTCGGCGAGTTTCTCGACGGTCTTGGCACCGATTCCCTCAAGCGCCTCGAGATCGGAGCCCGACTCGCTCTCGCGGGCCTGGAACTCCTGGTAGTTACAGATCGGACAGCCAAGTTCCCAGGGCTCGTCGCCGCTGTGGACGACGAGTTCGGGCAGGTCGTGTTCGTCGCAGTACTCGTCGGTGACCTCGATCTCGCCGCGCCGGGGCAGCGGCAGCGAGTACTCGCAGTCGGGATAGCGCGTACAGCCGACGAGCCGGGAGCCGCTCTGGAGCGTTTTGATCGCTAATTCGCCTCCATGTTCGTCACCGCACTCCGGACAGTCGCCGATAATCGGGCCCTCGCCCGCATCTTCGGCCTTGCAGAGGGGACAGCCGTGGACGAACGTCTGCCGGCCCGCAAGCATCTTGACCTCGTGTAAGCCGTGCTCGTCACACTCAGATTCCATGATCAGCGGCTTGCCCGTCGAGGGCAGCGGCAGCGTAAACTCACAGTCGGGGTAGCCGTCACAGCCGACGAAATACGAGCCGTGGCGGCTCCGGCGAACGAGCAGGTCCTCGCCACACTCTGGACACGGCCCCAGCCGCTTGTCGTCTTTCAGGGACTTGCGGAGCTGGTCGCCGATCTCGTCGCGTGACTCCGCGAGATTAGCGAAGATCTCCTCGAGCATCTCGCGGGACTCATCTGTGACGTCATCGAGGGTTGCTTCACCCGAGGCGATGGCGTCCATATCGGCCTCGAGCTGGGCCGTCATCTCCTCGCTGACGACGCGGTCGGCGTAGTCTTCGGCGGCCTCGACGACGGCCATCGCGAGCCGGGTTGGGCGCGGCGGATCGCTTTCGACGTAGCCACGGTCGTACAGTTTCTCTAAGATGTCGTGGCGGGTCGACTTCGTCCCGATCCCCAGGTCCTCCATGGTCTCGATGAGCCGTGACTGGCCGTATCTGCGGGGTGGCTGGGTCTCTTTGGCCTCGAGTTCGACGTCCGACAGCGCCAACTCCTCGCCCTCGTCGACGTCGGGGACGTAGTTCTCGCTCGTGCTGAAGTATGGGTAGACGTCGTGGTAGCCGGGCTCGACGAGGCGCTTGCCGTTTGCCTTGAGTCGGTAGTCGTCGACCTCGGCGACGACCTTGAGGTGTTCCCAGACCGCGGCGTCGGCGACGGTCGCGAAAAAGCGCCGAACGACGAGTTCGAAGATCTCCCACTCATCGTCCGAGACGTCGCCACGAGATGGAATCTCGCCGGTCGGATGGATCGGCGGGTGGTCGGTCGTCTCCTCGTCGCCTTCGGTTGCACTGATCTCGTCGGCCTCGAGCAGCGACTCGGCTGACTCCCCGAGCGTCGAGTGGCCGACGAAGTCGTCGAGTAGCTCTTCGGGATCTAAGTCGTCGGGGTAGACGGTGTTGTCCGTCCGCGGGTAGGTGATGTAGCCGGCGGTGTAGAGGTCCTCGGCGATCGACATCGCGCGCTTGGCCGAGTAGCCGAGCGAACTGGCCGCGCGGATGAACTGGGTCGTGTTGAACGGCGTCGGCGGCGTGTCGGTTCGGGTCCGCCGGTTGACGTCGACGACGGTCGCGGCGTCGCGCTCGGCGAGGGTCTCGTAAACCTCGTCGGCGACGGCCTCCTCCCAGATGCGTTCGGCCTCGTTGTCGTCTTCGTCACGGTAGAAGTACTGGGCCTCGAACGTGGTATCGTCCTTAGCGAGGTCTGCGAACAGCTCCCAGTAGTCCTCGGGATCGAAGGCCTCGATCTCGCGCTCGCGGTCGACGATCAGCTTCAGCGTCGGCGACTGCACCCGGCCGACCGAAATAAAGTCCTCGCCGAGTTGCCCCGCTGACAGGGAGAGAAAGCGCGTGAGCGCGGCCCCCCAGATCAGGTCGATGATCTGGCGGGCCTCGCCGGCAGCCGCGAGGTCGAAGTCGAGTTCGTCGGGCTCGTCGAAGGCATTTTGCACCTCGTTTTCCGTGATCGAGGAGAACCGCACCCGGCGAATGGGAACATCCTCATCGACGTTGCGGACGATGTCGTAGGCCTCCTTGCCGATCAGTTCCCCTTCGCGGTCGTAGTCGGTCGCGATGGTCACGCGTTCGGCACGCCGGGCCAGCAACCGCAGCGTCGCCACGATGTTTTCCTTCGTCGGCGTCTTCTCGACGCTCGCGTCGATCAACTCGACGGGCTCGACGTCGCGCCAGTCGGAGTACTCCGGCGGGAAGTCCACGCCGACGACGTGGCCCGACAGCCCCACGCAGCGCTTTCCGCCCCACTCGTAGACGTTCACCCCGTTCTCGCGACTCGAGTCGTAGGTCCCCCCGCTCAGGATGTCGGCGATCCGGCGGGCCGCGTTGTCCTTCTCCGTGATTATCAGTTCCACCGCGGCTCACCTCCGGGCTCTCGAGCGTCCGGTCGCCGTCGTCGCGGACGAGTATCGGTCATCGTCGCTCGGTACGATTGAGCGTTTGATAACGCTTTCGCCAAAACCGGACGACAGCGCGGGTGTGCGTGCGCTACGCGTCGCGCGAGCGCGTACGTCGAGCACCACGAATGGGTGCGCTGCCGAAGGTACTTCGACAGCAGTAGCTCGTCCCGACAGCGCCTGCTTGTTGTATGGTACCGACCACCTTATTTCCGCTCAAAGCGTACGCTCTCCTGCGTGTAAACGCGGAGAAAGATATCATGGAGAAAAACGTAGGCGGATTCGATCGTACCTGGCGGCTCGTCGGCGGCGCACTCCTGGCGATTATCGGTCTGGCCGCGCTGGTTGGTGTCGTTTCGATCGGCACCATCGTGCCGGCCCTGCTGGTCGTCCTCGGTGTCGTGTTTTTCGCCACCGGCGTCCTCCAGAAATGCGTCCTCAACCGGCTGGTGGGACTCGACACCTACCGCGGTGAGGAGGCGGAGACCGACCGGATGGACGAACTGTCCGCGGACCGACCGAGCTAACCGTCGGCTCGAGCGGTCGATCGGTTGGTATCGACCGACGACAACATATTTGCGTGTTACTCTCACCCATGAATAACGTTCAGAGCAACGGCTACGACAGTTTTATTACCACCAGATCATACCACCTAGTTGTATGAGCGAATTCGAGCAGTTCAGTCAGGTCGGTGAAGCAGACGTCACACGTGCGATCGGACAGGAGTGGACCGAGGAGTTCATGGACTTCTCGGACTCGGACGTCATCATCGTCGGCGGCGGCCCCTCGGGGCTGACCGCCGCGAAGGAACTCTCCGAGCGCGGTGTCCAGACGATGGTCGTCGAGAAGAACAACTACCTCGGCGGCGGCTTCTGGCTCGGCGGCTTCCTGATGAACAAGGTGACGGTACGCGACCCCGCCCAGCAGATCCTCGAGGACCTCGAGGTTGATTACAAGCAGGCACAGGACAGCGAGGGACTGTACGTCGCGAACGGGCCGGAGGCTTGTTCGGGCCTGATCAAGGCCGCCTGCGACGCGGGCGCGAAGATGCAGAACATGACCGAGTTCACGGACATCGTCATCCGCGAGGACCACAAGGTCTCGGGGATCGTGATGAACTGGACGCCGGTCCACGCGCTGCCCCGCGAGATCACCTGTGTCGACCCGATCGCCGTCGAGGCCGATCTGGTCATCGACGCAACCGGCCACGACGCGATGGCGGTCACGAAACTCGACGAGCGCGGCGTCCTCGACGCGCCCGGTATCCAGGACGCCCGCGACCGCGGTCAAGTTATGGATCAGACTGAAGACGACACCTACGGCGCACCCGGCCACGACTCCCCCGGCCACGACTCGATGTGGGTCGGCAAAAGCGAGGACGCCGTCGTCGAACACACCGGCCTCGTCCACGACGGTCTCATCGCGACCGGGATGGCCACCGCGACGACCTACGGCCTCCCACGGATGGGTCCGACCTTCGGTGCCATGCTCGTTTCGGGCAAGCGCGCCGCCCAGGTCGCCTTAGACGAACTCGAGGTCGACGCCGAGCCCGTCGAGCTGACCTCACGGGCCGCACCGGCTGACGACTGACCACGCCCCACCCATCCGATGGTCGAACAAGTCATCTGCTATCGCGCCCCGACGACGGTCGCCGACGCCGACGCGATCGGCGACTGGCTGGCCGCGCGGATCGACGCCGACGTGAGCGTCCGCGATCGCTTCCTCGATGTCTACCGCACGGACGACCTCGCGGAACGGTTCGCCGAGGCGCGAGTCACCTCGCCGTACGACCGCGGGACGGGCAACACGATGCTCGGGACGATCCGCTACGAGGAACGTGCCCTCAAGCACCCCGAGCGCGAAGGCGGGGTGCTCTACGACGGCCTCCAGGTTCAGCGGGCGCTCAACGCCGCACCCCCCGCCGAGGAACGGGGCCTCGAGACGCTGCACGTCCCGATCGTCGATCGGGCCATCGGGACGTGGGGTGATCACGACGGCCGCTGGCACAAGCGCGTGACCGTCCTCGGCCAGCCGGCGCTGGTCTCGGTGCCCGGGCTCTACGAGGCTCCCGCAAAGCCCGAGGAATACTACAAGGAAAAGCAGCGCCACGCCCTGCTGTCGGGTGATGCGCCACCGCGGGAGGTCCTCGAGAATCAGGTCGAGGGCGACTTCCTGATCGAGGATGACCCGCGGACAACCGACGCACTGTGTGGGTACGTTCTGGGAGCGTACCACTACCTCCAGACCGGCGAGGCGTTTTGCGATCGGGAGGGGTGTCGGCTGTTCAACGCCCACTACCACGAGGACCTGATCGACGCCCAGTTGCGCGAGCCCGCTTTCTGTCGCGAGCACGCCCGGCTGTACGCGGTGTAGGTGTCTCAGGGGCGTTTCCGGGACCGGTGTGTATTTTTGTCACAGTCGCGTTCGAACGCCCACGATGACCGAGGAGTTTACCGTCGAGATTCCGGTCCAGTATCGCGACCTCGATCCGCTGGGTCACGTCAACAACGCCGTCTACGTGAGCTATCTCGAGACCGCCCGCGTCGACTATCTGGAAGCCGTGTCCGATATCGCGGCCGAAGACATCTCGTTCGTCGTCGCGAACCTCGAAATCGACTACGAGCGCCCGATTACGAAAGCAGACGATCCGACGGTCGCGCTCTGGATCTCTCACCTCGGCGAATCCAGTTGCACGATGGACTACGAGATCCGGGTCGATGGAGCGGTCGCTGCGACCGCCGAAACGACGATGGTCCACGTCGATCCCGACACGGGACGGGCGACGCCGCTTCCCGACGACCTTCGAGCGCAGATGGAACCGTCCGAGACCGTCGATCAGTCGTCATAATCGTCGCTGATTGGTCACTCGAGTCGACCGCCGGTCAGTCGGACGACGCCAAAGACGTGCGTTTCGTCCGCGACGGCGACCGCCCGCTCGCGAAGCCGGGTATGTGCGGCGTCGATCTTTCGCTCGAGCCGTCGGTGCGGATCGGTTTCGTACCGGAACTTCGCGGTCGGTGGCGTCGAGAGGACGACGATCGCCCGGAAGACGGCGTTGACCGGCGGTGCGTACCACTCCCGACTCGGAGAGGCGTTGGTGAGCACGACGGTGCCGTCTGGACCGACGAGGTCACACCAGTCGTCGACCGCGCCGGCCGGGTCGTCGAGCATGCCCACGACGAACGTCGCGAGCACGGCGTCGATCTCGCCGTCGGTCGCAGTCGGCGCGTCGGCTCCGAGCGGCGGTTGCGTCGCGTCGCCCTGCAGGACGTGGACGTTGTCGTCGTCCGCAGTCGCTGCCCGCGCCCGTTCGAGGACGGGGCGAGTAAAATCGATCCCGATCACGGTCCCCTCGGGGCCGACCTGTTCTCGAAGGAAGGGAAGGTTCGCCCCCGTGCCACAGCCCATTTCGACGACGGTATCACCGGGCTCGAGCCGACAGGCGGCGGCCGCTCGCCGGCGGAGGCGCGCGATCCCGGGCGTTCGGCGTGCGATCAGATCATAGAGTCGGGCCCAGCGGCCGTAGAACTCCTGTGATTCCGTCGCCATTGTGGGTCGTCAGACCAGCGATCGAATCGTGTCCGCGACCGACTCCGCGTCGGAGCCGAGCACGTAGATCAACGGCTCAATCCCCATCCCGCCGGTCTGGTAGAGTACCGTCGCTTCGGGTTCGTCTTCGATCGCCGCACCGACGCTCGAGGCGACATCGTCGGATTCGTCGAACTCGGCGGCGACATGGCCCTGTGCGGCCAGTTCGTCGATTAGTTCCGGGTCGTAGGTGATGTTGATCCCCGCCGCGACGTCCGCGCCGTGGCGACGCGCGGCCAGCAACACGTTTGCGACGTGTTCGGAGACGCCGAACTCGGGGTCTGCGGGGACAGTCGCGCGCCCTTTCACGTCGAAGATCCGACCCGGCACGCCCGCGACATCGTCGACATCGTCGGCGTCAGGCGTACAGGCGACGAGGTTCGCGCCGACCGCAGGGATGAGCGCCGTAAAGCCACTCGCCGTCTCGAGGATGCGCAGCCCGCGCCGGAGCGACGAAAGTACCCGCTCGCTCGTCCGCAGGTCGCTTTCGGGATCGTGGACGCGGAAGCTTGCGCCGTGGTCGGCCAGTTCCGGAACGGCCTCCTCGTGAAGCTGGGCAAGCAGGTCGCCGCCGGCCTCGAGTTCGCGGATCAGTACCTCGAGCTCGATCAGGGCCTGTACCGGAGAGATCTCCTCGGCGGCCAGGCCGGTCCCGAGTTGTTCGACGAGGTCTTGGACGCGGTCGTCGGTGGCGATGCGATCGTTGACGGTCACGTCGCCGTGGGCGTACTTCGAGACGGCGCTCTGGCTGATCCCGAGGACGTCGGCGACCTCGCTCTGGGTGAAGCCCCGATCGCGCAGATCGCCGGCCAGCAGCGACCGGACGGTCGGGAGAAACTCGTCTACGACGATTTCTTCGACGAATTGCATTCGTTGCTCGCAGATACGGGCGGCTGACGTGAGAAACTGTTGGTCCGCTTGGGAGCTAGAGTAGCGGGACGAGCAGCGCCGCGAACTCGTAATCGAAGATGTGGTTGAGCATCGCGTAGGTGACGACGCCGAGGACGAGACTCAGGATCCACGCGCCGGCGGCGATCCGGCCGATCTTCGCGTGGGACGTTTGTCTGAGTTCGGCGGGCGTATGACTCAGTCCGAGGACCAGCGCGTAGAGGACGACTGGCACCGAGACGATCGAGAGGATGATGTGGATCGCCAGCATGACGAGGTAGGCGTAGTAGACGCCCTGGTGGCCGACGAACTCCTTCGTGCCGCCGCCGCCGACCTTGAGCAGATAGACGACCAGGAACCCGAGGATCAACACGAAGCCAGTGACCATCGCCAGGCGGTGTTTCTCGACCTCGCCTTTGCGGATCCAGTACCAGCCCAGTGTCAACACCACCGTCGCGGTCGTGTTGATGACCGCGATCACGTGCGACAGCAGGTTGACCTGTGCGTTCGTCAGGTCGGGATAGATCGGCACGTCGAGCAGGAACGTTCCGATCACGAGCGCGTAGCCGACGATCGTCAGGAGGACCGTGACGCCCATCGGCTGCTCCCGGAGACGCTGTCTCGCATCAGCAGTTGCCATTATCGGACGTTGGGAGCACCGCCGTATCATGCTTGCTGTTCGCTCCGACACCGATCGAGACCGGCGATGCTGTGGCGTCGTGTCTCGAGTCGCCGTCGCGAACGCTGTCGACACCGATGACCTACCTCTTCGGAGACCCCACCCCGTATTATTGGTAGTCGACAGCGCCGCCGTGGCATACGAGCCGCTGTTACTGGATTCCAGCGAACCTGCAGGCACCAACTGACTGGAACGTGTCTCAGTCCGCTAGCTCGGTCGATTCCTCAAGCGTCACCGTTCCATCGTAGTCGACGGTGACGTGGTAGCCACAGAACGGAAACGAGACCGTTCCGCCCGGTCTGATCGCACTGTTCGACCGCTTGGCAAAGAGCGCGTCGAGCGCTGCCGGGTCGATGACTGCATGAAGCGATTCGTACTGCGGCGGTGCGAGCTCGACCGACTCTATCCCTTCCGCGTCGGCGACTGTTTCGATCACCGCCTGACTCGGCGGTTTCGCTGGCTGTGCGTCGCTGCTATCGCCACCCTCCACCATCGTATTTGGGCCTTCCAAACCCGGTGGAATAAAACTGTCTTTCGAGATTGTGGCCTCGCTCCAGGTATCGATATCGACTGTCACAGCCACGAATCCGCGTCATTGGAGCCGTTCAAACGCGGACGAGGGTGCCACGGAGTCTCCGTGAGAGAGAGCCAGCGGCGGCCTACTCGATATAGATCGCCGGTTTGCCCGGTCGTGCTTTCGTCGCCAGTTCGTCGTCGGTAGTCGCCCGGCGGACGGTGACGGTTGTCCCGAACTCATCAGTGATGAGCCAGGTCGCCTGCTCGAGGGTCTCGAGTTCGCGCGCCGGACTGAGTAACTGGCCGGACTCCGCGCCACCCTCGCGGCCAAGTAGCTGACCGACGAATGCACCGACGGCCTCGCGGTCAGCAGTGACGTCGTCGGCGTCGAGCACCCGATCGACGATGTCATCGGTGTCACCGGCGCCGGTGTCCGCCTCGGCCGTTGCCTCGTCGACCAGCTCGGCGGCCCGGTACTTCCACTCGCGAGCGCAGACCAGTTCGATCCGCTCGGGTTCGTCGATCGCGGCGACGTCGACGATGTCCCGGACGTCCTCGAGGGTGCGTTCGACGAGTTGTCGCTCGAGCTGGTAGGCTGACCGCTCGCCCGTGGGTTCGGGCCAGTCGGCTTCGACGACCAGGCCGTCACCCCGGAGTTTGTTCCAGAGTTCTTCCCCGAGGTGGGGGGCCATCGGGGCGATCAGCGCGGCCAGCGTTAGGAGACCGCGTCGGTAGATCTCGTCGTGTGGCCGGTCGTACGCGCGGTAGCGTCGGAGCAGGCGCGCGAGTTCCTGGATCTCGGTGGCAGCGCGGTGGAACCGGAACCGCTCGTACTCCTCGGTGACGGCGGCGATCGTCCGATCGATCTCCCGGTCGACGTACGCGTCATGATCGCGGCGTTCGACGCGGGTATCGCCTTCCTCAACGAAGTCGGTCGCCATCCCGTAGAGCGTCTGCTGGAGGTCGTATGCACCGCGGACGTTGTTGGCCGTCCACTCGAAGTCCTGTTCGGGGTGGGCCGCCGAGAGGACGAACAGCCGCGTCGTCTCCGCGCCGTACTCCTGGGGTGCGACGACGTTGCCCTTCGAACTGGACATCTTCTCGCCGTCATACAGCACCGTTCCCTGGCTGCGGAGTTCCTCGATCGGCTCGCGATGCTCGAGCAGCCCGAGATCGGCCAGCGCCTTGGTAAAAAAGCGCGTGTAGAGCAGGTGGAGGATGGCGTGTTCCTCGCCGCCGACGTAGATGTCGACCGGGAGCCAGTCGTTGGCTCGCTCGGTATCGAACGGCTCGTCCGCGAGGTCGGGCGAGAGAAAGCGCAGGAAGTACCACGAGGAGTCGACGAAGGTATCCATCGTGTCCGTCTCGCGCTCGGCCGGGCCGCCACAGTCCGGACACGTCGTCTGTTTCCACTCCTCAGCGGCGTCGAGTGGGTTCCCCGTGGTCCGGACGAACTCGGGGAGTTCGACCGGAAGGTCCGCTTCGGGCACGAGGACCGGCCCGCAGTCGTCGCAGTGAACGACCGGGATCGGCGTCCCCCAGTAGCGCTGCCGGGAGATCAGCCAGTCGCGCAGCCGGTAGGTGACGTCGTCTGCGAGCGCGTCGTGGTCGGCGACGAGTTGCTCACGGGCCGTCTCGCTGTCGAGGCCGTCGTACTCGCCGCTTCCCTCGAGGATCCCCTCGCCGGTGTAGGCTTCCGTTTCGTCGCGTTCGTCGTCGTTACCGTCGCCCTCGGGGGCGATCACGTGCTCGATCGGCAGGTCGTGTGCGAGCGCGAACGCGTGGTCGCGCTCGTTGTGGCCGGGGACGCCCATCACGGCCCCGGTGCCGACGTCTTCTAAGACGTAGCCGGCGACGTAGACGGGGAGTTCGTCGCCGGTCAGCGGGTGGGTCGCGGTCGCGTCGGTTTCGATGCCCGAAAAGCCGACTTCGTCGGGGTCCTGCTCGCGGACGTCCTCGACGTAGTCGGCGACCGCGTCGTCCGCCTCGGCCAGCGTTCGCGCCAGGTCGTGACCGGGCGAGACCGCGAGGTAGGTCGCGCCGCAGATCGTCTCCGGGCGGGTGCTGAACACGTCGACGGCGTCGACGCTCCCGTCGCTTGCGTCGTGGGACAGCTCGAACGTGATCCGTGCCCCCTCCTGGCGGCCGATCCAGTTGCGCTGGATCTCGCGGACGCCGTCGGGCCAGCCCTCGAGGTCGTCGAGCCCCTCGTAGAGTTCCTCGGCGTAGTCGGTGATCGTAAAGAACCACTGGTCGAGTTCCCGGCGACCGACGGGGGTCTCACAGCGCCAGCAGATGCGAGTGCCGTCGCGCTCTTCGACCTGTGCGTCGGCAAGCACCGTCTCACAGTCGGGACACCAGTTGACCGTTGCGGCCTCGTAATCGACGAGCCCGTCTTCGTAGAACTGCTCGAACAGCCACTGGTTCCACCGATAATAGTCGGGCTCACAGGTGGTGATCTCCCGAGACCAGTCGTAGCCAAAGCCCATCGTCTCGAGTTCCTCGCGCATGCGCCGGATACAGGCCTGGGTCCAGGACTCGGGGTCGGTCTTGCGCTCGAACGCGGCGTTCTCGGCGGGAAGACCGAAGGCGTCCCAGCCCATCGGGTGGAGGACGTCGTCGCCTTGCATCCGTCGATAGCGCGCGTAGGCGTCCGTAATCGCGTAGTTGCGGATGTGACCCATATGCAGCGTCCCCGACGTGTAGGGAAACATTCCGAGGACGTATGTCGGCTCCTCGGCGTCATCGTCGAGCGCGTAGACGTCGTCACGCTCCCAGACGTACTGCCAGAACTCCTGTACCTGCGCATGATCGTAATGACTCGTCATTATCGGGAGATCCGTTGGGTGTCACTCGGTGGGCCGGCTATATCATTGTTCGGCCACGTGTGACGGTCTCGGCGGGCGATCCAACCGGGGTCGCCGACTCGGCTACCCCGTTCTATCCGGATCGACAGCGGGCAGCGAACCCGATGTGCGGTGCTGTGGGCTGACATTAACAAAACGGGTGGCGCAGCTCCACTCGAGCCGTCGAATGTCCCGCTCCCGCGACGATCGGCTGTCGACGGTCGCGTTGCTCGTCACCATCGCAGCCGTGTTGCTCGTATTCGGCGCGCTCGCAGTGGTGTTCGCGCCGGAGTTGACGGTCGACGAGTCGACGCCGTCCGCGGCTGACTCGAACGAGCCGAACGCGACGGGCGAGGGCCACGAGCGCGTCGACGAGTCTGAGTCGACCGGCGACGACGCCGAAAGCGGTTCCGATGGCGCCCTCGGGGACGACCCACCAGTCGATGCCGGTGACGCTGCCGACGATGGCCTCGAGATTGTCGACCGGGCGCTCGAGGATGCCGGCCTCACCGACGATGACTCGGACGAGCGCGGTCCGCCAGACGACGCTGGGCCACCCAACGATGCTGGACCACCGGACGATGCAGGGCCACTGGACAGTGCTGGACCCCCAGACGACGCGGGCCCGCCGGGCGATGCAGGACCGTTCGATGACTGATACGGTCTGCTGTAACTGTTTACCGGTGCAACCGCAGGACAGTCGCGGTTGTACCGGCACTGATTTACAGGAGCCCAGATGAGACAACCGATCGCGTCCCGTGACAGTCATTAAACGAGACTGCCGGGACGCCCTTCACCGATGCTATCGTAGCCCAGCGTATGGCCAAGACTGCACTCGTCACCGGCTGCTCGTCCGGTATCGGCTACGAAACGGCCCGCGCGCTGCTGGCCGAGGGTTGGCACGTCTACGCGACTGCGCGAGATCGCGACCGGGACGGCCTCGAGAACCTGACCGATCGCGGCGCCGAGCTCGCGGCGCTCGATCTGACTGAGCCTGCGGACATCGAGCGTGTCGTCGCTCGCATCCGCGACGAAGCTGGCGGCGTCGACTGTCTGGTCAACAACGCGGGCTACGGCCAGTTCGGGCCGGTCGAAGCCGTGCCGACGGAGGCACTCGAGCGCCAGTTCGCCGTCCACTGCTTCGGCCCGCATCGATTGATGCGGGCGGTCCTGCCGGGCATGCGCGAGCGCGGCCGTGGCCGGATCATCAACGTCACCAGCGCTGCCGACCGACTCGCACTGGCCGGGATCGGGGGCTACACCGCCTCGAAGTGGGCACTCGCGAGTCTGAGCGACGCGCTCCGACAGGAGCTGGTCGGCTCGGACGTGGAGGTCGTCGTCGTTCAGCCCGGGCTCGTCGCGACGCCGTTTTACGATCGCTCCCTGCAGGAACTCGACGCGACAGCCGCGGCCGCACGGTCACCGGCCCAGGCCGACGGTGACGCGACGACCGGGGCTGCGGACACTGACGTGACCGTCGTCAGACCGACCCAGTATACCGATCTCTACCGGGTTCTCCAGCAGATCCGCGCCGTCGAGGGTGGTGGTCGCCTCATCAACGACCCCGAAGACGTCGCCGAAACGATCCTGACAGCCGCGACGGTTCCCGACCCCGACACCCACTACCGCGTCGGCCCGCTTCCCCTGCTCGGCTCGCTGTACGGCACGCTCGTGCCCGCCACTTTTCGGGATCGGCTCACGAAACTCGGGGTTCGACTGGCTGCGAGTGAACCCGTCCTCGAGGTGCTCGAGCGACGGACGCCCGACGCTGGGGCCGAGCCGTATCCACGGCGGTGATCACGTTCGAGCGGCCGTCCCAGTCGGGACCTCGCGGCCGCCGGTGTAGGCGATGTACGCCGACAGCCCTGCGGCGACCAGACCGAACAGGACGTTACTCCAAATTAGACCGGTGGACGCTGCCTCGAGGCCGCTCATCGCGAACTCGCCGCCGATAGCCCACTGGGAGACGAAGATCCACAGCGCCAGCAGGGCGACAAGCGACATCACGCCGGTGCTGGTGGCGTAGCCATTGGTGAGCCGGTAGTAGTTGTAGCCGGCCAGCAGGAAGATCGCGCCGCCGACCAGCAGGTTGTTCCACAGCATGGACGTCGCTGGCCCGTAGACGAACGGCGAAACGGCGATCCAGAGCCCGATCAGGGAGACGAATCCACTCAGCCATTTCTCCCCGTCCGAGTCACGCTGACGGGTGGTCGATTCACCGGTCGTCGGGTCGTTGGTCGTGGACTCGCTCATATTCTGGTGCTACCGCGAGCACGCTGAAAAAGCGTACCGACCGTTCCAGTCAGGCCGTGAGAATCCGGTTTATAGCCGACTCGTCCGTGTTCCATCAATTGCTCGTGAGTGAGGTTCAAATCCAGATTATGCCGTTCCAATCAGTGACTGGCACCGGTCACGGGGATTCGGTAACCGATAGTTACGCCAATCGAAGATCGGTCGGGAAAGATAAGACCTCGAGATCGGCTCACGACGGCGATCGGTGTGCGGACGACGGGGTCTACTGGCGTGGGTTCCAACAGACACTTCTATCCCTTCTCTGTCCGATTATGCATGGGTGCTTCGGACCTGGCTGATCCGGATGGGATCTCTCCGCTCGCGTGGCGACTCCTCAGAGTCGCGGCCGGATACGAGCAGCGGGCGGTCGAACGGGAGATAGGCGAACTCATGCAGGCACACGTCTCGATGCTCGAGAGCGGGAACCGATCGCTGTCTCGAGCGCGCCGAACGACACTTTTGGAACTCTACGCCGCGGAACTCTCCGAAGAGCAGATACAGGCGATCGTCGACCACTTCTAGGGGTACGTTCGCAAATAGAAGGGCTTAAGATCAATAATGATAATTCCCGCCTGTATCAATGATACACGGACTTTTGGGTGGGTCAAACAAGAGATTAGTACAATTTCTCCTTGCGGGGATTGGGATGGTGGCGATCGCAGCGGCACCAACGCCGGCCGGCCTGTCGGTCGCGGGCCAGTACGCGATCGCGACCATGTTCTTCGCCGGCTTCCTCTGGGTGACCGGCACGCTCCCGCTGGCGGTCACCGCACTGACGATTCCAGTTTTGCTGACTGGCACCGGAATCTACGAGTCCATGGACACCGCACTTGCGGGGTTCGCGGACCACATCGTCTTCCTGTTCCTCGCGGGCTTTATGCTTGCGAACGGGATTCAAAAGTACGATATCGATCGGCGAATCGCGCTGTATACCATCGCCAAGATGGGCAGTTCGCCGCGACGGCTGGTCCTCGCGATCATGATCGTGACCGCCGTCTTGTCGATGTGGGTTTCGAACACCGCAACGGCCGCGATGATGACACCCATCGCTGTCGGGATTCTCACGCAAGTGCTCGATCGCGACGACCTCGCGTCGTCGCAAGAACCGGTACCCGACGCTGACGCAGCCGACGCGGCCGATACGGCTACCGATGGTGGGGCCGTCGGCTCAACGGGCGACTTCACGAATATCCAGATCTCGATGTTGCTGGGGACTGCCTACGCAGCGAGCGTCGGCGGCGTCGGGACGATCATCGGCACGCCGCCGAACGCGATCCTCGTCGGCCAGCTCAACGCGATACTGGACTACGAGATCGGCTTTGCCGACTGGTTCCTCGTCGGCTTCCCGATCGTCGTCGTGACGCTGCCGCTGATCTGGTTCCTCCTGACGTACGTGCTCTACCCGCCGGAGATCCCGCAGGTCGACCAGGCGCGCTCGATCGCCCGCGAACAGCTCGAGGCGGAAGGCGAACTCGACCCGCGTGGCAAGCGTGTCGCGATGATCTTCGCGGCGACGGCCGGGCTCTGGATGCTCGGCGGCCTCGGCGAACTCTTCGAGCCGTACCTCTCGGATGCCTGGATGACGACGCTGTTCGGCGACGAGGGTATGTCGGTTTTCGGCACCGGGGAACATCAGGGCCTGCTCTACTACGTGATGGTCGGCGTCGCCGCGGTGCCGGCGCTCGTCCTGGCCGACACGATGGAGTGGGACGAACTGGTTGATATCGACTGGGGGACGCTACTACTGTTCGGTGGCGGCATCTCGCTTGCGAACGCGCTGGCGGACACGGGCGCGACGGAGTGGATCGCCGAGACGGTGTTCAGCGGACTCGTCGGTGCACCGATCGTCCTCGTCATCGGCGCGGTCGTCCTGCTGGTCATCTTCCTGACCGAGATGACGTCGAACTCCGCGACGACCAGCATCATCGTCCCCATCCTGATCAGTCTGGGCAGCGTCTTCTCGGCGACGCTTGGGCTGACCGACTTCTCGACCGCACTCTTCCTCTCGGTCTCCGGGGCGATCGCCGCGAGCTTCGCGTTCGCGCTCCCGGTCGCGACGCCGCCCAACGCCATCGTCTTCGGCAGCGGCTACATCAAACAGCGCCACATGCTCCGGACGGGACTCATCCTGAACGCGATCATGACCGTCATCCTGACGGGGATCATCTGGCTGCTGTTTACCTTCGTCTGGCCACACCTGCTGTGGTAACAGCCGACTGAGTTTCGCGTAGCTGTTTTCGGGTGGGTCAAGTCGGACTCGAGAATCGATCCGGCTTCGGTGCCCTCGTTCAATGGGGCCTGTAACTCTCGGTCGCGACCACTCGCAGCACGGTGGCGGTGTCGGAACGTGACTCGAGACTATCCGCACTGTGGTGGCCAAATATGGTGACCGTACTCTTGGATGATGCCCGCCAGTTGCAGTTGTGAGAAACCAGCGGAGGGTCTCGGAGACTACCTCGAGAAACGGGACCGAATGGGGTCCTGAGCGTGGTCTCCCTCGAGACGGGACTAGAAATCGACATTCTGCAAGGCGACACGCCGATTAGAGGAGATAATCGGCATCGATCAGCGATAGCTACCACGGATCCAAACAGTCCGCCAGACAGATCTCTCCGAACAGCTATTATGGTGAAATCCGTCTTCTGACACATATGAAACGTCGAACAGTCCTTGCAGCGACGGTCGGGATGTCGACGGTATTCGTGACGGGCTGTGCGGGTGGTGGCGATTCGGCTGTCGAAGCGACCACCGACGTGACGATGGTCGACGAACAGTTCGACCCGCGGAACATCCACGCCGACACGGACTCGACAGTCACTTGGATCAACGAAGACGAGACGCGCCATACGGTCACGGCAGCCTCGGACAACTGGGAGAAAGACAGCGAGATCGCCGGCGGCGCGGTGACGACTCACACGTTCGAGGAAAGCGGGGTATACGACGTGTATTGTGCCGTCCATGGCGATGCTGACCTTTCGGGGATGAGTATGAAGGTGAGCATCGGTGACGCCACCATCGAGAACCCGCTCGGTGGCGATGACAGCGACGCTGATGGGGGCGGCTACTACTGAAGACGGTTCGTCACTGTCTCGAGTGTCGATACGCAGACGGCCACCCTCACATCTGCGTTCTGATCACCACACGAGCCGAGCGACGACACTGGCGACTCGAGACAGTGGTACAGGCGAGGGGACGCTGTGTCTGAAAAGTCCCACAAGAGTGGGTCCGCGTTCGGCCGGCTCAGAACGCCATTGCGTCCACGAGGACCGCGACCAGCACGGCCCCGAGGAAGGCGTTCGACGCGTGGAACGAGCGAAACGCCGCGGCCTCAGTCTGCTCGAAGTGCAGGCGGACGGCGGCCCAGAGGAAGATACCTCCGAAGAGGACGACGGTCACGGCATACAGCATACCGAGATCGGTGATCCAGGTCAGCGCGATCGCGCTCGCGAGCGTCGCGGCGATGTAGTAGAGGATGTGTTTTCGAGTGACGGTCTCCCCGCGGACGACCGGCATCATCGGGAAGCCACCGCGGGCGTAGTCGTCCTTGTAGGCCAGCGCGAGGTTGTAGAAGTGTGCCGGCGTCCAGAGGAAGATCAAGCCCGCGAGCGCAAGTCCCGGCATGCCGATCTCGTTGGTGACTGCAGCCCAGCCGATGAGCGCGGGTAGCGCTCCTGCAGCGCCGCCGATGACCGTGTTCTGGACCGTGTTCGGCTTGAGCATGAGCGTGTAAACGACGCTGTAAAACAGGATCGCGGCGAGTCCCAGCGCCGCGGCCAGCCGGTTGATCGTCAGGAACAGGGCGAGCGACGCGACGGTCAACGCGAATCCGAACGCGAGCGCGTTCCGAACCGGGATCAGATCGACCGCGAGCGGCCGTTCTGCTGTGCGGGACATCTGCTGGTCGACATCGCGCTCGAGGACGTGATTGAACGTGCCACTCGCGCCGATCGCGAGGACGCCACCGCCAAGTGTCGCGAGGATGGTCGACAGCTCGAGGCCGGGGCCGGCAGCCAGGGCCATGCCGGCAGCGGCGACCAGACAGAGCAGCCACATCAGCCGCGGTTTCGTCATGCGGAAGTACGCGATCGCGGTCAGCCGAGCGCGAGCGAGTCGACTCGTTGGTAGCGTGCGTTCGGTTGCAGCCGGGGTGCCTTCCTCGAGTTCTTCGAGCGGCGTCGGTGAGTCGATCGCGTCGTCGTCGCTGCCGGTCGCGAGTTCTAGGTCCCAGGCGAGCGCGAGGACGATCGCCGAGAAGATCACGAGCCCGAGTGCGAGGTGGAGTCCGGGAACGATCGCGGCAGGACCGACCGTCGCTGTGAGGGCACCAACGCCGATCTGGACGATGTAGAGGAGACCGCCAACGACGAGTATCGACCGGACACGAGTCGAAACGTCGCCGAGGATCGCAGCGATCGCCGTCGTGGCGACGAGCAGGCCGACGACGGCGGCAGTCAGCCGGTGGACCCACGCGATCGCGAGTTCGGTCTGGCTCAGCGGATCGACCGGCGCGTGACAGGTCGGCCACGTCGAACACGACGCGGCCGCATTCGTCAGCGAGGTCGTCGCACCGACGATCAACAGCAGGTAAATGCCCAGTGCAGTCACTGAGAGCAGTGCTGAAAAGCGTCGTCGCGTACCGATCGGACGAGGGAACGACTCTGTTGCCACAGCTATTCTCGTCTACACCGTTTGACTCCGTGTATTTATGGCTCCCGCTTTTGCCGCTTTCATCCGAACGTCTCGTATCTGACCTAGTTTTTCCGCCTTCAATCGGCCACCACGGTTCCAACCCGCGACACGGGCGGCACGCGAGTCAGCTTCGGGGCAGCGAACCGGCCGCTACGGCCGTCGTCCGACCGCTACAGCTACATTCCCATGTCCGCAGCTGCGTCTGGAATCGGGAGATCGTGCGGCGAGATGCCCAGTAACTCGCCGACGTGGTCGAGTGCCATATCGAACCCATAGTAGCGCTCGAGTTCGTCGCCGTCGGCGGATGGGCGCACTTTCAACATCGCGTAGCCCTCGCAGTTCTGTGCGACCGCTGCCGTGGTGCCCGTTTCGTGCTCGAACGTCAGCAGCCGTTCGGTCTCGGTTTCCTCGTAGGTGACTGTGATGCCGTTTGCGTCGGCCGTCCGGTCGTCAGTCATAGACGCCACTCGCGGGGCAACCACCGGGAATCTGTCGGTTCCGGTGTGGTGCCCGCGTTAGCCCAGTGAAGCGGTCCGTCGATTGACAGAAAGCGATCCGATCACGGCGGGAACACATCGACACCGATTTTTCGGTTGCCTTCGAGGGTCGCCTCGTGAGTCGTTCCGAGTTCCAGGCGGCCCGTCGACCGCTCGCGGCGTTCGAGTTGACGCGGACGGTCACGCTCCAGTGGCTCGCCGTCTCTGCGATCGGATTTTTCGGCTTCGCCTACGGCTTCGGGCACGCCCTCGCCTGGATTCGTGGCACCTCACTCGAGCCGATCGTGATCGCGCCATCCTCACCGCCGACAGTGCTTGGCTGGCTGGCCGTCTCCATCGGCCTGCTCGTCTGCGTGGTCGTCCCCCACGAACTGCTCCACGGCGTGTTCCTGGCACGCTATGGCGATAGCCCTGACTACGGGATCGGCGTCTCCCATTTCGTGCTCCCCTATGCCTACGCCGGGACCAGTGGCGCGCGCTATACTCGCAATCAGTTGCTCGTCGCCTTGCTCGCCCCGTTCGTGGTGCTGACGGCTGTCGGCGTCGCCGTGATGGTTGTCGTCCCGACACCGCTGTTGATCGTGCCACTGGCGGCGAACGCGGCCGGCTCGATCGGCGATCTCTGGATGGCCGCCGTCCTCTATCAGTATCCTGCCGACGTTCGCGTTGGCGACCCACCCGGTGACGTTCGCGGCTTCGGTATCTACGGCGCGCGCGGCCAGTCCCTCAGCCGACGGCCAGGCATGCCACTGCTCGCCCGGTTTCTGGCCGGCGGCGTCGGTACCCTCGCGATGCTCGGACTCTACGCCTTGGGAGCCGTGCTGTTCTCGCTTGCCGTCGGCTCCGGCAACATCGTCCTCGGCGATCCAGAGTCGGGATGGCTGTTGTTTCGCCACTATCGTCTGCCCGACGGCACCGCGCTGCTCGAGGTCGGCGATCGGGCGCTGCTAGCGGTTGCCATTCTCGGCGGGCTCACGTGGACGATCGTCGCGACCGTCCACCGCCGGCTCACAGCGGAGTAAGAAACCGTAACGCTCGAGCACCTACTGGGCTGAAACCGCAGTATGACCAAGTGGCTCCGGAGTGGCCGCCGTCGGGACATCTGTTTCCTGCTCGCCGCGGCCGAGGACGGTGAACTGCGCGGTCAGCAACTGAAATCGCGCCTCGAGTCCCATTACGACGACCGACTCGAACCCAAGTCGTTCTATGGCTCGCTGTCGGCGCTGGTCGAGGCGGGCTTCGTCGAGAAACGAACCGAGGGACTTCACGACGTGTACGCACTGACCGAGCCCGGCACACAGCGCGTGCGTGACCACTACGCGTGGGTTCGGGATTGCCTCGAAGAATAGGGCTATGTCGGGCGGTCGCTACTGCTCGAGCAACTGGTCGCCGATCGTATTCCGGAGCACTTCGCTGGTGCCCTCGTAGATCTCGTTAAGTTTGGCGTCGCGGTAGAACCGCTGGGCGGCGAAGTCCTTGGTGTAGCCGTAGCCGCCGTGGATCTGGATGCCTTCGTTTGCGACTTCGCGGCTTACCTCGGAGGCATAGAGCTTGGCCTGCGAAGCGTCCTTGATGTAGTTCTCGCCGCGGATCTTCTTGTCGGCGGCCTTGTGCATGAGCAGTTTGGCGGCCTGAATCTTCGTGTCCATGTCTGCGAGTTTGTGTTTGATCGACTGGAACTCGCCGATGGGCTGGCCGAACTGTTCGCGCTCGGTCGCGTAGTCCCGTGCTTCCTCGAAGGCTGCGCGGGCGATGCCGACACCGCGGGCAGCGATCGTGATTCGGCCACCGTTGAGGGTCTTCAGGGCGTGGACGAAGCCTTCACCCTCGTCGCCGAGCCGTCGGTCCTCGGGAATGCGCAGGTCGTCGAAGCGGAGTTCGGCGGTCGGACAGCCCTTGTCGCCGAGTTTCTCCTCGGTGCCTTCGACGATGAAGCCGTCGTCTTCCTCGGGGCGGACGATGAACGACGAGATGCCCTTGTTGCCCGCCTCGGGGTCCGTTTTCGCAAAGAGGGTGACCGTATCGGCCACCGAGCCGTTCGAGATCCAGAGCTTGCCGCCGTTGATCACGTACTCGTCGCCGTCTTTCTCGGCGGTCGTGTCCATGGCGGGCACGTCGCTGCCCGCACCGGCTTCCGAGAGCGCGAACGCGCCGATGTCATCGCCGGCGGCGAGTGGTGTCAGGTACTCCTCTTTCTGGGACTCGTCGCCGAACTCGTAGAGCATGTTCCCCGCAAGCGAGGTATGAGCGGCGACGATCGTCCCGACCCCGCCCGAGCCACGGGAAATCTCCTCGAGCCCGATCGCGTAGGAGTGATAGTCGAGGCCGGCACCGCCGTACTCCTCGGGGAACGGCATCCCCATCAGACCCAGCTTGGCCATCTCGTCGATGAGGTCGGACGGGAACTCGTCGTCGTGGTCGATCTCGTCGGCGACGGGGACGATCTCCTCGTCGACGAACTCCGATACCATATCCCGAATCTGTTGTTGTTCGGGGGAGAGTGCGAAGTCCATACACGTCGGTTCGGGGCCTCGACTCTTTATAGTTCGCTATTTCGTCTATCGTATCGCTCAAGCTATGTTCGGCTTAGAACTGTTAGTACGAGTCGTGAAGTGAGTGAACATCGCTATATCGAGTCAGCAAACCAGCGACGCGACCAGGATCAATCGCGATCGGGCGCGGCTTCGTCCGGAACTTGCCCCTCGACGAGTGACTGATCGGCGTACTCCTCGCGAATGTCCTTCTTGGAGAACTTGCCCGTCGCCGTCTTCGGCACTTGCTTGATGAATTCGATCTCGTCGGGCAGCCACCATTTGGGGTACTCCTCGGCAAGCATGTCGTCGATTTCGTCGGACAACGACTCGCGGTCTGCATCCTCGCCAGGGACGACGAACGCAACTGGCCGCTCTTGCCAGCGCTCGTGTGGGACGCCGATGACGGCTGCCTCGGCAACGCTGTCGTGGGCCATGATCGCGTTCTCGAGTTCGACCGAGGAGATCCACTCGCCGCCGGACTTGATCACGTCTTTTTCCCGGTCGACGAGCTCCATGTAGCCGTCCTCGTCGACGGTGACGACATCGCCGGTCTTGAGCCAGCCGTCTTCAAAGTCCGTCTCGTTGGCTTCGGGACGTTTGAAGTACTCCGTCGTTACCCACGGTCCGCGGATCCACAGTTCGCCGAACTCCTCTCCATCCCAAGCGATTTCCTCGCCGTCGTCACCGATCACTTTGAACTCGAGGCCAGGGACTACCAGCCCCTGTTTGCTGCGCTTGTCGATCTGGGTATCGTACGCTGCGTCTTGCAGATCAGCCTTGAGATGAGAGACCGACCCGATCGGGGACGTTTCGGTCATCCCCCACGCGTGAAGGACTTCGACACCCTGCTCGTCGAACCACTCGATCATCGACTTCGGTGCCGCCGAGCCACCGACGATGACGGTCTCGAGCGCCGAGAGGTCGACCTCGTTTTCCGAACAATAGTCCATCAAGCCGAGCCAGACGGTCGGGACGCCGGCACTGATCGTTACCCCCTCGTCTTCGATGAGGCCGGCGAGGTCCGCGGGTTCGGGTGAGGGCCCGGGGAAGACCTGTTTGGCACCGCCTGCGGTCGCCGTAAACGGCAACCCCCAGGCGTTGACGTGGAACATCGGGACGACGGGCATGACGACGTCGTCGTCGGCCATTGGAATTCCCTGTGGTGTCTGGGAGGCCATCGTATGGCTCCAGAGCATCTGCTGGGTGTACTCGACGCCTTTCGGGTTGCCGGTCGTCCCTGACGTGTAACACATTCCCGCGGGCTGGTCCTCGTCGACATCGGGCCAGTCGTACTCGGACTCGTGGTCCTCGATGAACGGCTCGTAGGGCGTCGCCTCGAGATCGTCTGATTCCTCGCTGCCCATGACGACGAAGTTGACGCCGTCGAACTCGTCGTCGGCGTCGGCGACCGCTCCCGCGAGTTTCGGGGCGAACGATGGGTCGACGAAAATGAGCTGATCGTCAGCGTTGTCGACGATGTACTGGATGTGTGCGTCGGGGAGTAACGGATTGATCGTGTGAAGTTGTGCGCCCATCGACGGCACGGCGAAGTAGGTCTCGAAGTGCCGCGAGTGATTCCAGCAGAACGTACCGACTCGATCGCCCGGTTCGATACCGGCTGCCTCGAGCGCGTTCGCGAGCTGGCACGTCCGTGCTTCGTACTCGCTGTAGGTGTATCGCTGGAGCTCGTCGTGATTGCGGGAGACGATTTCCGTGTCGGGATACAGGTTTGTCGCACGCCACAAAAACGGTCGCAGTGTCTGGCTTGTTCCCCCTGGCATTGGTGTCTATGCTATATGTTCAAACACCGCATTATTCTTTTCATCGAGCGAATGATAGCTCGTAGGCAGTCCCTGTCGTCGCAGCGTGGGTCGCAACCGTCGCTGCCAGTGCCGTCGTCGACGACGAGTTACTGGGCGAGCACCGGCTCCATGAACAGCGCAGGCGAGAGACGGACTAACACTCCGGATTCGCGCCAGTCCGCACTCGATCGGAAGATCACGCCGCGACCGCGGTGTTTTTCCGGATGGTCACCAAACTAACGTGAGTAGATGACCACGGGCCAGCCCGAACCACCCACCGATGGCGACCTCGAGTGGTGTTACGATGCGGTTCATGGCGTTTCGCGAACCTTTTCGATCACGATCGATCGGCTCGAGGAGCCGATGGCGAGACATATCTGTCTCGGATATCTCTTATGCAGAATTGCGGATACGATCGAGGATGCGGGACACATCCCGCCGGAGACCCAGACTGAACTGCTCTCGACGTACGACGAGTTGCTCGATCCAGACGCCGAGCAGTCGGTCGCGTCGTTCATGGACGACGTCGAACCCTGGATCCCAGACGAGCGCACCGACGACTGGGACGTCGTCGCCGAGGCGCCGCGCGTGCTGCGGACGTTCGAGTCGCTCGACGAGAAGCCCCGCGAGATCATGCGCGAACCGGTCCGGGAACTCGTCGACGGGATGGCAATGTTCACCAGTCGCTACGCCAACGAGGGCGGCCTACGTCTGCAGACCATCGAGGAACTCGAGGAGTACTGCTGGTACGCCGCCGGCACCGTCGGCACCCTGATCACCGGCCTGGTCGCCCGGGGAACCACACAGGAGCGCGCCGAGGAGATGCGGGAAAACGCCCGTTCGTTCGCACTGCTCTTACAGCTAGTCAACATCGCGAAAGACGTCGACGACGACTATCGAGAGGAGAACAACGTCTATCTCCCCGCCGAGTGGCTCGCGGCCGAAGACGTCGACGTCGAGGCGGTCACCGACGAGGCCCATCAGGGAGGCGTTACGAACGTCATCAAGCGCGTGACCGGCCGTGCCGAAACCTACCTCGACGACGCCCAGCGCTATCTCGAGATCGTCCCCGAGCAACACGGCAACCGGCTCTCGGCGTGGGCGATTCCCTATCTGCTGGCGGTCGGCACGCTTCGGGAACTACGCGAACGCCCCGAGGACGTCGTCCGCGAGGGTGACGTAAAGGTTTCTCGCGCCGAGGTGTACGAACTGCTCCAGCAGTTCGAGGACGGCGTTTCCCGATCGCGCCTCGACGAACTTCGCGCGGAGATGTCCGAACAGCCGCTCCACCAGTGAGCCGCCGCTGAGACAGTGCGGACAGCAGTGCCGGTTGGCTGGCACACTACTCGAGAGCCGCTGCTGAACGCATTTCGTAGCCTCTGGCTGGATCTCCGATTTTCGAGTTTATCGCCATGGTTTTACAAAACATATGATACGTAACTAATGAGTAGTCGAAAACAGCCAGCGGGTCCGATCACATGATGAGCACTGTTCGTAATACATGAATGACACCGGTTCTGCCACGTCGCGTGTCGGCCGCGTTCGTGAACGCGTCCACACTGCTCTCGAGCGACGCGTCGGAATCGACGCACGCGCGCTGGCTGCGTTCCGTCTCGTCCTCGGCAGCCTCCTCCTATTCGATGTCCTCCACCGCTCGCAATATCTCGAGACGTTCTATACCGACGGGGGCGTGTTGCCGCGTTCGCTGCTCGTCGAGCAATACGCACCCGGGAAGTACTCGATTCATGCACTGTCGGGGGAGCCGTGGCTCCAGGTCGTTTTGTTCGGGTGTGCTGCCGTTTCCGCCACAGCACTGCTCGTCGGGTACCGAACGAGAGTCGCGGCGGTCTGTTCAGTGGTACTGCTCTTCTCGGTTCACTTTCGGAACCCGTTCGTCCTGAACGGGGCCGATAGGCTCCTCCGCGAACTGCTCCTGCTGGCGGTGTTTCTCCCGCTCGGGAACCGCTGGGCGATCGACGCACTCGATGATTCTGATGGGTATTCCGCCCTCGAGCGCGACGCCGAATCCGCGGCTCGATCCGGCAGCGACGCCCGGATTACGACGCCAGCGACTGCGGCGATTCTCGTTCATGTCGTCGTCATGTTCGTCAATAACGCCGTTCTCAAAGCCACGGGTGACACCTGGCACAGCGGTGAGGCACTCGGTTATGCTCTCCGACTGGATCACCTGACCATCCTGCTCGGTGACGTCGTCGTGAACTACCCGCCCGTGCTCACGGTCGGCACCTACGTCTGGACGGGGCTGGTGACCGGCGCGCCGCTGTTGCTCTTGCTCGCTGGTCGTCTCCGGATCGCGTACGTCTCGGCGTTCATCGCCGCGGTCACCGGGCTGGCGCTCTCGATGGCCGTCGGCCTCTTTCCCGTCATCTTGGCCGGTGCATTCCTCCTGTTTCTCCCACCACGGGTCTGGGACACTCTCGAGTACGTCAGCAACATTGCAGTCGATCGGGTTGGTGTGCTCGAGCGCGGTAGAGCGGCGATCCGAGGCGCAGCCGGTCGTCTGGGTCGGTCTTCTACCGGCAGGTCGGTGCTCTCACTCTCACTCTCACCAGCGACCCGCCGTCGAGCACGGCAGTGCTGGTCGCTCGTCCTCGTCTGCGTGCTGGCAATTGTGGTCCTGTGGAGTGGTATGCTGCTCGGTGAAGCGACCGCCATCGAACCGGTCGACTCGACGGTGCCCGATGACTACCAGTGGACGATGTTCGCACCCGATCCGAGCACGAGCTATGGCTGGTACGTGGTCACCGGACACGTCGACGGCGGGGAGGACATCGACGTGCTTCGCGGATCGACGCTCCGGACTGATCGACCGCCGGACGCATCCGATGCGTTCCCCGGCTTCCGCTGGCGCAAGTATCTGAATTCGCTGTTCGACAGCGACGTGCGCGCCGAGCGATTCGCTACCGCCATGTGCGAGCACGCGACCGCGCAGGCCGACACGCCCATCGCGAACGTCACCGTAACCTACACCGAGCAGCCGATCGCACTCGAGGGAGATATCCCACCTTCGGAGACGACCACTGTGGTTGCACAGTCGTGTTTACGCGACCAGAACGCTGAACTACGGACGACTGCAACCAGCAAGTGACCGATGAGCGATGCGAACCTGGACGATCACCCGGTCGTCCTCTTCGACGGCGTCTGCAACCTCTGTAACGGGTTTGTCCAGTTTATCCTCCCGCGGGACACGGACGGGCGCTTTCGCTTTGCGTCCCTCCAGTCCGACGTCGGCCAGGAACTGTTAGCCGAACACGGCCTCTCGACGGACGAACTCGAGTCGGTGGTTCTCATCGAGGGGGACGACTGCTACACCAAATCAGACGCGGTTATCCGCATCGCGAAACTCCTCGGCGGTGTCTACGCCCTGCTCGGCCCGTTTCGATTCCTGCCGCGTCGGCTCCGTAACTGGGCGTACAACTTCGTCGCTGCCCGCCGCTACCGCTGGTTTGGAAAGAAAGACCAGTGCGCGATGCCACCGAGCGACGTCAGCGTCAGTGAGCGGTTTCTCGAGTGACGACGTGCGTGGTCGCCTGTAGTGTGGTCATATTGTCGGCTCGAGTCGCGTGGAGTCGATCAGTCGTGCTCGACTGAGCGATTCTCGAGTCGTCCTGTCGACAGTATCAGACGGACTGCTGTCTGTCGTGCCTAGGCGTCATCAACTTCGACTTCGGGTGTAGTCGCGTCGGTCCGATATCGGTCGGCGGCCAAACGAGATGAGCGGGTCGCACTTCCCGCGATTGGCCGTTCACCAGCTGAGGACAAGTTTCAAGATCAGACAGTGTGAGCTATGGACGACTGGTGAACCGCGTGAGCAAGAACGATGTCGTCCCTGACTCGAATGAGGGGGGAACCGAGAACGAGGCCGGCGGGTCCCGCGTCGTCGATATTGGGATCACCGTTGACGTCGGGGCCGGCAACGAGGATGAGGGTGCGACTGATATCGAACTCGAGTTCGACGAAGACGAACTCCTCGAAGCGGCCGAGTCCGGAGTCGAGACCTCTATCGGAGCAGAATCGGTGGCTGAAACCGGACTGGGCTCCGCGGAACGCGAAGCACTCGAGGACGCCGGGATCGATCCTGATGCGGTCCTCGAGCGGGAGTGTTCGTACCGTCGATTGCGTGACGATGGGGTCCCCGAACCGATCTCGGACGCCCTCCGGAGACGGTTTTCGTTGCCGTGGTCGTTCGAAACCGACGGCGATCTCGATCGGCGCTCGACGGCGGTTCGCGGCCTCGGCGAGGCCGAACGCGAGTGGATCGAAGTCAGCAGCGACGAGACGTGGCAGTCGTTCGAGTACGACCACACGGAGCCGATTTCGGTCGCTCGAGACCGGCCGACGGAGCGACCGTACCCGAAGCCGACGCCGGTGACAGGGGTGACGGGTGTCGGCCCCGCCGACGCCGACACGCTGGCCGAGGCCGGCATCCGGTCGGCAGAGCGGCTGGCGACGATTGACGCGATAACCGTCGCCGACCTCCTCGATCTGAACGTGTTGCACGTCCGGATGTGGCGACACAACGCCCGAGAACTGCTCGAGTAATCACGCGGATTCCACCCCGGGTCCGAGTCGGCCACCGCCTGTCATCGCTGTAGTTACTAACTACGGCCGTACTCAACACTCGGTACATCGGATCATCAGAGATTTATAGCGGCCTGTTGGACCGTCTAACAGATGATTCCGATCGACGACTCTCCGATCGTTCGCGACGGCAAGTCACTGATTCTGGCGATGGACCACGGACTCGAGCACGGCCCAGTCGACTTCGAGGACGTGCCGGAGAAACTCGACCCGTCGACGGTCTTCGAGACGGCGACCCACGACGCCGTCACCGCGATGGCCGTCCAGAAGGGGATCGCGGAGGGATACTACCCCAGCTACGAGGACGACGTAAACCTGCTGTTGAAGCTAAACGGCACGTCGAACCTCTGGATGGGCGAGCCCGACTCGGCGGTCAACTGCTCGGTCGACTACGCCGCTGAACTGGGTGCCGATGCGCTCGGCTTTACCGTCTACGGCGGCTCGAACAACGAGATCGAGATGGTCGAGGAGTTCCGCGACGCCCAGGAGAAAGGTCGCGAGTACGACCTCCCGATGGTCATGTGGTCGTATCCCCGCGGACAGGGCCTGAAAAACGATACCAAGCCCTCGACGATCTCCTATGCGACCCGGCTGGCCCTCGAGCTCGGTGCCGACATCGCGAAGGTCAAATACCCCGGCAGCAAGGACGCGATGGCTCATGCCGTCCAGTGTGCCGGTGACATGAAAGTCGTCATGTCCGGTGGCTCCAAAACGTCGGACTACGAGTTCCTCTCGACCGTCGAGGCCGTTATCGACGCCGGTGCGAAAGGTCTCGCCGTCGGCCGCAACGTCTGGCAGCGCGAGGACCCCACTCGGCTGCTCGACGCACTCGAGCAGGTCATCTACGAGGAGAAAACCGCCGACGCAGCGCTCGAGGCGACCGAATAGGATGGCCGCCTCCGATCCCGATCCGGTCGACGACGTCGTCGCCACGATCGCCCGCTCGGCGGCCGAGATCCGCCAGGGGCTGGTCGGTCGCCGGGGGAAAGCCGACGAGGAGAACCCCAGCGGCGAGACACAGGCCGAGGCCGACATCTGGGCCGACGAACTGCTCGCCGACCGGCTGTCGTCGATCGACGGCGTCGGCCAGTACGCGAGCGAGGAACAGTCCGAGATCATCGACACCGGCGACGAACAGGTCTACGTCGCCGTCGATCCCCTCGACGGGTCGTCGAACCTGAAATCGAACAATACGATGGGGACGGTGTTTGGCATCTACGACGAACCCCTTCCCGCGCCGGGCTCCGCGCTCGTCGCGTCCGGCTGGATCCTTTACGGCCCGATTACGACGATGGCGTGCGCCCGGGACGGTTCGGTCACGAAGTACGAACTCACCGGCGGCGAGCGAACGATCGTCGAGGAAGACATCACTCTCCCCGACGAGCCGCTCGTCTACGGCTTCGGCGGCCGGGTTCCTCACTGGCACGACGACTTCCGGGAGTACGTCCGCGAGATCGAGTCGAACCCCGATCACAAACTCCGGTACGGCGGCGCGATGATCGGCGACGTCAACCAGGTGCTGACCTACGGCGGCATCTTCGCCTATCCCGCCCTCGAGGACAACCCCCGTGGAAAGCTCCGCCTGCAGTTCGAGGGGAACCCGATCGCGTATCTCATCGAAGCGGCCGGCGGTCGCTCCTCCGACGGGCGTCAGTCGATACTCGAAGTCGAACCGACCGACCTCCACGACAGGGTGCCACTACACGTCGGCAACACCGAGCTTATCGATTGGCTCGAAGACGCGCTCGAGTGAGACAGACCCCTGTGACGAGTTCCCGGTTGGCCTGCAGGACGGGTCGCGGTCCCACCGGAACCCACTGACGGGAGTCCGGATGACCGACGACCACGAATCAGATTTCGTATTTTGCGACCGTCTGGATCGTCTCTACCGCGACGTCCAGCGAGATTTTTCCGCGACGGCGTCCGTAGCGTCGCCGTTTACCCCTCGACTCACCGGACGAACGTCTCTCGTGATGTCCGTCCGTCACTCGGACGACACGCACGGTAAGACGTTCGCAGGGGAACGGCGGACGGGGCACCCCAGGATTATCCCGCTGCGGCTGGGAGAGAGCCGTACCATGCAGGACGCCCACGCCCAACTGGAGGCAGACATCGCCGTCCTCCAGGCGCTGCCGGTGTTCATCGCATACAACGCGAACGTCGACGCAATCGTTCGGGTCGACGAGGAACTGGAATCGTTCCTCGATCGACCGACCGATCCCGGGGCGGCTGTCCTCTCGAGTCCGCTGGCGTCGAAACGAGAACTCGCTGCGGCGATCGCACACACGATGGCGGCCGGCCAGGGCGACGAAATCGCGATGACCGATTCGTTCGCGACGCTCCTCGAGTCCGAACTCCCCCCAGACAGTCAGCAGATGGGCGGCCAGGCGGGGATCATGACCAACCTGCTCACCGCGCTGGAGACGGCACCGATCACGTACACGTACCTGCTTTCCGAGCGACAGGTGTCGATGTTCGAACAGCCCGAGACGATTCGGTATCCGACCGTCGAGGACGGTCAGGTGAGCTACGTCCCACTACCCGAGGCTGTCAACACGGATCGAACGAAGATCAACTGGGTGTTCGAGTTCAGGGAGGGCGACGAACTTTTCGGCGTGACTGCAACGGAAGACACCCGCTTCATCGCCGCCTCGAGACCACCGGAGTTCGACCTGACTGCCGGCGAACTCGACGAAGCGATCGACCAAGTCGGTGAAGACGTCGACGGAACCCTCCTCGCGGGGTATCACAACCTCACGCCCGACCACGTAGAGGACGGGTACGAGGAAACACACCGCCACGCACGCGAGGTCATCCGACGACTCCGGTCAGGAGGCGACGTCGATGTCCACATCGAGTACGCCGTCACCCACGACGACGACCTCAGAGAGAGCATGTACGAGTTGATCTTGCCAGAGGCGAACGTCGTGGGTGCCGATACGCACGAACTGACGATGCTCCATAACGGCGCGGGCCTGGAGGTCGTGGCGGACCCACCGACGGAGGCGACGCCGTTCGAACCGGACGAAATTCTCGATCACTACCGGATGCTCGAGGCAGTTCGCGAGGAACTCGGCGTCGACTGCGTTCAGTTACACGCCATGGAGTATCACCTCGCCGTGATGGAGTCGTCCCACTCGCCGGAGGCCGTTCGACGGGGGCTCGAGTTCGCCGCCGTCAACGCTGCGACCAAAGCGGCCCGCGGGGAGATCACGTCGCCCGACGACCTCGAGACCGGGCTGGCGTACGAGCCCTCAGTGATGGGCCGCGAGGCGATCGAACTGCTGGCGGATCACATAGACGAGACGGCCAAGGACGGAGTCCTCGAGACTCCCACGGTCGCCGCCTGTCCCAATCGCGTCGTCGACGAGCCGGCGGGCACAGTCGGCATCGGCGACATCGTCTCGTCCTCGAGTTTCATCCTGGAACTCGCCGTGGCCACTGACCGGTAGTCGGCGACAGCATCACGGCGACTCGGCGCTCACCGGCACGCAAAACACCGGCACCTCTGCCTGACGGACGACGTTTTCGGTGACGCTCCCGAGGAACCACTGTCCGACCCCCGTCCAGCCGTGAGTTCCCATGACGATCAGGTCGACATCGTTCTCGGTCGCGTACGAGGTGATCTCGACCACTGGGGAGCCAGTCACGATCGATCCGGAGACGCTCACGGCAGCCTCCTCGCCGCGCTCTCGTACTGCGTCGATCGCTTCTTCGCCGCTGTGCTCGAGAGTCTCGAGGAGTTCGTCGCGCGCTCGTGTGTTGACCAACGGGCTCGTGTCGATCGAGTAGAGCGTGTGGATCGACGACTCGAGTCGGGCCGCCAGTGCGATTCCCCACTCGGTCGCGATCGCCGCTCCGTCGCTGCCGTCCGTGGGCAAGAGCAGTCGGTCGAAGGGGATGTCGTCGATTTCGATGTCGACGGCGTTCGGGGGGACGGCGAGGACAGGTATACGTGCCGTTCGGAGGACGTTCTCGGCCACGCTGCCGAGGAGGACCCTATCGAGCCCCGTGCGGCCTTTCGTCCCCATTGCGATGACGTCGATCTCGCGCCGGTTGGCGTACTCCCTGATCGACTGGAACGGCGTCCCCTCCCTGACCCGCGTCGTGACGTCGAGGTCGGCGTCGTACGCCGCGGCCAGCCCTGCGATTTCCTCGACCGCTTCCGTGGCCGTCTCCTCGAGCGGTGGCTGTTCTAACTCGTCGAAATCCGCCGTCGAGAGTCGAGATTCGACGACCGACAGAACGTGGAGGTCCGCATCCGTCCGCGACGCGAGCGCGATCCCGCGTTTCGCACCTGCGAGCGCCCCGTCGCTGCCGTCGGTCGGTATCAGTATCGATTCGATGAACCGGCTCATTGGCGAGTCCTGCATTGCTTCACCGGCTCGGCGGTTAATTGTGTAGGGGTGGTCGGCCGGGAGGCGTCACGATCAGCGGTCACGTTCCAGCAACTCGAGGAAAACCTCGAGGAGATCCACGAGTTGACGTGGAAGTAAGAACCGCTTGCGAACGTGCTCTCGGGCGTTCGCGCCGAACTCAGTTCGTCGCTCATCGTCCTCGAGAAGCGTGACGAGCCGGTCGCCGGCGGCGGCCGCGTCGTCCGGCTCGACGAGGTAGCCGTTTCGGCCGTCCTCGACCTGCAGCGGGATCCCGCCGACCGTCGATCCGACGACAGGCGTGCGCTTCCACAGTGCCTCCGAGACGACGAGTCCGAACCCCTCGCGCAGGGATTTCTGGACGACGACGTCCGACAGTCGCTGGAGGGCATTCACCGTCGTATCCGGGAGATCTACCAGAACGTGGACGTCCGGATCGTCGACCGCCTCATCAGCGACCCGCTCGTACAGCTCCAGCCCCTCCGGATCGTCGCCGGCCATCCCACCAGCAAGCGCCAGCTGGAGTTCCGGGACGTGCTCCCGAGCACTGCGATACGCCTCGAGCGTTCCGAACTGATCCTTCCAGGGATCGAAGCGCGACACCTGTGTTACGACCGGCGCGTCGAACGAGAGCGGATCCAGTCGATCCCGTTCGGTCGTGAGCTCCGCCTCGCCGAGCGATCGGTTCTTCTCCGTCACCGGATCGATCGACGGGTAGACGATGCTCGTCTCCAGACCGTCGATCGCCTTCGCGTACGCAGAGCGGCTGAAAATCCCGTGATCGATCCAATCTGCGTACGCCGACACGAACGCGCGGTACTCGTCGACCGGGTCGGTGAGATCGACGTGACACCGCCAGACGATCGGCGCGTCCGACAGCCGCTCTGCGAGTCGCTCGAGCATGCCGAGTGGCTGTGGATCGTGAGCGACGGCGAGATCGTATTCGTCCTCGATATCGGCTGCGTTCCGTGCTGTCACCTCGTGATAGGTCGCTATCATCTCGTCGGTCAACGGCTCGCCGCTCCCCTGGAGGCCGTTATGGACCGCCTTCGTGATCTCGAAAAAGTCGTCGTCGGCGTCCATGACGAGCCAGTCGGTGTCGATACCGAGGTCGTTGCAGACCGGCACGATCGAACGGAGCAGTTCCGCGACCCCGCCGCCGGTCGCCGTCGAATTGACGTGAAGGATGCGGACGTCTGAAAGCGCCTCGGCGACCGAACGAAGTCGCTCGAGGCGGTCGCGTTCCGTCACACCGGCGTACGCGTCGATCGAGCGGTTCGGTAACGAGGGAGCGTGCATCGTCCGTACCCGTTCGGACGACGACGACGCTCGTATCAGTTGGGGATGTTTTCGAAGCTGAACAGTAGTTAGAAGCCCCGTAACTCACGATTCGTGACGTTCGTGGGAACAAATTCACCCCGACGTGGTGACGCCTAACCATGAGACTAGATACCAATAGCGGCAGTTCGAGAAGCGAGGAACCGCTTCGAATCGGGCTCAACGGCTTCGGACGTGTCGGCCGGAGCCTCCTGCGTGCGTCACTGACCCACGATGACGTCGATATCGTGGCGATCAACGACGTGATGGACGACGACGACATGGCGTATCTGCTCCGATACGACTCGGTCCACGGCCGGCTCGAGGGGGTTTCCCGTCACGGCGACACCCTCTTCGTCAATGATCAGGAGTTCCAGCTTCTCTCCGAGCACGAGCCGTCGGAGATTCCCTGGGACGAACTCGAGGTCGACGTCGCCGTCGAAGCGACCGGGCTGTTCCGGACCCGCGACGAGGCCGCCCAGCACCTCGAGGTCGGTGCCGACACGGTGATCATCTCGGCACCGCCGAAAGGCGAGACGGAGGTCCCGATGTTCGTCTACGGGGTCAACCACGAGGAATACGACGGGGACGACGTCATCTCGAATGCCTCCTGTACGACGAACTCCGTCGCGCCGGTTCTACAGGTCCTCGATGACGAGTTCAACGTCGTCTCCGGTCTCCTGATGACCATCCACGCCTACACCGGCAGCCAGGGACTCGTGGACGGCCCCATGGACAAGCGACGGCGCGGCCGTGCCGCCGCCGAGAACATCGTCCCGACGACGACCGGAGCCGCGGGCGCGACGAGCGAGGTCCTGCCCGCCTTCGAAGGGAAACTCGAGGGGATGGCGATGCGAGTTCCAGTTCCGAACGGCTCGGTCACCGACATCACCGTCAACATCGAAGAACCGGTGGAGCGAGACGACGTACTCGACGCGATCCGAGCAGCGGCCGACGGGAGGCTGGCCGGTGTCCTCGGCTACACCGACGACGAGATCGTCTCACGCGATATCGTCGGGCTGCCGTTCGCCTCGTACGTCGATCTCGAGTCCGTGATGGTCGCGGCCAACGATACGGTGAAAGTGCTGGCCTGGTACGACAACGAGTACGGCTTCTCGAATCAACTGCTCGAACTCGCAAAGCACGTCGTGAGGGAATCGAGTAGCATCGACGCCGGACGGACCGTCGTCCACTGACGGGACCGAGACACGCGAGCACCACCCACAGCCATGACTACGTTTCGACCCATCGACGTACTCGAAGCAAATCACTGAGATGACTGGATCCACTACAGCCGTCGTCCTGGCCGGCGGCTACGCGACCCGACTATGGCCGATCACGAGGCATCGACCCAAGATGTTTCTCCCGCTCGGCGAGACGACCGTTATCGATCGGATCTACGCCGAACTCGAGGGCCTCGACCGAATCGACGAGGTCTACGTGAGTACGAACGAGCGGTTCGCCGCCGACTTCGAGGCCCACCTCGAGGACACTCCATACGACAAGCCCCGCCTGTCCGTCGAGGAGACGACACACGAGGACGAGAAACTCGGCGTCGTCGGGGCGATCGAGCAGTTGATCGACCGGGAGAGACTCGACGAGGAGCTGCTAGTGATCGCGGGGGACAACCTCTTCGACTTCGCCATCGAGGACTTCCTCCACTATTTCGACCGACGGGATGGACCGGCGATCGCCGCCTACGACGTCGGCTCCCGGGAGCGGGCGACGTCCTACGGCGTGATCGAACTGGACGACGAGCGCGTCGTCGACTTTCAGGAAAAGCCCGCCGAACCGGAGAGTTCCCTCGTCTCGATCGGCTGCTACGCGTTCCCCGGGGAGACGCTATCGCTGTTCTCCCCGTACCTCGAAACGGGGAACGATCCGGACGAACCCGGCTGGTTCGTTCAGTGGCTCCAGGACCGGGAGCCGACCTACGCCTACACCTTCGAAACCGCGTGGTTCGACATCGGTACCAGAGGGAGTTACCTCGACGCCGTTTCCTGGTATCTCGATGACGACTCGCTTGTTGCCGATTCGGCGACCGTTCGGGAGAGCGCCGTCGGTGATGGCGTCCACGTGATGCCGGGCGCGACCCTCGTCGACGCCGACGTCGAACGGTCGGTGATCTTCCCGGACGCGGACCTCGAGTCGACGACCGTTCGCGACTCGCTCGTCGACGAGGGTGCCAGAATCAGCGGCTTCGACCTCGAGCGTGCTCTGATCGGTGCCTACACTCGGATTCCCGATGACCAGTAAGGGTAGCGGCCCCCAGTTACGTCTTCTGCGGAATGCTCTTTACATGTCGCCGTCGGCGGTCGTCGACGCCTACCAGCCGCTTGTGATCGACACGTAGACGCTGACGCCGAGCAGCAGTGCTCCGTAAAACGCCCAGCGTGGCCAGCCGAGTTCGAGGAACAACAGCGTCAGAAACAGGACCCACAGCGAAATGACGAGTAAGTCACCGAGCAGCCGGAGGGTGCCACTCGTGACGGCACTGAGTGCGTGTCGGGTACGATCGGGTCGTGAACTGCGAGAGGAGTCGTTACTCATGGGAGTGGGAAGTCTGTCGGTGATCAGAAGTGGTAGCCATGTCGTGCTGTCAGTCGATAGGCACCGACGCCCCAGACGTAGCTCTGTCCGGGCCACCACGTCCGGGCGTTATTAAAGCCCGCAATAAGCACGTCATTGTCGTCACCGTCGGGGTCGCGGTGATAGCTCACGGAGCCGCTGTCGCCGTCCGTAAGATCCATTTCGCCACCCCATCGAATCTGGCCGCGCCGGCAAAAGTTGTCGGTAAAGCAGGTCACTGCGTCGATCCCCTGGATCGTTCCGGTCGTGTGGCCAGTCAGTGCGCCGACTTTCTCGAGTTCGGCGTCCCGTGCGACGAGCGTGGCGAGGCCGAACTTGGTGAACTGGCCGCGAACCCGGGGTCGTGACGGTGCGTCGATGCGGCTCGCAGGTTCGATCTCACCGGTGGGTTCGATGGCCGCGACGTCCTCGACAGGATGGTAGTGGGCGACGGTCCCCACCTCGACCGTGTCACTGTCCTCGCGTGGAAGCAACAGGGTCCCGTCGGTCGCGTCGTGACGTTCCATAAACGCGTGCTCGGCCGTCACGAAGAAGCGTCGCTCCCCATCGGGATGATATAGCGCCGGACCGAGCGTCGCCATGCTCGAGGGGGTTTCGCAGGCGACGCCGCTGGGGACCCGCTCGTTCACGAGCGAGCCGACGAGTTGGGGGTCTCGGTGCTCGGGGCTGTTCTGGATCTCGTCGATGTCGATAATCGTCTTCGTGTTGAGATCGATGCCCTCTATGAATTCGTTGACTATTTCGGGGATGGTGTGACCGTCGCTCGAGAGCCCGACGGAGACGGTTGCGGTCTCACTTTTCTGGTCGCCGGGGACGACTGCGCTGCCGAGATAGCCGGTAAAGCCGAGTTGAGCCAGTCGCTCGTTTACTTCGAAGGCCTTCTTGACGGCGGCGTACCACTCGGCGGGGACCGTTCGCGTTCGTTTCTGGATCGACCACGGATCGGCAGGATCGTCCCTGACGAGTGCGGTGACGATGGGGACCTCGTCGTCGTCGGCTGCGAGAAAATCGTCGACACCGAGCCAGGCGGCCATTCCAACGGCGTAGCCGCCGCTAACGGCCGTTCGCAAGAACGCACGCCGATCCATTCCCTGCTCGAGCCGTTCTCGAAGCGTCGCGAGTCGGTGGGCTGATTGCTCGGTCTCTGTCTCCGGCATATCGAAATCCTGCCATCGCTGGCTCCCGTTTCGCCACTGTCTCCCGTTGCGAAACGGCGTCGGTAACCGTCGAAAGGAACGTCGAAATCGACAAAAGAGGTTCTGCCTGCAGGTGCCGCGGGGCACGGGTTCGATCGGTAGCACCCCCTTTCGAGCTGCTAGGCGTGCTTACTGAGACCTGCCGTCGCGCTACGCCTGTCATAACAATACCTCGCGTGATGGAATCGGTGCGTGCTCCCAGTGGCACGACGCCGGTTCGACTCCAGCGGGGAGGCTATGAGTTCCGAGGGCGCGGTTCCATATCGCCACCTGCCGGGTGACGTCACACCCGGTACGCTCGAGCGACTGCTCTGGGTCGTCGTCGTGCTTGCCCTGATTGCGGACGTCATGACGACGTTCGTCGGCCTCGAACTGGGGCTCTCCGAGTCGAACCCGGCTGCACGCGGCGCGATCGAGGGCTACGGAGTGGTCGGTATGCTCGCCCTGAAGGCATTTGCAGTCACCGTCGGCCTCGTCTGTCGACCGCTTCTCGAGCGGCCGTATCGCCCGATCGTCCCGGCCGGGCTCGCGGTACCGTGGCTGGTAGCTGCGGCCCTGAACGTCTATACGATTTCGGCCGTGCTGTAAGCCGACACGGGGTCCTCGAGGGGCGATACTCGACTGACGTACGCACGGATCACGCCGAAAGCTCGGAACGGGGGTGCCATCCGGAGGAGTGGTCGACGTACGCACGGCGCACGATAGGCGCGCTCGATCCCTCACGATCGATCGTTTCGCACAATCCCTATTCCGCTCGAGCCACTAGCGATGACGATGACATCCTCGCCGACGCACGACGATTCGCCGCCGCCCAGAGAGCAAAAGACAGTGCTGTTCTGTCCCGACTGTGGCCACCGGAGTCCGATCACCGGTGACTGGACCGTCACGACGACGAGCGACGAGCGACTGTTAGTCTGCGTTTCCTGTGGAACGGTCGTCGACCGCCGGGTACGCCGCCAGTCCGACCAAATCGAAGCGATGTCGGACTGTTGATAGCAATCGGAGCCGCTGCGACGGATCGCTGTTCCGAGGACCCCCACCCCTCGTTCAGAGTGAAACGCGCCTCGAGGGTAGGGGAGGGGGTCGCGACCGGGGGTTTCCAGTAGCGGTCACGGTGAACGGCGAACGCGATGGCTTACGAAAACGAGTCGAGGTCCAGTTCTCGGTTCGTTGCTACCGGGCTGGTTTCATGAAGCTGGTCGTACGTCGGGAGTTCCTCGAGCGAGGAATCGCGGCGAACGGCCTTGACGATGTGTTTCGGATCAGTAACGAGCCGATGCAGGAGATAACTTCCCTGTGATCGGCCGCCGCCGGTCTTCTCGGACTCGATGACGCCGAGAAACGCCTGTTCTTTGAGCTGGCGATAGAGGCCGTTTTCGGTGATCGGATCGTTGGCGACGAGTTCGCAGATCCCGACGTAGCGCTCGTAGATCTCCCGTGTCTTGTGCGTCTCGCGACTACCCGTGATGATACGACTCGCGAGCGCGTAGAGTGCAAGCTTCGCGTGGACGGTCGCTCCGCTGGTGAGTTCCTCGATCCGGTTGATCTCGGCGACCTCCTGTGCTTGCTGGATGTGGGCTTCCGAGACGGTCTCGCTGCCGGTTCGGCGGGCGAGTTCACCAGCTTCCTTGAGGATCTCGATCGCCTTCCGTGCATCACCGTGTTTCTTGGCTGCAAGGGCTGCACAGAGTTCGATCGTCCCGTCCTCGAGCACGTCGGGCTGGAACGCGTCCTCGCGATTGCGCATGATCTCGCGGAGTTGCGAGGCATCGTAGGGATGGAAGAACAGTTCCCGGTGGCCGAAGCTGCTGTCGATCCGTTCGTCGAGGGTCTCCCGATACTGGACTTTGTTACTGATCCCGATGACGCCGATGTAGGTATCAGTTTTCTGTGCTTCGCGGGCACGCGAGAGTTGCATTAAAATATTGCTGTTGTCAAGTTTATCGATCTCGTCTAGAATGACGATGACTGCATCGAAACAGTCCTCGAGAATGCCCCAGATGTGCTGGTAGTACTCCATCGTCCCGACACCGCGCATCGGGATGTTCTGTTGATAGCCGGTCTGTTCTTTCAAGCTCAGCGCCAACTGTCGTGTGACACGGGTTTCGGTGTTCGCTTCCGAACAGTCGACGTAGAGAACGGCACAGTCGATCTCGTTGCTTCGGGCGGCGTTTTGTGCGCGAGTCGCGACGTGTCGGGAGATGAGACTCTTTCCAGTTCCGGTTTTGCCGTAGATCATGACGTTGTTCGGCGGATCACCGCGTGTGATCGCCCCGACCTCGGCGGCAACGGATTGGATTTCGTCGTCACGCCCGACGATCCGGTCCTCGTCCGGGACGTGGCCGACGTGGAGGAGTTCCTTCCGATTAAAGATAGGATCATGAGATCGGAAAAGCGGGTCCCCACTGGTCTGCTCAGCCATAGTTCCGTTCTGGCAGACAGTACGTATAAATCTATGGAAGGTAGTTCAGACTGATAGAACCGTGGTAGCGCGGCTATATCCGGCATACAGTGGCATATGGGACTATTATTCAGTCGACCGGATGCAGACTGAACACCGGCCTTCATCATCGATTCGTTCACCCCCACCAACTCGAGTGATGTCGGAACCGCAGTATGGCTTCACGCTAACCCTCCCTCCCCTCGTTCAGACTGAAATCGACAGATACGTCGGTCGACTGTGATGACGAGGACGTGACGGTGATCGATACGGAAGGTGATCACGATCGTCCCGCCTGCCTCGAGTTCCACATCGATCGCACGATCCGCGGTGCTCACTCACGGTGTGCTCTGACCGCTCCCGTCGTGTGGTCGATGGATGTGTATAGACGGGCAGTGGCTACGATAGACTGAACGGACACGGAACATTGCAAACGATTTCTGTAACTCAAGCGATCTCCTTGAAAAGAAATCACAATACAATGTGTTTAATATTCATGCATATTATCTAGTCTAGATCACTATCTAGATATACGTATTGTGTGTTATGATAGCGGTAATATATGGAACAGTCGTTTCCGATCTCCAATCGAGATCCAAAACGCAGGTTATACCCTATCGAAACGGGTGATTCAACCGTATCGATCGAGTCAGTCTTGACTCCCACTCCCCCTTTAATCCGTTTTCACTCTGAATAGGGGGTGTGGGTCCCATCGGTTTCCGTATCCGATCGATCACGCACAGCCCTGATAGACACCCAATTTAGAGTGAACGTTTGGTACCATGATAGAACCGCCGTTTCACTCTGAATGTGGGGTGTGGCCGAGCCACACAACTCCGTTTGTCAAATAGGAGCAGTGAAATCGACGCCCCCTGCTAGCTCGAGTGCCCTTTCACTCTGAAAGAGGGGTGTCTCTCAGCAGTTTCGGCCGCCATCACTACACGAGACTCTATCGCCCTTACAGCCATATCTCGACGATTAGTTTCTAAAAGCCGATATGATCCAGTTATCCATCCTACTGGACAGCAGTCAATATGAAGCCGGTCGCATGCGTGCGGCCGTCACCTATGGGGACGGCCGCGAATTCGCCACCAGCTTCACGTCGTTCTGTCCGGCAGTATCAGTCCGTTAACCACACATGACGACTGCTTGTCTCAGTAGTGTTGTCAATCCAATATATAATTCAATTTCAATTCCTTATATTGTCTTTTATGCACTATGAGGTGCATTCGTCACGTTTATTTTGGTTACCTCGGAAGCTACTGTCAATGTCTGACGAAGCCAACCCCTTCGAAAATCTGCAAGCGCAAATCGACGAGGCTGCACAATACCTCGACATCGGCGACGACGTGATCGAGCGACTTAAACACCCCGAGCGCGTTCTCGAGACGAACCTGACGATCGAGCGTGACGACGGCGACCTCGAGCGCTTCACGGCGTTCCGCTCGCAGTTCAACGGTGACCGTGGTCCCTACAAGGGTGGCATCCGCTATCACCCAGGTGTCTCCCGTGACGAGGTCAAAGCGCTGTCCGGCTGGATGACCTACAAGACATCGATCGTCGACATTCCACTCGGCGGTGGCAAAGGGGGCATCATCATCGACCCCGACGAGTACTCCGAAGCGGAACTCGAGCGACTCACCCGTGCGTTCGCGAAGGAACTGACGCCGATGATCGGCGAGGACCGCGACATTCCCGCGCCTGACGTGAACACTGGCCAGCGGGAGATGAACTGGATCAAAGACACCTACGAGACCATCGAGAACACGACCGAGCCTGGCGTCATCACGGGCAAGGCACTCGACTCCGGTGGCAGCGAGGGTCGCGTCGAGGCAACGGGTCGCTCGACGGTCATCGCCGCCCGCGAGGCCTTCGATTACCTCGGCAAGGACCTCGAGGGTGCGACCGTGGCCGTGCAGGGCTACGGGAACGCGGGTTGGATCGCAGCCAAGCTGATCGACGAGATGGGCGCGACCGTCGTTGCCGCCAGCGACTCGAGCGGTGGCATCTACAACCCCGACGGCTTCGATCCTGTCGCCGCCAAGGATCACAAGAACGAGACCGGCAGCGTCGTCGGCTTCGAGGGCAGTGAAGAAGAGATCACCAACGAGGACGTGCTCACGCTCGACGTCGACCTGCTGATCCCCGCTGCACTCGAGAACGCAGTCGACGCCGACCTCGCCGAAGAGGTCAAAGCCGACGTCATCTCGGAGGCCGCAAACGGGCCGCTGACGCCCGCCGCCGACGAAGTGCTCGAGGACAAGGACGTCTTCGTCATCCCGGACATCCTCGCGAACGCGGGCGGTGTCACCGTCTCGTACTTCGAGTGGGTTCAGAACCGCCAGCGATTTGCCTGGTCCGAAGAGCGCGTCAACGAGGAACTCGAGGAGGTCATCGTCGACGCCTTCGATGCACTGATCGAGACCTACGAGGAACACGACCTCGACAACCCACGGACCGCCACGTACGTCGTCGCGATCCAGCGCGTCGCCGACGCCTTCGAGGAAGCCGGTACCTGGCCCTGAATCGAGTTCGCCGATCGCTGCACGAGTCGACCGCTGCAACCATCGATCTTTTTCGGCGTCGTAGTCAGTCGCTGTTCCAACAAACACTTAGCACCTGACGGGACAGTTGTAGAGAGATGAATCGACGAACCGTTCTTGCAGGGCTCGGTGCTGCCGGCTTCGCGGGGCTGTCGGGCTGTCTGGGACTTGTCGGATTGGACGAACACGAGTCATCACCCGCGGGCGTCGAGGCCGACGCTCGCGATGAGACGGGCTACGAACAGACTGCCGTCGACCCACTCTCGGTCGAGCGAGAGGTCGGGCCGACGAACGAGACCGTCACCGTCACTAACTACATGACTGTCCACGAGAAGGCAGTGGACATGGGGCTGCTGGGCCGCCAGCGCGGTGCCGTCTTTAACATCCTGACAACCCCACAGGTGAGCATCCTCGGTCGCGAACTCAATCCCGTCGAGGAGATGTCGACACAGGAACTCGTCGATCTCGTCAGACAGAACTACGACGGGATCGAGAACATCGAGCACGAAGCCGACACCGACATCACGATTCTCGGTCAGTCGACAACCCAGTCGCGGTTCACTGCCGACGCGAAGTTCAACGGCCAAGACCTCCCAGTCAACGTCCACATCACCGAAGCCGTCGAAGCCGACGAGGACCTGCTCGTAACCATCGGCGTCTATCCCGAGTACGTGCCGCGCCAGGAAGAACCGAACATCACGACACTCGTGAAAGCGGTGACGACCGATGTCGACGCGGACGCCTCGAGTACAGACTCCGATTCCGCCAACAGCACCAACGAGAGCACTACCGATTCCACGGATCTAGACGGCATGGATAACGAGACCAGCCTTGACGACATCGACAACGAGAGTTTGAACAACAGCGGCGACCTCCTCGACTAATCTTGCCGACCGACGGCCGTTCCTCTATTGCCAGCGGTCGTCTTCGTTGGCTTCGTCGTCTTCATCGTCTCCGTCGTCCCAGCCGTTCGAGTCACCCCAGCCGGTGTCATCGGCCCGGTCGCTCGAGTCGGTATCGTCCTGGTCTCTGGACTCGTCGTATTCCCATGGATCGGACGTATCGTCCTGGTCTCTGGACTCGTCGTATTCCCATGGATCGGACGTATCGTCCTGTCCGCGATTGCCACCGTCAAGGCCATCACGTTCCGTGGTCCAGCCACCGCCGGGCCCGTCGGGTCGGTCGGGGCCGCCGTCCCGAACTGCCGCTCGCTGCTCGGGGATCAGATCGAGGTCCGCGTCCGTATCACCAAGCACCAACAGCGCGTAGTACCGGAGGTAAGTGACGATCGGGACCTGGATCAGCAGTGCTCCCAGGAATATCACCGGGAGGCCGACTAGGAGCACGAGCAGCCCGAGAAACGGAATAAACAGCAAGAGCAGAAACGGAATCAGCAATACGACAAAGAGGATACCGGTGACGAAGGTCAACGCCAGCTGTAGCACCCAAACGAGCAGGAGATAGACGACGTACTCGGTCCAGTGTCCTCGCAGCGTGGGCCAGAACCGCTTCCAGGCGGCGACGACGCCGAGATCGTGCTCGAGCATCGTCGGCGCGACGAAGACGGTGGTGAGTCGGTCGACGACGGCGAAGGCGATCCCGACCGGAATCGCAAGGAGGACCAGCAGACCGATCAGCCCCAGCGAGACGGTTTCAGACGTCGAGAAGACAATCGCAAGTACGGGGACGCCGAACAGGACGAGACCAATGAGTCCGAGGACGACACGGAATCCGAACAGACGGGTGCCGTGGCCGACGTTGCGTTTCGTGTATCGCCGGATATGGACCTCTCCCGTGCGTAGCGACTCGAGGAGAGTAAACTCGAACAGCGAACCCACGAAGAGAAAGACGAGTCCGACGACGAGGACGACGAAGACGACCGCGATCACCACCGGTAACACCTCGCCAACGTCGACGCTCGTCCCTGGGTCAGCCCCCGGTCCCGGTGTCGGTTCGCCGCCGAAGCCACCACCACCGCCGAACGACATCGGCGAGCCGAAGCCGGCACCGCCGACGAAGAACACGAGGAGTGCCAGTTTGAGCCACATCCAGAGACGAACCGGCGTCAGAAACTCCCGGGTCACGTCGATCGCATCACTCAAGTCGTCTATCGCGAACATAGTCGTCAACTTTAGTTCCGCTGGTGATAATATTGTTGCTCTGTTACTATCGACACGCACCTCGGAGTGTAGACCTCGTCGGCACGTGACCGCAAGACGGCGGATACGTTCCGTCGGTAACAGGTCGAGACGCATTTAACGCCGACGGCCCTGAGTGAGTGATATGGATATCCGCCGGCTCGCGCGAGGAACCGTCGAGTGGAGCCGCATCGAGCGCGTCATCCAGACGCTGGCGGACCGCTACGACCGCGAGACGGTCCGCGTGGAGTTCCTCGAGGCCGACAACTGGCTCTCGACGCCGTGTGTGATCGACGACGAGTGGTTCGTCAAGATCGTCTCTCGACAGAACGCGCTGGTGCATGCGGTGTTGACGACCGGCAGGAACGTCGGCGCGTTTTCGTCGGGCACCGAGGGATTTTTCGACCGATTCGACACCCCTCGCGAGATGGTCGAACACGAGTACGAGGCGACCGAACGGATGCGCGAAATCGGCGTCAACGCGCCACGGCCGATCGACGCCTTCGAGGTCAACGGGCTGGGCGTACTCGTCCTCGAGTACCTTCCCGAGTTCAAATCGCTCGATGACGTCTCCGACACCGTGATCGCCGACCGGGCAGCGGAACTGTTCGAGATGCTATCGAGTCTGCACGAACATGGACTCGCCCACGGCGATCTGCGTGCCGAAAACATCCTCCTTAGCGATGGCGAGTTCTACTTCATCGACGCGACCAGTGTTCACGACGATCGCGCCGACGAGACGACCGCGTACGATCTAGCCTGTGCGCTGGCCGTCCTCGAGCCCCGAATCGGTCCGCGTAAGGCCGTCGACGCGGCGACGACGGCCTACGACCCCTCGACGCTGCTCTCGGCGCGAGCGTTTCTCGATTTCGTCCGGCTGCGTCCCGACCACGAGTTCGACTCGACGACGCTACGTAGCGAACTCGAGAAGACGGCAGATCTTGGCGGTAGATAACCGTCGTTCAGCTGGAGACGACCGTCGCACTTGTGGTCGAACCGACTGCTGATCGCCGGTGACCGTCGGTGACAGTCGTATTCGCCCATCTGTCTGTCGAATCGATAGCATGACTGCCGAAGCGATGCATACGACACCATGAATTCGGCACATCATTCGTCATGTGTGAACTACCATCAGGATTTTCACCGCGCATGCTGTTCCCTCTTGTATGAGCCAGCAAGCCACTGAACAGGCACACGGACACTACATCGGCGGCGAGTGGACTACCGGGGACGGATCGACGTTCGAGAGCAAAAACCCCGCGACCGGCGAGCCGCTGGCGACGTTCCAGCGCGGGACCGAGGCCGACGTCGACGCGGCACTCGAGGCCGCCAAGTCAGCCTTCGAGGAGTGGTGTAACCTGTCGTATATCGATCGCGCGGAGTACCTCTGGGACATCTATCACGAGTTGCGCGATCGCCACGAGGAACTCGGGGAGATCGTTAGCAAGGAGTGTGGCAAGGAAATCTCGGAGGGGAAAGCCGACGTGACCGAGGCCTGGCATATGGTCGAGTGGGCGGCGGGGAATGCGCGCCACCCCCATGGTGACGTGGTCCCCTCCGAAGTAGCGGGCAAGGACTCCTACATGCGGCGCAAACCCCGGGGCGTCGTCGGCTGTATCACGCCGTGGAACTTCCCGGTCGCGATCCCCTTCTGGCACATGGCCATCGCCTTGGTCGAAGGTAACACGGTCGTCTGGAAACCCGCTGAGCAGACGCCGTGGTGTGGCCAGATCGTCGCCGAGATGTTCGAAGACGCGGGGATTCCTGACGGCGTCTTCAACATGGTCCAGGGCTTCGGCGACGCTGGCGCGGCCATCACCGACGACGAGCGCGTGGATACGGTCCTCTTTACCGGCTCGGCCGAGGTCGGCCACGAAATCGCCGACAAAGTCGGCGGCGAACCCGGCAAGCTCGCAGCCTGCGAGATGGGCGGCAAGAACGGGATCGTCATCACCGAACACGCCGACATGGACACTGCGATTCATGCAGCGATCATGTCCTCGTTCAAGACTACCGGCCAGCGCTGTGTCTCGAGTGAGCGCCTGATCGTCCACACCGATGTCTACGACGAGTTCAAAGCTCGGTTCGTCGATGTCGCCGAGGACATCGCGGTCGGCGACCCGCTCGCGGCAGACACGTTCATGGGACCGGCGATCGAGGCCGACCACGTCGAGAAGATCCGGAGCTACAACGATCTCGCACGCGAGGAGGGTGCAACCGTTCTTGTCGACCGCTTCGAACTCGAGGACAGCGAGATCCCCGACGGCCACGAGGGCGGCCACTGGGTCGGCCCGTTCGTCTACGAGATCGACTACGAGCCCGACCTGCGCTGTCTGAACGAGGAGTGTTTCGGCCCGCACGTCGCGCTGCTCGAGTACTCGGGCGACATCGAACGCGCGGTCGAGATGCACAACGCCACGCCGTACGGCCTGGCGGGTGCGATCATCTCGGAGGACTACCGCCAGCTCAACTACTTCCGGGACCACGCCGAGGTAGGACTCGCCTACGCGAACCTGCCGTGTATCGGCGCGGAGGTCCAACTCCCCTTCGGCGGCGTCAAGAAGTCCGGCAACGGCTATCCGAGCGCGCGCGAGGCCATCGAGGCCGTCACCGAGCGCACCGCGTGGACGATGAACAACACCGAGGAGATCGAGATGGCACAGGGGCTGTCGGCCGACATCAAGACCTCTGAGGACTAACGAGCGGAGGGTACCCTCGAGGCGAGACCGTTTGAGAGAGCCGCCGAGGTCCATTCGCCGCTGGTATTCTGGGCAGCGACGAGCCATCCAAAACGTGCGTAGCACTGTTTTCCCGTCCTCAGCGGTGTCAGCATCGACACGGCAACAACTCCTATCCTATCAACGTCGGTCCTCTCTCAGTTCTCACCGGCAAACGAACCGCTTATCCGACGATTCATGGAAGGGGTCAGTACATGAAGGCAGTCGTCCTCGCTGCAGGCCAGGGTACGCGCATGCGACCGCTCTCCGAATCGATTCCGAAACCCATGCTGCCGGTCGCCGACCGGCCGCTCGCGGCCCACACCGTCGACGCGGCGATTGACGCCGGTGCCAACGAAGTGGTGCTGGTGATCGGCTACGAAGCTGAGACCGTTCGGAAGTACTTCGGCGCTGAATACCGCGGCGTCCCGATCTCGTATGCCGTTCAGGAAGAACAGGCCGGGACAGCCGACGCCGTCAATGCCGCCCGCGATCACCTCGAGGGGCCCTTCGCTGTCCTCAACGGCGACAACCTCTACGATCGGGCCGCGATCGATCGGCTGTTCGACGCCTGTCCAGCCGTCTGTGCGATCGAGGTCGCCGACCCGAGCAACTACGGCGTTCTCAGTACCGAACCCCGGCGGGACGGCGCCGTAACGGGGATCGTCGAGAAACCCGCCGAGCCACCCACAAACCTCGCCAACGCCGGGGCCTATGCCTTCCCGGCCGACGCTCGCGAGTGGCTCGAGGTACCCGAAAGCGAGCGCGGCGAACACGAGATCACAGACGTGGTCGCCCGGGTGATCGACGAGTACGACGTTACGCCCGTCACGCTCGAGCGGTGGCTCGACGTCGGCCGCCCCTGGGAACTGCTCGAAGCCAATGAGTGGAAGCTCGCGGACCTCGAACGGCGCATCGACGGCGACGTCAGCGAGGACGCACGGCTCGAGGGTGCAGTCGTCGTCGAAGAGGGCGCGACGATCGAGCCCGGCGTTGTGATCGAGGGCCCGGTGCTGATCCGCGAGGGAGCGGAAGTCGGACCGAACGCCTACATCCGCGGCGCGACGCTGATCGAAGCCGACGCCGAGGTCGGCCACGCCGTCGAAATCAAAAACAGCGTCATCTCACAGGGCACGTCGGTCAGTCACCTCTCGTACGTCGGCGATAGCGTCCTCGGGCGGAACGTCAACTTCGGCGCGGGGACGAACGTCGCGAACCTGCGCCACGACGACGCCGACATCCGGTTTACGGTCAAGGGCGAGCGCGTCTCGACCGACCGGCGGAAGTTCGGCGTCGTTGCCGGCGACGGGGCCAAAACCGGCATCAACACGAGTCTCACACCTGGCCTGAAGCTCACGACCGGCGCGACGACCATGCCCGGCGAAACCGTCGAACGGGATCGGTAGCCGTCCCGCCGGTTGCCGACTCGCGGGCCACCAGTCTGCGTGGTGTTGCGTGTAAACGATCTTTTATACTGCACAAGTGGCATTCTCCCCACATGTCGACGGCAACAGTTCGCGGAACGATCAGGGGGATGGGACGACGAGCGAATCCAGCGTTCGCGGTGGCCGTGATACTGCTTCCGCTGGCCGCACTCGGCTACGCGGTGACGGTCGCGACGGTCCAACAGCACACGTACGTCCACGTGATGGCGGGAACGCTCTGGACGGGGACCGATCTCTTTATCGGAGCCGTCCTCGGGCCGGTCATCGGCGGCTTAGACGACGAACAGAGTGCGGCAGTGTTTCAGCGCCTCACACCGAAGACGGCGTTTCTCCTGCCGTCGCTTGCGTTCGTCACGATCGCCGGCGGCATCACGCTGGCCCAGCGGATCGGCATCTTCCCGCACGTCGAGTCGTGGCTCGCACTGTTTACCGCGGTGAACGTGATCCCGATCCTGTTGTTGCTGGGCTGGCGGCTCGAGGCGTGGGACGATCGGCGCTGGCAGGTTCCCTTCGCCCTCGCGACGGCCGGCTCGCTGGTCTGGGTCGCGGTCACCATCGACGGGTTTGGGATGACCGAGCCAACAGTCGCCGTCGCGCTCGTTCTCGTCACGATCCTCTCGGTGCAGGGGTTTGGCTTCTTGTTGCCCGGCGAATTACGGATGTACCGGGAGATGCGCTCTGCCGACCCCGATCCGTCGGTCATCGCCGCGATCGGGAAACAAAACGCCATGCTCGGCGGTGTGCAGGGGCTCTTCCAGTTGCTCTTGATTCTCGATATGGTCTATCTCCGCTACGGTGGCTTCCCGTTTTAGGCGGACGTGTTCTCGCCGCGCGTTATAAGCGAAGGGGCGAAAGGTGGACGCGGAGAGGGGGTGCGGAAGACGAGGAGACGGGTGTGCGCTCGGTCCCGGGTACCGAGCGCATGCGACGGGCCGGAGCGACGCGCAATGCCGGTTTCGACGTGAAAAGCGTCTCTGTCCCGGCATCCGTATCAAAGGCGTGCCCAACCAAAAAGTCAGCGGTCGAGACTCGCTACTTGAGTCGGGGCCACCGACGGCCACACTCGAGACCGTCGCCGGCTTACAGGCGGCGATCCCGAAGGGCCGGAAACTCCGTGCGGACGGCTTCGACCGTTTCCACCTCAACGGTGGCCGTCACCAGCGCCGGCCCGTCGCCGCTCGAGGCCAGCGTGACGCCCCACGGGTCGTAGACGGTCGAGCGACCCAACAACGTGGCATCCTCGAACGCGCCGACTCCGTTGATCGTCGCGACGTAACACTGGTTTTCGATCGCGCGGGCCCGCGAGAGCGTCTGCCAGTGTTCGATGCGGGGGTAGGGCCACGCACTCGGGACGAGAACGAGTTCGGCACCATCGTCGACTAACTGTCGGTAGAGTTCCGGGAATCGGAGGTCGTAACAGGTCGTCACGCCGACGGTCACACCGCCGATCGTCGCCGTCTCGAGGCGCTCGCCAGGGACGAGCAGCTCCGACTCCGCGGACTCGTAGCCGAACAGGTGGTGTTTCCGGTAGACGAGTTGGCGAGTGCCGTCGGCGTCGAACAGCACTGCAGTGTTCGCCAGACCCTCGTCGGCTGGCGTCTCGACGGCGTCGGTCGCCGCCAGGTCCTCCACGATGGTCCCCGCGAGGACGGCGACCCCGTGGTCGGCTGCTGCGTCCTGTAGCCGGGTGAACGTCTCGCCTGCGATCGGTTCGGCATGCCGCGCATAGAGATCGAACGCGAAATAGCCGACGTTGAACAGTTCCGGCAGAGCGACCAGGTCCACACCGCGAGCGGCGGCCTCTTCGACCGCCTCGAGTGCGCGATCGACGTTCGAATCGACGTGGCCGGCGTCGATCTCGAGCTGTGCGAGCGCGATCGAGAGGGCGTCGTCAGTCCTCCCGCTGGAAGCGTCGGGTGTCATGGTAGACGCTGTCTCACCGACCACCGTTACTGTGTCGTCTGGAGGTCTCGCTCGAGTGCACGCTGGAGGTTCTCGAGTTCCGAATCGAGGTTCCGCTTGAAGAACTTCTCGACGCCGGGCAGTTTGCCGTCGACGACGAAGTGGTTCTCGAGTCGAGCACCGGTATCGGTGGCGACGATTTCGTGTTCGCCAGTGACGTCCATTACTTTCGACTTGCCGACGAACTTGACGTACTCCGGCGGTCGTCGCGTGACGTCTTTGGTGTCGACCCTGACAGTTTTCCGAACGAGCGGGATCGGAAGCGAGACCTGCCAGGTGACGCGTCGGCCCTCCTGGTCTTCGACCGTATACGTCTCGACGACGCTGATGGATCGCGCTCGGTTCGCCGGATCGGCGATGAATTCCCAGACGCGTTCCGGCGACGCCGCGACGTCGAACGACCGATCGACCCGTACAGTCATGCCCGTACGTGGGGGGTAGACGGATAAAAATCCGTGGACCGGCGGGCGACCGACCACCGATGGTGACAGCCGACATCGCGGTGGTCCGTGAACGGTGGCGAGACGCTCAGCTAATGGTCACTCGCCAGGTCGTCGACCGAGCACGCCCCCACTTCTCGATGTCGACGTCGTCGGTTTTCTCCGCGAGATGTGGCAGCCGAGCGCCTACTTGCTTCGACGAGAGTCCGATCGCGTCCGCGATGTTTTTGGCCCGGAAGTATTGCTCGCCGCGGGCGGCGCTCTCGCGGAGGTACGAGATAATTCGCCGCTCTTCGTCGGAGTAGTCGTTCATCGTCCGTACATGCCACTAGGTGTTCGTCGGTCTTAACTCTTAACAGCAGAGGGGTGGCCGATCCGGCGCCGTTCGGCGCGCAGTCCGTCGGTTCCGGCCCCTCGAGTCTTCAGGAGGAGAGGTGGATGCCGACGACCGCCAGCGAGCTAAAAAGCACGGCCCCAGCGAATCCCCAGGCTGCCGTCACGTCCGGTGCACCAACGAGCATGACCAGTGCGCCGATCACTGCGAGTGCACCCAGTGCGAGCCCCAGTCCGATACCCTTGTCCGTCTCGGTTTGCGTAGCCATGCTCGGGCGTTGTGTGTGGTGTCTCTTAACTTCACTCATTGCTGAGCGAGTTTCATCGTCGACTCCCACTCGTGAGCACTGCTTGTCGCAGAGCGAAGCCTTCTTTGCAAAATGTTATTGTTTCCATAATATGGGCAGGAATAGCAATCCCCAATATGGATTGAAATTGGGATCGGGAACCCTGCTCGCTGCAATTGGCGTGGTGACCGCGCTCGAGACCAACACAGGTCTCGAGCCGGCTCCGTTCTTTCACTCGGGCTCAGTGCTGGGTTCGGTCTCGTCGCGACAGTTGCGGATGATGTCGAACCACTCCGACGCGTGCTCGAGCGTGGTCTGCCGTTGGTCACTGGCAGCGCAATCTTCGTTATCTTTGCCATCATTGTGATCGATCCTCCACTCTCACTCCTGCTCGGATCTCTGTTCGGTCTCAGTGGTGGTGTCATCGTGGGGACGATCGGGACTGTGTGCTAAAGCCGATCGCTTAGGCTTAGCAGTGAGAAGAGTGATCGGTGGTTCCAAACGACTGCTGAGGCCGTCGGAGGCCCCGACACAGCTGCCGAACCGATTACTTGATGGTGGTGTGTTCGGACTCCTCGTTGAGCGCGAGGTTCGCCGCGATCTCGGCGTTTCGCATCGCATACTGGGCGGTCTGCTGGAGGCTGACGAGCACTTCACGGACGCGAAACAGATCCTCGTTTGGCATCTCCGGGAGTTCGGCCAGGATCTCCTGTTCTTGAGTGGCGATCTCGTGGAACAGCATCCGGACCTCGTTGGATTTGTTGTAATCACGTTCGACGGCTGACTCGACGGCCAGCGACGTGATTTCGTCGACCATCTCGTTCAGTTCGCGGATCTCACGCATCACCGAACTGTCGACGTTTAACGTGTGGCCCTCGGTCTCCATGACGATATCGCCGATGTCTTCGGCGTTGTCCGCCGTGAGCTCCAAGTTCTTCGCGATCGAGCGGTAGCCGATTAGCGGGAACCCGCTGTTTAAGCCGACCGCTCGCGCGAGGTTCGGGTTCTGATAGGCCGTAAAGATCAGGCGCAATAGGAGAACGAAGATCTTGTTCGCCTGTCGTTCCCGGTTCAGGGCGCGCTGGGCCAGATCGGGATTGCCGTGGGCCAGCGCCTTGATCGACTCGCCGCGCATCGTCTGGCCCGTTCGCTCGAGGCGCTCCAGGAGGTTATCGAGAGTGAAGTCTTCCGGATCGACCGAACAGCGAATCGAAATGCTCTCGGGGGTTTCCTCGATGACGCCAAGTCCCATGAGCTGCGTTTCGGCCTGATAGACCGCGTTGATGTGATCCGACTCGAGCGCGCCGTCTTCGCGCTCGATGCGGATGATACGCCGCCCGAGAACGTACTGGGCGACGATCGCACGCTCGACGGCGGCGGCGTCTAAGTCGTCGGTGTGGATGATCGCTTCCGTCTCCTCCGTGCTCGCGGACTCGGGCATTACGGTCAGGGTTCCCTTGCCGCTGGTCCGCAACGACACCTCGTCGCCCTTCTCGACGTCGTGTTCGGACGCCCACTCTGCAGGAAGGGTCATCGCGAGTGTCGACGGGCCGAGTCGTTGCACTTTCCGCGTTTCCATATCACACCGTAGGGCTGACTCGACCTTAATCTTGACTATATGGTCATTATCTCGAGTGCGATCGTTATATGGTTGAGATCGGTGGCGGTTACGACACAGCCCTTAAATAATTTGGTCGGTCTGGCGTGTGGTGTTCGGAGCGACCGCGCGAGACGGCGTCGACTGTGAGTGTGCGATCGGTGTGGCCCGTGTCCACCGGCAGACTCGTACGGCCATCTGTCAGTCAGTTCCGGTGGGACCGGGACCCATCCTACGGTTACACCGGGAACCCGGTACAGCAGCCCGTATCAGGAGACGGGCACCATTCGCGTGGTAAACCGTCCTGTCCGGACCTGGAGCCAGCCCCGGAGTTGCTCGTCGAGGTCTTCGTCGTCGGTATCGACGTGCAGCGAGTCGATCCCGTCCAACTTCTCGTCGGAAGCGACGACGGCGATCTCGTCGGCCTGCCGGATCACCGGTGGCGAGATCTGGTGGTTCCCGCGGCCGAAGAGAAAGCCCTGTCCGCCGATCGGTGAGACAACGATCGTAACTGGGTCTTCGAGGACCTCGAGAATGTCAGATTCGGCGGCGTCGCGGGCCAGGATCTCACCGCGCTGGTCGGCTGCGTCTGTGTCGTCTTCGCCAGCCCGCCAGACATCGACCCCCAGCGGCGAGGCATCGATGCCCAGTTCCGCCTCGATCGCCCCGACGGTACTGCCGGGTCCGAAGACGTAGGTCCGGCCGGGTTCGACCTCTCGGGCGAACCCCGTCGCCAGCGAGTCGACACTTCCGCTCGAGACCTGTTTGCCCGACTGAAGATCCGGTGCGACGGGGACCGGCACGATCGCGCGTAGCTCCGTTTGGACTTTCCCCTCGCGGTAGGCGTCCTCGTCGATGTCGTTGACTTCACGAGGTTCGACGCGGTCGAACTCGGCTGCGATCCGGCCGGCATCGGCCGGTGTCACGCCGAAGACCGACGAGTAGATCTTGACCCCGGCCGGGACGCCGAGCATCGGCGTCTCGGCGGCGTCTCGAGGTGTCGCCGCGCCCCCCTCCGCCTCCGCGGTGGTTGCGTCTTCGAGCACGTCGGCAACATCGACGGCAGTACCGTCGCCGCCGACGAACAAGATCAGTTCGACATCGTGCTCGAGTAACGCGCGGACGGCTCGCCGAGTATCGGCTGCCGTCGTCTCGGCGTTCGCAGGGTCGCCGGGCCGTGCCGGATCGGCAGCGTCGTCCTCACGGACTGTTGCTGGATCATAGACGACCGTCGGCTCGTAGCCAGCGTCTCGAGCGGCCCGTTCGCCCATCACGCCGGCGGCGGTGTAGACAGTGATCGCGGGTGCACGCCGGTGGAGCGACCGCAACGCCACACGTGCCCGCTCCGGCGCTCGCGGCTCGGCACCGCGACGGCGTGCCTCCTCGAGTTTCCCGTCGGTCCCCTTCAGTCCGACCCGACCACCCATCCCGGCGATCGGGTTGACGACGACGCCGATGGATTCCATATCCGAGCGTCGCACGCCAGCCGGAAAGCGGTATCGTGTCGCCGACCGGAGGTATTACTACCGTTCCGGACCAGCCAGCGGGCGACGACGTAGCGAGTGACGCACACGATTTCTGAAGGATTAAGAGGGATGCGGACCGATCGGCACTCATGAACACACTGATCGACGCCGCTGTTCTCGCGACGGAAACGGAGCTTCCAATGGACATCGTTGGCTGGGGCGCACTCGTGCTGGGCCTGCTCGTCGTCGTTGCCTGGATGCTCTATCTCTATCGCTGACGGCACTGCATTATGGCGATTCGACCCGTTCACGTAGCCACGCGGCTGCGTCGGCAACAGTCGTTTCATCAGTCCCTTTGAGTTCGATTCGGACCGATTCGCCTGGATAGCTCCCGACGGAAACGTCGAAGCGGTCCCGCAGTTCGGCGATCCGATCGAGGAGCGCACTTTCGGGTTCGTCGGCGACGACTGCCTCGCGATAGGTCGGCGTCCCGGCGAACTCGCCTGCGATCGTCTCGAACATCGCCTTCATTTCGGTGGGGACACCGGGAAGCACGTAGACACCCTCGAGTGCGGCACCGGGAGCGACACCTGTCTCGTTGTGGAGCGCCCGCGCACCCGCCGGCAGTTCGGCGGTCCCAGCCACGAGATCGCCGTGGCTGTAGCCATCCGCCTCGAGCCAGGCGAGGGCCTCGTCGTGTTCCTCGAGGTCGCGCCCGAGTGCGGCCGCGACGCCCTCCATCGTGAGATCGTCGTGGGTCGGGCCGAGTCCGCCCGTGACGACGACGGCGTCGTACTCGGCACGGTATTCGTTGACGACACGAGCGATGTCGGCGACGCGATCTGGTACAGTCGTGATACGTTCGACGTCGACACCACGATCGTCGAGTTGCTCGCAGAGCCACGCGGCGTTCGTATCCGTCGTTCGTCCGGCGAGCAGTTCGTCTCCGACCGTCACGACCGCGACGTTCATAACGTGCAGTTTGCACTCGCCGTTCAAATGAGTCTCGCCTGCCGCCACCTCTTTCAGGATAATATAATTGAGGAATGTGTTTCGACAAAGTGGTAGTAACCACAAGATTCAATCCTGATAATTAGTAACGAGAGGAGTATGTCTCGGAGCCAAATACAACAAACCGAGGGGGATTCGGCTGCAGTGCTCTCCGCACTGGGGAGTAAATACAGCGTAGACATACTCTGTGCAGCAGGCACACCGAAATCAGCACAAACGCTCAGCGACGATATCGAGATTCCGATCGCGACCTGTTATCGTCGAATCGAGGAACTCGTCAATGCGGGACTGTTGACCTGTGAGGGACGACGACTTTCTGATGAGGGAAGACGAACGAACATCTATCGCCGAACGGTAGACGAGATCGAGATCGATTTCTCGGACGAGACGCCCGAATTTTCACGCAAACGACGCACCGAGGCGAAAAACAGGCTTCAAGACCAGCTCAAGAGCTATAGTAGGAGTTAGAAATAGTTGCTCACTTTTGGAATAGAAAGTTGATCAAGAGCGGTATCGATCGCTGTTGTGAGCTCAGAACGTGAGTCGAAGAATCGGTTGCTAAGAGCTGATTGCAGTTGTCTCCAGCACTCTTCGACTGGATTGAGTTCCGGTGAATACGCTGGTAACGTGACGAAGGCGAGGTCGTCACGGGCCGCTAGGTCCGTGACGGCCGACGCCTGAAAATACGGCGCTCCATCCAATACGACGAGCAAGTTATCTTTGAACTCTTTGCATAACGCGAGAATGAAATGTTTTGCGTGTTCGGCGGTCACGTACTCTTCGAACCGAGAGAAAAAGCGATCACCGTCCTCGGTGATCGCGCCCAAGAGACACGTCCAGTCGCGTTGCCCAGACAGTTCGACGGACGGCCGCGTGCCGCGCGGAAACCACGCGGCACGCGGCTCAACTTGTACGGATTTCTTGGTTTGATCGATACAGACTACTGTGGCGTCCATCTCCCGCCGCTTTTTTTGAGTTCCTCGCGGAACGTTTCTTGGTCCTCAGCATCTGATTCGGCGGCTGTAGGGCGTGGTTTTTGATAGCTCAATCCCGCTTCTTTGAGCAACCGCCGGCAGCTCGGGATTGAGTACTCGACATCGTAGGTTTCGTCGAGATACTGCTGAACGAGCGCCGGCGTCCACGCCGGCGCGTCTACCCCAACTTCTTCGGGAGATTCGTGGACTGTTTCTTCGAACTCTTGCTGCTCTTTTTCTGAGAGTTTTCTTTTTCTCCCAGATCGGTGAGCATCAGTAACAGCCTGCTCAAGCGACTCGTCAGTGTCGAGTCGCTTGAGCCAACTGTAAATTGTTCGTCGGCCGGTGTTATGCCACTCCGCAAGTTCGGTCTGTGTGACGCCGTTCTTGTACTCAATTGCCGCTAACAGCCGTTGTGTCGGCTTCTTTCCCGCAACGTTGTCGAGTGCGACGTGAAGCTCTTCGACGGAGATTTCGTCGAGGTGGTCCATTAGAAACAGCAACGATCTATGGGCGGGAAATTCTAACGGTTACTATAATACTGCCGACCGCCGTCAATAGTGGCTACGCGAGCAACGCTTCTCTGCGGGTCTACATGCGACGGACACGTCCGGAAGCCGACTGGTCCCAAGCGGCCATCCTTAAGTATTCTCGAAAGAATACCGAAGTATGACCAATCCTGCCGAGACTCGCGACTCCGGACCGGGCGCCACGACGGACACCGATATCGTCGGGCATCGTCGCGTTCTCCACGTCGGTCGCGATCGACCGATCAGAATCAGCACTGGCCACCGGATTCGACACCACGACGGCAAGTGCTCGCGGCCGCACGGCCACAACTACGAAATCTCGGTTACCGTCGCCGGAGGGCTGACCGAGGAGGGATGGATCGCCGACAAAGGCGATATTACCGACGTAATCGACGAGTGGGATCATATGTTCCTGCTCGAGGCCGGCGACCCGCTCATCGAGGCCTTCGAGGCGGCCGGCGACGACGATGCGGTCGTCGTCCTCGAACATCCGCCGACAGCCGAGGTGATGAGCGTCGTCTTGGAACGGAAACTCGCGGCGGCCTTGCCCGAGACAGTGACCGACGTCGCGGTACGGGTCAACGAGACGAGTGAACTCTGCGGGGGGAGCACGCTCTGAGATGCCAGTTTCAAATTCCGTCGACCGTGAACCCGGTCGTGAGACCGACGGTGAGCGCGGTGGCGACGAGTCAGCCGACGGCTTGCCGATCAACGAGCTGTTCTACTCGCTGCAGGGTGAGGGCACCCTCGCCGGCGTCCCGTCGGTGTTCGTCCGCACGAGCGGCTGTAACCTCCGATGTTGGTTCTGTGATTCTTATCACACCTCCTGGGAGCCGACCCACGCCTGGATGAGTCTCGAGGAAATCCTCGCCGAGATCGACTCGTACGACGCTGATCACGTCGTCCTCACCGGGGGCGAACCCCTGCTTCACGACGACAGCGTCGCCTTGCTCGATGCCCTCAACGACAGGGGCTACCACATCACCGTCGAGACCAACGGAACGATCTACCGGGACGCGCCGATCGATCTCGCCTCGATCAGCCCGAAACTCGCAAGCAGTACGCCGACGCCCGACCGCGATCCACAGGGCGAGGGCGAGTGGGCCGAGCGCCACGAAACCGACCGGATCGACCTCGATGCGCTCGCCCGGCTGGTCGAGGAGTACGACTTCCAACTCAAGTTCGTCGTGACCGATGCGGACGACATGCCGGAGATCTGTGACCTGCTTGCTGACCTGCGAACGGCCGCCGACGTACCGATCCCAGACGATGACGTGCTCCTGATGCCCGAGGGGGCGACCCGCGAGCGACTCGCCGAAACGCGCAGCCGGGTCGCCGACCTCGCGATGGAGCATGGCTTCCGATACACGCCGCGGCTGCATGTCGACCTCTGGAACGATGCGCCCGAGACGTAACCGTTCGACCTCACGATGACTGAGACACCTAGCGACTCCACGACTGACGAATCGCCCACCAAACGCGCCGTCGTTCTCCTGTCCGGCGGCATGGACAGCGCCACTGCCGCCTACGAGGCCCGCGAGCGAGGCTACGACATCTACGCGCTGCACACCTCCTACGGCCAGCGCACCGAAGATCGCGAACTCGAGTGTGCCCGTCGACTCGCCGACGAGCTCGACGCGGCCGACTTCCTGCGGATCGAGACCGGCCATCTCGCGGCGATCGGGGCCTCGAGTCTCACCGACGACGACCTGAACGTCGAAGACGCCGACATAGAGAGCGACGAGATTCCCTCGTCGTACGTTCCCTTCCGGAACGCGAACCTGCTGGCGATGGCGGTCTCCTACGCGGAGGCCAACGACTGCGACGCGGTGTTTATGGGTGCCCACAGCGAGGATTTCTCGGGGTATCCCGACTGCCGACCCGAGTTCTTCGAGGCCTTCGAGCAGGTGGTCGACGTCGGCACGAAACCCGAGACCGAGATCGCGATCGAAGTGCCGTTCGTCGAGCACTCGAAGACTGACATCGCCGCACGCGGCGTCGAACTCGAGGTTCCGTACGAGCACACCTGGAGTTGCTATCGGGAGAACGAACCCGCCTGTGGCACCTGCGACGCGTGTGCGTTCCGGCTGCAGGCGTTCCAGCGGATCGGCGTTCGTGACCCGATCGAGTACGCCGAACGGCCATCGTACGTCGACGACTATAGTAGCCACTGAACGTCACTGCACACCTGATCGCATGATGGCTGTGTGATCGGTGTGTAAATCGTTTCAGTTGTTACTATAGCGATCGCGTCGTGAAAATCGGTACCGCGTCCGGTACCGAGTGCCCCCAAACGGCCACGCGAAACGGTGCTCAGATCCTCGTTCGTTTGTGTTCTCTCTCCGTTTCTCGAGGACGCGTGGCCGGTATCATCGATGTTTGACACACGAGACGGCCTGTCGATCACCGGACTTGCTATCGCCCGGCGGCAGGACTGACTCCACGCTCTGCTATGATAAGAATAGTGCTTGGTAATCCCACGCATTCATATTCTGCGTCGGGATCACTGCCGGTGTGCTGCCGACGGTCGACCCACTAGACGAGCAGCGGCGACACCTTCTGCTGGCTGAAAAACGATCGACCGCTACTCGTCGTCTTCGTATTCACGAATCACTGTCGACACGGTATTCGACACGTTCTCGAGCGCGACGGCGTTCGTCTTCCGGAGCTCTCCCTGCTGGCGGGCCGCCTCGAGGTGGCGAAGCGCCACACGAAGGTGCTCGGCGGTGTCGGTCTCTGTGTCGGTCATGGTAAGTCGAGGAAGCGGTCGTAACGGACTCGAGCGGTTAAACTCGTTGGTGGTGGCGATCACTCGAGCGCGTCGCGAACCGCTGCCTTGCGTTCGGCGAACGTTGCGTCGTCGAGGACGGGCGTGGCCGCTTCGGGATCGATCTCGACCGTTTCGTCTAGGTCGATCCAGGCCCGACAGCCCCGGTAGCCGCCGCGTTCCTCGATCAGTCGCGGCGACGCGAGTTCCGACACGCGGAGCAACAGTACCCGGAGCTCGTCGTCCGGATCGTACTTGTCGCGGAGCCCGTCCGGCGTGTAGACGTAGTGTTGGGCCAGGGCCTCGAGCTCGCCGCTCGAGACGGTGTACTCCTCGCGGACGTCGGCGATCGCGCGGATCGGCACGCCGACGTCGGGTTTGGTGCTCGCCCGGTGGTAGTAGCCCTCGAACTCCGACTGGTAGCGGGCCGGATTCTGGTGGCTGTAGGCCGGATAGAGAACGAACGACTCGTCGATCTCGCCGGGGTCGAGCGTCGGGTGGCGCACGAGGACAGTCTGTGCGCCGTCGATCAAGGCGTTAACGACGCCGGCGCGCTCTTTCAGCGCGGGCATCGGGTCCGTCGTGGATTCGATGGAGCTCATTCGTCCTGACCGATGCAAACGAGGGACAAGTATCCTGCCGATTGGCACTGACTGTCGACAAGCCCGCCCCCAACCACCACTCTCGAGAACCGTCGGACACACCGACGGGTTCAAGTCGACTTGTACTAATGCAAATGCAATGATGTTAGTGGGAACTGCGGCGCTCGCGCGGACACGGACTGCAGGGACGGCCGCCGTCGTCCCGGTGTGGAACCAATGAAGGGGTTCGTCCTCGGCGGCGTCAACTCCGGCGTCGGGAAGACGGTCGCGACGCTGTCGATCATCCAGGCGCTCGAGGACACCGGGTACGCGGTCCAGCCCGCCAAGGCGGGTCCGGATTTCATCGATCCGAGCCACCACGAGGCGATCGCGGGCCGACCCTCCCGCACGCTCGATCTGTGGCTCGAGGGGAAAGGCGGCCTCCGCCGAAATTATCAGCGCGGCGCAGGAGACATCTGCGTCGTCGAAGGCGTCATGGGGCTGTACGACGGCGACGGCTCGAGCACCGCCATGGTCGCCGAAGCGCTCGATCTCCCTGTCGTCCTCGTGGTCGACGCCAAAGCGGGGATGGAAAGCGTCGCGGCCACTGCTCTCGGATTCCGCGAGTACGCCGACGCGATCGGCCGTGACATCGAAGTCGCCGGCGTCGTCGCCCAGCGCGCCCACGGCGGTCGCCACGAGCAGGGGATTCGCGACGCCTTGCCCGACTCCCTCGAGTACTTCGGTCGAATTCCGCCTTCGGGCGACCTCGAGATCCCCGACCGGCATCTCGGACTCGAGATGGGCGACGAGGCCACGCTGCCGCGCGAGGCGCTCGCGGACGCTGCAGAATCGCTGCGAGCCGACCGACTGGCGGCCATCGCGAGCGAGCCACCCGCACCCAAGACGGAGACCGACGCCGAGACGGAAGCGACGGTCGACACGACGATCGCCGTCGCCAGCGACGCGGCCTTCTGTTTCCGGTACCCGGCGACGATCGAGCGGTTCCGCGAGCGGGCCGACCTGGTCACCTTCTCGCCGGTCGCGGGCGATCCCGTGCCGGAGTGTGACGCGGTCTACTTGCCCGGTGGCTATCCCGAACTCCACGCTGCCGACCTCGAGTCGGCCGGCACGCTCGCTGAACTGGGCGAACGCGCTGCCGAGGGGCTGCCGGTGCTGGGCGAGTGTGGCGGCCTGATGGCCATGAGCAAGTCGTTGACGACGGCCGATGGCGAGACGAGCGCAATGGCCGGCATCCTGCCCGCTGACGTGACCATGTGCGACCGATATCAGGCGCTCGATCACGTCGAACTCGAGGCCGTCGAGGGAACGCTGACGGCTCGCGCCGGCGAGATAATTCGGGGCCACGAGTTCCACTACTCGAGTGCCGACGTCGACAGCGATGCCCGGTTCGCGTTCGAAACGGTCCGCGGCGACGGTATCGACGGCGACCACGACGGCCTGACCGAGTACGACTCACTGGGCACGTACGTCCACGTCCATCCCGAGAGCGGCGCGTTCGATCGGTTCCTCGAGCGCCTCGAGACGACATAACGGTCGCATAGCCATTCACGGATTTTGAAACGCAGTCAAATAGTTAACACGTGTGAACGCGTATCACGATATATGGCTGAAACAGTTCAGCGCCTCGAGCCCCTAGAACGTAGGCCGTTGACCGACCGCACTTGTCTCGTCACCGGTTCCTCGCGGGGAATTGGCCGCGAGATCGCGTTCGAACTCGCCCGCTGCGGCGCCGACATCGCGGTCAACTATCGCTCGTCCGAACAGCAAGCTCAAGAGGTGACCGAGACGATCGAGGAAAACGGCGAGGCGGCGGTTCCCGTCCAGGCCGATGTCTCGGATCCGGCGCAGGTCGAGCAGATGGCCGCGGAGGTCCACGAGGAACTCGGCGCGATCGACGTGCTCGTCAACAACGCGGGCATCACTATCGACCGGACGTTCGAGGAGATGACCTACGAGGACTGGCGGACGGTCATCGACGTCAACCTCAACGGGACGTTCAACTGCACGAAGGCGTTCTACGAGGACATCAAAACGTCCGACAACGGCCGGTTGATCAACATCTCGAGCGTCGTCGGCCAGCAGGGCAACTACGGCCAGGCCAACTACGCGACCTCGAAAGGCGGGCTCTTTGCGTTTACGCGGACGCTCGCACTGGAACTCGCCAGCCACGGCTCGACGGCCAACTGCGTCGCACCCGGCTTCACGGAGACGGATATGCTCGAGAAAGTGCCCGAACGCGTCCAGGAGAAGATCCGCGAGGACATCCCACTCGATCGGTTCGCCGAACCCGAGGATATCGTCGGCATGGTTCGGTTCCTCGCCGGCGACCAGGCCGAGTACATGACCGGTCAGGTGCTTGGCATCAACGGCGGCATGGAGTGGTAGTCGCGCGGCGACCGCGCTCGCTCGAGTCAGAGCCTGCGACCCGAGTCTCGTTTTCCGCGTTCGTCTCGCTTTCGCAATAACAGAGTCTCGGTCGAGTGTTATAGAGAGACGGACTATCGTATTGACTTTAACAACGAGAGTTGTGCTATTCCAACCACACCTGAGCAATCGCAGTTGTTCTACCACAAACAAAATTGTTTTAGTGTCGGACTCACTTCCCACGGATGATGCCACCCATCGCGCTTCCACACGACGCGAAGGCCGGACCGACCAAGCCGGAGGTCCGCGCCGTCGTCGGCTCGAATCTCGCGCTCGAGCCCGACGACCACTTCGCGGAGGTCGGCTCCTGTACCGGAGCCATCACGATCGAAGCTGCACAGCGAGCCGGGCGGGTGACCGCCATCGAGCGGAAACCCCAACGGCTCGAGACGACGGAGCAGAACATCGCCGCCAACGAGGACGCGATTCGAGCGGACATCGACCTGCGGAACGCGGAAGCGCCCGAGGGACTCCCTGACGACGCTGACGCGCTCTTTCTTGGCGGGAGCCGGAACTTCGAAGCAGTGCTCGACCACGCCGTCGACACGGAAATCGACCGCGTGGTCATGAACGTCTCGCGGCTCGAGGTCGCCGGGAGGGCAACCGAGGCCTTCCGTGAGCGTGATCTACTCGAGGAGGTCGTCCAGTTCCAGGTGAGCCACGGCTACGAACTCGCCGGCGCGACGAGTTTCGACTCGGACAACCCGGTCTACATGCTGGTCGGGAGCGCGACCCCGGACGAGACGGACGACGAGGTGAGCCGATGACGCTGTACGGCGTCGGACTCGGCCCCGGCGAGGCCGACCTCGTCACGGTTCGCGGGAAAGACGTCCTCGAGTCCGCCGACGTGGTCTACTCGCCAGGCCGCCTGTCGCGGACGGTCGCACTGAACCACGTCGACGAGTCGAAGATCGGGGACCTGGACTTCCCGATGACGAAAGACGAGGAGAAGTTGCGAACGGCGTGGAAAGAGGCCGCGGCGGAGATCGCCCCGAACGCCCGCGACGGCGACGTCGCGTTCGTGACGCTCGGCGATCCGAACGTCTACTCGACCTTTGGCCACCTGCGCCGAACGATCGACGCGTTCCACCCCGACGTGGACCTCGAGATCGTCCCCGGCGTCAGTGCCGTCACCGCGTTTGCGACCGCGATGGGCGTCGAGATCGAAGCCGGCGCGGGCCTCTCGCTACGGGAGGCCGCTGCCGGCGTGAGCCCCACGGGCCCGGATCGGATGATCCTGTTCAAGGTCACCGACGCGCCGGCGACCCACGAGGGGCTCGTCGAGGCCGGCTACGACGTGACCTACGGCCGCCGGCTGTTCATGGAACAGGGCGATACGATCGTTACCGACGACCCCGAGGAAATCGACGAGCGCGACTACTACACGCTCGCCTACGCCGAGAAAGAGGATCTCGAGGTCGAACAGGCGACGGCGGCCTTCGAGACCGAGGACAGTGATGCCGGCAGCCGGTCTGCGGCAGCCGTGGAGGAAACCGATGACTGACGAGACACCCAACGACCCGCAGGACGCGATCGACTCGCAGGGCGACCGCCGCCGCGAGGAACTGGACAACCGGATCTTCGAGCACAGCGCCGGCGACGACCAGGAGGGCGTACCCTTCGTCGGGGCCGGTCCCGGCAACCCGCGACTGCTGACCGTCGCGGGCAAGGAACTGCTCGAGGAGGCCGACCTCGTCGTCCACGCGGGCTCGCTGGTCAACAGCGAACTCCTCGACGAGTACTGTGCCCACGCGGAGCTCGTGAACTCGGTCGGGAAGGACCTCGAGGAACTGATCCCGCTGATGCGGGACGCCTATGAAGACGGCGACAACGTCGTTCGCCTCCACAGCGGCGATCCCGCGATCTATGGGGCCGCACTCGAGCAGATGGACGCGCTCGAACACGAGGGCGTGCCGACCTACTTCGTACCGGGCGTCACGTCGGCCTTCGCGGCCAGCGCGACGCTGCGAACCCAACTGACGCTCAACGAGGTTTCGAATCACGTCGCGTTCACCCGGCCGCAGGGCAAGACCCTGACCGAGGAGGAAGACCACATCTCCGAGTTCGTGGAGATGGGCGACGTGACGACCTGCATCTATCTGGGGACCCACGCGGTTCGCGATACGATGGACCGGCTGCTCGCAGACGACCACGACCCCGAGACGCCGGTCGCGGTGATTTATCACGCGTCGTGGCCGGACGAGGACGTCATCATCGGCGATATCGGGACGATTGCGGACAAGGTCGAGGACGCCGGCTATCGCGCCTCGGCGCTGGTCGTCATCGGCGACGCCGTGACCGGCGCAGGCTACGAGCGCTCGTTCCTCTACGGTGACTGGGCGAATCGGGGCGCTGACTCGAGCGACGCGACCGAATCGGAAACACAGGCAGGAGACGACTAACCTATGAGTACGGACAACGCTGACGACGCGACCGACGATACTGGATCGGATTCCGGCGGCCACTGTTCGACGCCGGATTCGGATGGTGAAGTCGCCGAGGAGATCGCGATCATCTCCTTCGGCCGGAAGATGGACACCGCCGAGGAGATCAAAGCCGAAATCGGCGATCGCTACGAGACGATCGACATCATCGAGTACCACGGCGATGTCTTTGAGGAACACTGGGGCGAGTACGACTGCTTTATCGGCCTGATGGCGTCGGGCATCGCGATGCGCAAGACGGCCCACCTGTTAGACGACAAGTGGGAGGACCCTGCTATCTGTGTCGTCGACGAGGAACTGACGTGGGCCATCCCGATCACGGGCGGCCACCACGGCGCGAATCAGGTCGCACAGGACCTGGCGACGATGGGTGCCGTCCCGGCCATGACCACCGCAAGCGAGGCCGCCGGCAAGCAGGGCGTCGAGTCGAAGGCGAAGGCGATGGACGCCCACGTCGTCAACGGCGACTCGACGGTCAAGACGAATCTCGCCGTCCTCGACGACAACCTCGGCCCCGTGGCTCGACTCGAGGGCCCGAAGGCTGTCCTCGTCGGCGATGACGTTACCGTCCTCAAGCGCAACAAAGACGACGGCGTCGTCATCGGTACCGGCAGCGTCTCTGGCGCGAGCAAGGAATCGTTCCTCGCCGCGTGGGAGCAAGCCCTCGAGCAGACTGACTACGACTTCGACGACGTCGAGTTCGTCGGGACCGCGACCCGGAAGGAAGACGAGGAGGGGCTGCTCGAAGCCGCCCAGGAACTCGATCTGGGCGTGGTTGCCTTCGATAAGGAGACGCTGCTCGCCCACGAGGGGCCGACGCCCTCGAAATCGAAGGAACTGATCGGCTGGCCGGGCGTCTCGGAGGCCTCCGCGATCGCCGGTGGTGCTGAACAGGAACTCGTCCTCGAGAAGATCGGCTACGAAAACGAGGTCACGGTGGCGATCGGTCGATGAGTTCTGACGCAGACTCCACACCCGCCGATGGCACGCCCGACGACCACGGCACCCTCTACGTCGTCGGTATCGGCCCCGGCCTGCCCGAGCATATGACCAAGCGGGCCAAGGAGGTCATCGAATCGGCGGACGTGGTCATCGCCTCGAGCCTCTACCAGGAGTTCCTGCGCGACGATGGGACGCTCCCTCCGGAGGACGCCGTTGACGATGACGGCGTTGCGACTCGCGAGGACGGCTTCGAGCAGGAGATCGTCCGCTCGACGATGGGACGGCAGATCGAACTCGCTCGCGCGGCGTTCGACCACGTTCGGGAGGGAAAGGACGTGGCTCACGTCTCCGGCGGCGATCCGTCGGTCTACGGCAAGTCCGACCTCATCTTCAAGATGGCAGAGGAAGACGACGCGACGGACGTACCGATCGAAATCGTTCCCGGCCTCACCGCAGCGCTCGGCGGCTCAGCGAATGTCGGCGCGCCGCTGTGTAACGACTTCTGTACGATTTCTCTGTCGGACAAGTGGCGCGGCTGGGACGAAATCGAGGAGAAACTGCGGGCGGCCGCAATCAGTGACTTCGTGATCGTCCTCTACAACTGCTGGCGCAACTACAAGGACGCCGTCGAGATCGTCCGCGAGGAGCGGACTGACGACGCCTACGTAGCGATCGTCAACGATGCCGGCCGCGAAGACGCCGGGCGTAACGGCGAGAGCCACTTCATTACGACGCTCGGCGAGGCTGCCGACCACGACGACAAGGTCTCCGGAATGGGGACCTCGCTGATTATCGGCAACCACGAGACCGAAACCTGGCGTAACGACGACCGAACGTACCTCGTCACCCCGCGCGGCGGGCGTGACATCGACGATTTCTAATACCCATGAGCATGGACACCGACGCAGACGCTGACGACGAATCGACTTCCAAGTGTGGCGCCTCGAGCAGCGAGGCAAGTACCGATAGCTCGAGTTCGAAGTGTGGTGGCTCTTCGAGCTCTTCCTCGTCCTCGAGCAAGTGTGGGGCCTCGAGCTCCGACGACGACTCCAACGAGCAGCAAGTCGGCGCGACGATCGACGACTTCGACGCCGAGCCCGGCCAGCTGATCGCCGTCGGCCTCGGCCCCGGCCACCCGGAGGGGATGACCGAGCGCGCAAAGACAGCGCTGCTTGAGGCCGACCAGATCGTCGGCTACACGACCTACATCGAGCTGATTCCCGACGAGATCACCGAGCAGGCCGACGACATCTACGACACGCCGATGTGCGGCGAAGTCTCCCGGACCGAGGAGTCGATCGACCGCGCGCTCGCGGGCAACGACGTGGCGATCGTCGGCAGCGGCGACCCCAACGTCTACGCGCTCGCGGGCCTGGCACTCGAGATCTTAGAGTCCAAGGGCGCGACGGCGTCGATGGTCGACTTCGAGGTCGTGCCCGGCGTGCCAGCGGCCCAGTCCTGTGCGGCCCGACTCGGTGCACCGCTGGTGAACGACACCGTCTCGGTCTCGCTGTCGGACCACCTCGTCCCGATGCCCGAGATCGAGTCGCGGCTGCACTCGGTGGCCAGCGAGAACTTCACGATCACGATCTACAATCCGTGGAGCCGCAAGCGCCGTGAGAACTTCGAGAAGGCCTGCGAGATCCTTCTGACCCACCGCGACGAAGACACGCCGGTCGGCATCGTCCACGGCGCGGGCCGCGAGGACGAGCAGGTGATGATCACCGACCTCGGCGAACTCGAGGACCTGGGCGAAAGTGAGATCATCGACATGACGACGACGATCGTCGTCGGCACCGAGGACACCTACGTCTGGGACGACCGGATGGTCACGCCGCGTGGCTACGAGACGAAGTACGACTACTGAGCACACTATGCCACGATACGAAGTCACCATCGAGAAAGAGGCCTGCGACGGCATCTTCGCCTGTCTGACCCGTGACCCGCGATTTATCGAGGGCGCGGATGGCCTCGCGACGGTCGATCCGGACGCCGATCCGGTCTACGACTGTGAGGGAGAAGTCACCGACACCACAGAACGAGTCGTCGCGACGTTCGACGACGACCGCATCGAGGAAGCCCAGCAGGCCGCGGCTGCCTGTCCGACGGACGCGATCATCGTCGAGGAGGTGGGCGAATGAGCGACGCCGAGCCGTCGACCGACGATGCCCTCGAGATCGCGGTCCCCTCGGACCCGCTCGCGGAACACGCTGCCACGGCGTACTTCTGGGGCCACGTTGCTGGTAGTGGGCGCGTGGTTCGGAGCGAAGCGAGAACCACGGATAGCGAACGGCGAAGCCGTGAGCATCTCGAGGTCGTCACCAACGACGAGGAGTCCGCGCAGGTGCTGGCCGCGATCGCGGGCGGGAACGTCGCACACGAGACGACGACCCGCGAGTACGCCCACGACACCTCGATCACGCGCACGGAAGACGAGTACACGCTGTCGATCGGCGACGGAGATGATGGTGGGCTGCTGGGTCGCACCAGCGTCCTCTCGCTCCCCGTCGACGGCCGCGGCAACTACCGCTTCGGCGCGTTCTCGAGCCACGAGCGGGAACTCCTCCGGGGGCTGCTCGAGGGCTGTGGCACGATTTGTTTCAAGTCCTCGAGCGGCACCGTGGGAATCTCCTTCGTCCACGACGACGAGGCGTTGCTCGAACTCGTGCGGGAGCTGATCGCCGACTGTCCGGTCGACGCACCGATGGGCGAGCTGTCCGAAACGTCGTCGGGCGGCTACTGGTTCGGCGTCGACGACGCCGCCGCACCCGCCTTCGGCACCTGGCTCTACGAGCACTGCGAGGAAACCGGCCTGTTCGCGCCGAGTCGCCGCCGCAAACTCGAGAAGAGCCTCGAGCAGGCGTCGGCGTACGACGGCGACGAGACGTAACACGATCGACGATCGATGAGTACACCTGACGAATCCACACCCGCCTCGGTAGCCGGCTTCGACGACGAGGCCGTCCTCCTGATCGGCCACGGCTCCAGACGCGAGAAGTCGAACGAACAGGTCCGCGAACTGGCCGCCGGACTCGAGTCACGGCTCGGGATTCCGGTCGACGCCGCGTTCCTCGAACTCGCGGAGCCGTCGATCGACGAGGCCTTCGCGGGACTTGCACCCGTCACCGATCAGGTGACGGTCGTCCACTGCTCGCTTTTTGCCGCGAGCCACGTCAAAAACGACGTGCCGCTGGCGATCGAGCAGGCCCGCGCTGAACATGAGATCGCGATCAACAACGGCGCACATCTGGGGGTCCATCCTGCAATCCTCGATTTGCTCGACGACCGCGCCGCTGCCGTCGAACGCGAACTGGGCGTCGATCGCACCGAAGATGACGTCGCTGTCGTCGTCTGTGGGCGGGGCTCGAGCGATCCGGACGCCAACGGCGACGTGCATAAGCTGGCTCGCTTGCTGTTCGAGGGTCGGGACTTCGACCGCGTGGAGGCGACGTTCATCGGCGTCACGGAACCGACGCTCGAGGACACCTTGCATGGGCTCTCGAAACACCGCCCCGACGCGGTCGTCGTCCTGCCGTACATGCTTGGCGACGGCGTCCTCACCCAGCGGGTCCGCGACTGGACCGCGGAGTTCGACGAGGACTACCCCTACGTCGATGCGCTGGCCGGCGACCCGCTCGGCACGGACTCGCGGCTGCTGGATGTCTTCGCCGACCGCTGGCAGGAGGCCCGATCGGGCAGCGTCGAGATGTCCTGTGACACCTGCAAGTACAAGGTCGACCTCGAGGGCTACGAGGAAGACGTCGGCGGCGCACGCGCCATGTTGCGTGCGCTGGCCCACCAGGAGGCCCACGCCGACCGCGAGGATATCGACGACGAACCCCACAGCCACGACGCACCCGAGAAGCACGTCGCGGTCTGTACCAACCAGACCTGCGCGAAGATGGGCTCGCCGGCGGTCCTCGAGCGCCTGCGCCAGGAGGTACGCGACTCCGAACACGCCGATGCCCGCATCACGCGCTCGTCCTGTCTGGGTCGCTGTGGCGACGGGCCGATGGTCGCGGTCTACCCCGACGGCATCTGGTACGGCGACGTCGCGGATGACGACGCCGAACGGATCGTCGCCGACCACCTCGATCGGGACCGTATCGTCAGCGACCTCGTCGATCAGACGCTGTAGCGGAGTTGTATCGACCACCGAGACGACACACGATTCACCAACTACTGAACTACCTATGAGCTGCCACGAAATCGAAGCACTACGACTCGGACTGATGAACGTCCTCGGCGTCGGGGACGACAGCGCCCGCGAGCACGCGGAGAAAGAACTCGAGGGCCACCTCGAGGGCCCGATTCAGGGCCTCGTGGAGGCCGACAGCCTCACCGAACTCCAGCGCCACCTCGACGCGGCGCTGGTCGACTTAGAAGAGGAGGTCGCCACGATGGACAGCGACGACCCCGAGTACGACTATACTCGGGGGCGACTGCTGGCGGTTCGTGACGCCGAGCGAGCGGTCGGACGGCTGGCCACGCAGGGCGAGAGCATCGTCGAGGGGCTCGGCGATGCCCACGACACCCTCCACGAGACGTTTCCGGTAGAGGAGTGATGATGGCTGAACCTGCACCCGAACACGACAGCGGGATCGATCTCCGACGGAGACCGCTCGGCGAGATCGAACCGGCGCGGAGTCGCCACATGTGGACCCGATCCGCGGTCAGCGTTGCCGAGTCGGGCGACCTCGTCGTCACCGGCGAGTGGGACGGCACCGTTACTGCCCGTGATGCCGATTCGCTCGAGACCCGCTGGACGGTCGACCATCCGGACCACGCGGTCGGCATCGCGTCGCTCGAGACCGACGAGACGATCGTCGTCGCTGGCCGTGGCGACACCGGCGCGATCGTCGCCTACGACACCGAGACGGGCGAGCAGCGCTGGCGCTACGACACCGCTGACGACGTCGGCGAGGCGGTCAAGGACACCGTCTTCTACCTGCCCTATGCCGTTGCGCTCGAGACCGGCACGGACGCGGACGGCAACGAGCGGCTCTACGCCGCCGCACGCCGCTACGAACGTGACGGTGAGACGCGACAGTGGCACAGCACGGTTTGCGCGTTCGACGCCGACGGCACGGTCTGCTGGACCTACGAGACCGACGCCTCGCCGATCGCGCTCGATCTCGACGCCGACGGCGAGCGCCTCGCCGTGGGCTACAACCGCTGTATGGGAGACCACGATACTGGCCTCGTCGTCCTCGAGGCTGGATCGGGTGACCTCGCGTGGACCTGGGACCCTGGTACCGAAGGCGACCGCCGCGTCGGCGACGTTTCCTTCGACGGCGAGGCGATCGCCGTCTCAAGCCACGGTGACAAACGCGGCTATCTGCTCGGCCCCGGCGGTGCCGAACGGTGGCACGTCGATCTCGCAGTCGAAACCGAGATCGAGGGCGAGACGCTGTATGCCTATCCGAACCACGCCTATGCGAACGACGGCCGGGTGGTGTTCGTGACCGGCAACACCTACGCGAAAGAGAGCCGCGAGACCGAGGGCCGCCATCCGAACGAACACCGGGTCGCCACGTTCGATGCCGACGGCGAATTGCTCTGGGACGACGCGGTTCGCGGCTTCGTCCACGGTCTGGCCGCCGACAGCGATCGGCTCGTCGCGCCCTGTGCCCAGAACTTCCGGGTGCGCGATCCAGATACGCACGCCGTTCGGTGGTTCGACCTCGAGTCCGGCGCGGGCGGCTGTGAGCGCGTCGAGGGAATCGCCACAGCGGCTGCCGTCGCCGACGACACCATCGCGGCGATCGAGGAACCCGTCGAGTACCACGACGAGGGCGAGATGCGCGGCGAGTACGCACTTCGGGTCGGTTCACTCGAGTAGCGCGTCGATCGTTTTCTCAGACGAGTCATCCGGGTAGTGTCGGAGAGTCGCATACGCAAGGCCAACCCCCACAACGCTCACTGGCGTCCGGTTTCCCGTATGACGACTGAGAGTTCTGCATGTGACGGCCGCGAGGAGCCATCCGATCCCGAACGGGTCGAACCCGTCACGGCAACGCTGAGCGTACGACGGGACCGCCACGCCGGGTGATGACCGACGGTGGACAGGCGGAGATGGAAGAGTCGGAAGACGAGCCAGACGGAGACGAGAGTGAAGCCGAAGCGCCCTCCGAGAGTGAGGAAGATATCGAGACACCGGACGACGAACAGGAAGACGATGTCGAGGAAAGCGAGGGGGACGCTACCGAAGACGAGGGCACGCAAGAGGCGGAGGACGAAGCGAAAGCAGCATCCGAAGACGAGGGTGAAGACGGCGAGACCGAGGAAGAAGCGGTAGAAGCTGAAACGGAAGACGAGGACGCCAAAGGCGAGGAAGAAGAGGAAGACGAGTATCACGTCGAAGATGCCGAGGACGTCTATCAGGGTGACGAGGCGTCCCCGGGGTCCTCCACCTCGACCTTGACGGCCTGTTCCTCGATCTGCTCGGCCTCGAGGTGAACCTGAATCCGGTCACGCTCGATGTCTCGGCGCGACCGGGCGGGAACAACCTGCTTGGGAACTTGCTGTCCGCGGTCACGGGGCTGCTCGACGGTCCTGGTGCCATGCTGGACAAGGTAACGTCGCTACTGGACAAGCCAAAAGAGTGGCTCAGTAGCGCACTCGGCAAGCCCAAAGAGTTGCTCAGTCGGCTCTTCGGCGGTGGTGCTGGGGAAGAGGCAGAGGCTAAAGAAGCGGAGCCAGCAGAAGCGGAAGCAGAGGAAGCGGAACCGTGCGAGGGAGATGAGGCACCCGGCCGCATCTCCAGAGTCGTCAGCTGGCTCAAAGAGAAGCTGTCCGGACTCGTTCCCAGCTTCCCCACCGAGGAGATCGTGGCGATGATTGTCTGACAAGTGATCGAACAGCTAGTCGAGCGACTCGAGCCCGAACGCACCGAAGCAGCTGACGAACAGGCGGAGCCATCACAGGCGGAGGCAGCATCATGAGCAACGACTCACTAACCCAGCGGATCGATACCGAGAAGATTAGCGACAACGTCGACGTCGACGAACTCCTTAGCACTGGCACGGAAGCCGAAGCGAGCGAGGAACCGGACGAAGAGACTGCTGAGGAAGACGAGGAGACTGCTGAAGAGGGCGAGGAGGCTGCCGAGGAGGAAGAAGAGGGTGAAGAATCAGCCGAAGAAGAGATGGCCGACGGCGAAGAGGAAGAAGAAGCCGAGAGCGACGAAGACGAGTCCGCAGCCGACACTGACACCGACACCGAGACGGACAGTGACGCCGAGACGGACACGGCGAACGAGGAATCGGCCGACGGCAACCCGGAACAGGCGACCGAAGCCGAGGAGTAAACCCGTGTTTCAGGAACATCATACGCTCGATCGTCGCGGACTGACTCGAGGTGATCGCTATGAGTGAGGGAACCGGCCTGAAAGGGATGGTCGCCGAGGAGCTCTCTAATCAGGTCGATATCGCCGATATGATCGGTGACGGGGCACTCGAGGAGTCCATCGACGGCGGCGAGGTCGGCGCGGCAGTCGGTCGCCAGTTCGGCGAACGGTTCGGACGTGAGATCGGCGCGTCGGTCGGCCGGAACGTCCACGAGACGATCGCCGCGGGCGTCGACGAGGGGAAGGAACTCGGCGAGATCCGGGCCGACCTCTCGACGGCGATTCGGGACGCCCTCTGGGAATCGTTCGCGGAGATTGAGGGCCGGGAATCACTCGAGTCGATGGCCAAAGGCGTCACCGACGGGAGTAGCGTCGAGGGACTCTTGGACGGCATCGGCAGCGACGAGAGCGAGGAGCAGACCCAACAGGACGAGGAACCGGCTGCCGAAGCGGACGAACAGGAAGACGGTGGTGCAGAGAGCGACGAAACGGGCGCCAAAGAGGCGGTCAAAGAAGCTGCGGGCAAAGCAAAAGCGTCAGCCGAGGAAGCTGCTAGCAAAACGAAAGAGACGGTCGACGGAGTTGCCGGCGAATCCGAGGCGGCGACCGACGAAGCCGAATCGTCCGGCGATGGCGAGGCCGAATCATCCGGCGAGGACGAGTCGTCTATGGAGGACCTCGAGGACCTTCGGAAGGACACGCTCGAGGACTTCCTCGGAGTGATGTCCTACAGCGACCTGCAGTCGGTCGCGAAGGACGTCGGCGTGAAAGCGAACCTTAGCCGTGAGGAGATGACTGACGAGATCATCGCGGCGGTGACGGAGGATGAGCCGGATTCAGACTCGAGCGAGGAGTCGGAAGCGGAGGCAGAAGCCGAGTGATCGACTGAAATGCACCGCTCCAGCTTCGAACGGGGGACGAACGACACAACCAGCGGCGCGCTGAGAGCGGAGGGCCACCCATGAGTGACTCGCAACTACACGACCGAGTGCACGAGATACTGACCGAAGCCGACGCATCGAGCGGCTCGCTCGTCGCTGCCGATGGCGACGACGAGTCAGCCGAAATGGACCTGTTCGAGACCGCGACCGAGGCGAGCGATCTCCTCGAGTCGGCCGACCCCGACGAGTTGCTTGCCGCAGTCGGCTTGGACACGCTCGCGGACGGCACCGAACCGGATTCGATCCCCGAGGCCATCGCCCGGGGAGAGAAGGAGAACGTTGCGGCCCTCCAGCGACTGCTCCACCTCTCGAACCTGGCCGACCGGGCCGACGATGGGAGTCTCGAGGGGGCCGTCGGCGACCTTCGGGAGGCGATCGGCGAGCGGGACGAGTCCGCCGCCGAAGCCGACGCGAGGACGGCCACGGAGGGGATATCGGACGCCGAGTCGACGGCGGGCGACACCGAAGACGAGTCGACCAGTGACCTCGGGGACCGCCTCCGGTCGTCGATGCAGTCCTCCTTTGAGGAGTTCGGCGACGACGCCGCTCAGCTCAAAGAGCGCCTCGAGGCGGCGAGTGCCGGCACCGCCAGCAGCGAACCGACGAGCGAGGCCGACGAAAAAGATGAGGCTGCGAACGACGCTGCGGACGACGCAGAACCGGGCGAGGACGATGACGACGAGGGACTCCTCGGGTCGGGTCTCGATGGCGACGACGACCGCGGAACGGCGTCGGGGGGCCCGAGTCGTCACTCGACGATGGCACCGCCGCCGTCCCAGCGGGCGGACATGCGCGGGCTCGTGCGCCACTCGACGATGCCAAACAAACACGGGTAGTAAATCCAAACGCGGACGAAGTGCGGAGACGGTCTCCCGCTGACTCCTTCTCTCCTCTTGTGGACAGCTGGCCTATGACGGGACAGAGCGCTGCTTCGTGACGACCAGCGACGCGGTGAGTTGCTCGAGCCCACCCGTGTACGTAAACCAGATACAGTTACGGATCTTCCGTTAGTGGGCACTCGAGCGCCATCCGTAACCGGAGAAGGGTTCGTCGAGCGGTACGTTTATGCGACTGTGTATCATCGTTATTCCAGGTATGGAATATCGTCGGAGAGCGGTCTTACGGGCCGGCGCGACGGGGATCGCTGCGGCCGTGGCTGGCTGTCTGGGTAGCAACAATACCGATGGCGAGGGATCGATCGCCGGTGAGGAACTCGCACTCGCGACGACGACGAGCACGTACGACACGGGCTTGCTCGATGAGATCAACGCCGCGTTTCAGGAGCGGTTCGGAGCACAGGTCGCGGCCAACGCACAGGGGACGGGACAGGCGATCGAGTCCGCCCGAAACGGGAACGCTGACGTGATCCTCGTCCACGCACGCTCACAGGAAGACGAGTTCATGCGAGAGGGCTATGGGGTCAACCGGCGGGACCTGATGTTCAACGACTTCGTGGTCGTCGGCCCGAGCGACGATCCGGCCGGCGTTGGCGACACCGACCAGGCCACGGCCGCGTTCGAAGCCATCGCCGACGCCCAGGCGACGTTCGTTTCCCGTGGCGACGACTCCGGAACCCACACCAAGGAACTCGTCGTCTGGTCCGAAGCCGGCCTCGAGCCCGGCGGCGAGTGGTACCAGGAGACCGGCAGCGGCATGGGCGACACGCTGACGATTGCGGACGAGTCGAGCGCGTACACGCTCGCCGACCGGGGCACCGTCCTCTCGATGCAGGACACCGTCGACCTCGAGATCGCGCTCCAGGGGCCGATCGAGGGCGGGCCGGAGTTGCTCGCGAACCCCTACGGGATCATGGCGATCAACCCGGAGATCCACGACAACGTCAACTACCAGCTCGCGATGGCCTACATCGGCTTCGTCACGAGTCCCGAGGGCCAGCAGCTCATCGGGGACTACACCGCGAACGGCCAACAGCTGTTCTTCCCCGAGGCGCTGGCGGAGGACCCGGACTTCCAGCAGTACGTTCCGGAAGACTGGCAGCCTGACTCGGAGGGCGAGTGATCGCCACGTTCACAAGCAAACCACACCCATCGGATTTCACAGACGACTCATGGCACTCGAGTTCATCGCCGAGCCGACGTACCTTCGCAGCATCATTCGGGTGTCGCTGACGGTGAGTCTGACCGCCATCGTCCTGAGTACGCTGGTGAGTCTGCCGATCGCGTTCGTCGTCGGCTTCGCCGAGTTCCCAGGCAAGCGACTCCTCACGGCGATCATCAACACGGGGATGGGGTTTCCGAGCGTCGCCGTCGGACTGCTCGTCCTGCTGTTCATCTCGAACGACGGCCCTCTCGGAACGCTCGAGCTCGTCTACACGCCGGAGGCGATGATCATCTCGCAGTGTATCCTCGCCGCGCCGGTGATCACCGGCGTTGCACTTTCGGCGGTCGAGAGCGTCGACGACGCCGTTCGCGACGCCGCCTACGGCGTCGGCGGGACCCGTACCGACGTGGCGCTGATCACGCTCAAAGAGGCGCGCTACGGTGTTATAACCGGAATTCTCGCTGGCTTTGGACGGGCGATCAGCGAGGTCGGCTCCGTCCTCATCGTCGGCGGGAACATCGCCTACGCCGACGGCACCTCGAAAACCCGTACCATCACGACCGCGATCACGTTCGAGACGCGCCGGGGCGAGTTCGAGACGGCACTGGCGCTCGGTGCCGTGTTGATAGTCCTCGTCTTGCTCGTCAACGGAATCGTCCTGCGACTCGGAGGTCGATGACAATGGTACGAACTAACACACTCTCCTCGAAACGGCCGCGGTCGACCGACGCGGAGGTGAACCGACGATGAACCTCGAGTTCACCGACGTCTCCTACGGCGTCGACGACACCGAGATCCTGACGGATATCTCGCTTGCTCTCGAGTCGGGCGAGATCGTGACGATCATCGGCCCCTCGGGGGCCGGCAAGACGACGCTGCTACGGCTGGCTGCCCTGTTCGAGCAGCCGACAGACGGCACGATTCGCTGCGATGGAACCGATCCGTGGGGACTGTCGCGGGATGACCGGCTCGCGATCCGTCGACGGATCGGCATGGTCTTCCAGCAGGCGAGCCTGTTCGACGCCCCGGTCGCGCGCAACGTCGATATCGGTCGGCGGGTTCGCCGGCCGTGGCCCCAGCGGATTCGCGGCTTCCTCGAGCGACTGCTGCCACGGCGACTCGATGACTCGCCGGCGGTCGATGAACGGACGCTCGAGGCCCTCGAACTGGTCGGTCTCCGCGACGCGTGGGATCGTGATCCGGCGTCGCTGTCGGGCGGCGAAGCACAGCGCGTGTCGTTTGCCCGCGCGCTCGCGGCCGACCCCGACTTGCTGGTCCTCGACGAGCCGACCTCTGATCTCGACCCACGGAACACGGCTATCCTCGAGCGGGCGATCGAACGCGCCCGCGAGCACGATCACGGCGTCTTGCTCGCGACTCACGACATGCATCAAGCCGAGCGGATCTCGGATCGCGTCGCCTTCCTGCTCGAGGGTGAACTGGTCGAGGTCGGCCCGTCGGATCGGGTCTTCGAGAACCCACGGGACGAACGAACCGCCCGATTCGTCCGTGGCGATCTCTTGTACGATGACAACGAACTTTTCGCCTGATCTCGAAGGGATACTGACGGAGTAGTCGCCGACTGCAATCAGCAATCATGGAAAAGGAATTCGACCCTTATCTGCGGATCGACGACGTGACCATCGACCGCAGCGACGTCGCGATGTTGCGTGCGATCGACGACTGTGGCTCGCTGTCCGGCGCTGCCGAGGCCCTCGAGCGATCCTATCCCCGACTCCAGCAGCGAGTGGTGGCGCTCGAGGAATCGATCGGTCCGTTGGTCGAGCGTACCCGCGGGGGAGCCGACGGCGGTGGGAGTTCGCTGACGGAGACAGCGCGAGAGCTGTTGGCACGGTTCGATCGGCTGGTCGCGGCGTACGAGGGCGTTGCACGCGTCGACGAAACGGTCCTGTCGGGACCGGTCGTCGATCGCGACGGCGAACTCGGGACCGTCGAGACGTCCGTCGGCGAGGTGCTAGCGGTCGTTCCGACTGACGCTGCCACTGTGTCCGTGACGATCCGTTCCGACGCTGTCAGTCTCCACGCGCCCAGTGACGTGCCACGGGCCGAGGGCACCAGTGTCCGCAACCGGTTTTCGGGAACCGTCGCGTGGCTCGACGCTGGTGACGCTATCGCGCGCGTGGGACTCGAACTCGAGGCCGAACGCGATACGGACGGCGACGAGTCGACCACGCTCGTGGCGCTCGTTACCCACCGCAGCGTCGAGACGCTGGGCCTCGAGCCTGGTCGGTCGATCGTTGCCTCGGTGAAGGCGACAGCAGCGCGTGGGGTCGCGCGGGACGATTGGAACGGGGATCGCAGCACTTACTCACAGGAGTAGCTCGGCTGCGGTATTCATACTGTCGGACAACTGTCAGTGAACACTCGATCGTGTCTCGACGCCTGTCGCCGCTGGCGACAGTGTCTCGCGTTCGATCGATGTGTGATCCGTTTTGTCCGACAGTATCAGAAGGCCTCGTAAAACTCGGAGGAAAGACAGGCGCTGTACTGCTCGAGTTGTCCGTTATCTGTGTTTTCTCTGAGTCGCGTCTCAAGTCGGGTATCGTCGGGACTGCATCGGGGACATGATCAGTGGCTGGTGGCCGATTCCGCGGGAGAGAAACGGAACTCACTGAACCGACCCAGTAGGACGACAAGTCCGACGATGACGACGAGTGCGCCACCGGTGGCCTCGGGCATCCCGAACCGCTGGTTCAAACGCGGCGAGAGGACGGCCGACCCAACGATCTCGAACAGCCCCCAGGCGAAGAACACGAGACCGATTTGGATGGTGCCGAGGCCGATGATGTGCGGGGTGTACGCAAGCAGCGTGAAGAAGCCGAAGGTGTAGAGCATGCCGATGACTGCGTTCGTAAGTACGCCCGTGTGGCGGAACGTCCCGACGACGTCGCGAATCCCCTGCTGGCGTTCGGTGTCCGGTTCGGAGACTGTGGCGATGACGAACCCGAACGCGATAAGCATCAGCCATCTCACGCGCGATACTGGGCAAAATTGGATCGACAATCCCGATTCCGAGGAAGGAAACGAACGTTGCGAGTGCTGTTGCAAGGACAGCCGGATGGAACTCTCGAGGACCCATACGGTGTCGGCATACTCTCGTCCGTAATAACTTACCGGGAATATTATAAATATGTGTTTAGCGTACCACCGGAATGCATTCTCACATCCTCCTGGTCGACAAATCGTGCTCGTCTTCACTCGCGACTATTGTGACATCAGTACGCTATTTTCAGACACCACGAGAGCCACAGGCCTTTCTCATGGCGGGACATATCGGTGCGTATGTACGACACCATTCTGGTCGCGACCGACGGCAGTGAGACGGCGACGACCGCGGTCGACCACGCGGTCGAACTCGCAGTGCGGTTCGACGCGTCGCTGTATGGCATCGCCGTCGCTGACGACCGAACCGACTACGATACGGGGATCGTCGATCCCGACGAAGCTATGCGACACCTTCGCGAGCGGGCCGTAGGCTGGCTCGAGACGGTCGAATCGAAAGCGGCCGATGCCGATGTGGCCGTCGAGACGACGGTGCGGACCGGCGTCCCCCACGAAGAAATCCTCGCGTATGCCGCCGAGACTGACAGCGACGTGATCGTCGTCGGTGCTCGAGGCCGCTCGTCACTCAAGGGTGCCCTGCTCGGCAGCACCATCGACAGGGTCGTTCGAGTCGCCGACCGGACGGTCCTGGTCGTCGGGGACGATACCGACGACGACCAGACGGGATGAGTACCGCCGGAGGGCGAACATTTACGTCCGCTGTCGTATGACATACCCCTATGTCATTGCTCGTTCCCTTCGACGGGTCGGAGTTGGCCATGAATGCACTCGAGCGCGCCTCCACGTTCGGTGATCTTCTCGACGAGGAAGTCGTCGCCCTGACGGTCATCCCGGACGACGAGGACTACGCACGGGATCGGGGCTGGATTACGCAGGGGGAACCATTCGATCCGGAGGCGATCGCCGCAGGCATGCAGACCCGCGCGAACAAGGTCGCCCCGGAAGCAACCGTCCGGTCAGAGCGAGTCAGTTCCGACGAGCCGACCGCGACGTCGACGACGAACGTCGTCCGCGAGATCCGGCGGGTCGCCGGCGAGATCGAGGCGTCGGTCGTCTTCATCGGGTCCGAGAACGCGGGTTCGGTCATCGCACCCCAGTCGAGCGTCGGTAGCCCGGTCGCAAACGACCAACGATACGACGTCTACGTCGTCCGCGAACCCGGCGACGACGCCGAGTCTGGAGACCACTCGGATATCGATTCCACCCAGGACGGGTTCTGAGCCACGACGGCACTCGATCGTTCCACCTGCGATCGGCAGCACACGACGATCGCCGGTCGACCCGTTCTTGTCGTCTGATTCGACGGGCAGCAGCGCAGAACGCCTGTCGTTTCCCACGTCCAGCACACTCACGACCTGCCGCGGATCAGGAGACGGTGCCAGCCGATCAGCTCACTGACTGCAATCGGCGCGTCTCACTGCGCGGTGATCCAGAGGAACGTTTATTCCTCTGACCGACCACGTTTCGAACGATACATGGTCGAACGAAACGGGCGGAGCCAGGAGACGCCCACATCGTCAGGCTCCACCCTCAGTCCACCCGACTGGTTCGTCGAGCAGGCGAACGTCGCGGATCCGGGGATCCACGAGCGCTTCGAGACGAACTGGCCGGACTGCTGGACGCGGGCGGCCGACCTCCTCTCGTGGGACGAGCCCTACGACACCGTCCTCGAGGACGACGATGCTCCCTTCTACCGCTGGTTTGCCGACGGCCGATTGAACGCCGCCTACAACTGTCTTGACCGCCATCTCGAGTCGGGTCGAAAGAACCACGCCGCGATCCGCTGGGAGGGCAAGCAAGGCGAGCGCCGGACCTACACCTATCAGGACCTCTACGTCGAAGTCAACGAGTTCGCGGCGGCGCTGCGCGAGCTCGGTGTCGAAGAGGACGATGTCGTGACGATCTATCTGCCGATGATCCCCGAACTGCCGATCGCGATGTTGGCCTGCGCCCGGATCGGTGCCCCCCACAGCGTCGTCTTCGCCGGCCTCTCTGCGGACGCGCTCGCGACACGGATGGACGCCGCAAACAGCGAGTTCCTGATCACCTGTGACGGCTATTATCGGCGTGGCGACGCCTTCAACCAGAAGAGCAAAGCGGATAACGCTCGCATCGGACTCGAGCAGGACGTCCGGACGGTCGTCGTCGACCGCCTCGGTGACGATATGCCACACGTCCTCGGCGACGACGAGTGGGACTACCACGAGCTGTGTGGGGAGTTCGCGGGCGAGACGGTCGAGCCGGTGTCACGCAACGCCGAAGATATGCTGTTTCTGATGTATACCTCGGGGACGACTGGCCAGCCGAAAGGCGTCGTCCACTCGACGGGCGGCTATCTTTCCCACGTCGCGTGGACGAGCCACGCGGTCCTCGATATCAAACCCGAGGACACCTACTGGTGTGCGGCCGACATCGGCTGGATTACGGGCCATTCCTATATCGTCTACGGGCCGCTTGCGCTCGGGACGACGACGGTCATGTACGAAGGGACGCCCGACTATCCCGACCGGGATCGACTCTGGGAGATCGTCGATCGCAACGCCGTCGACGTTTTCTACACTGCCCCGACGGCGGTCCGCGCGTTCATGAAGTGGGGGCCTGATTATCCGGGCCGACACGATCTCTCCTCGCTGCGGTTGCTCGGCACCGTTGGCGAGCCAATCAGTCCTCGTCCCTGGAACTGGTATCGTGAACATATCGGCGACGGAGACTGTCCGGTCGTTGATACGTGGTGGCAGACCGAGACCGGCGCAGTGACGATCTCGACGCTGCCGGGCGTCGACGAGATGAAACCCGGCTCGGCCGGCCCGCCGTTGCCGGGAATCGACGCTCGCGTGATCGACTCCCAAGGGGACGAAGTCGAACCCGGCGAGACCGGCTATCTCACGATCGCTCGTCCGTGGCCCGGGATGGCCCGGACGCTGTACGACGGCGACGAGCGCTTCGTCATCGAGTACTGGCGGCGCTTTTCCGATCCCGACGCCGATGAGTGGCGTTACTTCAGCGGTGACACGGCCCGGATCGACGAAGACGGCTACATCACCGTCCTCGGTCGGGTCGACGACGTGATCAACGTCTCCGGCCACCGACTCGGCACGATGGAGATCGAGGGCGCAATCGCTGATGTCGACGGCGTCGCCGAGGCCGCCGTCGTGGGCCGCTCGAACGAGACCGGCGACACCGAAATCTACGCATACGTCAGCACCGAGCGCGAGCGCGAGCCCGACGCGGCCGTCCGCACTGCGATCCTCGAGAGTATCGAAGCAGCGATCGGCCCGATCGCCCGCCCGGCCGAAGTGATCTTCACGCCGGAACTGCCCAAGACCCGCTCGGGGAAGATCATGCGCCGGCTGCTCGAGGACGTCGCCAACGGCGAGGAACTCGGGGATACGAGCGCGCTCCGCAACCCCGAGATCGTCGGTGAGATACAGGCCGAAGTCGGCGACGGCAGCCAGCCCGGCCAGTGATGTTTCGCAAATTCAGGTAGTCCGAAACTAATTCGGATCGAGGTCCCTGTCCGGTGTCGGTTACTGCTTACGAACGCCGGGAAGAGGCGATACAATTATGTTCGCGAAACCAAAAGGAGCGAACCATGAGCCTCGAGCAGGGGATGGGGGCGGTACTCAGACGCCAGGAGTACGAGTCGCTTCTCGACGCTGCCGAGACCTACCGCGAGGCGCTGGTACTCCGCCTCTGTGCCGATGTCGGCCTCCGGCCGGCAGAACTCACGCGGCTCACGATCGACGACATCGAGCAGGTGCGGATCGATCCGCCACGGTATCTGGTTCGAGTCCCGTCCGAGGATGGTGACCGGGACCGGACCGCCTATCTGCCGACGCGTGTCGAGCGCGAACTCCGGCGATACGCACGGAGTAACGGGCTCTCAACCGACGATCGGGTTTTCTCGGTGACGCCTCGTCGGCTGCAGATGCTGGTCTCCGATGTCGCCGACCGGGCAAGCGAGTTGTTTAACGATCCTGGCCTCGCTGACCTCTCGACGAGCGATCTCAGGCAGTACTTCGCCCACACCGCCCTAGTCGAACACGACGTCAACCCCCGCGTCGTCAAGACTGCGGGCGGCTGGCGCAGTTTCGAAGCCCTCGAGTCCTATCTGCCCGAGCCGACCGATACCGAAATCGTCGATGCCTTCGACGCCGTCGAGCGACCGTCGGGCCCCGGACACGACCGAGCCGGCGATCAGTCGGGCCCGGTGATCGGCGACGACAGCGTCATTCGCCTCTTACTGGCGGCAAGTGATCGGTACGCGTTGCTCCGGCTCGATTCGGATGGCTACGTCGAGCGCTGGAATCGCAGCGCGGCAGCCATGTTCGGCTATCGGGCCGGCGAGATCGTCGGCACGCACGTCTCAACATTTTACCCCGACGACGCCGTCGAGGACAGCGCTCCCGAACGGGTACTGTCGACGGCAATCGAGGAATCGGGCACCGAGACTGGAGGGTGGCGCGTCCACAAGGACGGCTCACAGTTTCGCGCGACCGAGGTCATCTCGCCACTGCGGGACGATCAGGGCCGTCACCGCGGGTTCGCGGTCTTCGTCCGCGACGTCACGGTCGCCCACGAGGAACTTGCGTCCGCCCGCGAACAGCGCGACGAACTTGAGCGGCTGTACGCGGTCGCCCGCCGTCACCGGGACGTTACGCACGCGTTACTAGATTCAACGGATCACGAAGAGATCGAAACGTCGACCTGTACCGCCCTCACCGACGGCACGGCCTACGAGTTCGCGTGGATCGACCGCGCGACCATGTCGGATCATCGTCGGGAGTGGCGTGCATCAAGCGGCATCGAGCCCGGCGCGGTCGAGCGTGTCCTCCCTGAGACGTGGGACAACGAGCCAGCCACCGGCCCCAACGACGCGGATTCGGCGACGGCGGCCCAGGCGGGAGACCGGACGGTCCTCGTCGCAACCGACGTGACGGCATCGCTCGAGGACGACACGTTCGAGGGGGCTGTCGCACGGGTCCCGCTTGCCTACGGCGATACCGTCTACGGGCTGCTCTCGGTCGCAACCGAGCGCCCGGGGGCATTCAACGACGACGAACGGGCCTGGCTCTCGACGATCGGTCGGCACGTCGGCTACGCGATCGCCGCTATCCGCCGGCGGAACCTCCTGTTGTCCGACCGCGTGACGGAACTCGAGGTCGCCTGTCGTGACGAGCGGTCGTTCTTCGTCGATGCATCGCGACAGCTCGATTGTCGCTTCGAACTCGACTCGCTGGTCCCGATCGACGAGTCGACCCAGCTCTACTACGTCCGCCTCGAGGGGGCATCACCGGCCGACGTCTTCGAACTCGCCGAAGACGACCCCGGTATCGAGGACTGTCGGCTTGTCGAGACCGACGAAGACGGCTGGCGCGTCGAGTTCGTCATCGACGGCTCCTGTCCGATCGTCACGCTGACGGAGTACGGCGTCACCGTCCGTGAGGCGGTCTTCGAGGACGGGACGGGGACGATCACCGGCGACTGTGCAGTCGATGCGGATATTCGAACCATCCTCGACGGCCTTCGATCCGTGTTTCCGAACTCCGAGTTGGTCGGGAAACGCGAAACCGAACGCACCGTCCAGACTGCCCGCGAGTTCCGGGAAGGCCTCGAGGACCGCTTGACGGATCGCCAGGAGGCAGCGCTTCGGGCGGCGTATTTCGGCGGGTACTACGACTGGCCCCGGGAGAGCACGGCCGAGGAGGTCGCGGACGCGATGGGTGTCTCCTCACCGACGCTGCACAATCACTTGCGAAAGGGCCAACACGAGTTGCTTCGAACGTTCTTAGACGATCCGGACGGTTAGACTGGCCGTTCACGAGATACTGCCGGCAGTTCGGGATCGCGCGACTGTGATGCGAGAGCGTGTGACGAGCTGGCGCTTACTGGTCGATTTGAGACTAAGTCTCTAGATCCGTCGTTCGATTCGGTATCACTGACGCTCAGTTCGGTAGCGACTGACACGCACGAGATGGCGTCTCCACACTGAGTGGCTCGTCGCACCACCGGTTTTGCCCCGTTTTTCGTGTGTGAGCGCTGCCTATCACCCCCTAATATAGTCAATATTCCCTATGGTACCCCGCGAGTATCGGGTCGATTTTGCACAACTAGAGGCCGCCTTTACTATGGTAGTCGATAATTGACTGGGTGTACCATGTCACAGGACAATGCCAATCTCGAAGCTCGGCTCGCGGAGCAGGACACGTTCGAGCCTCCCGAGTCGTTCATCGAGCAGGCAAACGTCACCGACCCTGGGGTCTATGAGGAGTTTGAAGAAAACTGGCCACACTGCTGGGAGCGTGCGGCCGACCTCCTCTCGTGGGAGGAAGAGTACGATTCTGTCCTCGACGACAGCGACGCGCCCTTCTACGAGTGGTTCACGAACGGTAAAATCAATGCCTCGTACAACTGTCTCGACCGGCACGTAGAGGACGGCACCGGCGACAACGTCGCGATCGAGTGGGAAGGCGAACTCGGCGAGACGCGCACCTACACCTACGAGGAACTGCTGGACGAAGTCGAAGACACTGCCGCGATGCTGCGCGATCTCGGCGTCGGCGAGGACGACATCGTCACGCTCTACATGCCGATGATTCCGGAGTTGCCGATCGCGATGCTGGCGTGTGCCCGTATCGGCGCACCCCACAGCGTCGTCTTCGCCGGCTTCTCGGCCGACGCACTCGCGACGCGAATGAACTCGGCCGACAGCGAGTATCTCATCACCTGTGACGGTTACTACCGCCGCGGTGACGCGCTCGACCACATCTCGAAGACCAATGAGGGCCTCGAGGGCGTCGAGCACGAGGTCTCCGACGTCGTGGTCGTCGACCGACTGGGCGACGATCTCGACCACGAACTCGCGGGCAACCAGCACGACTACGACGAGCTCATCGCCGAATACGAGGGCTCGACAGTCGAGCCGGTTTCCCGAGACGCCGAGGACATGCTGTTCCTGATGTACACCTCGGGCACGACCGGCCAGCCGAAGGGTGTCAAACACACCACCGGCGGCTATCTCGCCTATAGCGCCTGGACGAGCCACGCTGTCCTCGACATCGAGGCCGACGACACCTACTGGTGTTCGGCCGACATCGGCTGGATCACGGGCCACTCCTACATCGTCTACGGGCCGCTCGCGCTGGGCACCACCAGCGTCATGTACGAGGGGACGCCGGACTACCCCGACAAGGACCGCATGTGGGAGATCGTCGAGAAAAACGAGGTCGACATCTTCTACACCGCACCGACCGCGATCCGCGCGTTCATGAAGTGGGGCGAGGAGTACCCCGCCAAACACGACCTCTCGAGCCTGCGCCTGCTCGGGACCGTCGGGGAACCGATCAACCCACGCGCGTGGAAGTGGTACTACAAGCACATCGGCAACGAGGAGTGCCCGATCGTCGACACGTGGTGGCAGACCGAGACCGGGGGCATGATGATCACGACGCTGCCGGGCATCTGCGAGATGAAACCTGGCTCCGCCGGGCCGCCGCTGCCGGGCATCGACGCGCAGGTCGTCGACGCTAACGGCGAGGAAGTCGACGCCGGACAGGCCGGCTACGTCACGGTCAACAACCCGTGGCCTGGCATGCTCCGGACGCTGTACGACAACGACGAACGCTTCATCAACGAGTACTGGGACGAGTACTCCGATCCGGACGCCGACGAGTGGGTCTACTTCCCCGAAGACGGCGCGAAGATCGACGAGGACGATTACATCACCGTCCTCGGTCGGGTCGACGACGTAATCAACGTCTCCGGGCACCGGCTTGGCACGATGGAGATCGAGTCGGCCGTCGTCGGCGTCGAAGGCGTCGCCGAGGCCGCCGTCGTCGGCGGCGACCACGAGGTCAAAGGCGAGGCGGTCTACGTCTACGCCATCCCCGAAGACGGCTACGAGGCCGGCGAGGAACTCGAGGAGCGCGCCGCCGAGGCCATCCTCGACTCTATCGGCCCGATCGCCAAGCCCGAGGAGATCGTCTTCACGCACGAACTGCCCAAGACGCGCTCGGGGAAGATCATGCGTCGTCTGCTCGAGGACATCGCGAGCGGTAACGAGCTCGGGAACACCTCGACGCTGCGCAACCCCGATGTCGTCGAGGACATCGCGGAACAAGTGTCGAGCGACTAACCAACCCATATCTTTTTAAGATAATAAACAAGTCACTAACACGATTCGTCACAATATGCCAGATAATAACAGCCACAATTCGACTGACAAACAGATCGAAACGGACGGTGGGGTGGCCGGACAGCCCGGCCAGGCCCACCGAGACACCGACTACCTCAGTGCGGAGATCAACCTGCTGAACCCCAGTACGCCGTTCATGCGTGATCACCTGCGTGTGATCTGGACCGGCTTTATCGCCTGGTTGGTCCTCGTGTTCGGCCCTGTGCTCGCGACGATCGTGGCACCGGGCGTGATGACCTCGCCGATTCCGGTCATCGAGTTCCCGCTGCACTACTTCCTGGTGGCCTTCTGTGCCCCATCCGGTGCGCTTGTCCTCTCGGCGTGGTACGCCCGCAAGCGCGATCAGCTGGACGCGAAGTACGGAATCGACCACTCGGAGCCGACGGGAACGGCCGGCAGCGCCGAAGACGCCGCGGCTACTGACGGAGGTGTCGACCAATGACGGGCGCAGGAGTCCTCCTGCAGTCTGGCCTCCTGCCGCAGGGAATGGACGTCTCGTTCAAGATCGCGCCGGCTATCCTCGTTCTGGGGATGCTTGCGGTCTTCCTCCTGATCGGCTTCGTGTTCCGCGTGGCCGACACGGAAGACATGTGGGTCGCGGGTCGTTCGATCGGGAACATCGAGAACGGGATGGCGATCGGCGCCAACTGGATGTCTGCCGCGTCCTACCTCGGGATGGCAGCGCTGATCGCCCTCTCGGGCTTTTACGGACTGGCCTTCGTCGTCGGCTGGACGACGGGATACTTCATCCTGCTCATCTTCATGGCCGCACAGATGCGCCGGTTCGGGAAGTACACCGCACCGGACTTCGTCGGCGACCGATTCAACTCTGACACTGCACGCGGCATCGCAGCAGTCACGGCGTTCCTGATCGCGTTCGTCTACGCGATCGGTCAGGCCCGCGGGATGGCCCTTGTCGGCCTGTACATCTTCGGCGACATCGGCTTCGCCGGGCTCAGCGGCTACCAGGCGATGGTCATCGTCATGATGACCATTACGGTCCTCTACCTCACCCTCTCGGGCATGATGGGTGCGACCAAGAACATGGCCGTCCAGTACGTCATCCTTATCGGTGCCTTCCTGGCCGGCATGTACGTGGTCGGCTGGACGCAGGGCTACTCGACGGTGCTCCCGCAGATCGAATACGGGATGCTGATCAGTGAACTCGGCGCCGAGTTCAGCGAACCGTTCGCAACCGCCAGCCCATACCTCTGGATCGCGACGTGTTTCTCGCTGGTCGTCGGGACCTGCGGGCTCCCCCACGTCCTGGTCCGCTTCTACACGGTTGAAAACGAACGAACTGCCCGCTGGTCGACCGTGACCGGGCTGTTCTTCATCCTCCTGCTGTACCTCGGTGCGCCGGCGTACACGGCGTTCGGTGTGCGGCTGTTCGACGTGAACCCCAACACTGCCACGACGTACGCCGCAGAAGGCGGCATGTCCGCAGCAACTGCCGACGTTCTCGTCGTGGTCGCCGCACAGTTCGCGAACCTCCCACAGTGGTTCGTCGGCTTCGTGGCCGCCGGCGGGATCGCCGCTGCGATCGCAACGACTGCCGGGCTGTTCATCACCGGCTCCTCGGCGGTCTCCCACGACATCTACGTCAACCTCATCAACGAGGACGCGACGCAGCGCCAGCAGATTCTCGTCGGTCGGCTGGGCATCGTTGCCCTGGGCGTCCTGACCACGCTGGCTGCACTTGACCCCGCGGCACCGATCGGTGCATTGGTGTCCTACGCGTTCTCGCTGGCCGGCTCGGTGCTGTTCCCGATGTTCTTCCTCGGTCTCTGGTGGGAGAACACGAACCGTCAGGGCGCACTCGCAGGCATGCTCACGGGTCTGACCATTTGGTTCATCCCGATGATCAACGAGGTCTTGCCCACGTACATCGGCAACGGTGAGCCGTACGTGGCCGCACTCGCACAGTGGCTGCCGGCAATCGGCTCGGCACTCGTCGGCGTTCCGGTCGTCTTCGCCGTCACCATCATCGTCTCCGTGATGACCGATGAACCGTCGCTCAAGACCAAGAAGATGGTCCGACAGTGTCACAGCCCCGAACCGATGGGCCAGCAGCAGTCTGCAGAAGACGTCGTGACCGACGGCGGCGAACCCCTTGACGACTAAGACAATGTACGAGAAAATACTCGTTCCGACAGACGGCAGCGAAACGTCCGAAGCGGCAGTCGAGCACGCGGTCGACCTCGCCGAGAAGTATGGGGCCGAAGTACACGCCCTGTACGTGGTCGATACCGACTCGATGAGTCTCAGCCTCGGCGCTGAGCAGCTCGATCGCATCGAACAGGGCCACTTCGGCGAGATGACCGAGGTCAAAGACCGTGCCGACAGCGCCACCGGCTACGTCGCCGACCGCGCCGGTGAACACGGCCTCGAGGTCGTCGAGCACGTCTCGGCGGGGAAACCACACTCGCTGATCGAGGACTACGTCGAGCACAACGACATCGATCTCGTCGTCATGGGAACGCACGGCCGTTCCGGTATCAAGCGCGCACTGCTCGGCAGCGTTGCTGAACGAACGCTCCGGAGCGTGACGGCACCAGTGATGGTCGTCGATAGCCGCGACTCGGCATAGACGTAACGTCTTTTACGGTTTTATTCGACCGCAATACGTCTAGTCACGACTGAAACGATTCGTTAGCTGTCAATTCCGCCCCGATCGAACTGAGCAGCTGGAAGTCCGGTTACTGCCGATGTGGAACCTGTTCTGTCCAGTCGTCTGACCCGGCTATCCTCGGCAATCAGTTGAGACGGCTTCTGCCTATCAGTAGATAGTAGCGCGACTTTTTTATTAGAGTTCTGTCCGAAACTAATCCTGCCAGTTCGGTCACTGCACGTGCTTATTGATCATCGATTCTTTTCGGTCCGGAATCGAACCTTGATTTCGTCTGGCCCCGTGACCGCGATATTAGCGTCTCTCTCAGTAACTGTATACTGACTGTTCGCGGTTCGGTCTCGAATTACGTCGAGGAGCGTGTCATACAATTTCTCAATAGATATTATTCACGGAACAAAGCCAATGACTGGCGAAACTACAGGCCCATACGCGAATTGAGAGCTGTATAATCGTCAGGTAAAGGGTGTATGACGTATTCGATGACACGCTAGAACTACTACCTTCGTGAACACCACCCACGCAAAGCATATCTGTGTTTCCGAATTGACGATACATGATGGCAGAATCCCATTACAAATGCAGGAATTGTGGTCGAGAATTGCACTATCAAACTACAAAACATAATGGTTGCCTAAACTGCGGGCTCGTGCCACTCCATAGCGCTGACTGAGTCGAATGACGGAGTAAGGATCGTCCTGTTATCGCATGGATCAGTAGGCGTATTCAGCAGTAGCCTTAGTCAAGAGGGTATCATAGAAGTCTTCTCATGGTGTTGATTACAGCTACCTCTACGGTGAATTGGCCGATACGTAGGTCTGCGAACTTACCGCTGCAGGGAGTGATTAGCATCCGCTCGCTTCGCGAGCGGTTCACCGCCGGAGCGGGGTGAAACCCCGCGACGGCGGCCTTTTGGCAT